>JAEAMF010000227.1_pt1 | contig 90450 bp, 79 predicted proteins | sample 8958721 | NCBI WGS metagenome assembly JAEAMF01 (sample SAMN16933255, study PRJNA681124) | bioreactor sludge metagenome | isolation source: anaerobic bioreactor treating anionic surfactant - SDBS | place: India: Bengaluru | collected 2019-02-28
ACACTGTAAAGCACCGGCCCCGCCATCGGCAGATGGGGTTCATGGATCGCTTACACTCCTCTTCCTCCCCGGCGCCTCCGGCAACATCGAGTTCTGGCGCCCGGCTGCCGAGCGCCTGGCTCATCCGGCGCAGCAGGTCCATATCGGCTGGCGCGGCTTCGGCAGCACGCCGCCTGCCCCGAGCGTGACCGGCATGGCCGATCTGGTGGCCCGTGTGCTGCCGGCGATAGACTAGGCCACCGCAGCCACCGCACGGGCGGCCCCGTCCCTCAAGCGTCATGTATCTATGGAGAGATTCATGCCTTTTTCACCGGAAGAACGTGAGACACTGCTGGGCGTGAAAGGCGTCGGCCCCACGGTAGTGGCCCGCCTTGAGCAGATGGGGTTCGCGTCCCTTGCCCAGTTGAGCGAGGCGAATGCGCTGGACATCGTTTCCCAGGCCTCGGCTATCGCCGGTTCCACCTGCTGGAAGAACAGTCCGCAAGCGCGTGCGGCCATCCAGGCTGCAATCGCATTAGCAAAGTCGCGCCATGACTGACCGCGTCCTCAAGTCAGGTCACCTTATGAAGCGCGTACTCATACTGCTGGAGTTCGTATGCCTGTTCGGCCCAGCTATTGCCGTCCTGAGCTTGGGGGTTATGTTTCTACCTCCAATGCTGTCGGCCGTTAGCAGCGGCGCTGAAGGCGACTGGCTTCTGGGCGCAGCTCTCGTTGTGTGCGGCTGTTGGGGCATTGTCTCGGCGGCAAACCTTGCTTTCCATTTGGTCACGGATCGGCACTGGCCAGGGACGCCAGTTCAACTGTTCGGGCTTGGGGTGGGGGTGGCTGCCTGCAGCATAGGTGTGTTTCTCGGCGGGGTTAGTTTTGCAGGGGCTGTTTTTGCTGCCCCGATCGTGGCGACCATCCATTTTGTTGTTCTGGCAAAGCGCCGCAGCGCTTAGGGTAGACTGCGGCGCAGCCTTGTATTTCTTGCTTTAAGCAGTCCATTTCGCCACCGATCAAGGATGATCAATGATCGCATCCCCCTCCAAACTCCTCTTCCTCCCCGGCGCCTCCGGCAACACCGAGTTCTGGCGCCCGGCCGCCGAGCGCCTTGCCCACCCGGCGCAGCAGGTCCATATCGGCTGGCCCGGCTTCGGCAGCACGCCGCCCGACCCGGGCGTGACCGGCATGGCCGATCTGGTGGCCCGCGTGCTGCCGGAGATCGACCAGCCTACCGCGCTGGTGGCGCAGTCCATGGGCGGCATCGTCGCCGTGTGCGCGGCGCTGGAGCGGCCGGAGCGGGTCACCCATCTGGTGCTGACCGTCACCTCGGGCGGGGTGGACATGTCCGCCCTGGGCGCGCAGGACTGGCGCGCGGACTTCGCCGCCGCCAACCCGAACCTGCCGCGCTGGTTTCTCGACGACCGCACCGACCTCACCGCCCGGCTGGCCGAACTGCACATGCCCGTGCTGCTGCTCTGGGGCGACGCCGACCCGATCAGCCCCGTCCGCGTTGGCCAGCGCCTCGCCGAGCTGCTCCCCCGCGCCGAGCTGCACGTCTTCCCCGGCGGTGGCCGCGACCTGGGCTTTACCCATGCTGCGGAGGTGGCGGGGTTGATCGATAGGCATCTGGCTGCGGGGTAGGGCGTACGGTAGATAACGGCGCAGCCTTGTCCACCAATGCCAGCGGTAGGTAATCGCCGCGCGAAAGCCGCCCTTTCTACCGCCTGCAACTGCCTCTCCAGCCGCTTCGGCACTGCCCGTTGCAGTTCGGCCACCTGGGTGAGGTGGACGCACGGCACTTCTCGCATGCACTATCTTTGGTACACTGCTGTCCCATGAACGAGATCCCACCCGTCCTCAGTGTCAAATTCTTCCGCACCGAAGCGGGAAACGAGCCTGTACGTGACTGGCTGGCCGATTTGCCCAGGGAGCAGCGCCGGCAGGTCGGCACCGATATCAAGACGGTGCAGCTCGGCTGGCCCATCGGTATGCCGGTGGTTCGCAAGCTCGACACCGGGCTATGGGAGGTCCGGACGGACCTTGGCGACACCATCGCTCGCGTCATCTTTACGGTCGTCGGCTCCGGGATGGTGCTACTCCACGGCTTCATCAAGAAGAGTCAGAAAACCCCGGCGGTCGATCTGCAGACCGCCAAACAGCGCAAATCCAGACTGTGAGGTACAGCGCATGAACCCGCACATTGGCTCCGATTTTGACGACTTTCTCGCCGAGCAAGGCCTGTCGGAGGAAGTCTCCGCCGCCGCGCTCAAGCGTGTCATCGCCTGGCAGATCGCCGAGGCCATGAAGGAGCAGCACATCAGCAAGAAAGCCCTCGCCGAGCGCATGCACACCAGTCGTACCGCGGTCGACCGGGCACTCGACGAGGACGATGCCGGAATGACGCTGGCCACCCTCGCCAGCGCCGCCCGCGCGCTGAAACGTCGCGTCGAGATCCGCCTGCTGCCCGAGGAGGCGCACGCATGAAGCCATGAGCGGCATGCGACCTGGGCAGGCTCACGACTATCTCGAGCAGATCTCCACCCAGCAGGCGGTTCGCGACGGTCGAGAGGCGGGCTGCCCGTGGTGGGCTTTCGAGGCTGCTGGAGGGGGTGAAAAAGAGTGCTAGAACTCGAAATGCGACCGCTCTAGTATGCGGCTTTCAGGGGTTTCGGCTTCGCTTGGTTCTGGCACGGAAATCGGCTAGAATGCGCGCCGTTCAAGGGTTTTTGGAGCGGATTGCAAATCCGTGTACGCCGGTTCGATTCCGACCTCGGCCTCCACTACAAGAAAAGCCCTGTAGATCATTGATCTACAGGGCTTTTTATTTGCCGGCAAGTTCAGCCGAACTTGCAGCGTAGGCGGGCGACTGTATATAGTCCGCCCCGTGCCGCTGGCGGCACATCGTCGCGCTACCGCCCGGATGGCGAAATCGGTAGACGCAGGAGACTTAAAATCTCTCGGCCGCAAGGTCATGCCGGTTCGAGTCCGGCTCCGGGCACCATACAAGTCGTTCTGTCTCTGCAAGGCAGTGCGACAAACCGAGGAACCGGCCCTTGCGGCCGGTTTTTTGTTGTCCGGGCTCGCTGGCTTGAGCCTGGATATCCAGCGGCGATGCCGTCAATGGTCGTCTTTGGTTTTCGCAGGCAGGGGCACGCCCATGAGCAATGGACAACAACCGCGCTGGACCTCGAGTCGGATCAGGGATGGCATCGAGGAAATCCACATCCGCAAGTGGAACTTCTTCATCGACTATATCCAGGAAGCCTTCTCGCCGGGTTGCGGCTGGGTCCATCGTGGGCATCGCAAGGACTACTACAAGCTCGAGTCGACCATCGATCGCAAGATCGCCGACAAGTCCAAGACCGAAGAGCTGCGCCGCCAGCAGCTGGAGCGCTTCAAGATGGCGATCCGTGGCAAGCGTGGCGCCAACCCGCCGCAGTACGAGGAGCCCCTGGAATGGTGGGCGCTCGGCCAGCACTTCGAGCTGCTGACGCCGTTGCTGGACTGGACGCACTCGCCCTATACCGCGGCTTTCTTCGCCTTCGCCAATACCGGCAAGGACGACACCCGCAAGCGCATCATCGTGTCGCTGAACAAGAACGAGGTGGAGGGCTGCCCGGGGCTTGCGCGTACGGTGCGCTTCTACACACCCAACTCCGACGAGAATGCGCGGGTGATCGGCCAGAACGGCCTGTTCTCCTACTCGGAGTCCGGCGAGGAGCTGGAGTCGCTGATCGCTGAGGCGTTCGCCGGCTCGAAGAAGGCGGTACTGAAGAAGGTCTACCTGCCCAACGCCGAGCGGATCAGCGTGCTGCGCGGCCTCGAGCAGATGAACATCAACCATCTGACCCTGTTCCCCGACCTCAGCGGCGCCAGCAACTACGCCAACATGCAGTTCGAGCTCTACTCGCGGGCCGGCGAGGTCGAGGCCGCCGAGCGCCAGGCTGGCTGAACTCCTTCAGCGCCGGTGTACCGACTGCCCCGCGGCGAAGGTCTCGCGCACCGTGCGGTCGTCGCCGAGGATGGTCAGGGCGAACAGGGTTTCCGCGAGGCTGCGCGACTGCGCCAGGCGGTGTTCGAGCAGCGGGGTGGCCTTGAGGTCGAGGACCACGAAGTCGGCATCCTTGCCCGGCTGCAGGTTGCCGATGTGCTGATCCAGATAGAGCGCGCGGGCGCTGCCGAGGGTGGCGAGATACAGGGCGCGGAACGGATCGAGCGACTGCCCCTGCAGCTGCAGCACCTTGTAGGCTTCGTCGAGGGTGGCCAGCGCCGAGAAGCTGGTGCCGGCGCCGATGTCGGTGCCCAGGCCGACGCGCACGCCGTGGGCGTCCATCCGCGCCAGGTCGAACAGCCCGCTGCCGAGGAACAGGTTGGAGGTCGGGCAGAAGGCCACCGCCGAGCCGCTTTCGCCCAGGCGCCGGCATTCGGCGTCGCACAGGTGGATGGCGTGGGCGAACACCGAGCGCGCGCCGAGCAGGCCGTGGTGGTCGTAGACGTCCAGGTAGCCGCTGCGCTCGGGGAACAGCTCCTTCACCCAGGTGATCTCCGCCTGGTTCTCGGCCAGGTGGGTATGCAGGTAGAGTCCCGGATACTCGCGCAGCAGGCGGGCGGCCAGATCGAGCTGCTCGGGCGTGCTGGTGGCGGCGAAGCGCGGCGTCACTGCGTAGTGCAGGCGGCCGCGGCCGTGCCAGCGCTCGATCAGCGTCTTGCTCTCGTCGTAGCCGGAGGCGGCGCTGTCGCTCAGCTCTTCCGGGGCGTTGCGGTCCATCAGCACCTTGCCGGCGATCATGCGCAGGCCGAGCCGCTCGGCCTCGACGAAGAAGGCGTCCACCGACTGCGGGTGCACGGTGCAGAACACCAGCGCGGTGGTGGTGCCGTTGCGCAGCAGCTCCCGCAGGAAGAACGCCGCCTGCTCGCGGGCGTGCTGCGGATCGGCGAAGCGCGCCTCGGCGGGGAAGGTGTAGGTCTGCAGCCAGTCGAGCAACTGGGCGCCACAGGAGCCGATCACTCCGACCTGCGGGAAGTGGATGTGGGTGTCGACGAAGCCGGGAACGATCAGCGCGTCGCGGTATTCGCTGACCGGCACGCCGGCCGGGAGCTGGGGAAGCAGTTCGGCCGCATCGCCGATCTGCGCCACCTTGCCGGCCGCGACGACCAGCAGGCCGTCGGCGAAGTACTGGCAGGCGGCGTCGCCGACCTCGCACGGGTCGGCCAGGCAGTGCAGCAGGGCGGCGCGGTAGGCGTGCATGGTGTGGTCCTTCAGCGGTGGCACTACGCTCATGATGGTGGCCGGGGCGTCGCATGGGAACCCCGTTGCCCGGATTGACGTCAGCGGGGCTGCTGCGTATACAGGCCGCCCCTCAATATCGGGATGCACAGGAGCGATCATGCAGGACGATTTCGACGTGGACGGCTACGAGCCGGAGCACGACCAGTACCTCGACAACGACGAGGAGCCCTCGCCGCTGTTCGCCGACGAAGGCGATTTCGACGATGAGGATGCGGCTGGCGACCGCGACGAGCTGGATCCCGACGACGAGGAAGTGTCGGACGAGGACTACGACAGTCCGCACTGGGACGACCTGTAGGGCGCTCCCGCGCTACACGGGATGCTCCTCGGCCCGCGTCGTCGCCCTGAGTTCACTGCGCGGATCGCCGTTGTAGCTGGCGATGATCTCGCCGGCCACGGCGATGGCGATCTCCATCGGCAGCTTGCCCTGCACCTGGGGCAGGCCGATCGGGCAGCGCAGCCGCGCGAGCGGCCCGGCGGCGATGCCGCGCTCGCGCAGGCGGTGTTCGAAGCGGGCGCGCTTGGTCTGCGAGCCGATCAGGCCGCACCAGGCGAAGTCGCCGCGGCGCAGGATGGCTTCGGTCAGCTGCAGGTCGAGGGCGTGGTCGTGGGTCATGACGATGAAGTGGCTGCCGGGCGGCATGCGCTCGACCTCCTCGAGCGGTTCGTCGTTGACCACCCGTTCGACCCCGGGCGGGATTTCGGCGGGGAACTCGCCCTCGCGCGCGTCGATCCAGCGCAGCTGACAGGGCAGGGCGGCGAGCAGCGGGGCGAGGGCGCGGCCGACGTGGCCGGCGCCGAACAGGGCGATGCGTGCCCGCGGCTGGCCGAGTGGCTCGAACAGCAGCAGGGTGGCGCCGCCGCAGCACTGGCCGAGGCTGGCGCCGAGGCTGAAGCGTTCCAGCTGAGGCGCCTGCGCGCTGCGCTCCAGCATGTCGCGGGCGATCTGCATGGCGCGGTATTCCAGGTGCCCGCCGCCGATGCTGTCCCAGGCGCGCTCGCCGGATACCAGCATCTTCGCTCCGGCGCTGCGCGGGGTGGAGCCGCGCTCCTCGACCACGGTCACCAGCACGCACGGCTCGCCGCGCCGGTGCAGTTCGGCGAGGGCGTCGATCCAGCCGTTCATGGGCGCGCCTCCCTGATTTTCTCGATGGCCCACAGCACCCGCTCCGGCGTGGCCGGGGCGTCCAGCTCGGCGTGCAGACAGTAGTCGGCGAGGCTGGCGATGGCGTCCTTGATCGCGCACCACACCGAGATGCCGAGCATGAACGGCGGCTCGCCGACCGCCTTGGAGTGGAACACGGTGTCCTCGGGGTTGCGGCGGTTCTCCACCAGCTTCACCCGCAGGTCGGCCGGCACGTCGCCGGCGGTGGGGATCTTGTAGGTGGATGGGCCGGCGGTGAGCAGGCGGCCGCGCTCGTCCCACACCAGTTCCTCGCAGGTCAGCCAGCCCATGCTCTGGACGAAGCCGCCTTCCACCTGGCCGATGTCGATGGCCGGGTTCAGCGAGGCGCCGACGTCGTGGAGGATGTCGGCGCGCAGCAGGCGGTGCTCGCCGGTCAGGGTGTCGATGACCACCTCGGCGCAGGCCACGCCGAAGGCGAAGTAGTAGAAGGGGCGGCCGCGCGCCTGCTCGCGGTCGTAGTGGATCTTCGGCGTGCGGTAGAAGCCGGTCGCCGACAGCGACACCTGGCCCATGTGCGCCGCCTTGGCCAGTTCGGCGAAGTCGAGCCACTGCGCGCCGACGCGCACCCGCCCGCCCGCGAACTCGATGGCCTCCTCGGGCTCCTGCCAGTGCCTGGCGGCGAATTCCACCAGGCGCTGGCGGATGGTCAGCGCCGCGGCCTGGGCGGCCTTGCCGTTGAGGTCGGCGCCGCTGGAGGCGGCGGTGGCCGAGGTGTTGGGCACCTTGGCGGTGCTGGTGGCGCTGATCTGGATGCGCCCGATCTCGACCTGGAACACCTCGGCGACCACCTGGGCGACCTTGGTGTTGAGGCCCTGGCCCATCTCGGTGCCGCCGTGGTTGAGGTGGATGCTGCCATCGGTGTAGATGTGGACCAGCGCGCCGGCCTGGTTGAGGAAGCTGTTGGTGAAGCTGATGCCGAACTTCACCGGGGTCAGCGCCAGGCCCTTCTTCAGCACCGGACTCTGCGCGTTGAAGGCGCGGATTTCGGCGCGGCGGCGGGCGTACTCGCAGCTCGCCTCCAGCTCCGCGGTCATTTCATGGAGCACGTTGTGCTCGACGGTCTGGTGGTAGTGGGTGACGTTGCGCGTATCCGTACCATAGTAGTTGCGCTTGCGCACCTCCAGCGGATCGAGGCCGAGCTGGCGGGCGATGCGCTCGATGACCTCCTCGATGACCAGCATGCCCTGCGGGCCGCCGAAGCCGCGGAAGGCGGTGTTGGAGGCATGGTTGCTGCGGCAGCGATGGCCGGTCACCCGGGCATCGCCCAGGTAGTAGGCGTTGTCGGCGTGGAACATGGCGCGGTCGACGATGGCGCTGGACAGGTCCGGCGAGTAGCCGCAGTCGGCGGCCAGTTCAATGCGCACGCCGTGCAGGCGGCCATCGGCGTCGAAGCCGACCTCGTAGTCGCTGAGGAAGGGATGGCGCTTGCCGGTCATCAGCATGTCCTCGCGGCGCGGCAGGCGCATCTTCACCGGCCGTCCGGTGAGGCGGGCGATCACCGCGCACAGGCAGGCCGGGCCGGCGGCCTGGGTCTCCTTGCCGCCGAAGCCGCCGCCCATGCGCCGGGTGTCCACTTCGACCTTGTGCAGCGCCACGCCGAGCACCCGGGCGACCAGTTTCTGGATCTCGCTGGGATTCTGCGTCGAGCTGTGGACCAGCATGCCGCCATCCTCGGTCGGCAGCACCGCGCAGGCCTGGGTTTCCAGGTAGAAGTGCTCCTGGCCGCCGCTGCGCAGGCGGCCGGCGAGCCTGTGCGGCGCGTTTGCCAGCGCCGCCTCGGCGTCGCCGCGCTGCTGGGTGTGGCTGGGCGCGACGAACTGCTGGCGGCGCAGCGCCTCCTCGATATCCAGCAGCGGCTCCAAGTCCTCGTAGTCGATCCGCGCCAGGGCGGCCGCCGCGCGCGCCGCCTCCAGGCTGTCGGCGGCCACCGCCAGCACCGGCTGGCCGACGTACTCCACCACGCCCTCGGCCAGCAGCGGATCGCCCGGCAGCACCGCGCCGATGTCCAGCGCGCCGGGCACGTCCTGGCTGGTGATGACGATGGCCACGCCGGGCACCGTGTAACAGGGCGCGGTGTCGATGCCGAGGATGCGCGCGTGCGGGCGGTCTGACAGGCGCGCGTAGACGTGCAGCTGGTTGGGGAACTCCAGGCGGTCGTCGACGTACTGCGCCGCGCCGCTCACGTGGCGGGTGGCGCTCTCGTGGGGCACCGGCTGGCCGACGCCGCTGTGCAGGGCGGAGCGGAACTCGGCTTGCGGGTCGAAGGCGGGGGAGTCATACATGGTCGGTCACCCGGGTCGGCAGGTCGGGTTGGCTGGTTTCGAGCCAGGCCTTGCGCAGCAGGTTCTGTGCCACGCGCAGGCGGTAGGCGCGGCTGGCGCGCAGGTCGTCGAGCGGGGCGAAGTCCTGCTCCAGCGCGGTAGCGGCGCGCTCCACCGCTGTTTCGCTCCACGGATGGCCGAGCAGCGCCTGCTCGCAGAGGCTCCCCCGCTTGGGGATCGCCGCCATGCCGCCGAAGGCGATGCGCGCCTCGCGCACCAGGCCGCCGTCGATCTGCAGGTGGACGGCGGCGCACACCGCGGAGATGTCGTCGTCGCGGCGCTTGGAAACCTTGAAGGCGCGGAACAGCTGGTCCGCCTGCGGGCGCGGCACCAGGATGCGCTCGATGAACTCGCCGGGCTCCAGCGCGGTGACCCGGTAGTCGAGGAAGAAGTCCTCCAGCGCCAGCATCCGCCGCCTCTGGCCCTGGCGCAGCAGCAGGCTGGCGCCGAGGGCGATCAGCAGCGGTGCACAGTCGCCGACCGGCGAGGCATTGCCGAGGTTGCCGCCGAGGGTGGCCTGGTTGCGGATCTGCGTGGAGGCGAAGTGGCCGAGCAGGGCGCCGAAGTCGGGGTAGTCGGCGGCCAGCAGCGGCGCGCAGTCGCTCAGCGGCACCGCAGCGCCGATGTCGAGGGCGGCCTCGTCGACGACGATGGTCCTCAGCTCCTCGACCTGGCCGAGGTGGATGATGAGCGGCAGGTGGCGGTGCTGCTGGGTGATCTCCAGCACCAGGTCGGTACCGCCGGCCAGCAGGCGCGCCTCGGGATTGGCCGCGTACAGAGTGGCCAGTTCGTCGAGGTCGCGCGGCAGCCGGCAGCGCGCGCCGTCGCCCTCCAGTTCGGCCGAGTCCTGCGCGCCGATGGCCGCCAGTTGGGCGAGGATGTCCGCCTCGTGGGCGCTGAACTGGTCTGCGCCGCCCTGGCCCAAGGCCTGCTCGGCGGCGGCCAGGATCGGCCGGTAGCCGGTGCAGCGGCACAGGTTGCCGGCCAGCGCCGCGCAGGCCGCTTCGCGCTCGAAGCCGGCGGCGTTCTTGTACTGGGCGAACAGCGACATGACGATGCCGGGGGTGCAGAAACCGCACTGCGAGGCGTGGCAGTCGACCATCGCCCGCTGCACCGGGTGCAGGTGCTCGCCCTGCTGCAGGTCCTCGACGGTCAGCAGCTGCCTGCCGTGCAGGCTGGAAAGCAGGGTGATGCAGGCGTTGATCGCCCGGTAGCGCAGGCGTTCGAAGCCGGTGTCGTCCACCACCCGCTCGCCGATCACCACGCTGCAGGCGCCGCAGTCGCCCGAGGCGCAGCCTTCCTTGCTGCCGGTGCGCCGGCGCTGTTCGCGCAGCCAGCGCAGCACGGTGAGATTCGGGTCGAGCCGCTCGATGCGGCACGGCTCGCGGTTGAGCAGGAACTGAATCAAGAACGCCTCCCCAGGCTCTTGTCGTGTCCGGACGGGAGCGTCCCGACGGGAGTAGGCCTTTTCCCTACTTTCGCTCGAATAACGCCGCCTGTCAGGTATCTGCTGCAGCGAGATGCTGGCCGGGGCGATGGGCGTGAGCGTGACGGGGTGAGTCGTCTGTAACAGATTCGTTACGCGGCGAGCTGTGGGAGGCTGATTCGGCGCAGCTTCCCGGATCTGTAAGGAAAAGCTGCCACTTTGCCCGGCTGGCGCCGCCTCCGTGGCCGCAGACGGCTCTTGTCCGCGCCGCGCGCACAGGGTGATATGCGCCCATCGCCGCGTGCGGCAGAACAACAACAAGTGGAGGCGCCATGAACGCTCTCACCCCGATCCGGCATTCCCCCCGCGTCGCGAATGTGACCCCAGCGGCCAGTCGCGCATCCCCTATGGCGCCGAGCGTGCCTCGCCCCCCACGGCCTTGTGCCTGAGCGGAGGTGCAGTCCGATCCATCCCGATCCTCGATACCTAAGGTGTATCCGCCTTGCCAATGCCGCCACACCACAAGCGTGGCGGGTGATTTCTCGTCACGATAAAAACAAGCAGGTGACGCATGTCCCGTGAAAAACCGAAGAACCTCTGGCAATCCCGCTGGGGCTTCATCCTCGCTGCAACCGGCTCGGCCGTAGGCCTGGGCAACATCTGGAAATTCCCCTACATCACCGGCGAATACGGCGGTGGCGCCTTCGTGCTGATGTACCTGGCGTGCATCCTCGCCATCGGCATCCCGGTGATGATGACCGAGATCGCCCTCGGCCGCCGTGGTCGCGGCAGTCCCATCGATGCCATCGCCCGCGTGGCCCGCGAGAACGGCAGCCATCCGCTGTGGAAGGCGGTCGGCGGCATGGCCATGCTCTGCGGCTTCATGATCCTCTGCTTCTACGTGGTGGTGGCCGGCTGGGCCTTCGCCTACACGTGGAAGATGGTCGACGGCTCCCTGGCCGCCACCAGCGTCGATGCGCTGGCCGGCGTGTTCGAGGCGCACAACGCCAATCCCTGGCAGCTGGGCGGCTGGAGCATCGTGGTGTCCCTGCTGACCATCTGGATCGTCGGCAAGGGCGTGCAGGCAGGCGTCGAGAAGGCCTTCCGCTGGATGATGCCGGGCCTGGCGGTGATGCTGCTGGTGCTGGTCGGCTACTCCTGGACCAGCGGCAGCTTCAGCCAGGGCTTCGACTTCCTGTTCACCTTCGACGCCTCGAAGATCACCGGCGAAGCACTGCTGGCCGCCCTGGGCCACGCCTTCTTCACCCTCAGCCTGGCTTCCGGCGCGATCCTGACCTACGGCTCCTACCTGCCGGACGGCCAGTCCATCACCCGTACCTCCATCGTCGTCGCCATCGCCGACACCTGCGTGGCGCTGCTCGCCGGCCTGGCGATCTTCCCGGTGATCTTCGCCAACGGCATGAGCCCGAGCGCCGGTCCCGGCCTGATCTTCATGAGCCTGCCGCTGGCCTTCCAGCAGATGCCGCTGGGCACCGTGTTCGGCGTGCTGTTCTTCGCCATGGTCTCGGTCGCCGCGCTGACCTCGGCCATCTCGATGATCGAGGCGGTGGTCGCCTACCTCAACGAGAAGCACGGCATCAGCCGCGGTCGCGCCGCCATCGGCTCGGGCGTGGTGCTGCTGGTGATCAGCCTGCTGGCCATGCTGTCGTTCAACGTCGGCGCCGAGTGGAAGCTGTTCGGCACCACCCTGTTCGACGGCCTGGACTACGTGACCTCGCGCTGGATGATGCCCCTGGGCGGCATCCTGATGGTGATCCTCGCCGGCTACTGCCTGCGCAGCGACATCATGCGCGACGAGCTGCAGCTACCCAATGCCGGCTACGCCCTGTGGCTGTTCATGGTGCGCTACGTCAGCCCGGTGATGATCGTCATGGTGTTCCTGCACGCCCTCGGCTGGCTGGGCTTCGACCCGCTGGAGCGCTGGTACTGGATCGCCGGCGCCATCGGTGCCCTGGCCGTGCTCGGCGAGGCGTTCGTGCCGCGCGTGCGCCTGGAGCTCGCCGCGCGCTGAGCCTGCGCCCCTTCGTGGTAACCCCGGAACCCGGCCTCGTGCCGGGTTCTGTCATTTCCGGGGCGCCGCTATACTGCGCGCCCCTTGCGCCGGCCGTGGCAAAACGGCCGCGCTCGACCATGCTTGTAGCCGGCAGGCGCAGGCAACCCGTTCACCCGACGTGAATCACTCCGGCGTGCCGGCCCACGAGGCCGTTGCGGCGCCGATCTCCATCCTGAGGGACGCCAGACCATGGACACCCACCCGCATTCGGGCGAGCTGCAGCGCAGCCTGAAAAACCGCCACATCCAGCTGATCGCCCTGGGCGGCGCCATCGGCACCGGCCTGTTCCTCGGCTCGGCCGGGGTCCTGCAGACCGCCGGGCCGTCGATGATCCTCGGCTATGCCATCGCCGGTTTCATCGCCTTCCTGATCATGCGCCAGCTCGGCGAGATGATCGTCGAGGAGCCGGTGGCCGGCTCGTTCAGCCACTTCGCCCACAAGTACTGGGGCGGCTACGCCGGCTTCCTCTCCGGCTGGAACTACTGGGTGCTGTACATCCTGGTGGGCATGGCCGAGCTGACCGCGGTGGGCAAGTACATCCAGTTCTGGTGGCCGGAGGTGCCGACCTGGGCCACGGCGGCGGCGTTCTTCGTGCTGATCAACGCGATCAACCTGACCAACGTGAAGATGTTCGGCGAGGCCGAGTTCTGGTTCGCCATCATCAAGGTGGTGGCGATCATCGGCATGATCGTCCTCGGCCTGTACCTGCTGCTGAGCGGCGCCGGCGGCGAGCAGGCCGCGGTCAGCAATCTGTGGGCGCACGGCGGCTTCTTCCCCAACGGCGTCGGCGGCCTAGTGATGGCGCTGGCCTTCATCATGTTCTCCTTCGGCGGCCTGGAGCTGGTCGGCATCACCGCCGCCGAGGCGGCCGAGCCGCGCAAGGTGATTCCCAAGGCGATCAACCAGGTGGTCTACCGCATCCTGATCTTCTACGTCGGTGCGCTGACCGTGCTGCTCTGCCTGTATCCCTGGGATGCGCTGCTGCAGACCCTCAGCGCCGCCGGCGATCCCTACAGCAGCAGTCCGTTCGTGAAGATCTTCGCGCTGATCGGCAGCGATGCGGCGGCGAACATCCTCAACTTCGTGGTACTGACCGCGGCGCTGTCGGTGTACAACAGCGGCGTCTACTGCAACAGCCGGATGCTCTACGGCCTGGCCGAGCAGGGCGATGCCCCGCGGGTGTTCATGCGCCTCAACAGGCGCGGCGTGCCGGTGCTGGCCATCGCCGTGTCGGCGCTGATCACCCTGCTGTGCGTGCTGGTCAACTACCTGCTGCCCAAGGGCGCGCTGGAGATCCTGATGTCGCTGGTGGTGGCGGCGCTGGTGATCAACTGGGCGATGATCAGCTACTCGCACCTCAAGTTCCGCGCCAGCAAGGTGCGCGAAGGCGTGCAGCCGGGCTTCCCGGCGTTCTGGTATCCGTTCGCCAACTACCTGTGCCTGGCCTTCGTGCTGCTGATCCTGGGGGTGATGCTGCAGATCCCGGGGATCAACCTGTCGGTCTACGCCATCCCGGTGTGGCTGCTGCTGATCTGGGGCGGCTATCGCCTGAAGCTGGCGCTGGCGCGCCGCTGAAGGGGAGGGGAAACAGCAACGGGGCGCCTGAGGGCGCCCCGTTTCGTTACGAGAGGCAGATCGTGAACAGGTTCTCAGCAGACGCGGGCGATGGCCGCGGCCAGCTCGCCCAGGCGCTGCTCGTCGAGGCCGGCGACGTTGGCGCGGCCGCTGCCGACCATGTACACGCTGGACTCCTCGCGCAGGCGGCGCACCTGCTCGGGGCTGAGGCCGGTGTAGGAGAACATGCCGCGCTGCACGGCGATGTGGGCGAAGCGCTCGGCCAGGCCGAACGGCTGCAGGGCCTCGACCAGGCCGTGGCGCAGGCGCAGCACGCGCTCGCGCATGGCGTCCAGCTCGGTCTGCCACTGCAGCGACAGCACCGGGTCGCCGAGGATCGCGGCGACCACCGCGGCGCCGTGGGCCGGCGGGGTCGACCACAGGTTGCGGGCCAGCGAGGCCAGCTGGCTGCGCACGTCGAGCAGCTTGTCGTGATCGGCGGCGCAGACGATCAGCGCGCCGGTGCGCTCGCGGTACAGGCCGAAGTTCTTCGAGCAGGAGCTGGTGATCAGCAGTTCCGGCAGCTCGGCGGCGAACAGGCGCACCGCCCAGGCGTCTTCCTCCAGGCCGTCGCCGAAGCCCTGGTAGGCGAAGTCGATCAGCGGCAGCAGCTCGCGGCGGCGCACCACGTCGAGCACCCGATACCAGTCGTCGCGCGACAGGTCGAAGCCGGTGGGGTTGTGGCAGCAGGCGTGCAGCAGCACCACGTCGCCGCTCGGCACCTGCTCCAGGGCCGCCAGCATCCCTTCGACGTCGAGGCGGTTGTCGGCGCCGACGTAGGGATAGTGGTGCACCGCCAGGCCGGCCTCGGCGAAGATGGTCTCGTGGATCGGCCAGGTCGGGTCGCTCAGCCAGATGCCACGCCCCGGCAGGCAGTGGTAGAGGAAGTCCGCGGTCAGGCGCAGGGCGCCGGTGCCGCCCGGGGTCTGGGTGGTGCCGGCGCGTTGACCGCCGCGTTGACCGGCCAGCAGCGGAGAGTCCTGGCCGAGCACCAGGCGCAGCAGCAGCTCGCCGAACTCGGCGTCGCCGTGGCCGCTGGTGTAGCCCTTGGTGGTCTCGCTGGACAGCAGGCGCTGCTCGGCCAGCTTGACCGCCGCCATGATCGGCGTGCGGCCCTGGGCGTCCTTGTACACGCCGACGCCGAGGTCGAGCTTGGCCGGGCTGGGATCGGCGCGGAAGGCCTCCATCAGGCCGAGGATCGGATCACCGGGCACGCGGGCGACGGACTGGAAGTGACTCATGGATGTTCCTCTGCAGTGGGCCGGCGGTGCGGCCTCTTCTTGGCGTTGTCGGCGCCATGGATACCGCAAGGAGCTGGCATGCGCAGCCGGGGCCGGGGCAGGCGCCGGGCATGGCAGTGGTACATCTGTAATTTCGTCGTTACGAATCGCCGCCGATGTCCCGCCGGCAGCGGCCTGCGGGGGCTTTCATCTGTCCGGATTGTCACATATTCTTGACGCAAGAATGCGCCGCCAGGCGCTCCCCGTCCCGACAACAAGCACAACCCGGGCTTTCCCATGCGTCTCAAGGTTCACTGTCAGAACCGCGTAGGCATCCTGCGCGACATCCTCGACCTGCTGGTCGACTACGGCGTCAACGTCGCCCGCGGCGAGGTGGGCGGCGAGCAGGGCAACGCCATCTACCTGCTCTGTCCCAACCTGATCAACCTGCAGTTCCAGTCCCTGCGCCCCAAGCTCGAGGCCATTCCCGGGGTGTTCGGCATCCAGCGGGTCGGCCTGATGCCCAGCGAGCGGCGCAACCTGGAACTCAATGCGCTGCTCGGCGCCCTCGAGTTCCCGGTGCTGTCGGTGGACATGGCCGGGCAGATCGTCGCCGCCAACCGCGCTGCCGCCCAGTTGCTCGGCGTGCGCGTCGACGAGGTGCCGGGCATCGCCCTGGCGCGCTACGCCGAGGACTTCGACCTGCCGGCGCTGGTGCGCGCCAACAAGGCGCGGATCAACGGCCTGCGGGTCAAGGTCAGGGGCGACGTGTTCCTCGCCGACATCGCCCCTCTGCAGGCCGAGGGCGAGGACAGCGAGGCGCTGGCCGGTGCGGTGCTGACTCTGCAGCGCGCCGACCGCATCGGCGAGCACATCTACAACGTGCGCCGCCAGGAGCTGCGCGGCTTCGACAGCATCTTCCAGAGTTCCAGGGTGCTCGCCGCGGTGGTGCGCGAGGCGCGGCGCATGGCGCCGCTGGACGCGCCGCTGTTGATCGAGGGCGAGACCGGCACCGGCAAGGAGCTGCTGGCGCGCGCCTGCCACCTGGCCAGCCCGCGCGGCAAGGCGCCGTTCATGGCGCTCAACTGCGCCGGCCTGCCCGAGTCGATGGCCGAGACCGAGCTGTTCGGCTACGGCCCAGGCGCCTTCGAGGGCGCCCGCCCCGAGGGCAAGCTGGGCCTGCTGGAGCTGACCGCCGGCGGCACCCTGTTCCTCGACGGCGTCGGCGAGATGAGCCCGCGCCTGCAGGGCAAGCTGCTGCGCTTCCTGCAGGACGGCGGCTTCCGCCGGGTCGGCAGCGACGAGGAGGTCTACCTGGACGTGCGGGTGATCTGCTCGACCCAGCAGGATCTCTCGGCGCTGTGCGCGCGCGGCGAGTTCCGCAGCGACCTCTACCACCGCCTCAACGTGCTGTCGCTGCTCATCCCGCCGCTGCGCGAGTGCCTGGACGGCCTCGATGCGCTGGCCGCGCACTTCATCGACCAGGCCAGCCGGCAGATCGGCTGTCCGCTGCCGCAGCTCGCCCCGCGCGCGCTGGAGCGCCTGCGCCACTACCACTGGCCGGGCAACGTGCGCCAGCTGGAGAACGTGCTGTTCCAGGCGGTGTCGCTGTCCGACGGCAAGCTGATCAAGCCCGAGCACATCCGCCTGCCCGACTACGATGCGCCGCAGCCGCTGGGCGCCTTTAGCCTGGACGGCGGCCTCGACGACATCGTCGGGCGCTTCGAGAAGGCCGTGCTGGAAAGCCTGTACCGCGACCATCCGAGCAGCCGCCAGCTCGGCAAGCGCCTCGGCGTGTCGCACACCACCATCGCCAACAAGCTGCGCCAGTACGGCATAGGTGCGGATAAGAGCTGAGCCTGGCCCTTGCAGGTCGCCGGCGCTGGGCTAGCTTGAGTCGAGGCCGGTCGAGGTGGGGGAAAGCCATGAAGACGCTGTTCCTGGTGCGCCACGCCAAGTCGAGCTGGGACGACCCCAGCCTGGCGGACCACGAACGTCCGCTGGCCGAGCGCGGCTGGCGCGACCTGGCGAAGATGGCCCGGCGCCTGGCCAGGCGCGAGGTGCTGCCCGACCTGATCCTTTCCAGCCCCGCGCTGCGCGCGCGGACCACGGCCGAGGCCATGGCCAGGGCGCTCGGCTATCGGCGCGGCGACATCCGCCTGGAGGAGCAGCTGTATGCCTGTCCGGCCGACGATCTGCTCGCCGTGATCCACGGACTCGACGACGGCTGCAAGCGGGTGATGCTGGTCGGCCATAACCCCGAGCTGGCCGAACTGGCCCGGCGCCTGGCCGAAGAGATCGCCCGGCTGCCGACCTGCGCGGTCGCCGAACTGCGCTTCGATACCGATACATGGCTGGACGTCGGCCACTGCAAGCTGGCGAAGGTGCGGCTCGACTATCCGAAGAAGGGCAGGGAATAGGGGCTCAGGGCTTGCCGGCCGGTGCCGGCGATGGCGCTGCCGGCCTGGCGGGAGCCGTGCTGGCGCGCAGCGCCTGCGCCACCTTGCGCTGCATCTCGTAGCCCGGCGCCTCGACGGCGTCGTAGTCGCGGGTATAGCGCCGGGCGAACTCGGCCACGCCCCATTGCAGGTACTGCTCGACGTGCTTGAGCTCGTGCGCCCAGAGCGCGACGTTGTCCTGGGCGTCCTTCGCGCTGCGGAACACGATGATGTCGATCAGGGTCACCGCTTCCACGTCGGGGTTCTGCAGCATGGTGTTGGCCGCGTTGAACTCGGTGTCGTCGCCGACCTTGTAGCGGGCGATCTCCAGCACCTGCATGTCGAAGTAGGGTTCCAGCTGGGCGCGGATGTGCAGCGGGATCGGCTGCACGTTGCCGGCGGCCGCGGTGTTGCGCGACTCCACCAGCCAGGTTTCCAGCCCCGCGGCGGCCATCTGGCCGACGCCGTCGTAGAGCTCGCCCATGTCCTCCTTGCTGCCGGGAGCGCAGAAGCAGGTCAGCACGCAGAGCTCGTGTTGCCCGGCCGGGCATGCCAGCCCGGCAGAGGCGCTGCCGGCTGTCAGGAGCAGGGTGGGGATGAGCAGGTGGCGCAGGAGGACGGCAGGCAAGGGACACTCTCGAGGATGGTCGCGGTCGGCGGCGTGGCTTTGGCCAGCGCTGCGCCCATTGTGCTACGAGCGGTTTGACCGTGGCGACGCAGGTTGGTTGCGGCCGCATGTCCGCAGGACAGGTGCTGGCGGCTACGGACGTGTCACCGTCAGCGTGAACCAGACGTCCTGCACGGTCTTCTCCTCGGTGATCAGGCTGATGCAGTAGTCGCCGGGCTCGACGGGCAGGGACCACTGCGTGCCGAAGCCCAGCCGCACGAAGCGCTTGCCGGTGCTGTCGCCCGCGCAGCTGACATCGATGCTCACCGCGGCGAAGCGCACGGGCGGCCGGATCTCGGACAGGGCGATGTCGAGCATGCCGGCACGCTGAACGGGAATGTTGATGTTGTAGCCGATCACCCCGAAGCCGCGTGTGCCGGGAAAGCACCAGGGGATCGAGCGTGCGCGCGGTGCATCGGCGGCAAACAGCACCAGCCCGTGTGCGCTTGGATAGGAGGTTCTCAGCCGCTCGCACGCCGAGGACGGGTCGATGACCTGCACGGGCTGCTGGACGCTGCACGAGGCTGCGCCAAGCAGCAGGGCGAGCAACGTCAGGCGGGGGAGCGTGGTCAGCGGTGTCATCGGCGTGCCTCATGTCCGTTGGCGCCAGGCCAAGTATGGCCAGACAGCGGGAAGCTTTCCCGGGAAGCAAAAAAAACCGCCCGTACCTTGCGGTACGGGCGGCAAACCGGGCACCGCCGACAAAGAATGTGCCCGGACCACTTTGCCTCAAGCGGGATTCTGTTCGGCCCTGGCCGGCTGGATGTGCACCACCTGCACCGGCATCGCCTCGACCGCCGTCGCTTTGGGAGCCTGCGGCTTGGCGTAGCGCTGCGGGGCGAAGGCGTGCAGCAGCTGCGCCTCGCGAGCCCTGACGCGCTCGACGCTGGCCAGCTTGACGTGGCCGTAGCCGCGGATCTCCTCGGCCAGCGCGGCGATGCGCACGGCGGCGTCGAGGTTGTCCTGGCTCAGCTGCGGCAGCAGCTCGCGGATGCGCGCGGCGTACTCCTCGATCAGCCGGCGCTCCATGCGCCGCTCCTCGGTCTTGCCGAACAGGTCCAGCGCGCTGCCGCGCAGGCCCTTGGCCTTGGCCAGCAGCGGGAAGACCTTGGCAAGCCACGGACCGATAGTGATCTTGCGGGCGCGGCCGTCCGCGCCCGGGCGCGACAGCAGCGGCGGGGCCATGTGGAACTCCAGGCGGAAGTCGCCCTCGAACTGCGCTTCCAGCTGCTGGCGAAACGCCGGGTCGCTGTACAGCCGCGCGACCTCGTACTCGTCCTTGTAGGCCATCAGCTTGGCGTAGCCGCGCGCCACCGCCGGGCTCAGGCGCAGCTTGGCGTCCTTGCCGAGCAGGGCGCGTTCGGCGCTCGCCACTTCGTCGACCAGCGCGCGGAAGCGGCGGGCGTAGGCGGCGTTCTGGTAGTCGGTGAGCAGCAGCTCGCGGTGGGCGACCAGCTCGTCGAAGTCCTCGATCAGGCGGAACTCCTCCACCTCGGCGCTGCGGCTGAGCAGCTGGCGCAGGCCCTGCGGGTTGGCGCGGGCGAGACGGCCGAGGCCGAAGGCGGCCAGGTTCATCGGCACGGCGACGCCGTTCAGCTCGATGGCGCGCTGCAGCGACTCCAGGCTCAGCGGGATCAGCCCGGCCTGCCAGGCGTAGCCCATCAGCAGGATGTTGGCGCCGATGCTGTCGCCCAGGGCGCGCTGGGCCAGGCTCTGTGCGTCGCACAGCTCCAGGCCGGCTTCGCCGACGGCGTGGCGGATCTTCTCCAGTAGCCCTTCGGTCTGCAGGTTGGCGTCCGGGTTCTGCACGAACTCGGCGGTGGGCAGCACGTGGCGGTTGGCGATCACCTTGGTGCGGCCGTGCTTGACGCTCTGCAGGGCATCGCTGGAGGCGGCCACCACCAGGTCGCAGGCGAGCAGGGCGTCGGCCTGCTGGGTGTCGATGCGCACCTGGTTGAGGCGCTCCGGCACGTCGGCCAGGCGCACGAAGGACAGCACGGCGCCGCCCTTCTGGGCGAAGCCCATGAAGTCGAGCACGCTGGCCGACTTGAATTCGAGGTGGGCGGCCATGCTGATCAGCGCGCCGACGGTGACCACGCCGGTGCCGCCGACGCCGGTGACCAAGAGGTCGTAGGGCGCGTTCCAGACGTGGGCCGCCGGGCGCGGCAGGTTGTTCAGCAGTTCGGCCAGGGCGCGCTGGCCGGCCTCGCCCTGCAGGGCGCCGACGCCCTTGCGCACGCGGCCGCCCTTGACCGAGACGAAGCTCGGGCAGAAGCCGTTGACGCAGGAGTAGTCCTTGTTGCACGACGACTGGTCGAGCTGGCGCTTGCGGCCCAGCTCGGTTTCCAGCGGCACCAGCGACAGGCAGTTGGAGGCCACGCCGCAGTCGCCGCAGCCTTCGCAGACCGCCTGGTTGATGAACAGGCGGCGGTCCGGGTCGGGGAATTCGCCCTTCTTGCGGCGGCGGCGCTTCTCGGCGGCGCAGGTCTGCTCGTAGATCAGCACGGTGACGCCGGAGGTCTCGCACAGCTCGCGCTGCACCTTGTCGAGATCCTCGCGCGGGTGGAAGGCCGTGCTGGCCGGGAAACGGTCGCGCTGGCTGTCGTACTTGGCGATGTCGTCGCTGAGCACCACCACCTTGCGCGCACCCTCGGCAGTGACCTGCTGGGCGATGGCGTCGACGGTGATGGTGCCGTCCACCGGCTGGCCGCCGGTCATGGCCACCGCGTCGTTGAACAGGATCTTGTAGGTGATGTTGGCCTTGGCGGCGATCGACTGGCGGATCGCCAGGTAGCCGGAGTGGTAGTAGGTGCCGTCGCCGAGGTTCTGGAACACGTGCGGCACCTGGGTGAAGCGCGAGTGCGCCGCCCAGTCGACGCCTTCGCCGCCCATCTGGATCAGGCCGCTGGTTTCGCGGTCCATCCAGTTGGCCATGAAGTGGCAGCCGATGCCGGCCAGCGCGCGCGAGCCTTCCGGCACCTTGGTCGAGCTGTTGTGCGGGCAGCCGGAGCAGAAGTAGGGCGAGCGGCGCACGGCGTCGGCCAGGTTGCTCAGCTGCGACGGCGCGGTGAAGTCGCGGACTAGGTGGCGGCGGTCGAGGTCGGTGGTCTGCCGCGCCAGCCAGTCGGCCAGCACCGGCATGATGCGCGACGGGCGCAGCTCGCCGAGGGCGGAGAGCAGCGGCTTGCCGGCGGCGTCCTGCTTGCCGAGCAGGCGCGGGCGCAGCTCGCTCGGCTGGTTGTAGAGCAGCTCGCGCAGCTGGCGCTCGATCACCGGCGCCTTCTCCTCGATCACCAGCACCTCGTCGAGGCCGCGCACGAAGTCGAGGGCGCGGTTCGGTTCGATGGGGAAGGACAGGCCGATCTTGTAGACGCGGATGCCGGCGCGGGCGAGGTCGTCGAGGCCGATGTCCAGGCGGCGCAGGCACTCGAGGAAGTCGAGGTGCGCCTTGCCGCAGGTGACGATGCCGAAGCGCGCCTGGTCGCAGGACACGATGGTCTTGTCGATGCTGTTGGCCTTGGCGAAGGCGCGCACCGCGTCGAGCTTGTCGGCCTGGCGGGCTTCCAGCTGCAGGGAGGGCAGGTCCGGCCAGCGATAGTGCAGGCCGCCGGCCGGCGGGGTGTAGTCCACCGGCGCTTCGAAGCGGGTCTGGATGCGGTCCAGATCGACGGTCGAGCCACTTTCCACCACCTCGGACAGCGCGGTGAAGCCGACCCAGGCGCCGGAGAAGCGCGACAGCGCCCAGCCGTACAGGCCGAACTCCAGGTATTCGGCGATGGTCGCCGGGGAAACGGTCGGCACGCTCCAGGCCTGGAAGGCCAGGTCGCTCTGGTGCGGCATGGAGGAGGACACGCAGCCGTGGTCGTCGCCGGCGACGATCAGCACGCCGCCGTTGGGCGAGGAGCCGTAGGCGTGGCCGTGCTTGAGGGCATCGCCGGCGCGATCGACGCCCGGGCCCTTGCCGTACCAGTAGGCGAACACGCCGTCGACGGTGCGCGCGGTGTCGGACTCGACCTGCTGGGTGCCGAGCACCGCGGTGCCGCCGAGCTCTTCGTTGATCGCGGGGAGGAATTCGATCTGGTTGTCGGCCAGCAGGCGCTTGGCCTTCCACAGGGCCTGGTCGACCATGCCCAGCGGCGAGCCGCGGTAGCCGCTGATGAAGCCGGCGCTGTTGAGGCCGCGCGCGCGGTCGAGGGCGCGCTGCATCAGCGGCAGACGGACCAGGGCCTGGGTGCCGGTGAGGAATATCTGCCCGCTGGTGGCTTCGAGGCTGTCGCTCAGGCGGTAGTCGCTGCGCAGCTGCACGGTGCTGGCGCGCTCGGTCGCATGGGTCATTGTTGTTGTCCTGCGAGGGTGTTGTTCTGTGGCGAATAGTGTTCCCCAGCGCAGGCGGTTTTTTGTTTCTCTTTTTCCCTGCATGACGGTAGATTCGAGAAAAAATGAATCGCCATATCGGTAAAAGGAGAATCCCATGCTCGACAAGTTCGCCCGCCAGCTGCTCCGCGAGTTGCAGCGCGATGCCCGGCAGACCATGCAGCAGCTCGCCGAGCGGGTCGGCCTGTCGACCACGCCCTGCTGGCGGCGCATCAAGGAACTGGAGGAGGAGGGGGTGATCCGCCGCTACACGGTGCTGGTGGATCGCGAGAAGGTCGGCCTGCAGAACTGCGTGTTCGCCGAGGTGGCGCTGAGCCGCCACGCCGGCGACGTCACTGCCGAGTTCGAGGCGGCGGTGGCCGCCACCCCGGAGATCGTCGCCTGCTACGCCACCACCGGCAAGGCCGACTACCTGATCAAGGTGGTCACCAGCGACATCAAGGCCTACGACGAGGTGCTTCAGCAGCGCATCTTCCGCCTGCCCGGGGTGGCCAGCGTGCACACCAGCGTGGTGCTGCGCGAGGTGAAGGACGAGGTGAGCCTGCCGCTGTGAGGTGCAGGTGGCTGCGGCCGAATCGGTGCGCGGCGCGTGCTACCACAGCCGATACGAGGCGTCCTCGTTCCCCTCTTCGGCTTGCGGCTGCGGAGGTTGCGCCTCCAGCTCGGGCGCGGCCAGCGCTGCCGGTTCCTCATCCCGCAGCGGCTGCATGGCGCGCTCGGCGAGGCTGCTCTCGATCTGTCCGGAGATGTGGTTGACCCCGGCCAGCACGCCGGTCTCGGGGTTGTGCAGCAGATCGAGCCATTCCTCGTCGAAGGTGGCGTGCAGGTTCTGGCGCAGCTGGTTCTCCATTTTCGGGCGCTGTTTTTCGCGCAGCATGGCGGTGAAGCCCGTCGTGCCCAGGGAAATCAGCATGCCCGCCACCCGTCCGACCGCTGCCGAGATGGCGCCTGCGACACTCCGGGTGGTGAGTTCGGTCACCAGCGTTTCACTGGTTTGCCGCGCCACGGAAGATATGCCGGCATCGGTCGTCCAGTCGCCGGAGCGTCCGGGCGTGCTGTGCAGGCGAGCGACCAGGGCCGCATAGGCCGGCTGGCCGTCGATGGGTTCGGCGCGGGCAAGCTGGTAGAGCGACGCGTTGTGGGCGGGGGGCGGTGCCAGCGCGATGGCGGGAATCTCCTGGAGGTGGCCGTCGAACTGGTCCAGGGGAACGCCGTAGCGTGGCGGCATGCCCTGCAGGTGTTCGCGGAGCAGGCGGATGTAGAGTTGCACCGTCTGTCCCGTGATCCAGTCGGGGTTGATCTCCCGGGCGACGGGGGCCAGCACGCGGTCGTGGTATTGCTCCTGCAGATAGGCAGCCAGACGCTCGACCGTCGGGTCCCTTTCTCCCCCGGCGTTCAGCTTGTACCAGGTCACCTTCATGGACAGCCATTGGCGGGTCCAGTAGCCGGAAAACCAGGGAATGAACGCTTCGTCGGTGCGCTGGTAGATGCGCTCCCGCCAGCGCTGCATGACGTCGCGGGCGTAATCCGAGGACTGCGCCCGGGCGTCCAGCGACGCGGCAGCAATGTCGCCGTCGATCTGCATCCAGGTGCTTTGCGGAACCACCACCGCAGGCGGGGGAGGGGGTGGCGGCTCGCGAGTGGCGCAGCCGCTCAGCGCCGTCAGCAGGACGACGATCAGGGCGCACAGCAGCGGGGTCGCCGGGGCCATGAACCGACTCGCCGGCGCCTGCCCGCTCGTCAGCGGAGTTCTCGCAACCGGGTTCGCAGGGCTGTTCATGCACGAACTGCCTGCTCCGCAGACCACAAGGGGCTGCGCTTTCCCTCCTCGCAAACTGCATGCGGAGCCTTCGCAGATTTGCCAGCCTCGCCAGCGGAACGTCCTGCGCGTCCGCGACCGTTCCTCAAGTCTAGGTGACGCAGCACTGCGGCGGAGCATTCTCCGGCGAACGGTCGGGGCGGGCGGCGAAGGCGGCCGTGGCCGGCGGCAAGGCGGTAGCCGGGGGGCGTTGCGGCCACCCCCCGGGAGATCGGCGAGGGTCTATTGCCGGGCCTCTACCTCCGCCTCCACTCGGCGGTTGATAGCCCGTCCTTCCGGAGTGGCGTTGTCGGCCACCGGGCGGCTTTCGCCGTAGCCGACAGCGTCGACGCGGTCGGCCGCCACGCCGTACTCGTTGACCAGCACGTCGCGCACGGCGTTGGCGCGCCGCTCGGACAGCCGCTGGTTGTAGGCGTCGGGGCCGACCGAGTCGGTATGGCCTTCGACGGTGGTGGTGGTCTGCGGATACTCGCGCATGAAGTCGGCCACTGCCTTGATGTCGACCTTGCTGCCTTCCTTGACCTCGGACTTGTTGAAGTCGAACTTGACGTCCAGCTCCACGCGTACCGGGGCGGCGGGCATCGGCTCCGGTGCGGGAGCGGCGGCGACTGGTTGCGGGCAGCCGGTGGCGTCCACCGGAGTGCCCTTCGGCGTGTCGGGGCACTTGTCTTCCTTGTTCACCACGCCATCGCCGTCGGCGTCGCCGCGTACCCAGCAGTAGGCCGCGCCGGTGAGGGCGCCGATGCCCAGGCCGCCGGCCGCCCATTCCGCGCTTTCGATGGCGCCCAGGGCCGCGCCGGTGACACCGCCGACGGCCGCACAGGGCGGCCAGTCGCTCTGGACCAGCCCGGCACAGCCTGTGAGCAGGCTGCTGGCCAGTACCAGGGGTACAGCTGTTCTTGCGATATGCATTGCCAGTTCTCCTCGATGGAACGGGAGGTACTACTTGTCTTGCCGGCCGTAACGGGCTGAGCAATGCAGCAAGTCTTGCACCGGATGTGGGGTTGTCAAAATGACGAGCCGCCCGGCGCCGCGGATGGCGCAGGCCGCGGCGGACCTTCTGACGAATGGCCGTGCCCAGGGGCCATGCCGCGCGGATCCTGACCTAACGTGAGTGTTTGTTCGCCTATGCCGGTGCCACCGGCCGACCGGGGCCGATGCGACCGAGCCCCTGCAATCCCGCCCTTGCCAGGAGGTCATCATGAACACTCCCTACACGCGTCTCGACAGCAGGCAGGCCGCCGTCCTGCTGGTGGATCACCAGACCGGCCTGTTGTCGCTGGTCCGCGACCACGACCCGGACCGTTTCAAGAACAACGTGCTGGCGCTGGCCGATCTGGCCGCCTACTTCAAGCTGCCGACCATCCTCACCACCAGCTTCGAGAGCGGCCCCAACGGCCCGCTGGTGCCGGAGCTGAAGGCGCAGTTCCCCGACGCGCCCTACATCGCCCGGCCGGGCCAGATCAATGCCTGGGACAACGAGGACTTCGTCAGGGCGGTCAAGGCGACTGGCCGCCGGCAACTGATCCTCGCCGGGGTGGTGACCGAGGTGTGCGTGGCCTTCCCGGCACTGTCGGCCCTCGCCGAGGGCTTCGAGGTGTTCGTGGTCGCCGATGCCTCCGGTACCTTCAACGAGGTGACCCGACAGGCGGCCTGGCAGCGCATGGCGGCAGCCGGGGCGCAACTGATGACCTGGTTCGGCGTGGCCTGCGAGCTGCATCGCGACTGGCGCAACGACGTCGAGGGACTGGCGGCGCTGTTCTCCAGCCACATTCCGGACTACCGCAACCTGATCAACAGCCATGCGGCCTTCACCGCAGGCAAGTAGTTCGGGCCGCTTCGCTCCGGGGAGGGGCGAGCGGCCGGGTTGACCGGCAATATTTTGTCGGCCGGGGCGCGCGGAGTCGGTGCCTGCGCAGGTCTTCGCCTAGAGTAGATAAGGTGCTTTACCACCCTGTAGTTGCCCTGCCGCTTCGCAGCGCAAGCGCAGGGCTTGCGAGCAGAGACGCTGCGCAGGTAAGCCACCATGTACACTCCGCGATACCCCATGGCCCTGTTAGGCAGCCTGCTCTGCCTGACCACCCCCGGCGTGGCCAATGCCGGGAGCATCGTGTCCTCCCCCTCGTCCGCCGCTGACGACCTCGGCCTGGTCTACCAGCTGCGCGAGGACACCCGCATCGGCCTGTTCTACAGCTTCCCGGTGGCGGGCGAGCAGGGTGCCGACAACCCGCCGCTGGCTCGAGCGAGCCTGCTGGATGCGCGCGGCCTGAGCAGCGCCCCGATGCCCGACATGAACCTGCCGCAGGCGGCGACCCTCAGCCTGCACCAGGCCCTGGGCGAGCAGTGGGTCGTGCAGATCAGCGCCGGCTGGCAGGACTGGTCGGCGTACAGCCGAACCGGTGTCGAGTGGGATGCCGCCACCGCGAGCGCCGTTGCGGCCAGGCGCAACTACCGCGACACCTGGCACCTGGCCATCGGCACCCAGTACCGGCCCAGCCCGAAACTGCTTCTGCAGGCAGGGGTGGGCTACGAGACCTCTGCGCTGACCGACGGCAGCCGGGCCTTCTCCGCCTCCATGGCGCCCACCTGGCGCCTGGCGTCGGGGCTCAGCTATGCCTACGACCGGAACACCGAACTCAACTTCAACTATGCCTTCACCCGGGTGGGCGACATGCCGGGGATCCAGGGCGGCGCGGAAAGAACCGGGCGTTTCGGCATCTCCGACGAGTTTGCCAATGCCTACTTCCATACCCTGACCTGGTCCGTGACCTGGCGTTACTGAAGCCTCCTGCACGGTGGCGACAGCGGGATGCGCGCCACCGGCTGGGCTGGCGTCGGGCTCCGCTGGCGGGGCGGCTCATTGCCGGGGGCAGGGGGGCGAATAAAAAAGCGTGGCCGCAAGGGCCACGCGAAGGGCGAAGGGCAGGACTGAAATCCCTCCGCCTTGGAGATGGAGCGGCTGGACACGGGCGGATGCCCGGCAGGGCGCGCAGAGGAAAAACGCGCAGGATTCTCCTCCGGATGGCCAGCCGCGGTGGGTCAGGCGCCGCTGCGCGCCGGCAGCAGCACGCCGCGGCATTCGCCGAAGCCGATCGAGGGCTGGCCCTCGCGGCGGCAGCGGGCGCGCAGGATCACCTCGTCGCCGTCCTCGAGGAAGGTGCGGGTCTCGCCGCTGGCGAGCGTCAGCGGCTGCTTGCCGCCGAAGGTGCTCTCCAGCAGGCTGCCGAACTGGCTGGGCTCCGGGCCGGACAGGGTGCCGGAGCCGAACAGGTCGCCGGGCTGCAGCTTGCAGCCGCCGACGCTGTGATGGGCGACCATCTGCGCCACGGTCCAGTACATGTGGCGGGTGTTGCTCAGCGCCAGGCGCTGCGGGGCCAGGCCCTGCTCGCGCATGGCGGCGGTGAGCAGCAGCACTTCCAGCTCGATGTCGAAGGCGCCGCGGGCCTGGTCCTGGGCGTCCAGCAGGTAGGGCAGCGGCTGCGGATCGCCGTCCGGGCGCGCCGGCTGGGCGGTGCGGAACGGCTCCAGGGCTTCGGGCATCACCACCCAGGCCGACACCGTGGAGGCGAAGTTCTTGGCCAGGAACGGGCCGAGCGGCTGGTATTCCCAGGCCTGCACGTCGCGCGCCGACCAGTCGTTGAGCAGGCAGAAGCCGGCCACGTGCTCGCCGGCCTCGCCGATGGCGATGGCCTCGCCCATCGCGTTGCCCTCACCGATCCAGATGCCCAGTTCCAGCTCGTAGTCCAGGCGCTTGCTCGGGCCGAAGCTCGGCGCTTCCTGGCCCGGCGGCAGGGTCTGGCTCAGCGGGCGGCGCACAGGGGTGCCGGAGACGCACACGGTGGAGGCGCGGCCGTGGTAGCCGATCGGCACGTGCTTGTAGTTGGGCAGCAGCGGGTTGTCCGGGCGGAACAGGCGGCCGACGTTGTTGGCGTGGTGGATGCCGACGTAGAAGTCGGTGTAGTCGCCGACCTTGGCCGGCAGCTGCAGCTGGCAGGCGGCCATGGCCGGCAGCAGGGCGTCGCCGAGGGCCTCCATCTGCGCCTGTGCCGGCGAGCCTTCGGCGAGCAGTTCGCTCAGCGCGGCGCGCAGGGCGCGGCGGGCCGGGGCGCCCAGGGCGAAGAAGGCGTTCAGGCAGTCGCCGCTGGCGGCCTCGGCGGCGGCTTTCGCCTCGCCCTCGAACAGGCCGGCCTCGCAGGCGACCTTGAGGTCGAGGATGCGCTCGCCGATGGCCACGCCGCCGCGCGGCGCCTGGCCCTGCGGGCTGAAGATGCCCAGCGGCAGGTTCTGCAGGGGGAAGTCGGCGTGGCCGTTGGCCGAGGCGATCCAGCTGTTGCGGTTGGCTGCGTTGCTCATCAATCAGTTCCCCTCCGGGGTGAAGGTCTTGGCCATGCCGGCCCAGCAGGAATCGTAGTCCTTCTGCAGCTGCGGGCATTCCAGGGCGTATTGGGTCGGGCGCAGTACCTGGCCGCTCTCGAACATGAAGGCCATGGTGTTGTCGATCTTGTGCGGCTTGAGTTCGGCGGCGATGGCCTGGGCGGTGGTGGCGTTGTCCGGGCCGTGGGCGCTCATGCAGTTGTGCAGCGAGGCGCCGCCGGGCACGAAGCCCTCGGCCTTGGCGTCGTAGACGCCCTGGATCAGGCCCATGAACTCGTTCATCAGGTTGCGGTGGAACCACGGCGGGCGGAAGGTGCTCTCGGCCACCATCCAGCGCGGCGGGAAGATCACGAAGTCGACGTTGGCCTTGCCGGGGGTGTCGCTCGGCGCGGTCAGCACGGTGAAGATCGACGGGTCCGGGTGGTCGTAGCTGACCGTGCCGATGGTGTTGAAGCGGCGCAGGTCGTACTTGCAGGGCACCAGGTTGCCGTGCCAGGCGACCACGTCGAGCGGCGAGTGGTCCAGTTCGGTGGCCCACAGTTCGCCGCAGAACTTCTGCACCAGCGTCACCGCCACGTCGCTGTCCTCGTAGCGGGCGACCGGGGCGAGGAAGTCGCGCGGGTTGGCCAGGCCGTTGCTGCCGATCGGGCCGAGGTCGGGCAGGCGCAGGGCGCAGCCGTGGTTCTCGCAGACGTAGCCGCGCGCCGAATCATCCAGCAGTTCGACGCGGAACTTCAGGCCGCGCGGGATCACCGCGATCTCCAGCGGCTCGACGTCGAGCAGCCCCAGCTCGGTGGCGATGCGCAGGCGGCCGGCCTGGGGGACGATCAGCAGCTCGCCGTCGGCGTCGAAGAACACCCGCTGCATCGAGGCGCTGGCGGCGTACAGGTAGACGCTGATGCCGCTGGTGGATTCGGCGGGGGCGTTGGCGGCCAGGGCGACCAGGCCGTCGACGAAGTCGGTCGGCACCTGCGGGATCTCCAGCGGGCTCCAGCGCAGGCGGTTGGGGTTGACCGGGCCGAGGCGGTTGCCGGCGATCTGCCGCTCCAGGCGCTCGAAGCGGCCGTGGGCGGCGGACGGGCAGATGCGGTACATCCAGGTACGCCGCGCCTCGCTGCGCGGCACGGTGAAGGCGGTGCCTGACAGCTGCTCGGCGTACAGGCCGTAGGGAACCTTCTGCGGCGAGTTCTGGCCGATCGGCAGGGCGCCGGGCAGCGCCTCGCTGGCGAACTCGTTGCCGAAGCCCGCCAGGTAGGTCAGGGCTTCGGGGGATTGTTGTGCGTGCATAGGCATCGGGGTGCTTGTTGTTATTTGCGTAAGTTTATTTTGATAAGCGTAATCATGGGGCTGTTTGGGCGTCAAGCGCAGGGTTTGCGAAAGCCTTACTGGAACATCTCCTTGTAGCTGCCGTCGTGCATCCAGGCGGCGTGCTTGGGTGCGCGCTTGGTCTGCGCCCACTCCTCGAGCATGGCCCACTTCACCTCATCGAGCGCCGCGAGCATCTTCGGCGAGCCGGTGTTGGCGGCCAGCTCCAGGCGGTGGCCGTTGGGGTCGAAGAAGTAGATCGACTGGAACAGCGCATGGTCGGTCGGGCCGATGACCTTGATCCCGGCGGCCTCCAGGCGCGCCTTGGCGGCCAGCAGCACCTCCATGGACTCGACCTGCAGGGCCAGGTGCTGGGTCCATACCGGGGTGTTGGGGTCGCGGCCCATCTCCGGTTGGGTCGGCAGCTCGAAGAACGCCAGCACGTTGCCCATGCCGGCGTCGAGGAAGATGTGCATGTACGGATCGGCCTCGCCGGTCGACGGCACGGCGTCCTCGGCGATGGACAGGATCAGCTGCATGCCCAGGTGCTGCTCGTACCAGCGGGCGGTTTCCAGCGCGTCCTTGCAGCGGTAGGCCACGTGATGGATTTTCTGCACGATCGGATTCATGACGGTCTCCCTTTCTCGGTGGTCGGTGCGGGCTCGCTGGCGAACGCGCGTTTTGTTATTCGTAATCAACTTACGCAAAACGTAACTCGCGTATCGGAGAGCGTCAAGCGTAGAATTCGCCATCCATCGCCATGCACAGGAAGGACCATGACCAGCGATACCGAGCGCGCCGCGGCGCCGCGGCGGCAGAAGGTGCAATCCGCCGAGGTCGGCACCGACATCCTCAAGGGCCTGGCCGAACTGGCGCCGGCCACCTCGCTGTCGCGCCTGGCCGAACACGTCGGCATGCCGGCGAGCAAGGTGCACCGCTACCTGCAGGCGCTGATCGCCAGCGGCTTCGCCGAGCAGGACGAGAGCACCGGCCACTACGGCCTGGGCCGCGAGGCGCTGTTCGTCGGCCTGGCCGCCATCGGCCGCCTGGACGTGACCAAGGTGGCGCTGCCGCGCCTGGTCGAGCTGCGCGACGGGCTCAACGAGACCTGCTTCCTCGCCGTGTGGGGCAACAAGGGGCCGACCGTGGTGCACGTCGAGCAGGCGGTGCGCGCGGTGACCGTGGTCACCCAGGTGGGCTCGGTGCTGCCGCTGCTGGGCTCATCGACCGGCCTGGTGTTCGACGCCTTCCTGCCGGCGGTGGAGAGCGCCGCGCTGCAGGCCCAGGCGCTGGCCGAGCCGGGCGCGCCGAGTACCAGCGAGCTGGAGGCGCTGCGCGCGCAGATCCGCGCCCGCGGCCTGCACCACGTGCACGGGCTGCTGATGTCGGGGGTGAACGCGCTGTCGGCGCCGCTGTTCGCGGCGGGCGGCAAGCTGGCCGGGGTGATCACCGTGGTCGGCACCGCGCCGGGCTTCGCCGCCGATCCCGAGGGTGCGCAGGCCGAGCGGCTGCTGGCGGTGGCCCGGGAGATCAGTGCGCGGATGGGCGGGTAGGGGGCCTGGCCTTTCTCTCGCCTATGGCCCCGCACCCCAGGCCTGACGCAGGGCCAGCAGGGCACGGGCGATGTCGGCCTCGGGGACGGCGGCGAATCCCAGGACCAGGCCGGCCCGGGCATCCCCCGGTGTGTCGCCTCCGGGCAGCCAGTAGCGGCTCAGACCGTTCAGCTCGACCCCGACCTGCAGCGCGGCGGTGAGCAGCGCACGCTCGCGGGCCAGACTGTCGAGCCGCACGCACAGGTGCAGGCCGGCCTCCACCGCCGGCAACGGCGCGCAGCCGGGCACGTTCTCGGGCCAGCCGGCCAGCAGGGCATCGCGGCGGTGCCGCGCCGCCGCACGCATGCGACGGATATGCCGCTGGAAGTGTCCGGCGGCGATGAACTCGGCCATCACCGCCTGGGTGCCGATTTCGGAATGGCGCATGTCCAGGGCGCGGCGGCGCGCAAACGGCTGCGCCAGCGCCGGCGGCAGCACCAGATAGCCCAGACGCAGGGCGGGGAAGGCGATCTTGCCGAAGGTGCCGACGTAGATCACCCGGCCGCCACGGTCGAGGGCGGCCAGCGGTGCCAGTGGGGCGCCGCTGTAGCGGTATTCGCCGTCGTAGTCGTCCTCGACGATCCAGCTGTCGTTCCGCTCGGCCCACTCCAGCAGCTGCAGGCGCCGCGCCAGCGACAGGGTCACGCCGGTGGGGTACTGGTGCGCCGGCGTGACGTAGACCAGCCGGCAATCACCCAGCCGCTCCAGGGCCTGCGTGTCCAGTCCCTCGCCATCCACAGCGATGCCGTGCAGCTGCGCCCCGGCCAGGGCGAAGGCCTCGCCGGCGGCCCGGTAGCCGGGGTCCTCGACCGCCACCCGCTCGCCGAGGCGGACCAGCAGCTGCGCGCACAGGCTGATGCCCTGCTGGGCGCCGCAGGTGATCACGATCTGCGCCGGATCGCAGTGCAGGCCGCGGCTGCTGCGCAGATAGGCGGCGATCAGCTCGCGCAGCGATGCCTCGCCGGCCGGGTCGCCGTAGCCCAGGCGCGCCGGCGACGGCTTGCGCCAGAAGCGCGCCGACAGCCGGGCCCAGGTCTCGAAGGGAAACAGGTCGAAGGCCGGCACGCCCACGCGGAAGGCGCGCGGCGCGTCTGGTGGCGGTGCGGGCAGGTGATGCGCGGCCAGATGCTGCAGCGCCGGGGTCGCGGCCGGGTCGCCGGCGGGCATGCTGACCGGCCGCACCACGCCGGCCAGTGCGGCGACGTAGGTGCCGGCACCGACCCGCCTCTCGACATAACCCTCGGCGTACAGCTGGTCGAAGGCACGGATCACGGTATTGCGCGACAGGCCGAGCAGGGCGGCCAGCTCGCGGCTGGCCGGCAGACGCGCGCCAGCGGGCAGGCGGCCGTCGAGGATGCGCTTGCGCAGGGTCTGGTACAGCTGGCGGGCGAGGCCCTGGCGCGGATCGAGCTGGATGCCGGAAAGATCGACCGGCAGCGGCGGGAGCGACATGGATTGGCTCCATGAAAGTGACAGTAAATGGATCTTACAGCAGACCAATATTCCGTTCAGGATGGCGGCATCACCCCGCAAGAGCCACCGCCATGTACCTGCCCCCCGCCTTCAGGCAGACCGAGCTCGTCGAACTGCACCGGCAGATCGCCGCCAGCCGTCTGGCCACTGGCGCGAACTGACCGCATCCATGGCCACCGACTGACCCACCAAAGAAAGGAACCCGCATGTCCAGCACACCGCTCGTCATCCGCCCGCTCGACGCCGCCGACCACGCGGCCTGGCTGCCGCTCTGGCAGGCCTACCAGCGCTTCTACGACACCGAACTCCCCGCCGCGACCAGCGCCGTCACCTGGCAGCGCTTCCTCGACCCGGCCGAGCCCATGCATGCCGCCCTGGCCTGGCGCGACGGCGTGGCCGTGGGCCTGGTGCACTGGATCTTCCACCGCTCGTGCTGGACGCCGGGCGACTACTGCTACCTGCAGGACCTGTACGTGGCCGAGGGCCAGCGCGGCGGCGGCATCGGCCGCGCGCTGATCGAGCATGTGCGCGCCCAGGCCGTGGCCGCTGGCGCCAGCCGCGTGCACTGGCTGACCCAGGAAACCAACTACCCGGGCCGCCAGCTCTACGACCGCCTGGCCGAGCGTTCCGGCTTCATCCAGTACCGCCAACTGCTGTGAAGGAGACGTGGCCGTGACCGACACCGACCTCAGCCACTGGCAGCCCTGTCCCGTGCCGCCGCACGCCCCGCTGGCCGGACGCTTCGTCAGCCTCGAACCGCTCGACGCGGCGCGCCACGCCGGCGAGCTGTGGACGGCACTGCACGGGCCGCACGCGGATCCGCAGCAGTGGCAGTACATGGCCTACGGTCCGTTCGCCGCACGTGGCGCCTTCGACGCCTGGCTGGCGGAGCGGGCCGCCGGCCGTGACCTGCTGTTCTTCGCCGTGCGCGAGCACGCCGGCGGCCGCGTGCTCGGCCAGCTCGCGCTTATGCGCATCACCCCGGCCCACGGCTGCATCGAGATCGGCCACGTGCTGTTCGGCGCCGCCCTGCAGCGCACGCCGGGCGCCAGCGAGGCGGTCTATCTGCTGATGCGGCTGGTCTTCGCGCTGGGCTACCGGCGCCTGGAGTGGAAGTGCGACGCACAGAACGCGCGTTCGCTGCGCGCTGCCGAGCGCCTGGGCTTCGTCGCCGAGGGCCTGTTTCGCCAGCACATGGTGGTCAAGGGGCGCAGCCGTGACACCGCCTGGCATGCCTTGCTCGACCACCAGTGGCCGGCCCGGCGGGCGGCTCTGGAGCGCTGGCTGGCGGCGGACAACTTCGATGCCGAGGGGCGGCAACGGCGGCGGCTGGAGGAGCTGCGCAGGGAGTGAGCGGGCTATCCGGCGCGGATCGGCGTGCCGGCAGGTGCGCCGGAAAGAAAAACGGCAACCCGGAACCAAGCTGCCAGGCCGTCCGGATTGCCGTGGGAGAAACGTGGGGGCGCCGTGAGGGCCCTTTCCCCCGCAGCCCTCTCCCGCGAGCGGGAGAGGGGAAGGTGTCGCTTACTCGGTGGCCAGCACGCCGCGGCGGATCTGGTCACGCTCGATGGACTCGAACAGCGCCTTGAAGTTGCCTTCGCCGAAGCCGCTGTCACCCTTGCGCTGGATGAACTCGAAGAACACCGGGCCCATCAGGGTTTCCGAGAAGATCTGCAGCAGCAGGCGCTGCTCACCGTTCTCCGAGGCGCCGTCGAGCAGGATGCCGCGCGACTGCAGCTCGTCCACCGGCTCGCCGTGGCCGGGCAGGCGGCTTTCCAGCATCTCGTAGTAGGTGGCCGGCGGCGCGGTCATGAAGCGCATGCCCAGTTCCTTGAGGGCGTCCCAGGTCTTCAGCAGGTCGTCGGTGAGGAAGGCCACGTGCTGGATGCCCTCGCCGTTGAACTGCATGAGGAACTCCTCGATCTGCCCGCTGCCCTTGGAGGATTCCTCGTTGAGCGGGATGCGGATCAGGCCGTCCGGCGCGGTCATCGCCTTGGAGGTGAGGCCGGTGTACTCGCCCTTGATGTCGAAGTAGCGGATCTCGCGGAAGTTGAACAGCTTCTCGTAGAAGTCCGCCCAGTAGGCCATGCGCCCGCGGTAGACGTTGTGGGTCAGGTGGTCGATCAGCTTGAGGCCGGCGCCCTGCGGGTGGCGGTCGACGCTCTCGATGAACTCGAAGTCGATGTCGTAGATCGAGCTGCCCTCGCCGAAGCGGTCGATCAGGTAGATCGGCGCGCCGCCGATGCCCTTGATCGCCGGCAGGCGCAGCTCCATCGGCCCGGTGGGGATGTCGATCGGCTGGGCGCCCAGCTCCAGGGCGCGGGCGTAGGCCTGGTGGGCGTTCTTCACCCGGAAGGCCATGCCGCAGGCCGACGGGCCGTGCTCGGCGGCGAAGTAGGAGGCGAGGCTCTTCGGCTCCTTGTTGAGGATCAGGTTGATGTCGCCCTGACGGTACAGGTCGACGTCCTTGGAGCGGTGGGTGGCGACCTTGGTGAAGCCCATCATGGCGAAGATGGGTTCCAGGGTGTTCGGCGTCGGCGCGGCGAATTCGATGAACTCGAAGCCCATCAGGCCCATCGGGTTTTCGAACAGATCGGTCATTTCGGTATCTCGCTTCTGAATCTTGTTGTCTTTGAGTTTGGCAGGTCAGCGGGCAGGTGCCGGCGCCGGTGGCGCGCAGGACAGGCCGCGGACGCTGCGCGCGAGGAAATCGCCGATCAGCAGCTGGAGGCCGAGGATTTTCATCAGGCGTGTGCTCAGGCCGGCCTGTCGGCCTGGGCGTCCGGGTGGGCCTTCTGGAAGGCCGGGTGTTCGAGAGCCAGGCGCTCGACGCGGGCGATGCGCGGGTAGGGCGACAGGTCCACGGCGAAGCGGTGCGCGGCGTACAGCTGGGGCAGCAGGTAGACGTCGGCCAGGCCCGGTTCGCCGAAGCAGAAGCCCTCGTCGCCGATCAGCGCCTCGACCGCACGCAGGCCCTCGCCGATCCAGTGGGCGATCCACTGCTGCACCTGTTCCTCGTTCAGACCCAGGCCGCGCAGGCGGTTGAGCACCGCGACGTTGTGCAGCGGGTGGATGTCGCAGCCGATCAGCGCCGCCACGCCGCGCTGGCGGGCGCGCTCGACGGGATCGCCCGGCAGCAGGGGCGGCTGCGGGTAGCGCTCCTCGAGGTACTCGATGATCGCCGGCGACTGGATCAGCAGCTCACCCTCGTCGCTGCGTAGGGCCGGCACGCGGGCCTGCGGGTTGATGGCGCGGTAGGCCGGCTGCAGCTGTTCGGTGACGCCCGGCGCCAGGTTGACCGGGATATGGCAGGCCTCCAGGCCCTTGAGCGCCAGGACGATGCGCACGCGGTAGGAAGCGGTGGAGCGGTAGTAGGTGTAGAGGTCCATGGGGCGCGCGCTCGTCGTTAATTGTTTTTTGCGTAATGCAGTTATGTTTTGTGCAATTTGCGGATTCGCGTGGCCGCTGTCAAGACGAAAAACGGCCGGTGCATCTCCCGTGTCGCGCCCCTGCACGGAGCGCAGGGCGAACCTTGCCATGTCATCGAATTCCGCTATCGTGCCCCGTTCTTCCGGCTGCACAAGGCATGTCCATGGTCAGTTCTTCCGTCGACGACCGCAGTCCCTGGGCGGTTTTCCTCATCTTCCTGCGTCTGGGCCTGACCTCCTTCGGCGGCCCCATCGCCCACCTGGGCTATTTCCGCGAGGAGTTCGTCAGCCGCCGGCAGTGGCTGAGCGAGCGCAGTTATGCCGATCTGGTGGCGCTCTGCCAGTTCCTGCCGGGCCCGGCGAGCAGCCAGGTGGGCATGGCGCTGGGGCTGTCGCGCGCCGGCTACCGCGGCGCGCTGGCCGCCTGGCTCGGCTTCACCATGCCCTCGGCCATCGCCCTGATCCTGCTGGCGCTGGGCATCGCCAGCCACGGCGATGGGCTGCCAGCCGGCGCATTGCACGGCCTCAAGGTGGTGGCGGTCGCGGTGGTCGCCCAGGCTGTGTGGGGCATGGCGCGCAACCTGTGCCCCGATGCGCCGCGGGTGACGCTGATGGCGGCGGCCGCCTGCATCGTCCTGCTGCTTCCCTCGGCCTGGACCCAGGTCGGGGTGATCGTGGCGGCGGCCGTGGTCGGGCTGCTGCTGTTCCATCCCTCGTCGGCTCCCGGCAGCGATGAGTTGCCGGTGACGGTAAGCCGGCGCGCCGGGGCGTGCTGGCTGACGCTGTTCTTCGTCCTGCTGGCCGGCCTGCCGGTTCTCGCCGCCGTGCTGCCGGGGCAGGCCATCGATCTGGTGGATGCCTTCTATCGGGCCGGCGCGCTGGTGTTCGGTGGTGGCCACGTGGTGCTGCCGCTGCTGCAGGCCGAGGTGGTGCCGACCGGCTGGGTCGACAGCCAGGCCTTCCTCGCCGGCTATGGTGCGGCGCAGGCGGTGCCCGGTCCGTTGTTCACCTTCGCCGCCTTCCTCGGCGCCTCGCTCGAGGGCGAACCGTCCGGCTGGAGCGGCGGGCTGCTGTGCCTGCTGGCGATCTTCCTGCCGTCCTTCCTGCTGGTCGCCGGCGCCCTGCCGTTCTGGGAGCAACTGCGCCGCAGCCTGCGCATGCAGGCCGCACTGGCCGGGATCAATGCCGCTGTGGTCGGCCTGCTGCTGGCGGCGCTCTACCAGCCGGTCTGGACCAGCGCCATCGGTGGGGCAGGGGATTTCGGCCTGGCGCTGATCGCACTGGTCGCACTGATGTTCTGGAAGCTGCCGCCGTGGCTGGTGGTGGCCGGCAGCGGCCTGGCGGGCTGGGGACTGAGCCTCGCTGCATCCACCGTCTGAGGGAGGAGGGGAGGCTGCCGCAGCATCCCCTGTTTCCCCTGTCCTTTCGGCCCCTCCGAACCTTCACCGGACCTGATCCGGCAACCGGCGTGCCCTTGCCCATGATCTAGGCGGCTCTGCAGCCCGATGGGCAAGGGTCGGCATGGCTCATCGAGCTTATTCTTTGTTTAACATAATGAATTTTAGGAAACGCATCTTCATCCTGAACCTCCCGGCCAGCCCGGCAATCAGTGCAAGAGCCGCCGGTGGAGCAGGGGGCAACGAGCCACGGCCACGATTGAAGGCGGCAGGCGCGATGATTAGACTTGCCGCCCAGAACCCTCCTACCTGTAAGGCTTCTCCCAGATGATCAAGAAGTGCCTCTTCCCGGCGGCCGGCTACGGCACCCGGTTCCTGCCCGCGACCAAGGCCATGCCCAAGGAAATGCTGCCGGTGGTGAACAAGCCGCTGATCCAGTACGCCGTCGAGGAAGCCCTGGATGCCGGCCTGAACGAAATCGCCATCGTCACCGGCCGCGGCAAGCGGGCGATCGAGGACCATTTCGACATCAGCTACGAGCTCGAGCATCAGATCCGCGACACCGACAAGGAAAAGTACCTGGTCGGCATCCGTCGCCTGCTCGACGAGTGCACCTTCTCCTACACCCGCCAGATCGAGATGAAGGGCCTGGGCCACGCCATCCTCACCGGCCGCCCGCTGATCGGCGACGAGCCGTTCGCCGTGGTGCTGGCCGACGACCTGTGCCTGAACCTGGACGGCGACGGCGTGCTGGCGCAGATGGTCAAGCTGTACAAGCAGTTCCGCTGCTCGATCGTCGCCATCCAGGAAGTGCCGCGCGACCAGACCCACAAGTACGGGGTGATCGCCGGCGAGATGATCCGCGACGACATCTACCGGGTGAACACCATGGTCGAGAAGCCCAAGCCGGAGGACGCGCCGTCCAACCTGGCGATCATCGGCCGCTACATCCTGACCCCGGACATCTTCGACCTGATCGAGCAGACCCCGCCCGGCAAGGGCGGCGAGATCCAGATCACCGACGCGCTGATGAAGCAGGCCCAGGACGGCTGCGTGATCGCCTACAAGTTCAAGGGCAAGCGCTTCGACTGCGGTGGCGCCGAGGGTTACGTCGAGGCCACCAACTTCTGCTTCGAGAACCTGTACAAGGCCGGCAAGGCCTACTGATCCGCCAGCAGCTCCGGCAGCGAGTCCCAACCGCCCCGTACCGCATGGTCCGGGGCGGTTGCGTTTGGGGTGGTGGTATCCTGCCGGCCATCTGCATGGAGATCCGACATGGCTTTCGATTTCGACCTGTTTGTAATTGGCGCCGGCTCCGGTGGCGTGCGCGCCTCGCGCTTCGCCGCCGGTTTCGGCGCCCGCGTGGCGGTGGCCGAAAGCCGCTACCTGGGCGGCACCTGCGTCAACGTCGGCTGTGTGCCGAAGAAGCTGCTGGTCTACGGCGCGCACATGGCCGACGAGTTCGAGCAGGCGCGCGGCTACGGCTGGTCGCTGGAGGGCGCGCAGTTCGACTGGCCGACCCTGATCGGCAACAAGACCCGCGAGATCCAGCGCCTCAACGGCATCTACCGCAACCTGCTGGTCAACAGCGGCGTGACCCTGCTGGAAGGCCATGCGCGCATCGTCGGCGCCCACGAGGTCGAGGTGAACGGCCAGCGCTACAGCGCCGGGCACATCCTGATCGCCGTCGGCGGCTGGCCGCAGGCGCCGGACATCCCCGGCCGGGAGCTGGCGATCACCTCCAACGAAGCGTTCTACCTGGAGCAGTTGCCGCGTCGCGTGCTGGTGGTCGGTGGCGGTTACATCGCCGTCGAGTTCGCGTCGATCTTCCATGGCCTGGGCGCGCAGACCAGCCTGCTGTACCGCGGCGAGCGCTTCCTGCGCGGCTTCGACGAGGCGGTGCGCAGCCACCTCGAGGAGGAGCTGCGCAAGAAGGGCATGGACCTGCAGTTCAACAGCGACATCGCCAGCATCGAGCGCCAGGCCGACGGCAGCCTGCTGGCGACCCTGCGCGACGGCCGCACGCTGGAGGCCGACTGCGTGTTCTACGCCACCGGGCGGCGGCCGATGCTCGACGACCTCGGCCTGGACAACGTCTGCGTGGCGCTGGATGCGCGCGGCTTCATCGCCGTGGACGACGAATACCGCACCAGCGTGCCGTCGATCCTCGCCATCGGCGACGTGACCGGCGGCGTGCAGCTGACCCCGGTGGCGCTGGCCGAGGGCATGGCGGTGGCGCGCCGGCTGTTCCGCCCGGAGGAGTACCGCCCGGTCGACTACGCGTTGATCCCCACCGCGGTGTTCAGCCTGCCCAACATCGCCACCGTCGGCCTGACCGAGCAGCAGGCGGTCGAGCAGGGGCACAAGGTCAAGGTGTTCGAGAGCCGCTTCCGGCCGATGAAGCTGACCCTCACCGACTGCCAGGAGCGCACGCTGATGAAGCTGGTGGTCGACGCCGACAGCGACCGCGTGCTCGGCTGCCACATGGTCGGCCCGGAGGCCGGCGAGATCATCCAGGGCCTGGCGGTGGCGCTGAAGGCGGGGGCCACCAAGGCGGTGTTCGACGAGACTCTCGGCATCCACCCGACGGCGGCCGAGGAGTTCGTCACCATGCGCACGGCGCGGGCGGACTGAGTCCAGCCAGGAACGACGAGGCCCGCCAGATCGGCGGGCCTCGTCGTTTCAGCCGGGGCTCAGTGGCCCTTGTGGTTGCCGTGCTCCATCGGCATCTGGTGGCTCATGCCCTGGCCGTCGGCGCCTTCCACCTGGACCTGCACCTCGACCTTGCCGGCCTTCTCGAACTCCAGGGTCAGCGGGAATTCTTCGCCGGCCTTCAGCGGCTGGCCGAGACCGAACAGCATCACGTGGTTGCCGCCCGGCTGGAACACCACCTCGCCCTTGGCGGGAATCTCCACGGCGGGGATCTGCTGCATCTTCATCAGGCCGTCCTTGTGGACGTGGGTGTGCAGTTCGCTCTTCTGCGCGCGCGGCGTGCTGGCGCCGATCAGGCGGTCGGCGGCGGCGCCCTGGTTCTTCAGGGTGAAGTAGGCGGCACCGGCCGGAGCGTTGGGCGGCAGCTCGCGTGACCAGGGGTGATCGATGGTCAGCTCGCCGACCTTGTAGTCATGGGCGAAGCTCGGCAGGGCGCAGGCGAGCAGGGCGGCCAGGCTCAGGGGGCGGATCAGCATCTGTGGATTCCTCATGATGGCGGGGGCCCGACGGGCGACTGCGCGCACCATAGCACAGCCCGACGGACGGCCAGCAGGCGACTAAAGCGCGCAGATCCGGCGCCCAGGTGGAAAGCTGTACAAGAAAGGCCGTGGTGTTCAACCTGCTCCAGTCAGGGGCCCGATATTCGCTGCGCTGATCAGTCTGGCTGTCTGTGCCTGTATAATTTTATTGTACATATTTTGTGTTGTCGTATAGATTTCATGCAGGGTTCAGCTGGCGCGCCGTCGCAACTTGTCAGGTACCCGGTGACGCGACACTGAGCCCTGCCATTTCCGTGCGAGGACCCGTGCGATGTACGACTACCTGTCCGTGACCGGAACTGCCGTGACGCACAGTCTGCGGGTCGTCCTGCTCGGCCTCTGCCTGCTCAGCGGCAGCGCACTGGGCAACTGGCGCGAGGCTCTCCCCGAAGCCCGCCTGCTCGGCGAGGGGGAGCTGAGCCTGTTCGGCTTCCGCCTGTACAGCGCCCGCCTGTGGAGCCCGGCCGAGCGCCTCGCCGCCGGAGTGCCGTTCGCCCTCGAGCTGATCTACCACCGCGAGATCAGCCGCGAGCGGCTGGTGGAGGCCAGCCTCGATGAGATCCGCCGCCTGCACGGCGACCGGGTCGGCACGGCGCAGCTCGCCGAATGGGCCGGGCACATGCAGCGGGCCTTCGTCGACACCGCGCCGGGTTCGCGCATCACCGGCGTGTACCTGCCCGGGCTCGGCGCGCGCTTCTACGCCGGCGACCGCCTGCAGCACGAGGTGCGCGACGAGGAGTTCGCCCGCATCTTCTTCTCCATCTGGCTGGATGCCCGCACGCGCAACCCCGAGCTGCGCGCAAGGCTGCTGGGCGCCGCCGCACCCTGAGGACCATCCATGCTGAAGAAACTCCTGCTGTCGCTCTGCGTCTGCCTCGGCGGCTGCAGCCAGATCGACGTCGAACACTACCGCGACCAGCAGCCGCGGCTCGACCTGCCTGCCTACTTCGACGGCCGGGTGGACGCCTGGGGCATGTTCCAGAAGCGCTCGGGCGAGGTGATCAAGCGCTTCCACGTGGAGATCAACGGCCGCCGCGAAGGCGAACGGCTGATTCTCGACGAGGACTTCACCTACAGCGACGGCAGCAAGCAGAAGCGCGTGTGGACCCTGCGCCCCGACGGTCCCGGCCGCTGGCGGGGCACGGCCGGCGACGTGGTCGGCGAGGCGCGCGGCGAGGTGGCCGGCAACGCCCTGCGCTGGCGCTACGTGCTCAGCCTGCCGGTGGACGGCAAGGTCTACCAGGTCGACTTCGACGACTGGATGTACCTGCTCGACGAGCGCACCATGGCCAACCGCTCGTTCATGACCAAGTTCGGCTTCGAACTGGGTCAGGTCACCCTGTTCTTCCGCAAGGAAGCGCCCTGATGGACTCCTTCCCCGACGGCTATCGCGCCCTGGTGATCGGCGCCTCGGGCGCCATCGGCTCGGCGCTGGTCGCGGAGTTGCGTGCGGACCCGCGCTGCGCGGCGGTGCTCGGCCTGTCGCGCGGCTCCCGGCCGACCATCGACTTCGCCGACGAGGCGAGCATCGCGGATGCGGCCGAGGCACTGGCCGCGCAGGCGCCGTTCCAGCTGATCGTCAACGCCGCCGGCGTGCTGCACGGCCCGGCGTTCATGCCGGAGAAGAAGCTCGGCGATCTCCACTACGACCAGCTGCTGGACACCTTCAGGGTCAACACCTTCGGGCCGGCGCTGCTGCTGCGCCACTTCGCCCGCCTGCTCGACCGCCGGCGCGGCGTGCTGGCCATGCTTTCCGCCAAGGTCGGCAGCATCGGCGACAACCGCCTGGGCGGCTGGTACAGCTATCGCGCCGCCAAGGCGGCGCTGAACATGCTGGTGAAGACCGCCGCCATCGAGGTGCGGCGCAGCAATCCCAACGCCGTGCTGCTGGCCCTGCATCCGGGCACGGTCGACTCCGCGCTGTCACGGCCATTCCGCGGCGCCGAGATCGGCCGCGCGCCGGTGCTGGCGGCCAGGCAACTGCTGCAGGTGATCGACGGGCTCGGCCCCGAGGCCAGCGGCGGCTTCTATTCGTGGAACGGCGAGCAACTGCCCTGGTAGGCGCTCAGCGGACCGCGCCAAGACGCAGGCGCAAGCCGTGCAGCAGCGGCACCAGCAGCGCCCAGATCAGCGCCAGCAGGAGCAGGGTCGGCCACAGGCCCAGCGGCAGGCCGACGCCGACCAGGCGCGCGCCGAGCAGGTAGGACAGCGGCCCGCCGAGGGCGCCGAGCAGGCTGCCCAACCACCAGGGCCGGGCGCTCCAGGCCAGGCTGTGGCCGAGGGTGGTGGCGAACAGCGCCCACAGCAGGGCCAGCCAGAGCGGCAGCACGCGGCTGTCGCCGGCGAAGTCGAAGACCCCGAGATTGAGCAGCAGGCTGTCGAGGGCGCAGCCGGCGAGGGTCAGCGCGCCGACCCTCGCCAGCTCGCCGCGCCCGCGGCCGACGAAGGCGAAATGGGCCAGCAGGCAGGCGCCGGCGAGCAGCAGCAGGGCCGGGCGCTGCGCCCCCAGCACGCAGGCGAACCAGCCGAGCTGGAACAGCGCCGCGTTGGCCAGCAGGCGCATGTCAGGCCTGCTGGCGGCCGAGCAGCGGCGCCGGGCGGGCCGCCGGCTTGGCCAGCAGCAGCTGCGCGGTACCGATGCTGCGCTCGAGGAAGCCCCCTTCGCAGTAGCACAGGTAGAACTCCCACAGACGGAAGAACTGCTCGTCGTAGCCGAGCTGCTCGAGGAAGTGGCGGGCGCGGCGCAGGTTGTCGTGCCACAGGCGCAGGGTGCGCGCGTAGTGCAGGCCGAAGTCCTCCATGTGGAACAGGTTGAGATCGGTGTCGCGGCCGACGACCTCCAGCATGCGGCTGATCGAGGGCAGGGCGCCGCCGGGGAAGATGTAGCGCTGGATGAAGTCCACCGAGCGGCAGGCCTGCGCGTAGCGCTGGTCGCGGATGGTGATGGCCTGCAGCAGCATCAGGCCGTCGTCCTTGAGCAGGCGGGCGCACTGGCGGAAGTAGGTCGGCAGGTAGCGGTGGCCGACCGCCTCGACCATCTCGATCGACACCAGCTTGTCGTACTGGCCCTGCAGGTCGCGGTAGTCCTCGAGCAGCAGGGTGATGCGATCCTCCAGGCCCTGCTCCTCGATCCGCCGGCGGGTATAGGCGTACTGCTCCTGGGACAGGGTGGTGGTGGTCACCCGGCAGCCGTAGTGGGTCGCCGCATACATCGCCATGCTGCCCCAGCCGGTGCCGATCTCCAGCAGGTGGTCGCCCGGCTGCAGGTCGAGCTTGCGGCAGATGCGCTCGAGCTTGTTGAGCTGGGCCTGCTCGAGGGTGTCGGCCTCGTCCTGGAACATCGCCGCCGAGTACATCATGGTCGGGTCGAGGAACTGCTCGAACAGCGCGTTGCCGAGGTCGTAGTGGGCGGCGATGTTGCGCCGCGAGCCCTTGCGGGTGTTGCGGTTGAGCCAGTGCAGGCCCTGCAGCAGCGGCCGGCCGAGGCGGGCGATGCCACTGTCCAGGGCGTCCAGCACCTCGAGGTTGGCGACGAACACGCGCACCACGGCGGTGAGGTCCGGGCTGCTCCAGTAGCCGTGGATGTACGCCTCGCCGGCGCCGATCGAACCGTTGCCGGCGACCATCGCCCAGGCGGCGGCATCGTGGATGTGGATCTCGCCGTGCAGCTCGCTGCCGGGCTGGCCGTAGCTGCGGCGTTCGCCGTCCTCGCAGACGGTGAGCTGGCCGTGGCGCAGGCCGGCGAGCTGGCGCAGCACGGCACGCTTGAGCAGGCCCGCGCCCAGTCCGTTGCCGGCGAACAGGCCCGGTTTGGCCGGGGAAAGGCTAGTGCTCTTCATGGCTGGGCTCCGGTCGTGCGGTACGGTGGTCGCCGTCCGCAAGTTGGTGGTCGAAGATCGGCACGCGCTTGAGTGCCAGGCGCAGGGCCTGCCAGTAGATGGCGGCCACGGTCTTGGCGGTCATCGCCGGGAAGGCCAGCAGGTGGCGGTGCAGGCTGCGGCGGTCGAGTTCGATGCGGCTGAGGCCGAGCGCGGCCTCGAACAGCTTGGCGTCGCCCTGCCAGTCCTCCATGTGGATGCGCAGCTGCTCCCCGGGGGCGGAGAGGCGCATGCGGTACTCCAGGTCGCGCGGCAGGAAGGGCGAGACGTGGAAGCCCTTGGCCACCCGGTGGCGCGACTCGCCGGTGGCATCGACCGGCAGCACATAGTGGTAGCGCTCCAGCCAGGGCGTGTTGCTGACCTCGCAGAGGATCGCGGCGAGGCGGCCGTCGGCCTCGAAGCAGTAGAAGAAGCTCGCCGGATTGAAGGCCAGGCCCCAGCTGCGCGGCTGGGCGAGCAGGCAGATGCGGCCCTGCGGCGCATGGCCGAGCGCCTCGCCGACGCGCAGGCGCACCGCCTCGGCCAGCGGCATGCCGCTGCGCGTGTACTGCGGCAGGAAGTCCGTCTCGCGCAGGGCGAACGGCGCCCAGCGCGAACGCCCGGCCAGCGGCGACAGGGCCAGCACCGCGTTCAGTTCGGCGAGATCCAGGTAGAGCAGGCCGATGCGGTAGCGGAAGGCGTGGCCGCGCGGCAGGAAGCGCCGGTGACCGACCCAGCCCTGGTAGAGCGCGCTGTTCACAGGCGCTCCCCGAAGGCCTCGGCCACGCGCAGCGCGCTGACCACGCCGTCCTCGTGGAAGCCGTTGGCCCAGTAGGCACCGCAGAAGAAGCTGTGCTGCTGGCCGTGCAGCTCGCGCCAGCACGCCTGGGCGGTGATGCCGGCGAGGCTGTACTGCGGATGGGCGTAGTTGTAGCGGCCGAGGATCCGCGCCGGATCGATGGCGGCGGTCTGGTTGAGGCTGACGCAGAAGGTCTTTGGCGCCTCGATGCCCTGCAGGATGTTCATGTTGTAGGTCACCGCCGCCGGCTGGCGCGCCGGGCCGCCGAGCCGGTAGTTCCAGCTCGCCCAGGCCAGCGGACGTTGCGGCAGCAGGCGGGTGTCGGTGTGCAGCACCACGTCGTTGTCGGCGTAGCGCAGCGCGCCGAGGATCCGCTGCTCGGTCAGGCTCGGCGCGGCGAGCAGCGTCAGGGCCTGGTCGCTGTGGCAGGCGAACACCACCTTGTCGAAGCGCTCGCGGCCGGCCGGGCTGAGCAGGGTGACGCCGTCCGCGTCGCGCTCGACCAGCCACACCGGGCAGTTGAGGCGGATGCGCTCGCGGAAGCTGGCGGTCAGCGGCGCCACGTAGGCGCGCGAGCCGCCCGCGATGACCCGCCACTGCGGCCGGTCGTTGACCGACAGCAGCCCGTGGTTCTTGAAGAAACGCACGAAGAACTGCAGCGGGAAGTCGAGCATGTCCGCCAGCGACATCGACCAGATCGCCGCGCCCATCGGCACTATGTAGTGGTCGACGAAGCGTCGGCCGTAGCGGCCGCGCGCCAGGTAGTCGCCGAGGGTGATGTCGGCGCCGATGCGCTCCTCGGCGAGATCGCTAAGCGCCTCGCGGTTGAAGCGCAGGATGTCGCGCAGCATGCCGAGGAAGCTCGGCGACAGCAGGTTGCGGCGTTGGGCGAACAGGCTGTTGAGGTTGTTGCCGTTGTACTCGCAGCCGCTGTCGGGGTCGTGCACCGAGAAGCTCATCTCGGTGGGGCGCGAGGCGACGCCGAGTCGCTCGAGCAGGCGGATGAAGTTGGGGTAGGTCCAGTCGTTGAAGACGATGAAGCCGGTGTCGATGGCGTAGTCGCGCCCGTCCAGCTGCACGTCCACGGTATGGGTGTGCCCGCCGATCCAGTCGCTGGCCTCGAACAGGGTGATCTCGTGGCGGCGGTTTAGCAGGTAGGCGGCGGTCAGGCCGGCGATGCCGCTGCCGATGATGGCGATCTTCATGGACGGTCTTCCGTGGTGGTGCGGGACATGCGCCGGCCCAGCGCCAGCTGCAGGCGGCGCGGCAGATGGGCGAGCAGCAGCAGGATGGCGACGAAGGCGCCGGGAAAGGCGATCTCGAACGGCCGCCGCGGCAGCCGCTCGGCGATGTGGCGGGCGGCGCGCTCCACGGGCCAGCGCATGGGCATGGGGAAATCGTTGCGGCGGGTCAGCGGGGTGTCGACGAAGCCGGGGCTGACCAGGGTGACGGCGATGCCCTCGGCGGCCAGGTCGAGGCGCAGCGACTCGCACAGGTAACGCAGCGCCGCCTTGGACGCGCCGTAGGCCTCGGCGCGCGGCAGCGGCAGGAAGGTCACCGAACTGGCCACCGCCACCAGGTGCGGCTGGTGGCCACGGCGCAGCAGCGGCAGCGCCGCCTCGATGCAGTGGGCGGCGGAGAACAGGTTGGCGCGCACCACGCGCTCGACCATGGCCGCCTCGAAGGCGCGCGCGTCGATGTACTCGCAGGTGCCGGCGTTGAGGATGGCGCAGTCCAGCGCGCCCCAGGCCGCGGCGATGCGCTGGCCGATGGCGCGCACCTGCTCGGCGTCGCCGAGGTCGCCGGGCAGCACCAGCACCTGCTGCGGCCAGCGCTCGGCCAGGGCCTGCAGGGGCGCCTCGCTGCGCGCGCTGAGCGCCAGGTGGTGGCCCTGCTGCAGGAGGATTTCCGCCAGCGCGGCGCCGATGCCGCTGCTGGCTCCGGTCAGCCAGATGCGTTTCATGCCAGCCTCCGTTTCAGCCAGGCGATCACGCCGCCCAGCACGGGTAGGTGTTCGTAGAGCAGGGCGCCGGCATCGAAGTAGTCGCGGTGGCGGTATACCCGCTCGTCGTGCCAGCGCAGGTGCGAGCAGCCCTCGACGCGGATCGGCGCACCGCGGCGCAGGCGCGGGTGGCGGTAGCTCATGGTCCAGCGCAGGTAGCCCTCGCCGGCGCCGACTTGGTCGAAGCCGTGGAAGTCGAAGCGCAGATCCTCCACGTTGGCATACATTTCGCCGAAGTAGTCGCGCAGGGCCTTCAGGCCGCGGATCTCGTGCAGCGGATCGCGGAACACCACGTCGCGGGTGTACAGCGCATCGAGGTGCTGCAGCCGGTGCTTGTCCAGGCGGGCGAAGTCGTCGGCGAAACGGCGCAGGAAGTCAGCCATGGCCGGCGTCCTGCCGCGCCCGCTGGCGCAGGTCGTCACGGGGCCAGGTCGATCGGCGCATGGCGCAGTTCTCCTTGCAGGCCGAGCAGGCCGAGGCGATGCAGGCACTGCTGGGCGTCGAGCGGGTCGAGGGTCAGGTGAAGATCGGCGATCGCTGCCAGCTGGTCGCGCTGGCGCTCCGCCGCCGGACCGCACAGCAGGCATGGGCAGGCCACTCCCTGCAGCAGGCGGGCGAGGGCATCGCGGTCGAGCGCCTCGCTGGCGTAGAGCAGCACGGCACGCGGCTGCATGCGCTGTACCGCCAGCGCCAGCTGGGGCGCCGGCAGCGGCCAGTCGAGCACGCTGACTGGGCATTCGGCACTGCCGACCAGCCAGGCGCACAGCCAGAGCGCCGGTTCCAGCGGCGCCGAGGAGCAATTGACCAGCAGCAGCGGGGCGCTGCCGAGCAGGCGGTTGCTGTGGTACAGCCGCGCGCCCAGCTTGCTGCGCAGCCAGGACAGGAAGAACGCACGCTCCAGTTCGGCATTCGGCAGGCTGACCCAGCGCCGGTGCAGGTCCTCGAGCAGCGGCAGCAGCAGATGGCGGCATACCGTCGCCGGCGGATAGAGGGCCACGGCCTGGTTGAAGCCGTCGTCGAGGGCGCGTTCGGCCAGGTTGGCGATGGCGCCCAGCAGTTGCTCCCGGCGCGCCCGCCAGCCGTGGTCGTCGGCACCGCTCGGCACCCGGGCATCGCTGAGCAGGCCACGCACCTGGCTGACCGACACGCCGCGCTCCAGCCAGTCGAGGATCTGCTGCACCTGCGCCACCTGCGCCTGCGAGTACAGGCGGTGGCCCTTGGCGGTGCGCTGCGGGACGATCAGCCCGTAGCGGCGCTCCCAGGCGCGCAGGGTCACCGGGTTCACCCCGGTGCGCCGCGCCACCTCGCGGATCGGCAGCAGGCCGGCCATTTCGTCGTCCGACAAATCGTCGCGTGGATCGCGGTCGTCGTGCATGGTCAGATCGCGTCACGCAGGCTGGAGGTTGCCCGATGCAGCTGCGGGCCGGCGTTGCGGCCGGGCTTGTGGCGGGGGAGCGTGAGGGACATGGCAGTCTCCAACTTGTACGTCGCAAGAGTTGTGTACAACCTTGCTACAGGATAAGTCGTTGCTGCCGCCGGTCAATAGGTTTTGTATAGACTTTGTATAAATATTTGTCGCGGGCTGCGAGGTCAGTGCCAGCCGATCCGCCAGCGTGCGCTGTCGCGCAGCTCGCGCCAGTCGAGCCACTGGCTGCGGCCGCTGTACACCGCCTGCAGCTCGACTTCGAGCAGGTTGCCCGCTTCGTCCTCGAGCAGTTCGACGACCAGGAAGTGCTTTTCCCGGTTGCACGGCTGGCGGGCGGTCCACTTGGAGAGCCGCAGCTTGCGCGGATTGAAGCGGTTGGGCGGACTCTTCGGGGTTGGCGGTTCGATCTGGCTCATCACGGGCCTCGCGTGGTTACCCCACAAGGCTACGCCGGACGGGAAAATCTGTACAATGCGGCGAGTCGTACAAGGCGGGATGTACAGGTCGCAGGCCGCTGAGATCCGTGCGGGCACTGGCGCACGCCGTGCGCCGGCGCCGCAGGCGGGCGGGCCGGAAGAGGGGGAAGGCGTTGCCGGCGGACGACGGCAACGCCGTTCGGGCGGGAGCGGTTGTCAGCCTTTGGCTTGCTGCAGCGCCGCGAGCTGGTTCTTCAGTTCGGCGACCTCGGCTTCCAGCTCGCGCACGCGCTGCTGCGCCTCGACCTCGGTGCTGACGTTCTTCTGGATGCCGATGAAGTAGGTGAGCTGGTCGGCCTCGTTGAATACCGGGGTGATCGACAGCTCGTTCCAGAACACGCTGCCGTCCTTGCGGTAGTTGCGGATGATCTGCCGGCAGGGGCGGTTGTGCTTGACCGCCTCGCGGATCGCCGCGAGGCCCGGCTGGTCGCGGTCGCCATCCTGGAGGAAACGGCAGTCCTGATAGAGGATATCGTCGACGGAGTAGCCAGTCAGGCGCTCGAAGGCCGGGTTGGCGTAGATCAGGATGTTGTCGTCGCCTTCCTGTTCCGCGACCACGATTCCGTCGTTGGAGGCTTCGATCACCAGTTGCAGCAGCTTGGCATTGATCATCTTGCAGGTCCCGGGTGGTTTCCGCGCATTTTAAAGCAACTGCGCCATCCTGCATGCAGGCCGCGCGTTTTTCGTGGCCGGAAACGCCAGAAGACGGCGAATCGGTGCCATGCACCTGCCTTGCGAGGGCGAGCTCTGCGATACAATGGCGGCTCATCAAGTCCCTCGAGCCATTCGCCATGACCGAACTCACTGCAGCCCCGTCCCCCGCCAGCGGCCTGCCCTTGGGGGAGGAGCTGTTTCCGATCCGTGAAGTGGTCCGCCTCACCGGCGTCAACCCGGTCACCCTGCGCGCCTGGGAGCGTCGCTACGGGCTGATCCAGCCGGTGCGCACCGAGGGTGGCCATCGCCTGTACTCGCAGAGCGACATCGAGTCGATCCGCAGCATCATCGCCTGGACCGAGCGCGGGGTGGCGGTGAGCAAGGTCGGCAGCCTTCTGGCGCGCAACAGCGGGGACAAGGCCGAGGCCCCGGTCGAACAGGGCTCGTCCACCGGCGAGTGGGGCGAATGGCAGGACCGGCTGCGCGAGGCGGTGCGCCATTTCGACGAGGTGCGTCTGGAGCAGCTCTACGGCCAGGTGTTCTCCACCTATCCGCTGGCGTCGGTGTTCCAGGACGTGCTCATGCCGCTGTGGCTGGAGCTGCAGCAGCAGGACGGCTTCGGCCAGACCAGCCAGTGGCTGTTCCTCGATGCCTTCCTGCGCGCCCGCGTGCTGCAGCGCCTGCAGTTCTCGCGGGCGGCGGCGGGGCGAGACTGCGTGCTGGTCGCAGCGATTCCCGGACAGTGTCGCGAGCTGGAGCTGCTGGTCACCGCGCTGCTGCTCGGTGGCGACAGCAATCCGGTGCGGGTGCTGCCGCCGGGCCAGCCCCTGGAGGAGTTGTCGCTGGTCTGCCAGGAAGTCCGGCCACAGGCGCTGGTGCTGTATTCCACCCTGGCGCCCAGCGCCGCGCTGCTGCGCCAGCTGGCCCGGCTGGTGCTGATCCTGGACTGCCCGCTGGCCCTGGCTGGCGAGGCCGCGGTGCTCGGCGAAGGCAGCCTGGCCGGCAGCGCCATCGCCTGCCTGGGCAACTCCGGTCGTCTCATGCAGCGCCGTCTGGCGCAGTTCCTCGCCGGCCACCTCGATACCTGAGGCGGTCTCCTTCACTCCCCGTCGCCGTAGGGCGGCGGCAGCCGCTGCCGCGAGCCGTCGGCTTCGGCCGGCCGCAGCGCCAGGCCGCCGAAGGAGATGGCCGGGTCGATGTAGCGCATCGCCGACTTCACGTCGCGCCAGCCCACGTAGCTCATCAGCGCCTTGAGATCCCAGCCGTTGCGGGTGGCCCAGGTGGCGAAGCCGCGGCGCAGCGAGTGGCTGGTGTAGGCCTCGGCCGGCACGCCGGCGCGCTCGAGGATGCGGCGCAGCAGGGCGACCAGGCTGCTGGCGTGCAGGCCGTCCTCGCCCAGGTGCCCCCAGCGGTCGATGCGGCGGAACACCGGGCCGTGGGCGATGCCGGCCACCTCGATCCAGTTCAGGTAGGCGGCCACCGGGCACAGCCGCCGCAACGCCGGCGCCTGGTAGGTGGTGCCGTGGTGGTCGCGGTCGCCCTTGCTGTGCGGCAGGTACAGGGTCATCCCCACGCCGGCCTCGGCGCGGATGTCCTCGACGCGCAGGCGGCACAGCTCGTCGCTGCGAAAGCCGCGCCAGAAGCCGACCAGCAGCAGCGCCGCATCGCGCCGGCAGCGCCGCAGGCTGGCGAGGTCGTCGCACGCGGCGGCCTGCGCAGCTTCCCGCTCCAGCCAGTCCACCGCCTGCTGCAGGTGCAGCACCTGCAGCGGCGCCGCCTGGCGGGCCTGCTGCGGGTGCAGGGCACGGATGCCCCTGAGCACCTGACGCACCGCCGGCGCCTTGGTCGGGTCGGGAAAGCCCTGGCTGTTGTGCCACTGCGCCAGCGCCGCGAGGCGCTGCTTGAGGGTGCTGAAGGCCAGCTGGTCGGCGTAGGCGGCGAGGTAGCGGAGGATGCTCTCGCTGCTGGCCGGCAGGAAGCCGCCCCAGGTCACCTCGAAGTGCTCGACGGCCGACCGGTAGCTGCGCCGGGTGTTCTCCCGCGTGCCGGCCTCGATGTAGCGCTCGACCTCGTTCATTGCCATTGACCCTGCGCCGCTGCCGCTGCGCTCTCGAACCTGATGAATGGCGGCCATCTTATCCCAGGGCAGCGACGGAAACGGAGCGCCCTGCAGCTCGGTCTGCCCGGCCCATTGCGGCGCCTCCTGCGGGCGCCCGGCTCGGCCGGATAAAACTGACCCAGATCAAAGGTCGCTGCAGCTCGCCGGCGGCGGCGGGGATCTGGTCATGAAATGAAAAGCCACTGTCGCCAAATGAAAGGTCGGCAGCGCGGCGCCTTCCTAAATTCCTCCTCACGGCCTGCCCGGCGAGCCCCGCCATCCGGCGCTTCGCCCGGCCGAAGACCTTCGCCCAAGAGGAGAACAACAAGATGCGCGTAGAACCACTCACCTGCAGTATTGGCGCCGAACTGCTCGGCGTGAACCTCGCCGATGCCGTCCACGACGACGGCCTGTTCAACGAGATCAAGGGCCTGCTGCTGCAGAACAAGGTGCTGTTCCTGCGCGATCAGGACATCTCGCGTCCGGATCACGTGGCCTTCGCCCGCCGCTTCGGCGCGCTGGAGGACCACCCGATGGCGCCGAGCCATCCTGAGGCGCCGGGCCTGGTGCAGATCTACAAGCGCCCCGACCAGCCGATCGACCGCTACGAGAACGCCTGGCACACCGACGGCACCTGGCGCGAGACCCCGGCGCTGGGCTGCGTGCTGCGCTGCGTGGAGTGCCCGCCGGTGGGTGGCGACACCATGTGGGCGAACATGGCGCTGGCCTACGAGCGCCTGCCGGTGGCGATCAAGGAGCAGATCGAGGGCCTGCGCGCCAACCACAGCTTCGAAGCGTCCTTCGCCGCCGCCATGCCGCTCGAGCAGCGCCTGGCGATGAAGGCCCAGTACCCGGACGCCGAGCATCCGGTGGTGCGCACCCATCCGGAAACCGGCGAGAAGATCCTCTTCGTCAACGCCTTCACCACCCACTTCACCAACTTCCACACCAAGGAGCGCGTGCGCTTCGGCCAGGACTACAGCATGGGCGGCAGCGACCTGCTGCGCTACCTGATCAGCCAGGCCTACATCCCGGAGTACCAGGTGCGCTGGCGCTGGAAGCCCAACAGCATCGCCATCTGGGACAACCGCAGCACCCAGCACTACGCGGTCATGGACTACCCGGCCTGCCATCGCAAGATGGAGCGCGCGGCCATCGTCGGCGACAAGCCCTTCTGATCCTCCCGAAAAACAAGCACAACACCGAGTAATCCGAGGAAAACACCATGAACTTCATCGATGGTTCCCTGTTCGTCGAAAACATGCAGAAACTGGTCATCACCGCCGCGCCCTACGGCCCGGAATGGATGCCGTCCGACTTCCCGGAAGACATCCCGGTGAGCATGGAGGCGCAGATCCAGAAGGCCGTCGACTGCTACAACGCCGGCGCCACCGTGCTGCACGTGCACGTCCGCGAGGAGGACGGCAAGGGCTCCAAGCGCCTGTCCAAGTTCAACGAACTGCTGGCCGGCATCCGCGAGGCGTGCCCGGGGATGATCCTGCAGGTCGGCGGCTCGATCTCCTTCGCCCCGGAGAACGACGGCGACGTCGCCAGGTGGCTGTCCGACGATACCCGCCACATGCTGGCCGAGCTGACCCCGACGCCGGACCAGGTGACCATCGCCATCAACACCAACCAGATGAACGTCTGCGAGCAGATGACCGCCGCCGACATCCGTGGCACCTCGCTGGCCGATCCGGTGATGCTCAAGGCCTACCAGGAGATGACCATCCCGGCAGGTCCCGCCTGGGTCGAGGAGCACATCCGTCGCCTGAGTGACAAGGGCATCCAGACCCACTTCCAGCTGGCCAACATCACCCAGCTCAACACCGTCGAGCGCATGATGCGTCGCGGCGTGTGCAACGTGCCGCTGATCCTCACCTGGGTGGCCATCGGCGGCGGCTTCGACTCGCCCAACCCCTACGATCTGGCCAACTTCGTGCGCGCCTGCCCGGACGGCTCGGTGCTGACCCTGGAAACCAGCATGCGCAACGTGCTGCCGCTGAACATGATGGCCATCGCCCTGGGCCTGCACGTGCGCTGCGGCATCGAGGACAACATCTGGAACCAGAAGCAGACCGCCAAGATGACCACCGTCGCGCAGATCGAGCAACTGGTGCGCCTCTCCCGCGAGTTCGGCCGCGAGGTCGCCAATGGCCAGGAAGCGCGCGAGATCTACAGGATCGGCACCTTCTACAAGGACGCCGACGAGACCCTGGCCAGGAACGGCTTCGCCCCCAACCGCAAACCGGGTCAGGTGGGCTTCACCCAGCACGCCTGATTCCTTGAGCGGCCAGCGCTGAGCTGAGCCTTGCCGGCACGCCCGGCAGGCCTGCATGCAGATGCAGGCCTGCCGCGCCTGCCGGCTTTTTTGCGTGCGGCGCACGGAGAGGCAGGAATCCCCAGCGGTTGTCATGAAATGAAAAACCGCTGTCGCCCGATGAGAAGCGCAGGAAGGGGCAACTCCCTAAATTTCCTACTACACGAGCGGTATTGCTCAACAGGAATGCATTGGGGAGAGAAACATGGCCAAAGCCGTACGCTTCTATGAAACCGGGGGGCCCGAGGTCCTGCGCTACGAGGACGTCGAGGTCGGCGAGCCCGGACCGGGACAGGTCCGCCTGCGCCACGTGGCGGTCGGCCTGAACTACGCCGACACCTACTTCCGCAACGGCACCTACCCGATCCCGCTGCCCAACGGCATGGGCGTGGAAGCCTCCGGCGTGGTGGAAGCGGTGGGCGAGGGCGTCAGCAACGTGGCGGTCGGCGATCGCGTCACCTACACCGGCTTTCTCAACACCCTCGGCGCCTACTCGACCGAGCGCCTGATCCCGGCCGCGCCGCTGATCAAGCTGCCGGAGACCATCGCCTTCGAGACCGCCGCGGCGATGACCATGCGCGGGCTGACCTCGGCCTACCTGATGCGCCGCATCCACGACTTCAAGGCCGGCGACACCATCCTGCTGCACGCCGCCGCCGGAGGTGTCGGCCTGATCGTCTCGCAGTGGGCCAAGCTGCTCGGCCTCAACGTGATCGGCACCGTGTCCAGCGAGGCCAAGGCCGAAGTGGCCCGCGCCCACGGCTGCGACCACACCATCAACTACAGCCACGAGGACGTCGCCAAGCGCGTGCGCGAGCTGACCGATGGCGTCGGCGTCAACGTGGTGTTCGACAGCGTCGGCAAGAACACCTTCATGTCCTCGCTGGACTCGCTCAAGCGCCGCGGCCTGCTGGTCTGCGTCGGCACCGCCTCCGGGCCGATCCCGCCGTTCGATCCGGTGCTGCTGGCGATGAAGGGCTCGCTGTACATGACCCGTCCGGCGCTGGCCGACTACATCGCCGATCCGGCCGAGAAGGCCGACCTGGCCGGCGAGCTGTTCGACCACGTCGGCAGCGGCCGCATCAAGATCGAGATCAACCAGCACTACGCCCTGCAGGACGCCGTGGAAGCCCACCGCGACCTGGAGTCGCGCAAGACCACCGGCTCGTCGATCTTCGTCATCTGAGGGGGGCCCGCCATGCAAGTCGAACAACTGACCTGCGCCATCGGCGCCGAGCTGATCGGCGTCAGGCTGGCCGACGCCATCCACGACGACGGCCTGTTCGCCGAGATCCGCGCCCAGCTGCTCAGGCACCGCGTGCTGTTCCTGCGCGACCAGGACATCAGCCGCGCCGAGCACGTGGCCTTCGCCCGCCGCTTCGGCGAGCTGGAGGACCACCCGGTGGCCGGCAGCGATCCGGAGCATCCGGGCCTGGTGCAGATCTACAAGCGTCCGGACCAGTCGATGGACCGCTACGAGAACGCCTGGCACACCGACGCCACCTGGCGCGAGGCGCCGCCGCTGGGCTGCGTGCTGCGCTGCGTGGAGTGCCCGCCGGTGGGCGGCGACACCATGTGGGCCAACATGGTGCTGGCCTACGAGCGGCTCCCCGACGAGGTGAAGGCGAAGATCGAGGGCCTGCGCGCCCGCCACAGCATCGAGGCCAGCTTCGGCGCGGCGATGCCGATGGAGAAGCGCCTGGCGCTCAAGGCCCAGTACCCGGACGCCGAGCACCCGGTGGTGCGCATCCATCCGGAGACCGGCGAGAAGGTGCTGTTCGTCAACGCCTTCGCCACCCACTTCAGCAACTACCACACCCCGGAGCACGTCCGTTACGGCCAGGACTACAACATGGGCGGCAGCGACCTGCTGCGCTACCTGATCAGCCAGGCGTACATCCCGGAGTACCAGGTGCGCTGGCGCTGGAAGCCCAACAGCATCGCCATCTGGGACAACCGCAGCACCCAGCACTACGCCGTCATGGACTACCCGCCGTGCCATCGCAAGATGGAGCGCGCCGGGATCATCGGCGACAAGCCGTTCTGAACCACGCGTCACCTCTGCGTGCATGCCATCGCCGCCCCGGCCTGACCGGGGTGGCCAGATAACAAGACCGAGGATCACAACATGCAATTCTTCGACGATTCCCTGCACCCCGAAAACATGGAGAAGGTGGTCATCACCGTCGCCCCCTATGGCCCGGAGTGGATGCCCGCCGACTTCCCGGAAGACATCCCAGTGACCATGGACGAGCAGGTGCAGAAGGCCGTCGACTGCTACGAGGCCGGCGCCACCGTGCTGCACCTGCACGTGCGCGAGCTGGACGGCACCGGCTCCAAGCGCCTGTCCAAGTTCAACGAGCTGATCAAGGGCGTGCGCGAGGCCGTGCCGGACATGATCATCCAGGTCGGCGGCTCGATCTCCTTCGCTCCGGAAGGCGAGGGCGAGGCGGCCAAGTGGCTCTCCGACGACACCCGCCACATGCTGGCCGAGCTGACCCCGAAGCCGGATCAGGTCACCGTGGCGATCAACACCACCCAGATGAACATCATGGAGCTGCTCTATCCGGAATACCTGGAAGGCACCTCCCTGGCCAATCCGGCGTTCCAGGCCGCCTACAGCGAGATGACCGTGCCGGCCGGCCCGGCCTGGGTCGAGGAGCACTTGAAGCGCCTGTGCGCCAACGGCATCCAGCCGCACTTCCAGCTGACCGGCATGCACGCCCTGGAAACCCTCGAGCGCCTGGTGCGCAAGGGCGTCTACAAGGGCCCGCTGAACCTGACCTGGATCGGCATCGGCGGCGGTTTCGACGGCCCCAACCCGTTCAACTTCTTCAACTTCATCCACCGCGCGCCGGACGGCTGCACCCTGACCGCCGAGTCGCTGCTGAAGAACGTGCTGCCGTTCAACATGATGGCCATGTCCATGGGCCTGCACCCGCGCTGCGGCATCGAGGACACCATCGTCGGCCAGCACGGTCAGCGCATGACCTCGGTCGAGCAGATCCAGCAGTGCGTGCGCGTCGCCCACGAGCTGGGCCGCGAAGTGGCCAACGGCAAGGAAGCGCGCGATATCTACCGCATCGGCGTGCAGTACGAGACCGTCGAGGAAACCCTGCTGGCCAACGGCATGGCGCCGAACCGCAAGCCGGGGCAGAAGGGCGTGCCGCAGCGCGGCTGACCCTCAAGCGGGCCGGCGCACCGCCGGCCCGCCTGCGCGGTACAAACAAAGGTTGCGCAAAGGCTTCACCCCGGGCGAAGCCTTTGCAGAACCGGTCAGGCATGACCCATAACAACAATTACCTACGCCAGACAGACACAAGGAGGCAGCATGGCCGCCTACCACCCCACCGCCGACGACGGCGAAGACACCTCCATCGGCATCCCGCGTCGCTACGCCTGGATCGTCTTCGCCCTGACCTTCGGCCTGCTGATCTCCGACTACATGTCGCGGCAGGTGCTCAACGCCGTGTTCCCCATGCTCAAGGGCGAATGGGCGCTCTCCGACGCCCAACTCGGCCTGCTCAGCGGCATAGTCGCGCTGATGGTCGGCCTGCTGACCTTCCCGCTGTCGCTGCTCGCCGACCGCTTCGGCCGGGTCAGGAGCCTGACCATCATGGCCGTGCTGTGGAGCCTGGCGACCCTGGGCTGCGCGCTGGCGGAGAGCTACGAGCAGATGTTCGTCGCCCGCTTCCTGGTCGGCGTCGGCGAGGCCGCCTACGGCAGCGTCGGCATCGCCGTGGTGGTCTCGGTGTTCCCGCGCGAGATGCGCGCCACCCTGTCCGGCGCCTTCATCTCTGGCGGCATGTTCGGCTCGGTGCTGGGCATGGCCCTCGGCGGGGTGATGGCCCAGCACTTCGGCTGGCGCTGGGCGTTCGCCGGCATGGCGCTGTTCGGCCTGGCCCTGGCGCTGCTCTATCCGGTCATCGTGCGCGAGGCGAAGATCGCGCCCCAGCGGGTGGCCGACGCCGCCAGCCAGGCGGCCCTCAAGGCCCAGCGTCCGCTGCGCACCCTGTACTCCAGCCGCTCGGTGATCTGCGCCTACGTCGGCAGCGGCCTGCAACTGTTCGTCGGCGGCACCGTGATCGTCTGGATGCCCAGCTATCTGAGCCGCTACTACGGGATGGGCACCGACCAGGCCGGTGGCGTCGCCGCCATCATCGTGCTGTGCAGCGGTGTCGGCATGATCCTCTGCGGCATGCTCAGCGACCGCCTGTGTCGCAACCGTCCGGATCGCAAGATCGGCCTGGCCATGAGCTACTGCCTGGGCAGCTGCCTGCTGCTGTCGGCAGCCTTCGCCCTGCCGGTGGGCACCGCCCAGCTGGCGCTGATCTGCCTGGGCATGCTGATCGCAGCGGGCACCACCGGCCTCGCCGGGGCGATGGTCGCCAACCTGACCCACTACACCGTACACGGCACCGCGTTCGCCACCCTGACCCTGGCCAACAACCTGCTGGGCCTGGCCACCGGCCCGCTGCTCACCGGCAAGGTGTCCGACCTGATCGGCCTGGCCAACGCCTTCCAGCTGGTGCCGATGATCAGCATCGCGGCGGCGGCGGTGTTCTTCTACGCCAAGCGCTACTACCTGAACGACATGGCCCGCCTGAAGGGCGAGGGTGTCGAGGAAACCGCCAGCGAAGCGGCACTGGAGGCCCAGTCGTGAGCCAGCCGCTGCATATCGAGGTGTTCTTCGACTTCATCTGCCCCTGGTGCCTGATCGGCAAGCGCCAGCTGGAGCGCGCGCTGGCCCGCCTGCGCGCCACCCGGCCGGATGTAAAGGTCGAGCTGGAGTGGCACGGCGTGCAGCTGCTGCCGGACCTGCCGGCCGCGGGCGTGCCGTTCGCCGAGTTCTACCGGCGCCGGCTGGGCAGCGAGCAGGCCGTGCGCCTGCGCCAGGCCCAGGTGCGCGAGGCGGCGGCCGCCGCCGGGGTGGACATCGACTTCGCGCGCATCCTGCGCATGCCCAACACCGCCGACGCCCACCGCCTGCTGCAGCGCGCCGCCACCATCGGCACCGCGCAGAAGGTCGAGGACCTGCTCGAGTGCCTGTTCGCCGCCTACTTCCACAACGGCGAGGACCTCGGCGATCCCGCCACCCTGCTGGCGATTGCTGAAGACTGCGGCTTCGCCACCACGGACCTGGCCGACGCCCTGCGCGGCGACGGCGCTCCGTTCTTCGGCGAGGCGGCCGGCATGGCCGCTGGCGGCGTGCCGTGCTTCGTCTTCGACCGCCAGCTGACGGTATCCGGTGCGCAGTCGACCGAGGTGCTGCTCGGCGCCATGCACGCCGCGCTGCAGCGTCGGGAGCAGCCGGCATGACCCGCCACATCGAAGTGCCGGCCGCCAGGGTGCCGGCGCCGGGCGCGCGCGCGCTGGTCGAGTCGGACGGCAAGAGCCTGGCGCTGTTCAACGTCGACGGCCAGTTCTACGCCATCGACGACAGCTGCCCGCACCAGGGCGCCTCGCTGTGCGGCGGCCGCCTGGACGGCCGGGTGATCCAGTGCTGCGCCCACGGCCTGCGCTTCAACCTGGCCAGCGGCTACCTGCTCAACTCGACCGCGCTCAAGGTCGCCAGCTATCCGGTCGAGGCACAGGCAGACGGCCGGCTGTTCATCGTCATCGCTTCCGAGGAGTCCGCTCAATGAGCGCCATCGCTCTCGTTTCCTTCCCCAGCCGCGTGCGCGAACTGGCGCCGGGCTTCATGGTCAGCCTGATCGCCGCCGCGGCGGCGACCTTCCTCTCCGAGCACTACGGCGCGCCGGTGATGCTGTTCGCCCTGCTGCTCGGCATGGCGCTCAACTTCCTCTCCGCGGACGGCAAGTGCAAGGCCGGCATCGAATTCACCGCGCGCACCGTGCTGCGCATCGGCGTGGCCCTGCTGGGCATGCGCATCACCCTGGAGCAGATCGCCGGCCTCGGCTGGAAGCCGGTGGCGCTGGTGGTGATCCTGGTGGCGGTGACTATCAGCGTGTCGGTGGTTGCGGCCAGGGCGCTCGGCTTCCAGCGCCTGTTCGGCATGCTCACCGGCGGTGCCACCGCCATCTGCGGCGCCTCGGCGGCGTTGGCGCTGTCCGCCGCGCTGCCCAACCATCCCCAGAAGGAGCGCGCCACCCTGTTCACCGTGATCGGCGTGTCGGCGCTGTCCACCGTGGCGATGATCCTTTATCCGATGATCGCCAACTGGTTCGGCCTGTCGCCGCAGGACGCCGGGGTGTTCCTCGGCGCCACCATCCACGACGTCGCCCAGGTGGTCGGCGCCGGCTATAGCATGTCCCCGGAGACCGGCGACACCGCCACCGTGGTCAAGCTGATGCGCGTCGCCATGCTGCTGCCGGTGATCGTCACCGCTGCGATGATCACCCGCATGCAGGGCGCCGACCCCACCGGCAAGCGCCCGCCGCTGCTGCCCTGGTTCGCCGTCGGCTTCCTGATCCTCGCCTGCGTCAACAGCACCGGCTGGGTGCCGACGCTGGTGCAGGGCGGGGTCAACGAGCTGTCGCGCTGGTGCCTGGTGATCTCGATCAGCGCGCTGGGCATGAAGACCCAGCTCAAGGAGCTGGCCTCGGTGGGCATCAAGCCGATTTTGCTGATGGTGGGTGAGACCGTGTTCCTGGTCGCGCTGGTGCTCACATTGATGCACTGGGGGCTGTGAACCGTAGGGGCGAATTCATTCGCCTAGATGCCCCGCCAAGGCGAATTAATTCGCTCCCCGCAGCAACGCGACAGACCCGACATAACAACAAGACAAGAGGGTAGGGATGATGCGAAAGAAAGTGCTGTTGTGCGGATTGCTGCTGCTCTGTTCCCCGGTCCGGGGCGACGAGCGCAGCGCCCTGCAGCTGAGCGAACTGGAGAGCCGCGGCCAACTGCTGTGCGCCAGCGCCATGTTGTATTTCAACCCCGGGGAGCGGACGCCCGACCCGCGCCTGCTGACCTCGGTGTTCCATCACCTGCAGACGCTGGAAACCTACATCCTGCAGCTCGGCCAGCCGGCCGCCCTGGCGCAGCCGCTGGGCGAGATGAAGAAGGTGTTCGCCGAGCTGGACGGCCTGCCGACCGAGCAGCGCCAGCGCTATCCGGAGCTGGTGCAGCAGCTGCTGACCCGGCAGCGACAACTGCAGCAGGCCGCCGCCAGCGCCTACACCGACGAGCGGCAAAGCCTGGCCGCCGACTCGCCCGCGCTGCTGATCGGCGAGCTGAGCCGCTCCCTGGCCGGCTTCCTCCTCGATTACCAGCTGCGCCACTACCCGTTGCCGGGGCAGGAGCGCTTCGTCCTCTCGCCGCCGGCGTTGCAGGCGCTCGACCAGGCCATCGAAGGGCGCTTCGCCGACCTGCAATCCCGGCAGACCGGACATGCCGCCGAGCTGGGCAAGATCCGCAGCAGCTACCAGTTCGTGCGCGGCCAGATCCAGCAGGGCGGCAAGCGCGGCCACGGCGGCGCCGAGTTCTACCTCAGCCGCGCGGTGACCGATCTCGACGAGCTGGCGCAGGCGGTGGCCCAGGGTAGCCGCTGATCCCGGCGCATCCCTGCAGGCCCCGGCCGACAGGGATGTGCCGTTCTTCCCCTCACGCTACTTGCGCGGCACCACGCCGTGCTGCGCGCGCCAGCTCGCCGGCGGCATGCCGAACTGGGCGATGAACCAGCGGGTGAAGGAGCTGGGCATCGAGTAGCCGAGCATGTCGGCGATGCGCCCGAGCGAATAGCCGGGGTTCTCCAGGTAGCGGATCACCAGGTCGCGGCGCACGCCGTTGATCAGCTCGCTGAAGGTGGCGCCGCCTTCCTCCAGGCGGCGCTGCAGGGTGCGCACGTTCATGCCCTGGGTCTGGGCGATCTGCTCGATGGTGGCGCGGCCCATCGGCAGCAGCAGGTAGATGCTCTTGCGCACGTCGAACACCAGAGAACTCTCGCCTTCGGTGTGCAGCGAATCCAGGTAGCGCCGGGCATGCCGTGCCATGGCCTCGTTGGCCAGCGGGTTGGCGGCGTCCAGGTCGGCGGCGGGGCAGACGATGCCGTTGAACTCGCTGCCGAACTCCAGCTTGCAGCCGAAGATGCGCCGGTGCACGGTCAGGTCGGCCGGCGCCTCGTGGGTGAAGTTGACGCTGATCGGGTGCCAGTGCGCGCCGAGCAGGGCGGCGCAGAAGCGGTGCATCACCGCGACCGCCAGCTCGCTGGCCTGGCGGCTGCGCGTCGGCTCGTCGGTGATCACTTCCTCGCGGATGATCACAGTCTTTCCCGCCTCCTCGATGAAGATCGCCAGCGAGTCGTTGAGCAGGTGGCGGTACTGCACGATCACCTGCAGGGCGTCGCGCAGGGTGCGCTGGTGGCTGAGCAGCAGGCTGACCTCGCCGAAATCCGACAGCTGGCGCAGTTCGGCCATGCGCAGGCCGAACGACTCACAGCCGCTGACCCGCGCCGATTCCTCGAGCAGGTTGACCGCGGCGGCGACCGGAATGCGCTGGTTGGGGTCGTCGAGCTGGCTCTGGCTGAGGCCGAAGCGGGCAAGCAGGCTGAGGGCGTTGAGGCCCAGGTGGCGGGCGACTTCCTGGTAGTTGGTGAGCACGGCGGCTCGGGCGAGGGCGGTCATCTTGTTGTTTCCACGTTTTGCAAATGGCGTCCCGCTACGCTGGCGGGGACACCACTTATAGCCCTGGCGTCGCCAAATGAAAAGCCGTGATCGCTCTGCAACGGCCATTTCGGCGGGGCCCGGCGACGGGATGGCGAGTCGGGCGGGTGGCAATGCGCCTGTCATCAAATGAAAACTGCCTGTCGCGGAATGTAAAGCGGGTCGGGGGAGCGCTCTTTACTGTTGATCTCAAGCCGTCGGCTGGATGGCCGACCCGAATATCGAGAGCAATGGTGCTGACGTGGAAAAACTGCAAACCGCCGCAACCGTCCTGATCGTTCCCGGCCTGCGCGACCATGTGGCCGAGCATTGGCAGACGCTGCTGCAGGCCCGCCTGGCCAGGGTGCGCTCGGTGCCGCCGCTGGAGACCGACAAGCTCAGCTGCGCCGCGCGGGTCGAGGCGATCCAGCGCGAGCTGGCGCAGATCGACGGCCCGGTGATCCTGGTAGCGCACAGCGCCGGCGTGCTGATGGTGGCGCACTGGGCGGCCCGCTACCGCCATGACATCAAAGGCGCGCTGCTGGCCGCGCCGCCGGATCTGGACGCCCAGTGGCCGCAAGGCTACCCGACCCCGGAAACCCTGCGCGCCAACGGCTGGGATCCGCTTCCCGCCGGTCCGCTGCCGTTCCCGAGCATGGTCGCGGCCAGCAGCAACGATCACCTGGCCAGCTTCGAAGCGGTGGCCCGCCTGGCCGGGCAGTGGGGTAGCGAGCTGGTCAACTGCGGGGCCGTCGGTCACCTGAATCCGGCCGCCGGCTACGGGCCCTGGCCACAGGCCGAGGAGTTCGTGATGGCTCTGGACCGCCGGCAGGCGTAGGCGTCACAACCGGTCGCTCAGGCCGCCGCTCTCTGAAAGCGATTCATCGTCAACAACAATAAAAACAAGCGGAGTCAACGCAATGCATAACAAGCAAACTCTCGGTGCAACCCCGCTGCGTCGCAGCCTGCTGGCCACCGCCATCATGCTGGCCTCGCTGCCCGCCGCCCACGCCGTCGAGATCGACACCGGCAGCGAGGACTGGTCGGTGCGCTTCGACAACACCGTCAAGTACAACTACGGCGTGCGTACCGAGAGTGCCGGCAAGCGCTTCCTGGGCTCTCCGAACAACAACGACGGCGACTACAACTTCCGCAAGTCGGGCACCAACATCACCAACCGGGTCGACCTGCTGTCCGAGCTGGACGTGATCTACCAGGAGTCGATGGGCTTTCGCGTCAGCGGTGCGGCCTGGTACGACAAGGCCTATGACAACACCGGCTCCAACTCCAATCCGTTCGTCAACGGCAACGGCGACCAGTCCGGCATCAATCCGGGCATCGGCGGCCTGCCGGGCACCGGTGTCCCGCTGGGCAGCCCGCACCTGAGCAACTACGCGCAGCGCTACTACAGCGGCCCATCCGGCGAGATCCTCGACGCCTTCGTGTTCTACAAGACCGAGGTGGGCGAGCAGTCGGTATTCAGCACCAAGATCGGCCAGCACAACCTGTTCTGGGGCGAGACCCTGCTCAACCCGGTGCATTCGCTGAGCTACGGCCAGTCGGGCCTGGACCTGGCCAAGCTGGCCGCTTCGCCGGGCACCGAGGCCAAGGAACTGTTCGTCCCGCGCAACCAGATTTCCGCCTCCTTCCAGGTCAACCCGGAGCTGACCATCGGCGCCCAGTACTTCCTCGAGTGGGACGCCGCCCGCCTGCCGGAGGCCGGCACCTACTACGGCGGTTCCGACCTGGTGGGCGAGGGCGCGCAGAGCTTCCTGCTCGGTCACACCGGCACTCCTGGGCTGATCCCGGTCCAGGGCGCGCTGACCACCATCCGCCGCGGCGACGACCTCAACCCCGACAAGCGCGGCGACTGGGGTGTGATGGCCAAGTGGTCGCCGGAGTGGCTGGAGGGCACCCTGGGCGTCTACTACCGCAACAGCTCGGAGATCCTGCCGCAGGCCTGGCTGGACGCCCGCGGCCTGACCGTCACCGGTGCCGGTGGCCCGATCGCCAACCTGTACAACTCGCTGCAGACTGCCACCTACCAGTTCGCCTACGCCGACGACATCGACATCTACGGCATCAGCCTGTCCAAGGAGATCGCCGGCATCAGCGTCGGCAGCGACCTGAACATCCGCCACAACATGCCGCTGGCCAGCATCCCGGCCATCGTCAGTTCGACCAGCTCGGCCGGCCTGGGCAACGGCTTCGGCCTGCTGCCGCCGCGCTCGGCAGGCACCGGGGTGATCTACGACGTGCCGGGCGACGGCGACGGCCTGAGCGCCACCGGCGACACCCTGCACTGGACCCTCAACGGCCTGATGACCATCGGCGACACCCCGCTGTTCGATGCCGCCACCCTGCTGGGCGAGCTGTACTACAGCAACCTGCTGGAGCTCGATGGCAACAACGAGGCGCTGTACAAGGGCAAGAGCACCTACCGTGGCATCGACAAGCCGACCCGCGACAACTGGGGCATCGGCGTCAACTTCACCCCGACCTGGTACCAGGTCGTCCCCGGCGTCGATCTGAGCATGCCGGTTTCCGTCAACCTTGGCCTGGATGGCATTTCCCCGGTGCAGGGCGGTGGCGCGGAGGACACCGGCAACTACTCGGTCGGCCTGAGCGCCGCCATCTACAACCAGTACTTCGTCGACCTGAAATACGTGGACGCCTTCGGCGAGGCCAAGGCCTGCCATGACGGCCAGACCGACGGCTCGACCCCGAACGCCTTCGACGGCGAGCAGGACTACACCTGCTACGGCGGCGGCTACTCGTCCTTCTCCGGTGGTGGTTCGACCACGGAAGACCGCGGCGCGGTCTACCTGACCCTCAAGACCACCTTCTGATCCGCGTATTTCTCAGCCTTAGAGCAGGAAAACAACAATATGAAAATCGTGCATACCCTGATCGCAGCCTCTCTCGCCCTGGCCATCGCCGGCCAGGCCCATGCCGCCGTATCCGCCGATGAAGCCGCCAAGCTCGGCAGCAGCCTGACCAGGGTCGGCGCCGACGCGGCCGCCAGCGCCGACGGCGCCATTCCCGCCTACCAGGGCGGCCTGACCACCCCGCCGGCCGGTTTCAAGAACGGCGACTCCATGCGCCCCGATCCGTTCGCGGGCGAGAAGCCGCTGCTGAGCATCGACGGCAAGAACGTCGACCAGTACAAGGACCAGCTGACCGCCACCACCGTCGAGCTGGCCAGGCGCTTCCCGACTTTCCGCGTCGACGTCTACCCGACCCACCGCAGCGTGGCGCTGCCGCCGGACGTGCTCGCCAACACCCTGAAGAACGCCAGCAACGCGCAGTCCAAGGAAGGCGGCAGCGCCGTCGAGAACGTCCTGCCGGGCATTCCCTTCCCGATCCCGAAGAGCGGCGCCGAGGCGATGTGGAACTTCCTGCTGCGCTACCAGGGCGTGAGCATCGCCTCCAAGTACGACTCGTGGAACGTCGATGCCGCCGGCAAGGCGACCCTGTCCACCACCGGCCAGGCGCACATCAGCTATCCGATCTACGAAGACATGTCCAAGCCGATCGGCGCCAAGGACACCTACTACCAGATGAAGCTGGCCTACACCGCGCCGGCCCGTCGCGCCGGCGAGGCCATCATGCTGCGCGACGCCGCCAACCCGCTGGTGCAGCCGCGCAGCGCCTGGCAGTACCTGCCCGGCCAGCGTCGCGTCAAGCTGGCGCCCAACCTGGCCTACGACACGCCGAACCCCGGTACTTCCGGCTCCGGCACCTACGACGACGTGTTCGTGTTCAACGGCGCGCTGGACCGCTACGAGTGGAAACTGGAAGGCAAGAAGGAAATGTACGTTCCGTACAACACCTACAAGCTGACCTACGCCACCGATCCCAAGCAGCTGACCACCGCCAACCACCTGAATCCGGATGCGGTGCGCTGGGAGAAGCACCGCGTGTGGGTGGTCGAGGGCACCCTCAAGCCGAACGCCCGCCACATCTACCACAAGCGCCGCTTCTACCTGGACGAGGACAGCTGGGTGGCCCTGGCTTCCGACCAGTATGACGCCCGTGGCCAGCTGTACCGCGGCTCCTTCGCCTTCCTGACTCAGAGCTACGACAAGCAGACCCCGGACGCCACCCCGTTCATGATCTACGACCTGATCGGCGGCACCTACAACATCAACGGCGTGGTCGGCCCGTACGGCGGCATCAAGTACATCGCGCCGCTCTCCAAGACCCAGTGGTCGCCGGAGTCCCTGGCCGGCGCCGGCATCCGCTGAGCAAGGCTCTGCGACAGGCCGCCACCCCTCGCCATTCAGGACGGCGAAGGGTGGCGGCCGGGAGCCTTGCGGCTCCCGATGCGACGTGATTCCGGGTGGCGCCTCGCCGCGACCCGGTACGGTTTCCCCAAGAGGACGCGGTAATGGGTTCCTTCAAGAAGTCCGCGCTGCTGGCGCTGGGTATCGCACTGGGCTCGCTGCAGGGCATCGCCCAGGCAGCCACCTTCGTGGATGTGCTGGACCTGCCGGCCAAGCCGAGCGCCCTGGCGACGCGCAGCCCGCTGCGCGACGTGGCACGGGCCGGTGAGCGGCTGGTGGCGGTCGGCCAGCGCGGGCACATCCTGTATTCCGACGATGCCGGCAAGAACTGGCAGCAGGCCAGCGTGCCGGTCAGTTCCGATCTCAACGCCGTGCATTTCCCGACTGCGAAGCAGGGTTGGGCGGTCGGCAACGACGGCGTGGTGCTGCACAGCAGCGACGGCGGCGCCAGCTGGGTCAGGCAGCTCGACGGCCGGCAGATCGGCGAGCGGGTGCTGGCCCACTACCAGGCGCTGGCCAGCGCCGAGCCGGACAACGAGCAGTGGGCGCAGTTCGTCGCCGAGGGCGAGCGCCTGGTCGCCGAGGGGGCCGACAAGCCGCTGCTCGATGTGTGGTTCGCCGACGACAAGCGCGGCTACCTGGTCGGCGTGTTCAACCTGATCCTGCGTACCGAGGATGGCGGCCGGAGCTGGGTGCCCATGCAGGATCGCACCGACAACCCGCAGAGCCTGCACCTCAACGCCATCGCCGCGGTCGGCGACGAGCTGTACCTCGCCGGCGAGCAGGGCCTGCTGCTCAAGTGGGATGCCGGCCAGCAGCGCTTCGCGGCGCTGCCGTCGCCCTACCAGGGCACCTGGTTCGGCGTGGTCGGCAAGCCCGGCGAAGTGTTCGCCTACGGCCTGCGCGGCCACGTGTTCCGCAGCAGCGACGGCGGGCAGAGCTGGAGCCAGGTGGACACCGGTCTGCCGGTGAGCATCACCGCCGGCGCCCTGGATGCCGGCGGCGACATCTGGCTGTTCAGCCTCGCCGGCCATGCCCTGCGCGGGCGTGACGATGGCGCGGGCGTGGTGCTGGTGCCGCAGCAGAGCCTGGCGCCGGTGGCCGGCGCCGCACCCGCCGGCAGCGCCGGCCTGGTGCTGGTCGGTGAACGTGGCGTGCGTGCGCTGCCCGTCGAATAACGATAAGAAAACAGAGCGAGTACCCAGACATGGGCAATATCAAGCAAGACACCATGCCGGTGATCCGCGACTTGCGTGAGTTCGACCCGCGCTCCGGCAATCTGCTGGAGCGCCTGGTGTTCAACTACCGGCCGCTGTTCATGCTGATGATGGCGCTGGTCACCGTGGTGCTGGGCTACATGGCCGTCACCCGCCTGGAGCTGCGTCCCAGCTTCGACAAGATGATTCCGCAGAGCCAGCCCTACATCCAGAATTTCCTGGAGAACCGCAAATCGCTGCGCGGCCTGGGCAACTCGGTGCGGGTGGTGGTGGAGAACACCCAGGGCGACATCTTCGATCCCGAGTACCTGGATGTTCTCAAGCAGGTCAACGACGAGCTGTTCCTCGCCGAGGGCGTCGACCGCGCCTGGATGAAGTCGCTGTGGAGCCCGGCGGTGCGCTGGACCGAGGTCACCGAGGAAGGCTTCCAGGGCGGCCCGGTGATGCCCGACAACTACGCGGGTTCGCCGGCCGACATCGAGCAGCTGCGCCAGAACATCAACCGCGCCGGCATCGTCGGCAGCCTGGTGGCCAGCGACCTGAAGTCGACCATGCTGATCGTGCCGCTGCTCGACCAGGACTCGGCCACCGGCCACGGCATCGACTACCACAAGTTCTCGCAGATGCTCGAGGAGAAGCTGCGTGCCAAGTACGAGTTCGCCGGCGACGCCAAGGCGGCGGCGAGCTTTGATGAGGGCAGCGGCAAGTACAAGATCCGCGTGATCGGCTTCGCCAAGCTGATGGGCGACCTGATCGACGGCCTGATCCAGGTGATGCTGTTCTTCGCCCTGGCCGTGGTCACCTCGCTGGTGATCATCTTCCTCTACACCCGCTGCGTGCGCAGCACCCTGCTGGTGGTCGGCTGCTCGCTGGCCGCGGTGGTCTGGCAGCTGGGCATCGTCGCCTGGATGGGCTACGCCATCGATCCCTACTCGATCCTGGTGCCGTTCCTGATCTTCGCCATCGGCGTGTCGCACGCGGCGCAGAAGATGAACGGCATCATGCAGGACATCGGCCGCGGCACCCACAAGCAGATCGCCGCGCGCTACACCTTCCGCCGCCTGTTCATCGCCGGGGTCACCGCGCTGCTGGCCGACGCGGTGGGCTTCGCCGTACTGATGCTGATCGACATCCCGGTGATCCAGGACCTGGCGGTCACCGCCAGCATCGGCGTGGCCGTGCTGATCTTCACCTCGCTGCTGCTGATGCCGGTGGCGCTGTCCTACATCGGTGTCGGCCGCACGGCCGCCGAGCGCGCCCTGCGCATCGACTCGCGGGCCGCCCAGCATCGCGGCTTCGGCAAGCTGTGGGACCTGCTCGACCTGTTCACCCGTCGCAAGTGGGCGACCGGTGCGGTGCTGGTGGCGACGCTGATGGGCATCGGCGGCTTCATGGTCAGCCTGCAGCTGAAGATCGGCGATCTGGACAGCGGCGCCCCGGAACTGCGCGAGGATTCCCGCTACAACCGCGACAACGCCTACATCACCAGCCACTACGCGCTGTCCAGCGACCTGTTCGCAGTGATGGTCAAGACCGCGCCGGAAGGCTGCCTGAACTACCAGACCCTGGTCCTTGCCGACCGCCTGGCCTGGGAGCTGCAGCAGCATCCGGGGGTGCAGACCACCGTGTCGCTGGTCAACGCGGTGCGCCAGATCACCGCCGGCACCTTCGAGGGCAACCCGAAGCTGAACAGCATCCAGCGCAACCAGGACATGCTCAACTACGCCGCCCAGCAGGCCTCGGTGAACGCCCCCGAGCTGTTCAACAGCGACTGCTCGGTGATGCCGGTGATCGCCTACCTCAAGGACCACAAGGCCGAGACCCTGGATGAAGTGGTGGCCATCGCCGACCGCTTCGCCCGCGAGAACAGCAGCGAGGAGCGCCAGTTCCTGCTCGCCGCCGGCAGCGCCGGCATCGAGGCGGCCACCAACATCGTGGTCCGCGAGGCCAACCGCACCATGCTGCTGTTCGTCTACCTGGCGGTGACCCTCTTCTGCCTGGTCACCTTCCGCAGCTGGCGGGCGACCCTGGTGGCGCTGCTGCCGCTGGTGCTGACCTCGGTGCTCTGCGAGGCGCTGATGGTGGCCATGGGCATCGGCGTGAAGGTGGCGACCCTGCCGGTGATCGCCCTCGGCGTGGGCATCGGCGTCGACTACGCGCTGTACCTGCTCAGCGTGCAGCTGCACTACCAGCGCCAGGGCATGTCGCTGTCCGACGCCTACGAGAACGCCGTGGCCTTCACCGGCCGGGTGGTCGGCCTGGTCGGCATCACCCTGGCCGCCGGCGTGGTGGGCTGGGCCTGGTCGCCGATCAAGTTCCAGGCCGACATGGGCATCCTGCTGACCTTCATGTTCCTGTGGAACATGCTCGGCGCACTGCTCCTGATCCCGGCGCTATCCTACTTCCTGCTGCCGGACAAACGCAGCGGCACGGTCGCCGTGCGCCAGGTGGAGAGCGGTTCCACCCGGGCCCAGGCCCAGGTCAACCCGCAAATCCACCCCGAGTTCGAAGCATGCGCCGATCGTGGCCTGATACAAAAACAGCGGTGAATGGCCGCAACGACGGCTACTACTACAACAACAGAAATCAGGGTGAGTGTTAGCAATGTCCGATTACAAAGCGCCCCTTCGCGACATGAACTTCGTGCTCAATGAAGTCTTCGAAGTTTCCAAACTGTGGGCCGAGCTGCCGGAGCTGGCCGAGGTCGTCGACGCCGACACCGCGCGCGCCATCCTCGAGGAGGCCGGCAAGGTCACTGCCGGGGTGATCGCCCCGCTGAACCGCAGCGGCGACGAGGAAGGCTGCTCCTGGCACGACGGCGCCGTGAAGACCCCGGCCGGTTTCCCCGCGGCCTGGCGCACCTACGCCGAAGGCGGCTGGGTCGGCGTCGGCGGCGCGCCGGAGTTCGGCGGCATGGGCATGCCCAAGGTGATCGGCGCCCAGGTCGAGGAGATGGTCAACTCGGCCAACCTGTCCTTCGCCCTGTATCCGATGCTGACCGCCGGCGCCTGCCTGGCGATCCTCAACCACGCCAGCGAGGAGCTGAAGGCGCAGTACCTGCCGGCCATGTACGAAGGCCGCTGGGCCGGCTCCATGTGCCTGACCGAGCCGCACGCCGGCACCGACCTCGGCATCATCCGCACCCGGGCCGAGCCGCAGGCCGACGGCAGCTACAAGGTCAGCGGTACCAAGATCTTCATCACCGGCGGCGAGCAGGACCTGTCCGAGAACCTCATCCATCTGGTGCTGGCCAAGCTGCCGGACGCCCCGGCCGGTCCCAAGGGCATCTCGCTGTTCCTGGTGCCCAAGGTGATGGTCGAAGCCGACGGCGCGCTGGGCGAGCGCAACGCGGTGAGCTGCGGCTCCATCGAGCACAAGATGGGCATCAAGGCCTCGGCCACCTGCGTGATGAACTTCGACGGCGCCACCGGCTATCTGGTCGGCGAAGTGAACAAGGGCCTCAACGCCATGTTCACCATGATGAACTACGAGCGCCTGGGCGTCGGCATCCAGGGCCTGGCCCTCGGCGAGCGCTCCTACCAGAACGCCGTGGAATACGCCCGCGAGCGCATCCAGAGCCGCGCGCCGACCGGCGCGGTGGCCAAGGACAAGGCGGCCGACCCGATCATCGTGCATCCGGACGTGCGCCGCATGCTGCTGACCATGAAGGCGCTCAACGAAGGCGGCCGCGCCTTCTCCAGCTACGTCGCCGTGCAGCTCGACACCGCCAAGTACAGCGAGGACGCCACCGCCCGCAAGCGCGCCGAGGAGCTGGTTGCCCTGCTGACCCCGGTGGCCAAGGCCTTCCTCACCGACATGGGCCTAGAAACCACCATCCACGGCCAGCAGGTGTTCGGCGGCCACGGCTATATCCGCGAGTGGGGCCAGGAGCAACTGATCCGCGACTGCCGCATCACCCAGATCTACGAAGGCACCAACGGCATCCAGTCGCTGGACCTGATGGGCCGCAAGGTGGTCGCCAGCGGCGGCAGCTTCTACCGCCACCTGTCCGAGGAGATCAACGCCTTCATCGCCGGTGCCGACGCCTCGCTGGCCGAGTTCACCGTCCCGCTGAAGGCCGCGGTGGACAACCTCGACGCGCTGACCGCCTGGGTGATCGACAAGGCGCAGACCAACCCCAACGAGATCGGCGCCGCCTCGGTCGAGTACTTGCACACCTTCGGCTACACCGTGTACGCCTACCTGTGGGCACGCATGGCCGCCGTGGCGCTGGCCAGGCAGGGCGAGGATGACTTCTACGCCAGCAAGCTCGGCACCGCGCGCTTCTACTTCGCGCGCCTGCTGCCGCGCATCCACTCGCTGAGCGCCTCGGTGCGCGCCGGCAGCGCGAGCCTGTACCTGCTGGACGCCGAGCAGTTCTGATCGCGTCCCTCCGCGCCCGCCACGCCCCCTGACCGGGGCGTGGCGGCGCCGCTTACCCCCATCTCCTCATTCCCCGCTTTCCGCGCTGCAGCGGCGGGCCACGCACGTCCTGCAGAAGTCCAGCTTGTCATCAAATGACAAGTGTGTGGCGTGGAATGTGAAGCGGTCGAGGGGAGGGCTATTTACTGTTCGCTCCATAGGGGAACCAGGCCCTCCGGTCGCGTGCTCCGGCCGGTGCGGATACCGGTTCCCCCGCATACAGCGAACCCAAATTTCAGATTGGCAAAGTCGGGAACACAAACATGGCGACGACAAAAATAATTCCGCCTGCGCAAGGTGCCTACAACTACCAGCTGCTGATCAAGCGCCTGCTGCTGTCCGGGGTGCGCTACCAGCCGGACCAGGAAATCGTCTACTCCGACAAGCTGCGCTACAGCTACCGCACCCTCAACGAGCGCATCCAGCGCCTGGCCAACGCGCTGAGCGTTGCCGGCATCAAGGCCGGCGACACCGTGGCCCTGCTCGACTGGGACAGCCACCGCTCGCTGGAGTGTTTCTTCGCCGTGCCGATGCTCGGTGCGGTGCTGCACACGGTGAACGTGCGCCTGTCGCCGGAGCAGATCATCTACACCATGAACCATGCCGAGGACGACATCGTCCTGGTGCATGACGACTTCCTGCCGCTGCTGGAGCAGATCCACGGCGAGCTGACCACCGTGAAGGGCTACGTGCAGCTCACCGAGAGCGATGCCAAGGCCACGCAGCTGCCGCTGGTGGGCGAGTACGAGGCGCTGCTGGCCGGCGCCGCCAGCCACTTCGAGTTCCCCGACTTCGACGAGAATTCGGTGGCGACCCTGTTCTACACCACCGGCACCACCGGCCATCCGAAGGGCGTGTATTTCACCCACCGCCAGCTGGTGCTGCACACCCTCAACGAGCTGGGCACCTTCGCCGGCTGGGAGGGCCAGCCGCTGCTGCGCTCGAACGACGTGTACATGCCGATCACGCCGATGTTCCACGTGCACGCCTGGGGCGTGCCCTACGTGGCGACGGCGCTGGGCGTCAAGCAGGTCTACCCCGGCCGCTACGAGCCGAACATGCTGGTTCGCCTGTTCCGCGAGGAAGGGGTGACCTTCTCCCACTGCGTGCCGACCATCCTGCAGATGATGCTGGACTGCGAGGAGGGCAAGCAGACCGAGTTCGCCGGCTGGAAGATGCTGCTCGGCGGCAGCGCGCTGACCCTCGGCCTGGCCCGCCAGGCGAGCCAGCAGGGCATGCTCATCCATGCCGGCTACGGCATGTCCGAGACCTGCCCGCTGCTGACCCTGACCCACCTGCGCGGCGAAGACCTCGCCCTGCCGATGGACGAGCAGATCCCGGAGCGCATCAAGACCGGCGTGCCGATCCCGCTGGTCGACCTGCGCATCGTCGACGGCTCCGGCAACGACGTGGCGCACGATGGCGAATCGCTCGGCGAGATCGTCGTCCGCGCGCCCTGGCTGACCCAGGGCTACCTGAAGGAGCCGGAGAAGGGCGCCGAACTCTGGGAGGGCGGCTGGCTGCACACCGGCGACATGGCCTCCATCGACGCGCGCGGCGTGGTGGAGATCAAGGACCGCATCAAGGACGTGATCAAGACCGGCGGCGAATGGATCAGCTCGCTGGAGCTGGAGAGCCTGATCAGCCAGCACGCGGCGGTCGCCTCGGTGGCCGTGGTGGGCATCCCCGATGCGCAGTGGGGCGAGCGACCGCTGGCCCTGGTGGTCTGTGCGCCGGGCGAGTGCCTTGACCAAAGGGCCATCGAGGTGCACCTGCAGCAGTTCGTGGCAAGCGGCCACATCAACAAGTGGGCGATTCCGCGGCAGATCCGTTTCGTCGCCGACATCCCCAAGACCAGTGTCGGCAAGATCAACAAGAAGCTGATCCGCGAGACCGAGCTGGCTGCGGTCGCGACCACTGCCTGAGCGATGACCGGCTGACTCTCGGGGGGCCGGTCATCAGATTTTCCCTGGCTCGACAGGCCCCGCCGCGCGGGTGGGGCAACATGGATTGGGACTGGCGGCAATCAGGCGACGCCCTGCAGGGCCTGGCCGACCGCGTCGAACAGACGGTCGAGGTCTTCCGGCCGGGCGTTGAAGGTCGGGCCGAACTGCAGGGTGTCGCTGCCGAAACGCACGTAGAAGCCGGCCTTCCACAGCGCCATGCCGGTCTCGAACGGGCGGACGATGGCGTCGCCGTCGCGCGGGGCGAGCTGCAGGGCACCGGCCAGGCCGCAGTTGCGGATGTCGAGCACGTGCCTGGCGCCCTTGAGGCCGTGCAGCGCCTGCTCGAAATGCGGCGCCAGCTCGGCGGACTGCTGGACCAGGTTGTCCTTCTTCAGCAGCTCCAGGGTGGCCAGGGCGGCGGCGCAGGCCACCGGGTGCGCCGAGTAGGTGTAGCCGTGGGTGAACTCGACGGCGTACTCCGGGCTGTTCTGCTGCATGAAGGTCTCGTAGATCTCGCGGCTGGCGATCACCGCGCCCATGGGGATGGCGCCGTTGGTGATCTGCTTGGCCACGTTCATCAGGTCCGGGGTCACGCCGAAGTACTCGGCGCCGGTCCACCTGCCGAGGCGGCCGAAGGCGGTGATCACCTCGTCGAAGATCAGCAGGATGCTGTGCGCATCGCAGATCTCGCGCAGGCGCTGCAGGTAGCCCTGCGGCGGCACTATGACCCCGGCCGAGCCGGACATCGGCTCGACGATCACCGCGGCGATGTTGGAGGCGTCGTGCAGTTCGATCAGCTTGAGCAGCTCGTTGGCCAGCGCCACGCCGCCGCTCTCGGCCATGCCGCGGGTGAAGGCCAGTTCCGGCTGCAGGGTGTGCGGCAGGTGGTCGACGTCCATCAGCTGGCCGTACATCTTGCGGTTGCCGCCGATGCCGCCGAGGCTGGTGCCGGCGATGTTGACCCCGTGGTAGCCGCGGGCGCGGCCGATGAACCTGGTCTTGGTCGGCTGGCCCTTCAGGCGCCAGTAGGCCTTGGCCATCTTCACCGCGGTGTCGGTGCACTCGGAGCCCGAGCCGGTGAAGAACACGTGGTTCAGCTCGCCCGGGGTCAGCTCGGCGATCTGCTCGGCCAGCCGGAACGACAGCGGGTGGCCGAACTGGAAGCCCGGCGAGTAGTCGAGGGTGCCGAGCTGCCTGGCCACAGCCTCCTGGATCTCCTGGCGCGCATGGCCGGCGCCGCAGGTCCACAGTCCGGACAGGCCGTCGTAGACCCGGCGCCCGTCGCTGTCGACCAGCCAGCTGCCTTCGGCGCCGACGATCAGCCGCGGGTCGCGCTGGAAGTTGCGGTTGGCGGAGAAGGGCATCCAGTGGGCATCCAGCTTGAGCTGGCTGGCGAGCAGGCGCTGGTTCATGACGGGGTCCCGGCGAGTGGGCGTGCAGCCAGCTTGTGCCGGAAGGTTGGGTGAGTTAAATCTGAATCTTCTCAACTCGACTTTCGGAAACGCTCACGTATGCCCCGGAAGACTCCCCTGAGCCAGGTCAGCGACTTCGACCTGCGCCTGCTGCGGCTGTTCAAGACGGTGGTCGAGTGCGGCAGCTTCTCCGCCGCCGAAAGCGCCCTGGGCATCAGTCGCTCGGCGATCAGCCTGCACATGAGCGACCTGGAGAAGCGCCTCGGCATGCGCCTGTGCCAGCGCGGTCGGGCCGGCTTCGCCCTCACCGACGAGGGCCGCGAGGTGCTGCGTGCCGGCGAGGTGGTACTGGCGGCCATCGAGGGTTTCCGCAGCGAGGTCAACCTGCTGCACCGGCAGCTGCGCGGCGACCTCAACATCGGCATCGTCAACAACCTGGTGACCCAGCCGCGGATGCGCATTACCCAGGCCCTCAAGGGGCTGCGGGCGCAGGGTGCCGGGGTGCGCATCAACATCAGCATGAGCAAGCCGGGCGAAATCGAGCGCGGGCTGCTGGACGGGCGCCTGCACGTCGGTGCGCTGCCGCTGATCACCCCGCTGTCGGGGCTGGAGTACAGCCTGCTCTACGAGGAGCGCTCGTGCCTGTACTGCAGCCACGAGCACCCGCTGTTCGCCCGCGCCGCCACGGTGAGCGACGAGGAACTGGGGCGCGCCGATGCGGTGGTGCCCAGCTACGGGATGACCGCCGAGGCGATCGGCCTGCACCAGCGGCTCAACGCCGCCGCCTCGGCCACCGACCGCGAGGGCATCGCCTTCCTGATCCTCACCGGCGGCTACATCGGCTTCCTGCCCGATCACTACGCGGCGACCTGGGTGGACCGGGGGCTGATGGCGCCGCTGAATCCGCAGCGCCTGTCCTTCGACGTCCGGCTGGCGGTCGCCACCCGCAAGGGGCGCCGGCAGAACCTGATCCTCGAGCACTTCCTCGACGCCTTGCAGCACACCCGCTGAATCCTGCTCAGGACCGGGCCCGCTCGGCTCAGCGGGGAGCCGAGCGGGCCATGCCGTCACATGTTGGGATAGGTCGGCCCGCCGGTGCCTTCCGGGGCCACCCAGGTGATGTTCTGCGCCGGGTCCTTGATGTCGCAGGTCTTGCAGTGCACGCAGTTCTGCGCGTTGATCTGGAACTTCTTCTCGCCGCTTTCCTGGGTGACGATCTCGTACACCCCGGCCGGGCAGTAGCGCTGCGCCGGCTCATCGAAGAGCGGCAGGTTCTTCGCCAGCGGGATCGAGGCGTCGGCCAGCTTCAGGTGGCAGGGCTGGTCTTCCTCGTGGTTGGTGTTGGAGAGGAACACCGAGGACAGCTTGTCGAAGCTCAGCTTGCCGTCCGGCTTGGGGTAGTCGATCTTGGTCGACTGGGCGGCGGGCTTCAGGCAGGCATGGTCCGGCTTGTTGTCGTGCAGGGTCAGCGGGATCTTGCCGCCAAACAGGTTCTGGTCGACGAAGTTGAACGCGCCGCCGAGGATGGCGCCGAACTTGTGTATCGCCGCGCCGAAGTTGCGGCTGCGGAACAGCTCGTCGTACAGCCAGCTGTCCTCGAAGGCCTTGACGTAGTTGTTCAGCTCGTCGCCACCCTCGCGGCCGGCGCCCAGCGCCTCGACGATCGCCTCGGCGGCCAGCATGCCGGACTTCATCGCGGTGTGGCTGCCCTTGATCTTGGCGAAGTTGAGGGTGCCCAGATCGCAGCCGATCAGCGCGCCGCCGGGGAACACCATCTTCGGCAGCGAGTTGAGGCCACCCTTGCAGATGGCGCGGGCGCCGTAGGCGATGCGCTTGCCGCCTTCCAGGTACTGTTTGATCACCGGATGGTGCTTGTAGCGCTGGAACTCGTCGAACGGCGACAGGTAGGGGTTGCTGTAGGACAGGTCGACGATCAGGCCGACCACCACCTGGTTGTTCTCCAGGTGATAGAGGAAGGAGCCGCCGGGGTTGTCGTCGTTGAGCGGCCAGCCGGCGGTGTGCACCACCAGGCCCTGCTCGTGTTTCGCCGGGTCGATCTCCCACAGCTCCTTGATGCCGATGCCGTAGTGCTGGGCGTCGGCCTGGGCATCCAGCCGATACTTCTTGATCAACTGCTTGCCGATGTGGCCGCGGCAGCCTTCGGCGAACAGGGTGTACTTGGCGCGCAGCTCCATGCCCGGGGTGTACAGGCCGTCCTTCGGCTGGCCTTCGTGGTCGACGCCCAGATCGCCGGTGACGATGCCGCGCACCACGCCCTGCTCGTCGATCAGCGCTTCCTGGGCGGCGAAGCCCGGGTAGATCTCGACGCCCAGATTCTCGGCCTGCTGGGCCAGCCAGCGGCACAGGTTGCCCAGGGAGATGATGTAGTTGCCTTCGTTGTGCATGGTCTTGGGCACGGCGAAGTCGGGGATCCTGGTGGCGGCCTCGCCGCTCTTGAGCAGGTAGATGTCGTCGCGCTTGACCGGGGTGTTGAGCGGGGCGCCGAGGCTCTTCCAGTCGGGGAACAGTTCGGCCAGCGCGCGCGGTTCGAACACCGCGCCGGAGAGGATGTGGGCGCCGACTTCGGAGCCTTTCTCCACCACGCAGACGCTGAGCTCCTGGCCGGCTTCGGCGGCCTTCTGCTTCAGGCGGCAGGCGGCCGACAGTCCGGCAGGGCCAGCGCCGACGATGACCACGTCGAATTCCATGTATTCGCGTTGCATTTCGTGACCTCAAATTTCTTCGCAGAAAACCGGCAGGCAGGAAAATGGGCAACCCGTGGGTTGCCCATGTCCTCGAGCGCACGCTGAGTGCCGGCGGCAACAATAGCTGCTGGTGCCGCCTGGCGAATCAGCCAAGCAGACTAGACAGCTCCGGCACGGCCTCGAACAGGTCGGCGACCAGGCCGTAGTCGGCGACCTGGAAGATCGGCGCCTCCTCGTCCTTGTTGATCGCCACGATCACCTTGGAGTCCTTCATGCCGGCCAGGTGCTGGATGGCGCCGGAGATGCCCACGGCGATGTACAGCTGCGGCGCGACGATCTTGCCGGTCTGGCCGACCTGCATGTCGTTGGGCACGAAGCCGGCGTCCACCGCGGCGCGCGAGGCACCGACGGCGGCACCGAGCTTGTCGGCCACGCCATACAGCAGCTGGAAGTTGTCGCCGTTCTGCATGCCGCGACCGCCGGAAACCACCACCTTGGCGGCGGTCAGCTCGGGACGTTCGGACTTGGCCAGCTCCTCGCCGACGAAGCTGGACACGCCGGCATCGCAGGAGGCGCCGATGGCCTCGATGGCGGCACCTCCCCCGGTGGCGGCCACGGCGTCGAAGCCGGTGCTGCGCACGGTGATCACCTTCACCGCCGCGCTGGACTGCACGGTGGCGATGGCGTTGCCGGCGTAAATCGGCCGCTGGAAGGTATCGGCCGAGACGACCTTGACGATCTCGGAGATCTGGTCGACGTCGAGCAGCGCGGCGACGCGCGGCAGGTAGTTCTTGCCGTTGGTGGTGGCCGGGGCCAGCACGTGGCTATAACCACGGGCCAGCTCGACGATCAGCGGCGCGACGTTCTCCGGCAGCTGGTGGGCGAAGGCCGGGGCGTCGGCGACCAGCACCTTGGCGACGCTGGCGACCTGGGCGGCGGCCTCGGCCACCGCGCTGCAGCCTTGGCCTGCGACCAGCACATGGACATCGCCACCGATCTGAGCGGCGGCGGCCACGGTGTTGAGGGTGGCGGCAGCCAGGGCACTGTTGTTGTGTTCAGCGATTACCAGGATTGCCATCTCAGATCACCTTCGCTTCGTTCTTCAGTTTCTCGACCAGTTCGGCCACCGACTTGACCTTGATGCCGGCGCTGCGCGCGGCCGGGGCCTCGACCTTGAGCACCTTGACGCTGGAGGCGGTGGACACGCCCAGCGCCTCCGGAGTGACGGTCTCCAGCGGCTTCTTCTTGGCCTTCATGATGTTGGGCAAGGAGGCGTAGCGCGGCTCGTTGAGGCGCAGGTCGGTGGTGACGATGGCCGGCAGCTTGAGGGCGACGGTCTGCAGGCCGCCGTCGATCTCGCGGGTGACGTTGACCTGGTCGCCATTCACCTCCACCTTGGAGGCGAAGGTGCCCTGGGCGAAGCCGGTCAGCGCGGCGAGCATCTGCCCGGTCTGGTTGTTGTCGCTGTCGATGGCCTGCTTGCCGAGGATCACCAGCTGCGGCTGCTCCTTGTCGACCACGGCCTTGAGCAGCTTGGCGACGGCCAGCGAGCCCAGCTCGTCATTGGCTTCCACCAGCACGGCGCGGTCGGCGCCGAGGGCCAGGGCGGTGCGCAGTTGCTCCTGGGCAGTCGCCGGACCAACCGAGACGACGACGACTTCAGTAGCGATGCCCTTTTCCTTGAGGCGTACTGCTTCCTCGACGGCGATCTCGCAGAAGGGGTTCATGGCCATCTTGACGTTGGCCAGATCGACGCCGCTGTTGTCGGCCTTGACCCGCACCTTGACGTTGTAGTCGACCACGCGTTTTACCGCGACCAGTACTTTCATGTCGGATTCCTCTCTCAGACGCGTTCGAAGATCGCGGCGATGCCCTGGCCGCCGCCGATGCACATGGTCACCAGGGCGTAGCGGCCGCCGATGCGCTCGAGTTCGTAAAGGGCCTTGAGGGTGATGATGGCGCCGGTGGCGCCGATCGGATGACCGAGGGAAATGCCGGAACCGTTGGGGTTGACCTTGGCCGGATCGAGACCGAGTTCCTGGATCACCGCGCAGGCCTGGGCGGCGAACGCCTCGTTGGCCTCGACCACGTCCAGGTCGGCCACGTTCAGGCCGGCACGCTCGAGGGCCAGCTTGGTGGCCGGCACCGGGCCGATGCCCATGTGCAGCGGATCGACCCCGGCCAGGGCGTAGGACACCAGGCGGGCCATCGGCTTGAGGCCGCGGCGCTCGGCGGTGGCGCGCTCCATCAGCACCACGGCGGCGGCGCCGTCGTTGAGGCTGGAGGCGTTGCCGGCGGTGACGCTGCCGTCGTTGCGCTCGAAGGCCGGCTTGAGCTTGCTCAACTCCTCGAGGGTCAGGTTGTCGCGCACGTGCTCGTCGGTGTCGAACACCACTTCGCCGCGGCGGGTCTTCAGGGTGATCGGCAGGATCTGCTCCTTGAAGCGGCCTTCCTCGATGGCCACGGCGGCGCGGCGATGGGATTCCAGCGCCAGCGCGTCCTGCGCCTCGCGGGAGATGGCGTAGGTGCGGCGCACGTTCTCGGCGGTGACGCCCATGTGCACCTTGTGCATCGGGTCGGTAAGGGCGCCGACCATCATGTCGACCATGCCGGTGTCGCCCATGCGTGCGCCGAAGCGCATCGCCGAGGTGGAGTAGGGCGCGCGGCTCATGCAGTCGGCGCCGCCGGCCAGGGCGACGTCGGCGTCGCCGAGGAGGATGCCCTGGGCGGCAGTGACGATTGCCTGCAGGCCCGAACCGCACAGACGGTTGACGGTCAGGGCGGTGGACTGCTCGCTGACGCCGCTCTTCAGGGCGACCACGCGGGAGATGTACATGTCGACCGGCTCGGTATGGATGACGTTGCCGAACACCACCTGGCCGACCTCGTCGCCGTTCACCTGGGCGCGCTGCAGGGCTTCGCGGGCGACCATGGCGCCCAGATCGCTGGGGGAGAAGTCCTTGAGGCTGCCGCCGAAGTCGCCGATGGCCGTACGGGCACCGCTGACGATGACCACTTCACGCTTGTTCATGGGTATTTCCTTGTTTTTATCTGGAAAGTTGCGGGTTAGTCTTTGCTGATGCGGGTCTTGCCGGCGGCGACCAGGCGCTCGAGCAGGGCGGCAGGCTTGAACCACTGCTCGCCGTAGGCGCCGAGCTGCTCGCGGTACTGATTGAGGCCGCCGAGCACGCGCTCGAGGCCCAGATGTTCGGCATAGTGCAGCGGGCCGCCCAGCCAGGTGGGGAAGCCGTAGCCGCAGGTCCACACCAGGTCGATGTCGCCGGCACGCAGGGCGATGCCTTCGTCGAGGATCTGGATGCCTTCGTTGATCAGCACGAACAGGCAGCGGTCGTGGATTTCCTGGTCGCTGATGACGCGGCGCTGGATGCCCAGTTCGGCGGCCAGGCGCTCGGCCATGGCCAGCACTTCCGGATCGTCGTGGCGCTCGCGGCCTTCGTAGATGTACATGCCGCGGCCGGTCTTCTGGCCGTAGCGGCCGAGGGCGTAGAGCTCGTCGGCCAGGCGGTAGTAGCTGGGGTCGGTGGCCAGCGCCTCGCGCAGCGGGGTGCGGATCAGGTAGCCGACGTCAATGCCGACCAGGTCGTACATGCTCAGCACGCCCATGTTGAGGCCGAGGTCGGTGAGCACGCGGTCGACCTGTGCCGGGGTGGCGCCTTCCAGCAGCAGGCGGTGTGCTTCGCGGGCGTAGGGCTCGAGCATGCGGTTGCCGATGAAGCCGTAGCACACCCCGGAAACCACCGGCAGCTTGCCGATCTGCTTGCCCAGCTTGAGTGCGGTGGCCAGCACGTCGGGAGCGGTCTGCTTGCCGCGTACCACTTCCAGCAGGCGCATGACGTTGGCCGGGCTGAAGAAGTGCAGGCCGATCACGTCCTGCGGGCGGCGGGTGAAGGCGGCGATCTGGTCGACGTCCAGGGTCGAGGTGTTGGTGGCGAGGATGGCGCCGGGCTTGCACACCTCGTCGAGGGTGACGAACACCTGGCGCTTGACTTCCATGCTCTCGAACACCGCCTCGATCACCAGGTCGGCGTCGGCCAGGTCGGCGTAGTCGAGGGTGCCGGCCAGCAGGGCCATGCGCTGCTCGACCTGCTCCTGGGTCAGCTTGCCGCGCTTGGCGCTGATCTCGTAGTTCTTGCGGATCTGCGCCAGGCCGCGATCCAGCGCCTCGCGCTTCTGCTCGAGCAGCACCACCGGCATGCCGATGTTGGCGAAGTTCATGGCAATGCCGCCGCCCATGGTGCCGGCGCCGATCACCGCGACCTTCTTGATCGGGCGCAGCGGCAGCGAGGCGTCGATGCCGGGCACCTTGCCGGCCTCGCGCTCGGCGAAGAACAGGTGGCGCAGGGCCTGGGACTGCGGCGAGTCCATGGCCTCCATGAACAGCTCCTGCTCGCGGGCCAGGCCCACTGCCAGCGGCTGCTCGCAGGCGATGCGCACCGCCTCCAGGGCCAGGTGCGGGGCGAGCTGGCCCTTCCACTGGCCGCTCTTTTTGGCGGTGTAGTCGACGAAGAAGTTGTCCGCCAGTGCGGCTCCCGGCGCGGCATGGGGGTAGGCCGGCTGCGCCGGGGCGCCCGCCTGCAGCAGCTCGCGGGCGTAGGCGCAGGCGGCGTCCAGCAGGTCGTCGGCCGAGGCGGCGAGGCGGTCGAGCAGGCCCAGCTCGAGGGCGCGCTCGGCGCGCAGCGGCTGGCCGGAGAGGATGGTTTCCAGAGCGGTCTCGGCGCCGATCAGGCGCGGCAGGCGCTGGGTGCCGCCGGCGCCGGGCAGCAGGCCGAGGGTGATTTCCGGCATGCCCAGGCGCGCCTTGGGCTCGCCGATGCGGTAGCCGCAGGCCATGGCCAGCTCCAGGCCGCCGCCGAGGGCCAGGCCACCGACGGCGGCGATCATCGGCTTGGCGCTGCCGGCCAGCTCGATGAGCAGCTCGGGCAGGCCCGGGGTGGCGGTGAAGTCGGCGCCGCCGAACTCGGCGATGTCGGCGCCGGCGCAGAACGGCAGGCCGCGGCCGTAGACGACCATGGCCTTGACCGCCGGATCGGCGCTGGCCTGGCGGAAGGCAGCCTGCAGCTCCTGGCGCAGGGTGAGGCCGAGGGCGTTGACCGGGGCGCGTGCCAGGCCGATCAGGGCCAGTTCGTTGTCCAGGGTGTAGTCGATCAGGGTGTACATGGCAGTTCCCTTGGTTGTTGTTATGCAGGGAGAAGGGTTGCCGGATTTTTAGCAAGCCACCCGCGCGGTGCGCTTCGAACCGCGGGTGGATTTGCGGGTGGAGTCGGGTGGAGGGGAGGGTGGAACTGGCGGCGCAGTTGCACCTGCTCAGTCGAGCAGGTGCAACTCGCGCGCGACGCGCAGGGCGCCGTCGCGGTCGCTGACGTCGAGCTTGCGGAACAGGTTGTTGATGTGGGTCTTCACCGTGCTCAGGCTGACGAACAGGCCGTCGGCGAGCTGCTGGTTGCTCTGCCCGCGGGCCATACGCCGCAGCACGTCCAGCTCGCGGCGGGTCAACGGTTCGAGCAGCGGATGCGCGGCGCCCTCGCTGCCGAGCCCGGCCAGCAGGCGTTCGAGCTGTTCGCGCGGCGGCAGCGGACGCTCCAGCCCGGCCTGGCGGCGCACCGCCGGCTGCAGCAGCTGGCGGAACAGCTCGGTCAGCTCGCGGCCCTCGTGGTGCAGCAGCTGGCCGAAGCCGTGGCCGGCGGCCAGCTGCAGGGCCTCGTCGAGGCAGGCGAGGGCGGCGTTCTGCTCGCCGCGGTCGCGCTGCAGGGCGGCGTCGAGCAGCCACAGGTCGAGCTGCAGGCGCCGGTTGTGCTCCGCCTCGGCCTGCTCGCGCAGGTTGGCGAGGATCTGCCGGGCCACCGCCGGCTGGCCGAGGTGGCGCTGCACCCAGGCGTAGGCCAGCCACTCGTCCGGCATCAGGTCCTCGCCGTAGTGGCGCTGGCACCAGTGCCACTCCTTGAGCCAGGCGAGGATGAAGTCCTGGTCGCGCTCGCGCACCGCCAGGCGCGCGCGCCAGGCGCCGGCCAGGCGGTACAGGCCGAACTGGCGGAACTGGCGGGCCAGGCGCCGCGCCTCGTCCCAGCGCGCCTGGGCCTTGCCGGCTTCGCCCATGGCGTCGTACAGGCAGGCCATGTGGTGCAGCACCTGGACCAGCGCGGCGGAGTGGGGGAAGCCGAGGGCCAGGGTTTCCGCCTTGGCCAGGCGCTGGCGGGCCTGTTCCAGATGGTTCTGCTGGGCGAACACCAGGCCCAGGCCGAGGTGGTGGAACACCTCGTAGAAGTTGCGCGAGGCGGTCGCCGGCGACTGCCGCTCCAGGGCGAGGAAGCGGCGCATGGCTGCCTCGCTGCCACCCTGGGCCAGCTCGATCTGCCCGCACAGCAGGTGGGGAATGTTGACGAAGCCGCTGAAGCCGAACTCGTCGAACTCGCCCAGCGCCTGCTCGACATCGCGGCGCGCGGCGTCCAGCTGGCCCAGTTCGAACAGGCAGCGCGCCCGGTTGAGACGCAGCACCGAACCGGCCGAGTTGCGCTGCGGGAAGCGCTGCAGCGCCTGGCCGGCCAGCTCCAGGCCGTGGCGCAGGTTGCCGCCGAGGAAGGCCAGCAGGGTACGCAGGTAGGCGATGGTCTGCTGCACCCGCTCCGGATTGCGCGGCACGCCCTGGCGCTGCAGCTGGCGCAGGCGCTGGATGCACGCCTGGATGCGGGCGATGCCGTTGGTGACCATGACGATCGAGGCTTCGCTGATCGCCAGGGTGAAATGGTCGCTGCCGGTCTGGCCGTTGACCTCGACCTGGCTGAGCAGGTCGACCAGCGCATTGATCTGGCCGTCGCGCAGCAGGTCGAAGGTGTGCCGCTCGGCGGTGGCGAGCACCGCGTTGAAGTCGCGGGCGCGGCCGTACTGGTGGATGGCTTCCGAGTAGCGGCGCTGTTCGAGCAGCCAGGCGGCGGCCTGCTGGTGCAGCTGCTGGAGCAGCTGCGGATCGCGCTGCTGCAGGCGCTGGTAGAGCGCCTCGCGCAGCACGCGGTGGTAGCGGTATTCGACGCGGTCGCCGGGGCGCCGCTCGATGAACAGGTCGCGGCGCAGCGCCTGGTCGATCAGCGGGCGGCTGTCGGCACGGCCGCCGAGCAGGTTGGCCAGCGCCGGCTCGAAGGTCTGCACCACCGAGGTGCGCTCCATGAAGTCGAGCAGCTCGGCGGGCAGGCGGGCCAGCACTTCCTCGTCGAGGAAGTCGACCACGTAGGTATAGGCCTGGCGGGTCACTCCGCGCAGCAGCTCGGGTTGCGTGCCGGTCGGCGCCAGCTCGCGGTGGGCGGTGAACCAGAACAGCAGGCCGGTGATCCAGCCCTCGCTGCCGGCGCGCAGCTGGTAGAGCGCGTCGGAGTCCAGCCTGGCGCCGCGGCTGCTGGCCAGCTGGCGGATCTCCTCGCTGTCCACGCCCAGCTCGCGGGCGTCGATCACTGCCAGGCGCTCGTCGCGGCGCAGGTGGTTGATGGCCAGCTCCGGGGCTCCCTCGCCGGCGGCCAGTACCAGCAGGCCGGGCGGGCCGTAGCGCAGCAACTGGTCGAGATAGCGGCGGGCGCGCTCGGCGCGCAGCAGGTGCAGGTCGTCGAGGATCAGGGTGAAGCCTTCGCCCTGCTGTTCGAGGCGCTGCAGAACGGCGCCCCACAGGCGGGACTCGTCGGCGGGCATCAGGCTGTGCTCGGGGGTGGGCAGGCCGAGTGCAGCGCCCAGATGCAGCAGCAGGTGCAGCGGCTGGTTGTCGGCGCGGTCCAGGCGATACCAGGCCCAGGGCGTCTGCAGGCTGGCGGCGTACTGGGCGAGCAGGGTGGTCTTGCCGTAGCCGAGCGGTGCGCTGAGCAGGATCAGCCGGCAGCCGCGCGCGGCGGCGTCCTGCAGGTGCTGGAGCAGGCGCGGACGGGGCAGGACCTTGTCGGGCAGGGGCAGGGGACGAAGCTGGCTCGGATTGACGAGGGGGGAAGCCATCGGGGGTCTTCTGTTGTTGTTCACGGCGTGGTTGCCCGTGAAGGTAGCAGATCCCGGCCGTGGAGGCTCTAGCGCGCATGGCAGCGCCCGTCCGGCGCGCCGGGGGAGGCGCGCCGGACGGGCGAGGGATTACACCGCTACGGCGGGGATCACCGCCTTGGCGGCGGCATCCCGGTACTCGGCGATCCGGTCGAAGGACAGGTAGCGATAGATGTCGGCAGCCATGCTGTCGATGTTCTTCGCGTACTCCATGTACTCCTCGACGGTCGGCAGCTTGCCGAGGATGGAGGCCACCGAGGCCAGTTCGGCCGACGCCAGGAACACGTTGGTCGAGTCGCCCAGACGGTTCGGGAAGTTGCGGGTCGAGGTGGAGACCACGGTCGAACCGGTCTGTACGCGCGCCTGGTTACCCATGCACAGCGAGCAGCCCGGCATTTCCATGCGCGCGCCAGCCTTGCCGTAGATGCCGTAGTAGCCTTCCTCGGTCAGCTGGTGGGCGTCCATCTTGGTCGGCGGAGCCAGCCACAGACGGGTCGGAATGCCACCCTTGACCTTGTCCAGCAGCTTGCCGGCAGCGCGGAAGTGACCGATGTTGGTCATGCACGAGCCGATGAACACCTCGTCGATCTTCTGACCGGCAACGGTGGACAGCAGGCGAGCGTCGTCCGGATCGTTCGGAGCGCAGAGAACCGGCTCCTTGATCTCGGCCAGGTCGATCTCGATGACGGCGGCGTATTCGGCGTCGGCATCGGCGGACAGCAGCTTCGGATCGGCCAGCCAGGCTTCCATGGCCTGGGCGCGACGCTCCAGGGTACGGGCATCGCCGTAGCCTTCGCCGATCATCCAGCGCAGCATGGTGATGTTCGACTTCAGGTACTCGGCGATGGCGTCTTCCGGCAGCTTGATGGTGCAACCGGCAGCCGAACGCTCGGCGGAGGCGTCGGACAGCTCGAACGCCTGCTCGACGGTCAGACCTTCCAGACCTTCGATCTCGAGGATGCGGCCGGAGAAGATGTTCTTCTTGCCCTTCTTCTCGACGGTCAGCAGGCCCTGCTGGATGGCGTAGTAGGGGATGGCGTGCACCAGGTCACGCAGGGTGATGCCCGGCTGCATCTGGCCCTTGAAGCGCACCAGCACGGATTCCGGCATGTCCAGCGGCATGACGCCGGTGGCGGCGGCGAAGGCCACCAGGCCGGAACCGGCCGGGAAGGAGATGCCGATCGGGAAGCGGGTGTGCGAGTCACCACCGGTACCGACGGTGTCCGGCAGCAGCATGCGGTTCAGCCAGCTGTGGATGATGCCGTCGCCCGGATTGAGGGCGACGCCGCCGCGGTTGCGCATGAAGTCCGGCAGGGTGTGGTGGGTGTTGACGTCGACCGGCTTCGGATAGGCGGCGGTGTGGCAGAAGGACTGCATCACCAGGTCGGCGGAGAAGCCCAGGCAAGCCAGGTCCTTCAGCTCGTCGCGGGTCATCGGGCCGGTGGTGTCCTGGGAGCCGACGGTGGTCATCTTCGGTTCGCAGTAGGTGCCCGGGCGGATGCCTTCGACGCCGCAGGCGCGACCGACCATCTTCTGGGCGAGGGTGAATCCCTTGCCGCTGTCGGCCGGTGCCTGCGGCTTGTGGAACAGGGTGGACGGCGCCAGGCCCAGCTCGGCGCGGGCCTTCTCGGTCAGGCCGCGGCCGATGATCAGCGGAATGCGGCCGCCGGCGCGCACTTCGTCGAGCAAAACCTCGGTCTTCAGTTCGAAGCTGGCCAGCACTTCCTCGCTGCCGTGCCTGCAGACCTTGCCGGCGTAGGGATAGACGTCGATCACGTCGCCCATCTCGAGGTTGGCGACGTCGAACTCGATCGGCAGGGCGCCGGCGTCTTCCATGGTGTTGTAGAAGATCGGCGCGATCTTGTTGCCGAAGCAGAAGCCGCCGGCGCGCTTGTTCGGCACGAACGGGATGTCGTCGCCGAAGAACCACAGCACCGAGTTGGTGGCGGACTTGCGCGAGGAACCGGTGCCGACCACGTCGCCGACGTAGGCGACCGGGAAGCCCTTGGCCTTGACCGCCTCGATCTGCTTGAGCGGTCCGACGGCGCCCGGCTGGACCGGCTCGATGCCGTCGCGGGCCATCTTCAGCATGGCCAGGGCGTGCAGCGGGATGTCGGGGCGCGACCAGGCGTCCGGAGCGGGGGACAGGTCGTCGGTGTTGGTTTCGCCGGTGACCTTGAACACGGTCAGGGAGATCTTCTCGGCCAACGCCGGGCGGGCGGTGAACCACTCGCCTTCGGCCCAGGAGGCCATCACGCCCTGGGCGGAGGCGTTGCCCTTCCTGGCGCGCTCGGCGACGTCGTGGAAGGCGTCGAACATCAGCAGGGTGTGCTTGAGCTGTTCGGCGGCGGCGTTGGCCAGCTCGGCGTTGTCCAGCAGCTCGACCAGGGTGGCGATGTTGTAGCCGCCCTGCATGGTGCCCAGCAGCTCGACGGCGCGGGTCTTGCTCAGCAGCGGGGAGGTGGCTTCGCCCTTGGCCAGGGCGGTCAGGAAGCCGGCCTTGACGTAGGCGGCTTCGTCCACGCCAGCGGGAACGCGGTTGGTGATCAGGTCGACCAGGACCTGTTCTTCGCCGGCCGGCGGATTCTTCAGCAGCTCGACCAGCGCGGCGGTCTGCTCGGCGTTCAGGGCCAGGGGCGGCAGGCCCTGCTGGGCGCGTTCTTCCAGGTGTTGGCGATAGCTTGCGAGCAAGGGGATATCTCCAGTCATGTCGATGGTGTAGGGCATTCGGGGGAAAACGGCGGGCAAAAGAATGGGAGCAGTACCGGGAAAGCGAGGGCGACCAGCCTCTTTCCCGGTACTGCTCCCATATCAGGGACCGCTACCGCTGGTTAACGCTGGGCCAGGGCCGGCACGGCGCGCGGCTCGACGCCGATGTACTCGGCGCTCGGGCGGATGATGCGGTTGTTGGCGCGCTGCTCGAACACGTGGGACGCCCAGCCGGTGACCCGCGAGCAGACGAAGATCG
>JAEAMF010000228.1_pt1 | contig 89593 bp, 98 predicted proteins | sample 8958721 | NCBI WGS metagenome assembly JAEAMF01 (sample SAMN16933255, study PRJNA681124) | bioreactor sludge metagenome | isolation source: anaerobic bioreactor treating anionic surfactant - SDBS | place: India: Bengaluru | collected 2019-02-28
ACGGCAAAGAAGAATTAGTCGCCAATGATCCCATGAACAAAAGGATGTTTTCCTGGTTTGATCATGAAGTTGTTGGAGGGGAGCATCAATGGACGGAGCATCTCATAGATGACACCTATCTTCCCGCTGATTTTGAACTGCAGGACCTTGATGGGGACGGGGATCTGGATTTGCTCATGGCCGGCATGTGCACTGCCGGTGAAGTTACCATGTCCAATGAAACATGTTTAGAAAGTCTCATGTTCTGGTATGAAAACATTGATCGCGGAACCCTGTGGGAAAAGCATCTCATAGGAGAGATGGAAGCAATCGGCGCCAACTATGTTGCATCGGGTGACATGGATGGAGACGGGGATATTGATGTAGCCGTGACAACGAGCTGGATGCCTGTTGATCCTGAACACTCGGAAGTCGCCTGGTTCAGAAATAATATTAATCAAGGCGCTCCGTGGGATAAAATCACGATCAGTCCGGCGGATGCTTCGGGCATTCAGTTTGCCAATGGGATCACCATCTCTGATCTGGATAGAGACGGTCATCCGGATGTGGGGGTTGCGGTAGCCAAAGTAATGGAGGAATTCGGCACGGTTTACTGGTTTAAGGCCCCTGATACGGCGGGTGGGCAATGGCAGCGATTCCAGGTTGATCCGGGTATGGCAACGGCCGCTTTTTCAATTTTTGCGCGCGATGTTAATCATGACGGTTATGATGATCTCGTCGTCGGCCGGAATGACTCACACCGCAGCGAGAATCCGGGCGGCATTGTTTTTTATATCAACCCCCGCAATCCCGCAGCGGGTGGAACCTGGGAGCAATATGCCTTTGAAGAAGGGGATTACAAGATGGGACCGTATATCAATTTTGATGATATAAATGGCGACGGGAAAGTTGATATCATCAATCACTATGCATGGGACCTGCCGGGGGATCCGGCAAACGTCTCGTGGATTGAATTCAGCTTTAATCCGGTCTGTGGATTAGTGCAGGAGAGACGGGTAATAATTGACTCAGGACCCCACTATTTCTGGGAAGCCCGGACGATAGATCTCTATGGAGATGGAAAGAAGGCACTGGTCGTTTCAGCGTTCAATGTGCCCAACGTAATGTGCTATGAACAACCTTAGGCAACTCATTACCTGACAATGGACTAACAAGGCAGGAGTCAAACCGGCTCCTGCCTTTTATAGTACATGGGGTCGGGCCACGCTAACTGATTGATATCATTTTCTAAAGTTCCTTGCATGCCGCCCATAATGGGACAATAATGGCTTTTTTGAGGCTAAAAAAGCCATTATTCATTTCCAAGCGCATGGAACCAGCCGGGAGATAGAGACTACCTATTCTTTCACGCACTGTTTAGCGAGTGAACAACTTCCGCGAAGTAACATCATTTCCCGTACTTGGACGATCACCAATCCTTACGCTGTCCTCATCGTCTTACAGCCTCTTTCTGCTCACCTTCCCGCCGTATCCTGTCTTAGATCCGCATCGGCACAAAAAACAGTTATGACATCAATGCATTGAAGCCGCCACACCCGTGTTTTCCCGCGCTGGCACACTTGTTGCCATACGATGATTCAGCAATAGCAGGTTGTTGAAAAAGTAGTTTTCCTCAGGCTGTTCAAAAACATCCAGATGCAAGGCACGCAAAATCCTGAGGAATGAGGCGTACATGCAAGTACGCTGCAGTGACGAAGGATGAGCATAACGCAGCAGATGGGTGTTTTTCAACAGCCTGCTAGATTGGTGATGCGCCCCCTCACCCTGCCCCTCTCCCCGAGGCAGAGGGAACCGATTGGCTTCCACCCGCCCTCCGTGAACGAGAGAATCGATGAACTCCCTCTCCCCGCTGCGGGAGAGGGATGGGGTGAGGGGAAAACAAACTATCGAAAAAAAATGGCCTGCATCCCACGCGTCGCCAAAAGCTGACATGCAGTTTATTCATGTGAGCCAACACAGCTGACACAGGAGATCATCGCATGGGGAAGAAGATATTGCTTATCACGCCGCCCTATCACTGCGGGGTGGTTGAATCGGCGGGACGGTGGGCCAACCTGGGGTTCCTCTACATAGCCGGCGAGCTGATAAAGCATGGCCACGAGGTTGAGATGTACGACGCCATGGCCAAGGACCATACCTACGAGGACATCAGGAGGCGCATCAGGGAAGCACGGCCGGACATCGTCGGCTCCACCGCCTACACCGCCACCATCCGCGATGCCACCCGGGTACTCGCCCTGGCCAAGTCGGTTGATCCGCAGATCATCACCATCATCGGGGGCATCCACCCCACCATGATGCCGGAAGAAACCCTGCAGCAGGGAAACGGGGCGATTGATTACATCGTCAGATGGGAAGGCGAATACACCACCCCGGAACTCGTAGACGCCATTGAGGGATACCGGCAACTGTCAGAGGTGAAAGGGATAGCGTATCAGCAGGGCGGAATGTTCATCGCCACACCGCAAAGGGAATTTATACCGGACCTTGATGCGCTCTGCCCGGCGTGGGACTTGCTGTGCTGGGAGGATTACTACCTGAGATTCCTGGAACATGCCAGGGTGGCCCTCGTTTCCTCTTCACGCGGGTGCGGCAACAGCTGCGCATTCTGCTCCCAGCACAAATTCTGGCAGCAGACCTACCGCGCGCGGAGCCCGCACAACTTTGTCGGCGAACTGGAATATCTCTTTCACCGGTTCGGGGTGAACGCCTTTTTCATCGCCGACGAATATCCCACCTGCAGCCGGGAGCGCTGGGAGGCTATCCTGGACCTGCTGATAGAGAAAGACCTAGGGGTCTATCTGCTCGCCGAGACCCGCGCCGGCGACATTGTCAGGGACGCTGACATTCTCTTCAAGTACCGCAAGGCGGGAATCATTCATATGTTTCTCGGCGTCGAGTCGGCAGACCAGGACACCCTTGACCGGTTCAAAAAATCCCAGACCTGCCGGGAATGTAAAGAGGCCATCCGCCTCCTGAATGAGCAGCACATCATAACCGAGTGCTCTTTCATTCTCGGACTGCCTCACGAAACGCCGCAATCGATACAGAAAACCCTTGAGCTGGCGCAGCACTATAACCCGGATAATCCCCACTTCCTCATGCTCACCCCCTGGCCGTATGCGGACATGTACCGGGAATTGCAGCCCTATATCGAAGATTGGGATTACAGCAACTACAACCTGGTGAACCCGGTCATAAAGCCGATCGGCATGAGCCGGGAAGAGGTCTTTCGGGAGGCATTGACCTGCTACAAAACGTATTACCGTGCCAAGACTCCTCAGTGGAACGGCCTGAAGGATGAGTTTAAAAAGAACCTGCTCTTTAAGGGACTGCGCGCCATGATGCAAAACTCCTTTTTGCGCCGTCACCTGTCCGCCATGGACGCCATGCCCGCGGAAACCGGGCGATGCGCGTTGGGCAATGAATTACCGGGAAACAGGATAGCGCCTTTGTGTAATGCGCCACATCAGCCGAGCGCTCTCCACAATACGGAATTGGCATGAAACAGGCACTTAACCGCACCTTCATGTATATGGCATCGCTCAATTGTACCATCATTCTGCTGGTCATGTTTTTGCTGACCGCAATCGCAGACACCATGGAAGACGGGATCATCGCTTTTGTGCGGAGCGTTCGACTGCCCGGAAGCAGGACGGTCGGCGCGTTTCTCAACGGTTACTTTTCGGCTGACGCGCATGCATCGCGGTGGTTCAAGCTGCTGCTTCTCCTGTTTATCCTGAACATGCTCGCCTGCATGGCAAAACGCATACCGGCAACCTTGAAGCTCCTTGCTGCCCCGGCCTCTGAAGATGTTTACAGACTGCCGGCCGCGCATCTCCTGGAAGAGACAATCCCGGCGGGGACACTCCGGCCGGACTTTGAGCACAACCTTCAGCACCTGCTGACGAAACTATTGGCCAGACCCGCAGTGCATCGCAGCGCTGACCGGTCTGTTTTTTTCTCCCAGCGGGGCAAATGCTTCCACGGGGGATTTTACCTGGCGCACGGCGGCCTGCTCGTCGTTCTTGCCGGCGGCCTGCTCGGCCAGTCCTCGATGACCGGGGAGATGTTCCTGAGGGAAGGTGACGCCGATGATAAAGTCTTCTTCAACAGGAACGGCGCCCCATGCGTCGGAACACTTGACTGCAGCATCAGGCTTGATTCATGTGAGCCGGTTGATCCACCGGTTGGCCGTGCCGCGCCCGCGCGCCGAACATATCGCAGTACCGTCACGCTACTGCGAGCAGGGGCGACGGATACAAAAGGAGTGCTGGAGGGATACCAGACCCTGGCAGCACATGGCATTCGCATCAGCCAGGCACGCGCGCCTGAAAAGGAAAGCCCTCAGCTGATACTGTCGGTACAAGCCACAAAAGCAGGCGGAAAGCGCAGAACATTTTCCCTCAGACGCCACCAATGCTGCAGCATCCCGGAGACAGGACACACTGTTCGGCTCAATGACGTTTTTGTAAGCCGCGACCAACCGGTTGCTCCTCTGGAGCAGGCTGCTCCTGAAGCCTTTGCACCCTGTGCAGCCGCACTGGAGGTGTACGGGGAAGACCGTACCCTCCTTTACAAACCACTCGTCGCCTCCTCTCCCGCCGGCCTTGAACAGCCATGGCAGGAAGAATACGAGTTCCGCATTACCGGGGTCGAAGATACCGAATCATCATCCGGTTGCATGCGCCTGCTCATCAGCACTGAGCCGGGCGGTACGCTCATCTGGCTCGGATCGGTGATTGCCGTTGCCGGCTTTTCCCTGACCTTCCTCCTTTCGCACCGCAAGATCTGGGTGGCCGTCGAAAAAGGGACCGGCGGTTCTTGCATAACCATAGCCGGATGGGCCAGCCGCAACCCGGATGTATTGCAGTATTATGCCGGCCTCATCAAGGATTTGGCCCGGCACTACCGGGCGGCCTGATCATGTTCACCGCTGCGCTTCCGGCGATTCGCCGGTACGGATACAACCACCGGGGTTACTGATATGAATGTCGCGCTCTTCAGTGCCGTATCGTACATCTACCTTTTCTCGTCACTTGCCTATTGCTGTCATCTCTTTTTCCATGTTGATGAAGTCGGCAAAGCCGCAACCGGCATAACCGCCGCCGGCCTTCTCGTCCACACTGCCGCCTATGCGCTCCGGTGGTTTGAGTCATATGAGCTCGGCATGGGCCACAGCCCGTTTTCATTTTTTACCCTCTACGAAACCATCATCTTCTCCTGCTGGTCGCTCACCGTAATGTACCTGTTCGTCGAGCGCCGGTTCCGGACCAGGGCGATCGGAGCTTTGGTCCTGCCCTGTGTCTCGCTGGCCATGCTCTGCGCCTCCGGTTCGCTCGGAATCTCACCCGGCATTGAGGCGCTGCCGCCGGTTCTCAGGGGGAACGTGCTGGCCTACCATGTTACCACCTGCATGATGAGCCTGACCGCCTTCCTGATCGCCTGCGCAGCCGCGGCCCTGCTGCTTCTTGCCGTCAAGACGCCGAAGACCAGGCCGATTCCCGCGGCATTGACCTCCCGGCTACCGATGCCGCAGGTGCTTGACGACATCAGCTATAAAGCCACCGCGGTGGGCTTCATTCTCTTCAGCATGGCCATGGCCACCGGCGCATACCGGGCCAAGATAATCTGGGGGCATTACTGGAGCTGGGACCCGGTGGAGGGAAGCAGTCTCATCATGTGGCTTCTCTATGCGCTTATACTGCACGGCAGATATCAGCGCTGGTGGGGCAGCACCACCGGTGCGCTGCTGTCCATCACCGCCTTTGCCGCTGCCATCTGCGCTTTTCTCATCGCGGCAAGCTACCTGATGACCAGCGCCCACTACCCCATACAATAATTTTCTATAACCGCTCTCATGAACGCACACCATATGCTGAAACAAGCGCTTTTCCTTCTGATCCCTTGCGTCTGGTGCATCGCATCGCCCGCCTATTGCCGAACGGCACACGCAGCGCTCGATCTGATGGTGAAACAAACGCCACAGGGCCCCGTCATTTCTGCGGATGCTGTCGCTGAACCCTTCGCGCATCTGCTCCGGAACCTGGGCAGCCGGTGCAATCTTCAAATCACTTGCCGGGGCGATTGCCGCACGCCGCAACCCATGACCATTCAGTTTCACGATCTCCCCCTTGATCAGGCCATCAAGAAACTGCTCAGGGCTGCCGGGTTAAACAACCACCTCATCCGCTATGGCGCCGGGGCCGGCGGCCGTCAATCAATAACAGAAGTAGTTGTGTTCGGGAACCGCACAATGGGAGCGGCGGCTCTTAATCAGTCCGGAGCCCTTCCGCGCAAACAGCATCATGAACTGAACGTTGAGCGCACTCCACCGGTCGCTCCGCCGGATGCCTATTCAAATAAGATAGCCTCATTGAAAGATCGTTACCGGTGGGAAGATGAAGAGACACGCGCATGGGCGGGCCATCTGCTTGAGGCAATGCCTGAGGAGGTAAAGGAGTTTGGTTTGGATCACATCATGAAGGAATTGGACAGGGCAGTTCAACCGAAAGGTGCGGCAGCGGTAAATACGGAACTCTTTTATAGGGCAATCGAGGCTTCGGCGCCGCCCGGGGTGGCGCCGGCGATGATGCGGCAGGTCAGGAAAGTAAGCGGGCAATACCGCGAACGCACGGCAGATGATGCATCAGATCCATCCGGCGAGGGCTTGCCACAGCCAGGCCTGAGCGAAGGGAGGCAGTAGTCATGCTCGCCGCTATTGCGGGATATTTCTCACTTTTGTACGGCGCCTATTTTCTCGGCCATTTCTGCATGTCGTTTGCCTATGGGCTGGGAGCACCGGGAACCACGGCGCTGGGTGCGGGCTTATGCGCCGCGGCGCTGATCACCCTCTGGAAGGCGTCGGCATGCTCCGAAGATGCAAAGGAGGCGCTCTGGGGAATTTTCGCCGGTTTTTTCCTCTGGTGTCTCCTCGGCGAATTGCTGGAACACGAGAGGATCCTCTCGCTGGTGAGTCCCGCAGCCGCCACACTGCCGGTTCCCTTCCTCCTGCTGATCGCGCTTGTCATATACCGATCCCTGCTGCCGGTCGGCATGCGCTTCGCGCTGGGCCATTTCGGCTGCGTCTGGCTGCTTCATGCCGTTCTGGTCAATCAGGCGGAACTGCTGAAGCGGCACCATTCGATGCTCTTTTCCTTTTCTGCGCCGTCGCTGGGCCTGGCGTTTCTGCTCATCGCGCTGCTCATGCTGGTTAAAACGTTCAGGGCGCGCAGCGATACGGCACGGCTGGCATTTCTGCTGCCTTCATTTATTTTTTTCTGGGCAAGCGTTGAAACGGCGCAGTTGCTGGACGTTCTGCCGGATTATACCTGTTATGCCTATTGGAGCAGCGGCAATTCGTCCCGATCACAGACCAACCCGATGGAGGACACGATGGATAAACAAATAGCCGAGATGGAAGAACGGTATGTCTGGGAGGACCAACAGGCGGAACAGCGCGCCTATACCGTGATCAAGGGACTGCCTTCACCCCATTTTATTGACGACTTCAGAGCGCGGCTTGACCGGCAGGTACAAAAAGAAGGGGGCAACCATGTGGATGAAACGCGCTTCTACCGGCTTATGGAGGAAAGCTTTGTGGAGACAAGCACGTCCGCCTTTAAGCGGGTGCTCACCACGTGTGTAGAGCAATTCAAGTCAGCCGCCCGGTCAAGCCGAACACCCCACCCGGAATATGCCGCGCATCCGGGCGGCAGGTCGTTGCGGGAAGACCCGGACGGAACAATAGCTCTCATCAGGGCGCGTTACAACTGGGAGTCGCTTTATACCCGTGAACTGGCCGCCCATCTCCTCAACAGATTTTCCATCCAGTTTCTCAGCGGCGATGATTTCGTAAAACGGCTTGATGAAGCTCTGGTCCGGGAAAACGCAGACCGGCTCGGAGAAAAACTCTTCTGCCGGGCCATGGAAGAGCATTTTGCCGCCGCCTGCAGGGCTGTCTTCAAAAATCTCATGCAATCCCGTATTCCCAGGCGGAGCTAACAACCTTCCCTCGTCTCGCTGAAAAGGAGAGAAATCATGAGAGTTATTCTGTCACTGTTACTGGTTTTCGGCAGTACGTTACCCTGTGCTGCAGGGGGATCGTCCGCTGGCGACAAGCAGGCGGCCGCGGCGCACAAGGCAGGGCAGAACCGAGAGGTTGCGCGGATTGATGGAACAGCAATCTATCTTCACGATCTCAACTATGATCCGGAGAAGCGGAACGCTTTGGAACTTCATGCCATGAAGGTGCGGCTCTACCGGGAGCAGAAGGCGGCCCTGCAGCAGTACATTGACCGGCGGCTTCTGGAGCAAGAGGCGGCAAAACGAAACATGACGGTTGAAGAGCTTGTCTCCATGATCAATGCTCAGGCAGAAGAAAAGGCAAAAGCGTTGGACGCCGACAAGGAAACCCTGTTTCAGGAGTTCATTGCAAAAATGCAGCGCGACATTCCATCCTTCGCCCAAAGAACCGCCGCCATGAATCAGCCGGGGACACTGCTTTCGGCCAATGGAAACGGCTCCCCGTTTATCGAGGAAATCAAGAACAAGGTGGTGGGGATGAAAAAAGCATCCCTGCTCAATGAAACAAAGGAAGCCTTTATGCGGGACCTCCGCGCACAATCGCGTATTGACATTTTCCTGGAGCGTCCGCAGCTGTTTCGCCTGGACCTTGCAGACGCTGACGACGATCCCTGGCGCGGCGGCAAAGATGCCCCGATTACTTTGCTGACCTACTTCGATTTCCAATGTCCCTACTGCAAACAACTCAACGCAACGCTGCAAGGCCTGTTGGAAACAAGGAAGGAGGGGATACGGGTAGCGGCCAGGAACTTTCCGCTTCCTTCCCACCCGGACGCAGCCATTGCAGCGCAAGCGGCCGCCTGCGCTGATGACCAGGGACGCTACTGGGATTATCACGATCTCCTGTTCGATAACCAGCAGGAACTGGATGCCGTCAGTCTCAGGCGATACGCCGCTCAGTTGGGGCTGGACATCACCCAATTTGACCGCTGTCTGTCTTCCGGTTGCCGGCGGGAAGCGATCGAACATGAGATGGCCGAGGCCGCTCGCGCGGGCATCAACGGCACCCCCGCCATGGTGATAAACGGCTACTGGTTACCAGGGAGCCCTTCCCTCTCTTACCTGGAAGAGGTGATTGCGGATATCGAAAAAGGCAATGCGCCGCGAGTGGAAGAAGCGCCGGGAAATGGATGAGAACAGAGGGAGCCGCATACACAGTCAAGGACGAACCGCTTCGCTCACACATGGGAGCGGTCACAATGAGCGCAGGAAAGGATGTGCGGAAGTCGCCATACCGGGAGGAAGCAACAAGATAAGAAAGTCGGAACCATCATGCGTACGAAAGGAGGTAAATCACATGAGGATACGAACGATTGCATTGATACTGGCCTTAACGTTTGCCTGGACATGCCTGGCACAAACGGTGTCCGCCTCCATCATGCCGGGGCTGCCCAGCGACAAGAACTGCGGCGGCGCCTGCGATTGCACAAAATGCTGCGCGGATAATTTCAGCACCTTTTACCGCTACGGCATCGCCGGCGTGACCGCCAATGACTGGTGGGCATGGTTCAGCGCGGATCAGCCGAAAGGTATCGGCTGTGACGAAATCGCGCTGGTTGCCTGGTTTGCCACAGCGGTCATGTGCGTGCTGGGAGGAGACGAGGTCATCCCCTGCCTGGGGCTTGCGTGGATGCTCTACTACATAGACCTGGTGCTCTGCTACAACACCTGTAATGACGGCATCTGCAATTGATCAGGACTAGATGAGTCGATGGGGCCGGCATATCCGGAGCCGATGCATGCCTTCCGCCAGTACCTCCCCGCCCCTGTGCCTTGACCCTTTCCTGCTTACCTGAGATGGTAATCACTTCCGCGACTATCTCACTTCGGCATGGATGGCACACGGATATGCCGGCCCGCCATCGCGAGGGCCTTGCAACAAGCAAAATGAGAAGAACTGGATGGCAGTTTAATTCGAAAATAGAAAATTTTAGAAGATTTCTCAGTCGCGTGGGCTCCTTCGAAATGACAGAGGGAAATGCTTCCCTAATAGACAATGAGGAGCAACTGTTTCGCGGCATACAACCGCTCGTGCTGCATAGAGAGTAATAAAGCTCAACCAGAAATATCTGTCATTTCGAACGAATGTGAGAAATCTTATAAGATGAGCTGTCATCCTTCGACTTGATCGCAGGATCCAGTAAAATTCTAAATAGATTCTGCGGTCAAGCCGCAGAATGACGTCCTGAAGAAGCATGAGGGTTTAAAATGATACGAGGTTATGCGATCGTTTTTATCTGCTTAACCGTATTAATCTTTGCCTTCACGCCTGCCGGCGGATGGGAACTATCCGGCCGTCACCGGCAAGACCCTCCCCGCCGCACGGCGCCGCAGGACAATAAGCCGCTTCCTTCAATCGAGGAGATACGGAAAAACATACGGGCGCAGGGTTTTCATTTCACCGTGGATGAAACCCGGGCGTACGGCATGCCCCTTGATCCAAGCGGCAATCTCCGCGACAGCTTCCCCTGCAGCATTGAAGACAGGCGGTTGCTGGTAGCGCGCCCGGCAGCGCATCTCCCCTCGCACTTTGACTGGCGTGATGAAGATAAACTCACCCCGGTAAAAGACCAGCACCCCTGCCAGCTCTGCTGGGCATTTGCCGCGGCGGCAGAGCTTGAATCAAAGATCTTGCTGCACGAGGATACGATCTATGATCTCTCGGAGCAGCAGCTGGCGTCCTGTGATTTTCTTGCCGCGGCCGGCAGAGCCCGGAGCTGTTCTTCGGGAGGAAGCGCCTTTCGGGCGGCAAACTTTCTCACCCAGCGCGGTGCTGCGCTTGAGTCATGCGAACCTTTCCGCGCCGGGGACGGCGTGCCATGCAATGATTTTTGCGAAATCGTGAAAAATGTAGATGGCTGGAGGGTGTTTCCCAACCGGGTCGACACCATAAAAGCAACGCTCTATAAACATGGTCCGGTTGCCTCGTCCATGGATGCCTCTGATCCTGCCTTCCGGGCATATACCGGAGGAGTCTACGAATATTATGATTCTATCATGGTGAACCACGCGGTGCTCATTGTCGGCTGGGATGACAGCTTGGGTCCCGCCGGCGCCTGGGTTATCAAGAACAGTTGGGGTGATGACTGGGGGATGAACGGATACGGTTACATCGCCTACGGCGCTGCAAAAATAGGGACTATGTCCAGTTTTATTTCATCCTACAAGGATTTTGATCCCGATGAATCCATCCTCTCCTATGACGAAGGAGGATTTTTCTGCTTCGATTCGGGAGGCTCCTGTGACGGAGTGAATGCCCTCGGCGCGGGCAGACCAACGGCCTGGTGTGCCGCCGTGTTCACCCCTGCAGCTAATGGCATCCTGCGGGCGGTTGATTTCTGGACAACCAGCGCCAATGCCATGTACGAAATCAGGGTGTACGGGTGTATGGAGGAAGGCACACCGCGGAGGCTGCGTTGTGTGAAGCGCGGCCGGTGCGCTGAGCTGGGCTATTATTCAATTACATTACCACTCCCCCTGAAGATCAAGGACCGTGATGACTTTGTGGTTGCGGTCAGGTTGACCACTCCGGGCTACCACTACCCCATTCCCGTTGACATTGCAGGTCCTGCCGAACGCGGACGCTGTTACGTGAGCGAAGACGGCAGATCATGGCAGCCCATGGGCCGGGGAACGGCGATGCCCTACGATCCGGCCATCCGTGCCCGGGTGGTTGAGACAGGCGGATATAATGGAGATTGAAGTAATCAGAGTAGGGGCGAACGGCCGGTCGCCCCTACAGTTGAATAAGAATTGGATCCCCGCTTTCGCGGCGATGACACCCAGAGGGAGGAAACAATAGAGGGAATTACGCCGCAGCAGAGCTGCGGGACATCAAAAGCTAAAAAAATCTCCTCCCCCTTGATGGGGGAGGATTAAGGTGGGGGTGATGCTAATATCATTCCCCCCTCACCCCAACCCTCTCCCCCGGTGGGGCGAGGGAATTATTTTTTCCCCCGAAGCCTTCGTTGGAAGCGATAAGCAAGACCCCCCCCTCTCCCCTCTGTGGGAGAGAGTTGGGGTGAGGGGAATGTAATTTCATATACGAGGAGAATCATCATGGAAAAACCAGCAATGATCCTTTTTTTGGCTTTTTGTTTTTTCCTGTTTCCCCATGGCAGTGCGTTTTCTGCCTCCCGGGATTATAAACTGGTGGATGAATGGGGCAGCTCGGGCTCTGCGGATGGTCAGTTTCTTGAACCATTCGGCATTGCCATAGATGGCGACGACAATGTATTCATTTCGGATCCCATGAATCATCGCATTCAAAAATTCACCCCGCAGGGTGAGTTCATTACCACATGGGGAACCTATGGCCGCGATGAAGGGCAGTTCATCGCACCGCAGGGCATTGATGTGGACGGAGACGGAAACGTCTACGTTGCTGATTTTTTGAACGACCGCATTCAAAAATTCACCCCGGAGGGAGAGTGCATCACCGCCTGGACGACAAGGATGAACGGCTGGTGGCTGTATTCCACTCCACGGGCGCTGGCAGTTGATAGGGAAGCAGATTGCGTCTATGTTCACCATGCATCCCTCACTCCACCCAATCTCTACTACACCTGCATCCAAAAATTCACGGCCGATGGAATGTTCATGGACCAGTGGCCCTTCATCTGGCTCGATGCGCTGGAGATGGCAATCGATTCCAAGCATAATCTTTACGTGCCCGCAACCATCATCGGTCCGGTGCAGATTTTTAATGCCGGTGGTGACCTGGTCGATCAGATACACACCTGCCCTCCCGATGATGTCTTCTGCACTACAACCGGCATTGCGCTGGACGAGGTTGGAAATGTTTATCTCTCTGACGCGCTCCACCATACCATTAAAAAATATACGCCGGACGGTACGTTCATTACCGGCATTGAGATGGAAGGAGAAGATGGTTTCGGGGTCCGGCCTTCCCCCTACGGCCTGGCGATCGACAGTGGGGGAAATATCTATGTAGCCGACGCGGCCAATGACTGCATTAAAAAATATTCGCCCGTTTCCTCAACCACAACAACCGTCCCCGGCTGCCCGGTCGTAATTCTCTATGGCGAAAAAGCGCGGGAAACGGAAAGCCTCCGATTGTTCCGGGATGAAGTGCTGCTCGCCACGCCTGAGGGTCGAGGGCTGGTTGAGCTTTATTACCATGTGAGCCCGCTGCTCGCACAGGCCCTGGAGCGGGATGAAGAGCTGAAAAATGATCTACGGGTTTTAGGGGACGCGATCCTGGCGTTGTACGACATTCGGTAGGAGCGGCTTTTGGATGAGATTATTTTTCTCGACAGCATGCAACAAACATGAAAGCGAGCCGAAAACAACTGCGTTTAAAACATTACGACTATACAGAGGCGGGAGTATATTTTGTGACCATATGTTCATGGAACAGAGAATGTTTATTCGGAGACATTGTAGGGGCGACCGGCCGGTCGCCCCTACAGAATAACACTCAATCAGGACCAAAACCCCGGTCGCTCGGCGCTTTCATTGCCGGTTTTAAATCATCAACCACCAAACAAATTAACATAATACGCCACGCCCCCGGCATAGCTGTCTGGCAACGCAATTATTATGAACATGTCCTCCGCACTGATGATGAATTGAACAAGACAAGGGAATATATCATGAACAACCCCATGCAATGGGAGTTGGACGAGGAGAATCCAAATGTAAGACCAGTCGATGACTCAAAGAGATTAGATTAGATTCCTTTGTAATAGTGCCAAACCGTGTTCATGGCATTTTTTTTAATTGTAGGGGCGATCGGCCGGTCGCCCTTACAAGATAGGCCGCCAAAAAAATACCAGCTGCCATAGCCTGAAAACGACCACCTTAAAAGAACACTGGCTCGATCCAGCCACTGCCGGTTCAGCGTATTATAATCATAGAGGGGTAAAGCCTGTCCCTAACATTATAATAATAAATCACTTATTTGTTTACAGGGTAATGCCCGGCCCATTATGGTTCCGGGCATGCTTTTTGCTGATTAACCTTTTATAAGATATTTGCTCAGTAATCAGGACCGCAAAGTCGCTTACCTTCTTATAAGATGAAATTTACCGGAGAAAAATGGTTTTGATACAGAAATAAATCAGTCATTGCGAACAGTATGAAGCAATCATGGCAGATTGCCGCAGAACTAAAGCTCGCAATGACTATTTGTATAGTCGCTCGGCCACAACAAAGCAGATGGGTATTTTTCAGCAGCCTGAAGGCATTCCCATCTTGACTTAGCACGGCCAGTTCTATATAAAAAATAGATGTAAACGTATGAGGAACAAGCTCAAATATCATTTTCCCTTTAGGTAAACATGCCCTATCACTCAATCGTACTCGCCAAGCAGGTTCCTGACACCACCGAGATTACTCCCAGGGCCATGAAAGCGGACGGGACGCTCAATCGTTCCGCCCTTCCCGCTGTCTTCAACAAGGATGATCTGCACGCGCTGGAAATGGCCCTTTCCATAAAAGAGAAACACGGCGGCACGGTGACGATCATCACCATGGGACCCTCCGCGGCTGCCGATATTTTAAGGGAAGCGCTCTACCGGGGTGCGGACAGGGCCATCCTTCTGACCGACCGGCGGTTCGCCGCGGCGGACACGCTGGCCACTTCCTATACCCTGAGCGCTGCCGTCAAAAAGCTGCAACCCTTCGATTTGATTTTCTGCGGCAGGGAGGCAAGTGACGGCAACACCGCCCAGGTAGGACCGCAGGTGGCGGAAAAATTAGGCATCCCACAAGTTACCTACATTGAAGCAATCCACAGCCTTGAAGACGGAACCCTGGAGGCACGGCGCCTCTCCGATGAAGGCTGCGAACGGGTGCGGGCAACCCTACCGCTACTCATCACCGTCATGCCCGACAGCAACGAACCGAGGCCGCCCGCAGCCAAGAGACTGATGCGCTTTAAAAAGGCGCTCACCCCGGGCGAGGTTAAGAATAAACTGCAGTCAGAAGGAACGCCCGCTGAGACATTTGAATCTCGCAGCCAATCACTGCAGGAAAGGGGGATGCTCATTGAGGAATGGAATGGTGATGATCTGGCCATTGATCCCGCCCGCTGCGGTCGCGCAGGGTCACCGACCTGGGTGAAGAAGATAGAGCGGGTGGTTTTAACCGGGGGAGAGCACAAGGCGTACCCGCCGACCGATGAAGGCGTGCATCAGCTCATGCATGAGCTGATGGTGGAGCACACCTTCGGGTGAGGGGCGGTGTCATAATTCAATAAATTGTCATTTCGAGGGAATCCGAGAAATCTTCTAAGATAATAAAATCAACTATACAAGATTCCTCACATGCGTTCGGAATGACAACACTTCCTATTATGACACAGCCGCTGAGGGAGACGAAATAATAACATCAAGTTCCTTGAGTGGCAGGGGTGGCTTTTTATGCCACGCGAGGAGATAAAAAGCGGACGCGACGGAGCGCGTCCCTCCAGAAATTTGTGGATCCTGCGATCGAGTCGCAGGATGACAATCCCGGAATCAAAGAATAATGTAGGGCACTTCTCATTATTCATTTTCTTGTCATTCCCCGACTTGATCGGGGAATCCAGACAATGCATTGTATGGATTCCCCGCTTTTGCGGGAATGACTGACAAAGATCGCAAGACTAATGTATGAGGTATCTTTAATTGGTAGGAGCTGCTTTAGCCGCGAATTACTGTGCCCACCAATGAGGGTTGACGCGAACAACCACATCTCAATCGAGACATAAGAATACGATGAAAAGCGAAGTCTGGGTTTTTGCCCAGTGTCAACAAAACAGGATTGCAGAGATAACCCTCGAACTGCTGGGCAAGGGCAGGGAACTTGCCGACAAGCTCGATGTTGGTCTTGCCGCGGTGCTGCTGGGAAACCGGGTAGCTGAACTCGCGCCTTCCCTCATCGCCCACGGCGCGGACACGGTTTACCTGGTGCAGCATCCCGGGCTCGACGCGTATACCACCCTTCCCTATACCCGCACGCTGGTTGACCTGGTCAACCGCTTTGAACCCGCGGTTTTCATCCTGGGCGCGACTGCCCTGGGCCGCGACCTGGCGCCGCGCGTGGCATCCCAGCTCAAGGTGGGCATCACCGCCGACTGCACCGATCTCGCCATTGACCAGTACACCGACCCGGTGAGCAAGGAGCGCTATAAAAATATCCTGATGCAGATTCGACCCGCCTTCGGGGGCAATATCATTGCCACCATTGTCAACCCACGCACCCGGCCCCAGATGGCCACCGTCAGGGAGGGGGTCATGCAGGTGCTGCCGCCGGACGCGGCGCGGTCGGGACATGTGGTGAGCATCGAACACGCGCCGGACGCGCAGGACGGCAGGGTCACCATCCTGGAGCGCACCCGGGTGGAAAAAACGGTCAATCTGAAATCCTCCAGCATTATTGTGGCCGGCGGCGCCGGCGTGGGCAACGCGGACAACTTCAAGCTCATTTTCAACCTGGCCTCCTGCCTGGGCGCGTCGGTGGGCGCAACCCGGGCGGCAGTCGACGCCGGATTCATCCACCGCGACCATCAGGTGGGACAGACCGGCACAACCGTCCGCCCGCGGCTGTACATCGCCTGCGGCATTTCCGGCGCAGTCCAGCACCGCGCCGGCATGGCCGAGGCAAAAAAAATAGTTGCGGTCAACATCGATCCCGAAGCCCCCATCTTCAGCATCGCCCATTACGGCATCGTGGGAGACCTGAAAGAGGTGCTTCCCCGGATGATCAGGGCATACAAATCAAAAAGCGGCGGTGGCGAAAGGTGAAAAACTTTTTTCAGGACAACGCGGACATCCAGTTTTTTTTCAGCCATCTCGACTGGCCGAAGATAGTCAATCTCTGCGAGCCGGGTTTCAGCGAAGCGGCACAGTATGATTATGCCCCGTCTGACGCGGCCGATGCGGTGGACAGCTACCGGCGGGTGCTCTCGGTGCTGGGCGACATTGCCGCGGAGCGGAGCGCCCCCCGCAGCGAAGGGGTAGATCTCTCGGGCTCCTCCTTTGACGGACACAGGGTTGCCTATGCCCCCGGCACCGGCGATTCGCTCGAGGCCTTTGCCAAAGCGGACCTGATGGGCATGACCCTGCCCCGGCGCTACGGCGGCCTCAACTTTCCCTCGATCACCTTCACCATGGCCCAGGAAATCGTCGCCCGGGCGGACGCCAGCCTGCAAAATCTCTTCGGCCTCCAGGGCGTCGCCGAAATCATCCATGCCTTTGCCGGTGAGGAGCTGAAGGAGAAGTACCTGCCCCGTTTCTGCCGGGGCGAGGTGACCGGCGCCATGGCCCTCACCGAGGCCGAGGCGGGAAGCGACTTGCAGAACGTCAAGCTCCGGGCGGTTCAGGATGCAAGCGGCGCCTGGCGGCTCAGCGGGGTGAAGCGCTTCATCACCAACGGCAACGCCGACGTGGTGCTGGTGCTGGCACGGTCCGATTTTGACGAGGAAGGCGGCCTGGGCCTGAGCCTGTTCCTCGCCGAAGCGAAGGACGGCATCACCGTGCGGCGCATCGAGGAAAAGCTGGGCATCCACGGGTCACCCACCTGCGAGCTGCAGTTTGACGGTGTCCCCGCGCAGCTCATCGGCGAGCGCAAGCGCGGGCTGGTCACCTATGTCCTGGCCCTGCTCAACGGCGCGCGCATCGGCACCGCCGCCCAGTCCATCGGCATCGCCCAGGCGGCGCTGCAGGAGGCGCGAAGCTTCGCCCACGAACGTCAGCAGTATGGAAGACGCATCGAGACGATTCCCGCGGTTGCCGACCTGCTGACTGAAATGCAGGTCCGCATAGAGGCGGCGCGCGCCCTGACCTATGAGGCGGCGATGGCCATGGACACTGCCGCGGGGACGCTGAAATATATTGAAGCGCTCTCGGGGAAAGAGGACCAGGGCAGCGGGCCGCCATTGAAAGAGCTCAGGAAGGACGCCAAGAAATATGAGCGGCTGGTGCTGCTCCTCACCCCGCTTGCCAAATATTACAGCACCGAGATGAGCGTGCAGGTGACCTCCGATGCCATCCAGGTCCTCGGGGGAAGCGGCTACATGAAGGATTACCCGGTGGAGCGCTACTTCAGGGACGCGCGCATCACCACCATCTACGAGGGCACCTCCCAGCTGCAGATTGCCGCGGCGGTGAGAAGCATCATCAGCGGCGCCTTCGATCGCTACCTGGAGGATCTTTCGCAGGAGTGCGATGGGGCAACCAACAAAGCGCTCTTTAAAAAGCTCGGCCAGGCCAGGGCACTGCTCACCCAGGCGGTAAAGTGCCTGGGGGATAAAAAAGACAGCCGCTACACTGACCTTTATGCCCGTCACCTGGTTGACATGGCCATCTCCATTCTCATCGGCCATCTCTTTCTCCGGCAGTCGCGCGCCTGCGCCCGTAAAAAAATCATCGCGAAGCGGTTCATTTCTGCGATGCTTCCCCGGGCCCAGATGCACTGCCGGCAGATTCTGAGCGGTGAGAACTCCACCCTGAAGCACTTTGACGCCATCGCAGGATCAAAGGATGCATGAACCAAACACTCACCCGGCCGCAAGCTGATGTAGGTACGGACCCTCTCCCATGAAAATACTAGTAACCGGCGGCAATGGCTTTGTAGGCTCGGCGCTGGCGGCACGGCTGGCTGAGCGGGGCGAGGAGGTGCGGGTAACCGTACGGCAGGGAAGCAACACCCGGAATATTGACGGCCTGCCGGTGGAAAAAGTCTATGCCGACGTGCGGGATGAGAGCGCGGTGCGCGAGGCGCTCAAAGGCTGCCGGAGGCTCTACCACACCGCCGGACTCTACAAGGTGTGGTTGCGCGATGAAAAGGAACTGCATGAGGTTAACGTAACCGGCACGCGCATTGTCATGCGGGAAGCCCTCAGGCAGGGTGTGGAGAAGGTGGTGCTCACCAGCTCCGTCGCCGCCCTGGGCATCAGGGAAGACGGGCAGCCGTCCGATGAAGGCGTGCGCTTCAACCTCTGGGGGACAAAGCTTCCCTACGAGGTATCCAAGTACGAATCGGAAGAGGCCGCGCGGGAATTGCTCCACGAGGGGCTTCCTCTTGTGGTGGTGCGGCCCTCGCTGGTGCTGGGAGAGCGGGATTTTTATCCCACCCCTTCCGGCAAACTGGTCCTCGATGTCCTGCACCGCAGCTATCTCTTTTATCTCGAGGGCGGCATCAACCTGGTGGACATTAACGATGTTGCCGCAGGCCACCTGCTGGCCATGGAAAAGGGAAGGATCGGGGAGAGCTACAACCTGGGGAACAATGGCAACAACATATCATTAAAAAACCTCTTTTCGCTCATCGGCGAAATAGCCGGCGTCGCGGCTCCCCGCTTCAAGATACCCTATGCCGCGGCGATGGCCTACGCAAACCTCTCGCTTGTGGCGGCAAACTACGTCACGGGCAAACCTCCCCTTCTTCCCCCTGGAGCTCTCCAGGTGCTGCATCTCTTTAAGAAGATGGATTCAACCAAAGCGATTAAGGAGCTGGGCCTTCCCCAGACCCCGTTGCGGGAAACCATCGGGAGGACGGTTACGTGGTATAAAGAAAATGGATACTGGGGATGACCCCCCTCACCCTAACCCCTGGTCGCCTTCGGCGCCGCCAGAGGCGGGTAAACCTCTCCCCCGGTGGGGAGAGGGAAACATGTTTGGTTCCTAATCTCGTGACAAGCGAGAATCCATCTGACCCCTCGCCCCTTTGGGGAGAGGTATGGGGTGAGGGGAAATAAAATATACTATTTTTTTTGATCCCGCGATCACGTCGCAGAACGACAGTTGATGATGGAGGGCCATGCTCTGTCATGGCCTCATATAAGATCCGGACGCAACGGAGCGAGACGCTCCATATGATTTATTTTCAATTAAACGTATATAACAGTTGGTAGGAGCGTCTTTAGCCGCGAAATGCCATGCATGAATGCGTGGTCATAACGGTTACCTTAAATGCTGAGAACAATGTTCTATTCAATTGAGAAATCTGCCCTATGACAACCAGGCAGCAATACTTTCCCGCCAGCATCGTGGATGAAACCGCCTATTTCATGGAACGGGCGGGCAACACCACCGTCACCAACGGGTGGATCCTCACCCTGGAAGGCGAGGTGGATGCCGGTATAATCAGGAAAGCGCTGCTCTCGACCTTCGACTGCTATCCCAAGTATAAGTGCCTGCTCTCGAAAGACTATCCCTCCCTCACGCGGTGGTTTCGCTACTGCTGGCTCTACCGGGAGGCAGTCAACCCGGACGATGTCTTTCATGAAATCACGGACTCCGGCGCGGACGCGGGGAAAGACGGGGTGACCTGGTTCCGGGAGCTGTACGAAGCCAACCTCATTGACGTCACCCGGGACATTCCGCTCAAGATTATTCTCATCAGAAAGCCGGACGAGGTGATTCTCCTGATCTTTCATAACCACATCCTCTCAGACGGGCGGGGACTGCTGGGCGTCATCAGGAAATTCATGCAGCTTTACGAAGGACTTTATTATCACCGCAAGCCGGAGGGATGCATCCCGGATTTTCAATCCATCCCCCTGCCGGCGATCAATCCTCCCTGGCAAGACTGTTCGCGCCGGCACCTGAGCATCTTCCTGAAAAAATTCCGGCTCCTCTTTCGCGAACCGGCGGTGGAGGTGCATCACAACAAGGATTCGGCACCCGGCGGGGGTCTGATGCTGGTTGCCCGGGTGCTCTCACCGGATCAGCTCATCCTGCTCAAGTCCATCGCCAAAAAACATGAGGCCACCATCAATGACTATATGATTGCATCCATGTTCAAAACCATGCGCCAATGGAACGGGCAGCGGGGCGGGAAGACCGGGCGTTTTTACATCAATGTCCCGGTAAGCCTCCGCGGACCCGAGGATGTTACCGCCAGCAACAGCCTGGGCGGAATTTTAATCGCCCCGGACCCCGCTGCGCTGGACAATGACGAAGAGCTGCTACGCCAGGTACGGGCACAGCGGACTTTCTTGAACGACAACGACGCCGCCAGGATAGACCTGGCGCTTACCTGGTTTTTTAAGTTCATACCGCTGAAGCTGCAGGCACTGCTATTTAAGCATCACTCCCATACCCTGTATCCGTCGCTGTGCTTGAGCAATATCGGAGTGTGCGATTACAACACGTCTCACCGGGACGAAGCCGGCTTTCAGTACCTGGGTCCTGCCCGGATCATCGGCTCCAACGTGGTGACCGCCGCGATTCCCTGGCCGCAGATTCTCATCCATACCTACAACAACAGAATGGAGGTGAGCCTCTCGGTTTTCCGTTCCCATTTTTCACTTCAAACCGCCCAGGAGTTTCTGGAGACCTATATCAGGGAGCTTCTAATGGAGGCAGCGTAATACCATATTTTTGTCATCCTGAACGAAGTGAAGGATCTCGTTTCTATGAAAAGAGAGATTCTTCGCGGAGCCTGCCCTGAACGAAAAACGAAGATTCTTCGCTGCGCTCAGAATGACAGAATGAAGGGCTCAGAATGACAATCACGGTCGTTGGGCCATATTGCAATACGTCCTAAGATGACCCATCTGTTGATGCACGGAGAAAAACCATGAAACACAATTCGCATCCGACCATCCCTTTAAAAGCGGTATACACCCCCGAGGATTTAAAGGATTTCAATTACCGGGAGGATCTGAATGACCCGGGTTCCTTCCCCTATACCCGGGGAAGAATGTCCGGTACAAGGGGCAGCTGGGTGCAGCGGGGCCTGTCCGGCGAAGGCGATGCCTCGCGGTCCAATGAACAATTCAAGTACCTGATCCAGAAAGGGCAGACCGGCATTGACGTCATCGGTGATACGCCGACCATGATCTGCCTGGATCCGGACCATCCCTTTTCCGTCCCCACGGTGGGCACGCAGGGTGTTTCCCTGTGCTGCCTGTATGACTATCTGGAGCTGTTTAAAGGCATTCCCCTGGATTCCATTGCCATCTCCAGCTCCATACAAAATGTATTTACCCTCTCGGGACTCTACCTGGCCGCGCAAAAAAACGGATTCGACACGGACAAGTTGCGGGGATCGGTCATACAATCTCCCTTTTTCTTTGAAGAGTGCGGCTACACCGCCCATCTGCCCTTCCCCCTGCGCCTGCGACTCACCCTGGACAGCATCGAATTCTGCCTGAAGAAAATGCCCAAGTTCCATTCCTTTCTTGAAAACACCTATTTCTTCAGCGAGACCGGCCTGACCACCGACGAGGAAATCGCCTTTGGCTTTGTCGAGATGCGCCACACCATCCGCCAGCTGCTCAAGCGCGGATTGGACATCGACGACATCGCCCGGCACATCGTGTGGCTGGTCAACTGCCGCATGGATTTCTTCGAGGAAATTGCCAAAATCAGGGCCACCCGCCGGATTTTTGCCCGGATGATGCGCGATGAATTCGGCGCGAAGAACCCGCGCTCCCAGTCCCTCACCATGACCTGTCATACCTCCGGCATCGCGCTCACCGCCCAGCAGCCCTTCAACAACATCGTGCGGGGCGCAATCCAGTGCATGGCCCTGGTGATGGCCGGGATTCAGGCGGTTGAAATTTCAGCATTTGACGAGCCCTTCCGGACCCCGAGCCCCGAGTCGCACCTGGTCTCCCTGCGCACGCAGCAGGTCATCGACCTGGAGAGCGGGATCGGCAAGGTCCACGATCCTCTCGGCGGCTCCTACCTGGTGGAATCGCTTACCAACGAGATGGAGAAGAAGATCCAGGACAGCGTGCGGAAGATTGAGGCGCTGGGGGACCCGGCCGACCTTTCGGCCAAGGGCTGGTTTAAAAAGTTTTTTGAAGATTCCATGGAACGCTACCACAAGGACATTGAGAGCAGGGAACGAATCAAGGTCGGGACCAATGTTCACCAGATGCCCGAACATGAAGACACCATGCTCCGCGACGTTGCCGAGGCAAAAATACAGCCCTACATCTGGCACGTTGAGCGCATCAAGCGCTACAAGGAGCGGAGAGACCGGGCAAAGATCAGTGAGGTGCTGCTGTCGCTCAAGCAAACGGCACAGGAAACCTCCGACAACCTGATGGATTCCATCCCGGCGGCATTTGAAAAAGGGGCCACCATCGGGGAGATAACCGGGACGCTGCGCATGGCCTACGGCAGTCCCTACGATCCCTATGGCAGGATGTCGCCTCCCTTTTGAAAGGACCTGCAATGAAAAAAATACGGGTGCTTATCGGCATGATGGGCCTGGATCAGCATGAGGCCGGGGCCATCAGCATTTCCCGGCTGCTGCGGGACGCCGGCATGGAGGTGGTGTACATGGGCCGCTTCAACTCGTCGGAGATGATCATCCAGGCGGCGCTCCAGGAAGATGTTGACGTCATCGGCGTAAGCTTTCACTCCTGGGATTTCCTCTATTATGTTCCCGAGATGATGGAAATGATGAAAGAACGGGACATCAAGGTCCCGATCATTGTCGGCGGTTCGGTCATCACCAAGGATGACGCGAACAAATTGAAGGCGATGGGCGCCGCCGATGCATTCTGCCCGTCAGCCGCCGACAGCGACATCATTGAAAGCATCATCAAAATCGTCGCTGAAGGATCTGAGAGCAATGGATGATAAAGTGTTCCCCGCAAGCATTGTTGATGACATAACCTATTGCGTGGACAAGGCCTACCCCAGCCTGGTTCTCAGTTACGCCTGGATTCTCACGCTGGAGGGAGAAGTAAGCCTGGAAATTTCCCGAAAGGCCCTGGATAAGACCATGCGCTATTACCCCAAGAGTCGATGTATCCTAACCAACGCATATCCTTCTTATAAGCGCTGGTTTCGGTACTGCTGGAAGCTTACCGAATGTGAGGGCAACGACATCCTCCAGGAGATCAGGGTAACAAATCCTGATTTCACCGTTGCGGATGCTGTAAAGCATTATGCGGATAATCAGGTTGCCCTCTCCATTGATCTCTCTTCTCATGTCCCTCTGAAAGCGCTGCTTATAAGGACGCCGGAGCGGATTTTTTTGTTTTTTATCATGCACCATGCCGCTGCAGATGGACTGGGGGGATTCTTTTTTATCCAGAAGTTTATCCAGTATTACGAAGATATTCTTTACAGACGCGAAGCAACCGACGAGCCTGCGGGCACCTTTGAAGATATTCCGCTGCCTGACATTAGGTTAAGCTGGAGTGATCTCTCCCCCCGTCACTTTCGCCCTTTCCTGCAAAACTTCTTCCTCACTTTCAAAAAACCGGCGTTGAACGTTTTCCCGGGCAAATCGAAAGGTATCTCGGGCACATTCAAGGCGATGGTCAGGCACATACCTCCCGACCGTCTTGCAAAGATCAGGGGCACCTCGAAGCAATACGGCTCTACCATTAACGACTATCTTCTCGCCACCATGTTCCAGACCATTAAAAAGTGGTGCCGCGAATGGATAAAACCGGCAGACCGCATTTATATAAATGTTCCCATGAGTTTTCGCACCCCTGAAGACCGCACCCTGTCCAATGTGCTGTCCGGTGCCTTTATCTCCTTAAATCCTGAATCAATCGGCACCAGCGAAGCAATGCTCACCCTCGTCAGGAAAGAGATAATCGAGCTGGCAGACAGCAACGTTGCACGAACAATCATACGTTTTTCAGCTCTCCTCAAGCCCCTTCTCATCAGCGCTCGGATAAGCCTACTAAAACATACCTCTTTGGGTTATGCACCAACCATCGTGCTCAGCAATATGGGTATCCTTTCCCCCAATCCTTCTCACCAGGACAATGAGGGCTTTCACTACCTGGGCAATGCCCGGATAGCCAACATACATGGCATTCCTGCCGCGGCAGCCTGGCCGATGTTGCTGCTTTACACGTATAATCAAAGAATGATATTTAATCTGGCCTTCCTGGATTCTTTTTTTGAACCAGAGACCGCAGAAAAGTTTATAGACTCTTTTCTCAAGGCGCTCTAGATCATGCTTGTGAACCAGCATTGTATACGCACCAAACAATTTTTTAACGCGAGCATCGTTGACGAGCTGGCGCATCTCATGGAAAAGCCGCACAACACCTCCCTCACCCAGGGTTGGACGTTCACCCTGCAAGGAGCGGTGGACTCCGGTGCCATCCGGGAAGCGCTCGATGGTAGTCTGATGCTCTATCCCAAGCTGAGATGCACCATGACCGGGGAGTACCCGTCCATAAAAAGTGCCTTCCGCTATTGCTGGTCATTCTGTGCAGATATTAACAGTACTGCTCTTTTCCGGGAGATTGAAGATCGCAATCCGGATCAAGCCGGCAGGGACATTCTATCCGTCTATACCGACCTTCACGCCTCTCACTATATTGACATCACCAGGGAATACCCCATTAAAGTTTTGCTCTTCAGGCAGGCTGAACAATCACACCTGATTTTTTTTGTCCACCATGCCGCCGTCGACGGAATCGGCTTCCTCATTTTTCTCAGGAGCTTCATCAGGTTGTATGAGGACATCACCTGCGGAAGAACAAACCAATGCGGCGGCACGCCGGACTTTGAAGGCATTTCCAAGCCGGACATACCTTTTGCATGGAAACACCTGCTTCCGCGGCACATCCGTCTGCGATCGAAGTACGGCGTGCTCAAGGATACGGTTCGGGTGGCGTGCCAAAACGGCGGGAACGGGGAAGGGTCCATGCAGAAGCTGCTGGCCATTGCCCGCGAGCTCGCGCCGGAACAGTTCAGGGCGCTGCGGGCATCGGCAAAGGAAGAGCAGGTAACCATCAACGACTACCTGCTCGCCTCCATGTTTCAAACTGTCAAAACATGGAACGAGCAGCGTCACGAAACGCCGGGGCGAGTTTACCTCGACGTGCCGGTAAATCTGAGGCCTCCGAAGGATCAGACCATCGGCAATATCATGGGGGGGTTCAGACTGTTTCTTCACACTGAAGAGATCGGGACAAAGAAAGAGACGCTGCAGAAGGTGAAGGAAAGGCGGTCATTCATGATGGAATATGACATAGCCCGGATAACTGCAGAGGCAGCCTGGGCATTGCGGCCGATGCCGGTATGGTTTAAAAGCTTTCTGTACCGACGATTCCCCAACATCTACTGCCCCACCCTTACCTTGAGCAATATAGGGATCTGCAGCCCCAATCCGTCACACCAGGACGCGGAGGGCTATCAGTACCTGGGAGCCGCCCGTATCAGTGGCATCTGCTTCATCGGCTACGCCGCTCCCTGGCCGCAGCTGATTGCCCTGACCTATAATAACCGAATGACCATAAGCCTCTCCGTCTTTCGCTCCCGGTTTTCCCCTGAAGCGGCTGAACAATTTTTGGACAGCTTTATCGGAGAGCTCAACCGGCAGGCATAGCTCCGCAGCACCACTGCCTTATGTCATGCAATATCCGTTGATATGTATTTCTTAGCGCATTGACAGTACCAGCAGGTTCTATACATTGTTCCAACCTCTTGCCATTGAAATCATGGTGAAGGCACCAATAGTGCAGATAGTTTAAGGCACCGTTTAACAGATGTAATGACCGCAAACCATGTTCGCTTAAGAAAATGGATAGGAATGCTGAAAGGAGCCGGATGGATAATAAATTAGTGGTAATAGGCATTGACGGCGGTACGTTTGATATCCTTAATCCCTGGATGAAACAGGGATTATTACCAAATTTAGAGAAAATCCGTCAAGAAGGCGTATGGGGCACTTTAAAGTCTGTCATCCCCCCCATCACCGCTCCTGCCTGGACAACCTTTTACACGGGAAAAAATCCTGGCAAACATGGCATCTTCGACTTTCTCTCAAAAGGTCAGGGAAGCTATGAAGAAATACCGGTTAATGCTACTTTCTGTAAGAGTAAAACTCTATGGTCGCTTCTGGGAGAGGGAGGGAAAAAGACCGCGGTTCTAAATATGCCCATGACCTATCCCCCCCAGGCGGTCAATGGGGTAATGATCTGTGACTTTTTAAGCTCCACAAAAAACAGAGATTTTATCTATCCCCCCCAGCTCCTTGATGAAATAGAGGCACGGTTCGGCCCTTACTATATCCATGGCAAAAATGTTGATGCTGTCACTCTCTTTGCTGAAAAGCATATCGATGCCCTTATTAATGATTGCGTGAAGATGTCTGAATACAAATTTAAAGTGGCCCATTTTTTGATGGGAAAGAATAACTATGACGTTATTGTCTTTCACGAATGGGGAACAGACCGCATCCAGCACTGGCTCTGGCACATTATGGACCAATCACATCCTGGGCATGATGCACTCCTGGCACAGAAATATCAGGGTAAAATATTAGACTACTACCGATTTGTGGATCATCAGATCGGCAGGACCATGGAGCTGGCGGGTCCCCGTGCTTCAGTATGCATTATGTCTGATCACGGCTTTTGCCCCGTCAAACGGTCAATTGATTTGAATGTCTGGCTCATGGAGGAAGGTTATCTTACCATTAAAAAATCTTTTGTTTCCCAAATAAGATACTGGTTATGGAAGCATGGCTTGACCTATGAAACGTTGACTTCTCTATACGAAAAACTGATTAAGCTCGGTTTAAAACCGAAACACCTTACCCCCCGCGAAGTGATCGGGCTCTTAAGGATTGGGCCGTGGCAGGCACTTCTTTCTTTAAACGATGCGGACTGGCATAGCACAAAGGCATATGCTAAAAGCAGTCCATTTGGTCAAATTGTCATTAACCTCAAGGGGCGTGAGCCTCAAGGAATTGTCAAGCCGGGTCAAGAGTATGATCAGATGGTGGGCCAGATCGTAGCAAAACTGAAAAACCTCTGCGATCCTCAGAACGGCAGGCACATCAACGGACTGGTATATACGCGAGAAGAGGCATTCACAGGACCATTCAGTTCCGATGCGCCGGATATCATCTATCTGCCGCAATGCGACGGTTATCAAGCCGGAAATGTGATCGGATTTGGATCTAATACTTCTTTTGTAAACTTTACCGGCTTCCAGGCATCCCACAGCATGGACGGAATTTTTATGGCTAGAGGCCCGGAAATTAAGCAGGGCACTTCGATCAATGATGCTGCCATTACCGATCTCGCCCCCACAATATTGCATCTCATGGGTCTCAAGGTTCCTGATGATATGGATGGAAGAATATTGAAAGAAATCTTTACCAATACCTACCTCACTAGTAACCCTATCGAATATTACACACCCTCTGAAGTCGAGGAGGAAAAAAGTGAAAGACCGGAGTCCAAAGAAGAGGACGCGATTAAACAGCGATTAAAGGATCTTGGCTATTTGTAGCAGCAGGCGCCGGTGAAAGGTTCCTGATGGAACGTCACACGCTCTGACAAAACCAGCTGATTGCCCTGACCTACAACAACCGCATGACCATAAGCCTCTCGGTTTTTCGCTCCCGCTTTTCCCCGAAGCCGCCGGAGAATTCCTGGACAGCTTTATCGGTGAAATCAACCGCCAGGCTTAGACGGCGGCATTCCTGCCTCAGCAGGTTATTGAAAAAGCAATTTCCGCAGGCTGGTCAAAAACATCCAGACGCAAGGCACGCGATATTCTGAGGAATGAGTCGTACATACAAGTACGTCGCAATGACGAAGGATGAGCGTAACGCGGCAGATGGGTGTTTTTCAACAACCTGCTATGAAAAGAAATATCTGGTGAAGTAGTAGACGCGCTTCCAGACGAGGATGAGTCGGAGGGCAAGTATCCTGAGGATCGACCTCGAGGCTATGGCAACCAGGTAATCCGCCACATCGTCCGCCGCCAGCAGTTCGCGCCGGCGGGGAACCGTTTTCAAGGCATGAAACAATTCCGTGTTCACATTCGCCGGATAAATGGTGGACACCTTGATCCGGTGCTTCCGGAATTCCCATCGCACGGCCTTATTGAAGCCGGTCACACCATGCTTTGAAGCGCAATATGCCGCATGCCCGCGGAGTCCAAACCGGCCGAGGACGGAGCAGACGGTTATGATATGTCCGGCAATGCCTTTGGCGAGCATCCTGCGCGCGGCTTCCCGGGTGCATAAAAAAACGCTTGTGAGATTCGTGTTAATCACCGAGTGCCACTCATCATGGGAGATGTCCGGCACCTCCACCTCGCACCCCCTGCCGGCACAGTTAATCATGATGTCAATCGCACCGTAGACCCGCTCCGCCTCGTTAAAGAGCCTGATCACATCCTTTTCCCGGGAGACGTCGGCCTGGAGGTACCAGCAGTTCTTGCTGAAGGCGGCGATCTCCTCTTTCAGCTGCTTGAGCTTGTCAATTCGCCGCGCCGCGAGCACCACCTTGCAGCCTTTTCGGGCAAAGGCAACGGCCGCGGCCCTGCCGATGCCGCTGCTGGCCCCGGTAATAACCACCACTTTGTCTTTCAGATCAACCATGTTCCCATCCCGCATCATAGCGCGTAGAGTGTGCCTGCCGTTCTTTGCCTCGTTCTGCCCTCTTGAAGGGAAAGAAGCGACTCATGCAGAGACCCAGGGGCGTATTGCCATACACCCCCTTCTTTTTAAAGAAAGGGCGTGCGGTGATCCGTGTCACCGCTTCCACAGCTGGAATATATTAAGCCCTTTCGCCTTTCTCAGGTTATCGTAGAAGAGAATCTCCTTCGGGGTAAAGCAGGTCATGTCCATCCCCCGCCTGATCATCTCCTCATCAATTTGCGGTTTAAAGACCCGCAACCCTTCGGTGAATTGCGGATCATCGGCGCTGAAGGTGCGTGCATCGCCTCGCATCTGCAGGCATCTGAAGATCTTGGTCTGCCAGTCCCGCGGCTGGTGATATTCCACCGCCACCTTGGGATTCATCCGGATCTGGTCAAGCTTCCTGGTCCCCTTCTCGGAGAGGGCATACATCACCCGGTTCACCGGGTCCAGGGCAAAATCCACCGTCGTCACGTACGGCTCATTATTCATGCTGGTGGCGATCACACAGCTCTGCCGTTCGCCGAAGAACGCAACGATCTCCTGCCAGAGCGCCTGGTTCTCTATTGCCCCGGGCCGCTCCAGGAAGCGCTGTGTTGCGGTGGTCACGCCATCGGTCAGAATGGTGTGGCATTCCATACAGGCAACCGTTTCAATCTCCGGATGCTCCTTGGGCATAGCCGCCCCTAAAAGAATGGCCGGCACCGCTTCCTCCTCTGCCTTGGATGCCGCAACGGTCGGCGCGGTCCTCTTCACCGTGCAGGAATAAACCAGCAGTATCAGAACCAGGGGCATAAGTGCCAAGTGCATTTTCTTCATGGTGCCATTACCTCCTTTGTTAACTGTTTAATACAAAAGCACGAATGCAAAGGCATTAGAAATTACTGTCATTTCGAACGAATGTGAGAAATCTTCTATAATTTAAAATTATAAAGATTTCTCAGTCGCTCAAAGCTCCTTCGAAATGACACCATAAAATTGCTGCCGCAGCAAAATACCGTTATTAGCCTTGCAATGATCTGTACCAAATGTCGTTTGGAGGGGCGTGCTCCGTCACGTCCGCATATTATTATCGGCCATGACCGAGCATGGCCCTCCACAATCTCTCATCGATGACATACGATAAGCGCGCTGAACATTCCCCCTCACCCTAACCCCTGGTCGCCTTCGGCGCCGCCAGAGGCGGGTAAACCTCTCCCCCGGTGGGGCGAGGGAATCATTTTTTTTCGATTCCCTCATGAGTAGAGAGTCAAAGAGTCCCCCCTCTCCCCTCTGCGGGAGAGGGATGGGGTGAGGGGGAAATAAATTTACTAATAATAGACATTGGATTCTGCGGTCGCGCCGCAGAATGACCTGTCAAGCGCCCTGCTGGTTTTCATGTTTCGTGATGCCTCAAGAGGCGCGGGGGGTTGACATAAAAGCTAATGGAAGGACTACGCTCTGCCACATCTGCCATTCGGCCATGAAGGAGCATGGCACTCCACAGTCTCTCATCGATGACATACGATAAGCGTGCATAGTGAAGCATGTCATCCAGTTTTTCACGAAAACAAGATCTGTGTGGACGACCAGCCGGTCGCCCCTACGTATGCACCGATAGCATTTCGGCTTCGTGGGATACAGGTCTCAGGAACAGGCTGCCAATCACTGCGCCCGCTTGATGATCTCCCGAGCGTTCACCTCCAGCCGGGCGTAATCCGCCTCGCTCAGGCCCGCCCCCAGGGCAATCCTTCTCGCCTGTTCATCGGTAAGCAAATCGTCCGGCGAGTGCCCATCGGTATTCAGCACCATGCCCGCCCCCGCCGCGAGCGCCAGCCTGGCCACATGGCCGTTGGTGAGGGAGTGGCCCTTGCGCGCGGTGATTTCCAGCATGATGCCGTTTCGCTTTGCCAGCATGACCTCCTCTTCGGTAATCAGGCCGGGGTGGGCCAGGATATCGATGGGTGACTGAAGGGCTTTCAGATTGGTTTGAGGCGCCACCGGTTCGACAATCGTCTCACCATGCACCACCACCACCTTTGCCCCCAGCCGCCGCGCCTCTTCCGCCAGCGACTGAATGCTCTCGGGCGGCACGTGGGTTATTTCCGCGCCGGGAAGCACCTCGATCTGAAAGGATTGTTTCAGCGCCCGGCAGTCCTTCACCAGGCGGGAGATGACCCAGTCGATATTGGAGAGGTCCACGTGGTCGGTGATGGCCAGTGCCTGGTATCCCTTTACCGCGGCCCTTCGTATCAGCTCCGAGGGCAGGAGCTCGCCATCGCTTAAGAGAGAATGGGTGTGCAGGTCGATCATGACGTCACCTCTTTCGTGTGCGGATAACGATGCCGATGCAGGCGCCGATGGTGTCGGCCGCCACATCCAGAACGCTCGGGGTGCGATCAGGAACGAACGACTGATGGTACTCGTCACTCATCCCGTATGCAAGGCACAGCAGCAGGGCCGGCATCAACATGACCCGCCTGGTCCTTCCATAATACGCCAGGGCCCTCGCCACCAGGTACCCCAGCACCGCGTACGCCCCCAGGTGGAACACCTTGTCGGCCGAGAAAAAAGGGGAAGGGACGGCGCTGCCCGGAAGCGAGGAAAGATAAAAGATCAGGCCTGCCCATGCAACCGGCGGGAGCCATGCGCTCAGTAGGCGCATGCGCCCGGCTGATCGGCGGGACGGGGATGACGGCTCATTCAGCATGTGATCTCACCGTGCAGCGTGTGCGCCGTGACACTCCGGATGCGGACCGATACCAGCCGCCCGGTGAGTTCCTCTCCTCCCTCCGCGATGACCGTCTTGTTCGAGAGGGTTTTGCCGGTCACCCGCCGCTGGTCCTTTTTGCTGATCCCCTCCACCAGCACTTCCTCATCCGCATTCAGGAGCATTCTGTTTCGTGCGATACTGTGCTCATTCTGCAGCACCTGCAGCCGGGCCAGGCGCTCTGCTTTCACTTCAGGGGGAATCTTGCCCTCGAGGCCCAGGGCCGCGGTTTTGGGGCGATCGGAGTAATTGAAGGAAAAGAGGTCATCAAAGCGCACTTCCTCCATCAAGGCCAGGGTCGCCTCAAAGTCCTCATCGGTCTCCTGGGGGAAGCCGACAATGACATCCGAAGTGATGCCGATTGGGGGGCATACCCGGCGCAACCGCTCCACCTTCGACAGGTACTCATCACGCGTGTATGCCCGGTTCATCAGCCGCAAAATTTTGTCCGAACCGGATTGCACCGGAAGATGAATGTGCCCGCAGAGCTTCTCCAGCTCACCGAAGCAGCGGATCAGATCATCCCCCAGGTCTTTGGGATGGGAGGTGATAAAGCGAATCCGCTCGATACCGGCACGTTCATTCACCGCTTTCAGTAGTCGCGGAAAGCTCCCCGGTGTGCCGGTATCCTTTCCGTAGGAATTGACGTTCTGTCCCAGCAGGGTGACTTCCTTCACCCCCTGTCGTACCAGATGCTCGACCTCGGCTATGATATCTGCCTGGGGCCGGCTCCGTTCCCTGCCGCGCACATAGGGAACCACGCAGTAGGAGCAATAATTGTTGCAGCCGCGAATGATGCTCACGTATGCCGATACGCCGGGGGAGACGCTGCGGCACACCCCTTCGTCGCTGTATCCCTCTTCCTGCATGGCGGTCCGGCACATCTTCTCCCGTTGCATTGCCGCCTCCCGGATCAATTCGGGGAGCCGGTCAATGGTGTGGGTGCCGAACACCAGGTCCAGGTAGGGCGCCTTTTCAAAGAGCCGCTCACCTTCCTGCTGGGCAACACAGCCTCCCACCCCGAGAATGAGCGACGGGTTGGCGTCCTTGTACCCTTTCAGCCTGCCCAGGATGCTGTAAATCTTGTGCTCCGGCTTCTCGCGGATGCTGCAGGTGTTGAGCAGGATGACGTCGGCCGCTGCAACATTCGGGGTCATCTCGTAGCCGCACCCCCGGAGCAGTCCCGCGATCCGCTCCGAGTCATACACATTCATCTGGCAGCCGTAGGTTTTAATGAATACCCTCCGCGGCAGATGTTCGGAATTGTCCTGTTTATCGAGCATGGTTTTCAGTTGCCTGCCAAAACGTAAACACTACCTTTTTGTCGCCTCAATGCTGTTCCGCACGTCGCCCTGCGCTTAGGTATCCGATATGTCTAGCACAAGTCCATTCCCCTTTCAAGGACTATAGCCATGCGTTGAAAGCACAACAAAAGGAGCGCTCTCAAGACATGCCACCATTACAGAAGAGCGCAAGAATTTCAAATGTATCGGCAGCAGCCAGCTCCTGCCAATCGCCTCCGTCCCCTGGGGCATACAACCTCGCATCGTACGAAAACCGCATCTCCTTCTCATGTGCGGTCGCACTACATTGACACGTTTGAGCCGGTGCTGCTTTACTGCTCCGATTTTTACTCCTGCCTCAATCGTCTCCTGTGTAACCGCAGGCTTGCTCATAAATGATTAATTTATCAGTTGTAATCTTTAAAGATATGCAGTATTTATGAAAATATTAGAAAAAGGAAGGAACAATTATGAGTTTCTTTAGGAAAGAAACCGGTCTTTTTCTGCTAACAGTCATAGTAATTTTATTGTTTCTTTTTAGCTTAAAGGCGTTGCTGTTTCCAAAATATCCAACCACGTATCTTACCCTCTTTTCCAATATCTCTGAGAAAGAGAAATTCAGAACTGGCTGGGATGTCACTTTAATGAATTCTGCCGGATGGGAAAAAACTATATCCGACGATAAGCTTATTGTTACAGATATATACCCCGGCCCGCAAAACAGCCAAGGTGAAAGCTCTTCTGCCGTTGTTACCATAAGTCGCCGTTTTGATCCTCTTGCCGATTTCGACGTTGATTTCAATATTTCGTGGGATTCAGAAGATTCTGAAACAGGGTTGCAAAGCCCGTACGCAACGCAAAGTCTCGTTATCCATCTCTATGGCAATGATGATAAACAAATTGCATCAGCAGGTTACGAAGATTTGTGGATAGATTCCAGTGGAAGACTAATTGCGACAGTGGGAAGTGAAAAGATCGATCAAAGCCAAAATTCTTTAGATTTTTCCGGATCGGCAAAAATCAATATTTCACGAGCTGGAAATGAAATGTATGTGATCTGGGATGATGAGACATTAATCAGTGACACTGATGATAATCTTCTGTCTAGAATAGACATACAATTGCACTATTATCCGCAAAATATCTCAGGTAAAAAGTCATTCTTTGGGACTGAAACAGTAGACAGGTTCATTCTAACAGGGTTACCTCTTATTAGCACATCAACTACTTCCATAATTGATGAGTAATTCTTTTATTAAAAAAGTAGAATTGCTGATAGATTTACTTACTATAGGGCTTATCATTATTCTTGCCATAGCCATTCGGGTAATTTACTTTATCGGTTATGGTTTAGGTGATGACCTGATCTATGTTAATTTATCAAAGCAAATTCTCGCTGGACATTGGGTAAATTACGCTTACCTCAACCAATATGCTTATAGACCGTTGCTCCTTTTAAGTGTTGCGGGTTCGTTCAAGCTGTTTGGAATCAATGAAACAGCATTTATCCTTCCAATTTTTCTATTTGCCATCGGTAGCATTCCAGTGGCCTATTATCTAGGCAAACGCCTTTTTAATAGTTTAGCCGGTATCCTAGCCGCGATCACCCTGGCCATCTATCCTTTCAATGTGTTCAACTCCGTAACCTTTGATAATGATGTTATTATCGCCTTCTTTATGGGTTTGGTCGTGCTTTTATTCATTAAAGCAAGACAGTCAGAGATTTCAAAACAGACCATATGGTATTCTCTTGCCGGATTCTTCCTTGTACTTTCCTACCTCTTTAAAATGACTTCTCTTACTTTGATTGCACTCTTTGTACCATTTACACTTTTTGACCTTGTAGTACAGCGAAGAAATTTCAGACAGGTTTGGTTTTACATCTCTTTTGGAGTTTTCTTCTTCATGGTCCTGTGTTTTTACAAGGTAGCGACAGGTGAGTTTTTCAGACATTTCATTGCGGAGAGCGTTTACTATAACACATACATTCCGGATTATTATCTCCAGGGTGCGTACAGCGTAAAGGATATGCTGCTTCAGTACCCACGGCGCATGTTTCAACCCTTAATTTTCGGTGATACAAAATTTTTTGAGTTTGGCCTGTATCTTTACTTTTTTATACCGGCCCTTTTATTAATGTTTTATAAAAATCCAAACCAGCGATATAACCTGCTATTATTATGGTGGTTTGTATCTCTGTTTGCGTCGCTTGAATTTTCACCAAGCAATTGGGATCCTTATTTTCTTCCAGTTCCAAGGCAGGAAAGATATCTGGAAATCATCAATCTTCCTATTGTGCTTACTATCGGGTGGTTTCTAGCCTGGATTACTCAAAGAAAAAAGATAGTGGGGGTATTTCTTCTGAGCGTCTTGGTCATACCTTCCTTATACAATACTCATACGAGAAATTTATTTGTTCGGGAGTCAATCGCAAGCTTAAAGGAGGTATCAAAATGGCTGTGTGATAATAATGCGCGTGAAGTGTACGTGGATGCGACGGGCCTTTCTAACATTATTTTTTTTACACAAGGTTGTAACATCAATGTGCGAAAGCTTGATGAGATTGGCAAAGGAAAACTTGAGAATGGAGCGTATGTTATTTCAGGAGGAAGCCGAATGCATTTTTGGGATCCTAATCTTATTCAGACTATAAAAGAGGATTCCTTTGGGCTTACATTTACAAAGATACTTGAATATCAAGAAGCACGGACTCCCACGCGCAAAGGGCCTCTCAAGTTATATCGGTACGATGGTGAACATGCAGAGCGAAGCAACAAATCTTCACTATGGGAATGGTTTTTTCTAACTGGTCAAACAGGGGGGCAATATCAAGGTAATTCTGGAATTGTCTTTCCTATTATCTTTTGTGTCGCCTGTCTGCATAAAAATGCCTGCCTCCTGTGACCTCTTCTTCATGAAATGCCGAGTGTGCCCACCATGTGCCCTTGTCACATGCGTTCAACCCCTGTTTTGTCGGAAAGTACGACGATTCTCCGGTTGGCGGCAAGCAGGCGGCCGGCAAGGATGTTGATGATCTGCGTGGCCAGGCGGGGATAGGCCAGCAGGGTGGCCTCCAGGTCCTCTCCGGGAAAGCGCTGCACCAGGCTCGTGCCGAGAGAGCGCACGGTTGCGGTGCGCTTTTCACCAAGCAGACCGCTCATTTCGCCGAAGTATTCACCCGGCCGGGTGATGCGCCCCACCTCCGCGCCCTTGCGGGTGACCAGCAGGCCGTTCTCGCTTTCCACCAGCATGAACACATCGTTTCCCGACGTGCCTTCCTGGATGATGACTTCGCCCTCCCGGTACAGGCGCTGGTTACAATCAAGCATGAACGAGGGCGGCATATACTCCCCTGCGATTTGCGTGGTCTGTTCCAGCTGGTTGAGGAGCGATGCAATGACGGCAATAATCACCTGTGACCGGGCTTCGGCAATCTGATTGACGGCGTTCTTCTGATAGACCGCAACGCGCGCCGGACCCAGCGCCCGCGCGGTAGTGGTGAGCGATTTTTCCAGAAAAATGCGTTCCAGCCCGAAGACATCCCCGGCCGCAAGCACCCGCACGCTCCTGGCACGCTGAAACAGCTCAACCGATCCCTGTAAAATAACATAGAAGATCTCCTGCCGCTCCCCCTCCGCAGCAATTACCTCTCCTGTACCGTATTCCCGCACCCGGCTTGCGGGCTGATCGGGCATGACATGATCCGGCATGGCAATTCCTCCCTGTGCAAACAATGAACACACAGAATGCTGCAACCATTATCCTTGCAAGAAGCGTGCATGAGCCTGTCGCAAGAAATGATATTCTATTCTCTGTGAAAAAATTGAATTGTATGATATAGAGTATTCATGCCCGAAATGCGAAATGGCCGCGCAATTTGTTTTCTGAAAAATCCCCTGTTGCCTTTTTAATCTCTTAAGAGACATGACCAAAACAATGCACATTTCACGATTATAAGGAGAACCATGCAAAGACTATACATTTGGATAATCATTGCTGCGATCGTATTCGCGGCCTCCTACAGCAAAACTATAAAAAATTTCTTTGCCCCCGAAGAGGCCGCCGTGGAAACAGCGCAACCCGCGCCGTCCTCAAAGCAGGAGGACAGCTATGAACAGCGCGGGGCGGAACTGTATGCAATGGCCGCCAGTTTTCAAAATCTGCAGGGCAAAGCGGAGCTGTTGAAGATAGCAAAAGAAAAGAAGGAATGGTTTAAGCAGGAAGACTTTGCCCGGCTTGACTCCCTGCTTGAGGCTACGCAAAAGGAAATGGCAAAAGCGGAAGTGGAATTCCAGAAGGCCAAAGATGAGTATACCAGGTTGACGGTTCAGAAGATGCTGGAGGAATCCGCCGCACCCGATCAGCTAAAGCAGGATTAGCCCGCGCCGCGCGGGTAAGCCACAGCCTGCTTTATCCAGCAGGCTGCTGAAAAAGTAATTTCCTCAGTTGGTTGAAAAAGCGCAAAAGGGAGGCGGCTTTTGCCGCCACCCATCTGACAGCTGTTTTTCAACAGCCTGCTAGTGCTTCTCTTCCTCAACAATCTCAAGTGTTGGTTTTTTCCCCAGCTTCGCCGCGGCTGCCCGGAGAATGGTTCTGATGGCCTCGGCGTTCCTCCCGTGCTTCCCGATAATTAAGCCGAAATCTTCCTTGGCGACGTGCAGCTTAATGATGGAAGTCCTATCTCCTTCCACTTCCGTCACCTCGACCTCATCGGGCCGGTCAACCATAGCCCTGGCCAGATATTTAACCAGTTCTTTCATCGTGAACCTCCCCGTCGGCAGCTGCTGCCCTTACGAACCCCCGGGACAATTGAGAGAAGCGCTGTTGTGCTTACGGTTCCGAAGAAGCGCCGCGTGGCTTCAAACGCCCCCTCACCCTGCGCCACCGATACATACGTAACAATACCGTTCATACCGGAGGATCGGGCCATTCACAATCTGCAACCTATGATTAACCCTACACTTTCAAGATAGTAGTGTCAATCTAAAAGAAAAGCAGCGACGACAAGAGCGCCCCTGCTGCATTAAATTCTAACGTTTTTATCGCGGCTGAAAACCGCTCCTACCGGTTACTACAATTCCCAGATCAAGAGCAGGCTAAAGGATAATGGAGGGCCATGCTCCGTCATGGCCGCATACACTTTAGGACGTGACGGAGCGCTTCCCTCCATTTTCTAATCAATCCCCAATGCCCTCTCGCAGGAAACACGAAGCATGAAAAATAATAATCCCCCTCTCCCCACCGTGGGAGAGGGTTGGGGTGAGGGGGTCACAAAAAATCTATGTTCGAATCAAGCTCGGCTCGAAAACCTGCCTACTTCTTTACGCTTTTTTCAGCGGTCTTGGGTTGGGCCGTTTTCTTCTTGGCCGCCTTCTTCCCCCCCTTGGCCGGCGCCTTTACCTCGCGCTGTACCGTAAGCTCAATGATTGATACCGGGGCATTGTCCCCCTTTCTTCGTCCGACCTTGATAATCCTGGTGTAGCCGCCCTCCCGGTCCTTGAAGCGGGGCGCCAGGTCGGCAAATAATTTGTGCACAACCTTATCGGTCATGATGACCCTTCGCGACAGGCGCCGGGCGTGGAGATCGCCGCGTTTGCCCCAGGTGATCATGCGGTCGGCAACCTTGCGCAGCTCCTTGGCCTTGGCGTCGGTGGTCTCTATCTTTTCATGTTCCAGGAGAGAGGTGACCATGTTTCTGAAAAGCGCCTTGCGGTGACTTTCAGTGCGATGGAGCTTCCTTCCTGTCTTTGCGTGCATCATTGCGGTTGGACCTCGTTCTTATGGCTATTTCTTTTTGGACTTCTTTTTCTCTTCCTCGCGCTCGCGGTCCTGAAGCGGCGGGAACTGCTCCAGCTTCATACCGAGGGAGAGACCCATTTCAGTCAGGATTTCCTTTATTTCATTGAGCGACTTTCTGCCGAAGTTCTTGGTTTTGAGCATCTCCGCTTCGGTCTTCTGCACCAGCTCCCAGATGTACTTGATGTTGGCATTTTTCAGGCAGTTGGACGAGCGCACCGAGAGCTCCAGCTCTTCAATGCTCCGGTAGAGGTTCTCATTAAACCGGGGTTTTTCCTCAACCTGCTCCGGTCCCATGACGATCGGCTCTTCCTCGAAGTTGATGAAAATGGTCAGCTGGTCCTGGAGGATCCGCGCCGCATAGGCGATGGCGTCATCCGGCCGGACGCTGCCGTCGGTCCACACTTCCAGGGTGAGGCTGTCATAATCGGTCACCTGGCCCACCCGGGCATGGGTTACCGTGTAATTGACCTTGCGGATGGGGGAGAAAATCGCGTCAATGGGAATGGTGCCCACCGGCTGCAGGTCATCCTTGTTTCTCTCCGCAGGGATGTACCCCTTGCCGTGCCTGACCACCATTTCCATATCCAGGTCGGCGTCCTTGGAGAGGGTGGCAATGTGCTGGTCGGGATTCAAAATAGCCACGTTGTTGCTGGTGATGATATCCCCCGCCTTCAGCACCCCGCTGTCCTTGGCCTTTATCCTCACGGTCTCGGCACTTTCCGAAAAAAGCTTGAGCCTGACCTCTTTCAAATTGAGAATGATGTCGGTGACATCCTCACGCACCCCGGGAACGGTGGAAAATTCATGCAGCACCCCCTTGATGCGCACCGAGGTAATGGCAGCCCCCTGGACGGAAGAAAGCAGGATCCGGCGCAGGGCGTTGCCGATGGTGGCCCCGAACCCCCGCTCAAGCGGCTCGGCGACAAACTTGCCGTAGAAATCATTCAGCGTCTCTTCCTGCGATGCCAGCCGCTTGGGCTTGATTAAGCTCTGCCAGTTCCTATGCATTGTTTTAATGCCTCATGCTGAGAGGTTATGGGCGTTACATCTGTCTGCTTAAGAGCTCAACGATCAGCTGCTCTTGAATGGGGATGGTGATCTCTTCTCTGGCGGGAAGGTCCGAGAGCTTGCCCTTCAGCTGCTGCTTGTCCAGCTCCAGCCAGCGCGGCACGCCGCGCCGCTCCACCGCCTCGAGCGACTCCACGATGCGGGCCATGTTCTTGCTCTTTTCCTTGAGCTCGATGGTGTCGGATGGATTGAGTATGTAAGAGGGGATGTCCACCACCTTGCCGTTCACCCGGAAGTGGCGGTGGCGAATGAGCTGCCGCGCCTCGTTGCGCGAGGTGACAAAGCCCAGTCGATAGACCACGTTGTCCAGCCGGCGTTCAAGCAGCATCAGGAAGTTCTCGCCGGTCGCCCCCCGCTGCCGCGCTGCCTTCTCGAAGTAGCGGCGGCACTGCTTTTCCAGAACGCCGTAGATCCGCTTGACCCGCTGCTTTTCACGGAGCTGGTTGCCGTAGTCGGAAAACTTGCTGCGCGCGCGGCCGTGCTGCCCGGGGGCGTAATTACGCCGGTCGATGGCGCACCGGTCCGTGTAACACCGGTCTCCCTTGAGAAAGAGCTTCATGCCCTCTCTGCGACACAATCTGCACACTGCACCTCTGTATCGTGCCACTGCTTCCTCCCTGTTAGACCCTTCTCCGCTTGGGCTGCCTGCACCCGTTGTGGGGAATCGGTGTAACGTCACGTATCGTTCGTATGTTGAGGCCTACCGCCTGGAGCGACCGCAGCGCTGCCTCGCGCCCCGCTCCCGGCCCTTTGACATAAACATCGATGTTCTTGAGACCGTGCACCATGGCCTTTCGGGCCGCGTCCTCGGCCGACTGCTGCGCCGCGTACGGGGTGCTCTTTCGGGAGCCCTTGAACCCCTTGATGCCGGCGCTGGACCACGCGATGACGTTGCCGTTCACATCGGTAATGGTGATGATGGTATTATTGAAGGTGGACTGGATGTGAGCAATGCCGTCCTGGACGTTCTTTTTCTCCCGCTTTTTCTTGAAAACCTTTTTCTTGCCCTCTGCCATCATGTGCTCCCGCGATTAATTTCAGGTTGTCGCCTTGGCGGTCTTTTTTCCCACCAGCTTGCGCCGCGGCCCTTTTCTGGTCCGGGCATTGGTGTGCGTCCGCTGTCCCCGGACCGGCAGGGCCTTGCGGTGGCGGAGCCCCCGGTAACTGCCGAGATCAACCAGGCGCTTGATGTTGATGGAGACATCCCTTCTCAGGTCGCCCTCAACCTTGTAGGTGTTGTCGATCACCTCGCGGATGCGCGCCACCTCCTGGTCATCGAGCTTGTCCGACTTGCGCTGGGGATCGATGGCCAGCTGGCTCAGAATCTTCCGCGAGCTTGCGCGCCCGATGCCGTGGATGTAGGTGAGCGCGATTTCTATGTTCTTGTTCTTGGGAAGGTCAACTCCTGCAATGCGTGCCACCCGGTGTACTCCTCTCGTTGGTTGCTTACAATTTTATCTGAAGATAAAATTCAAAATCCGAACATCTAATATCCAAACAATATCTAAATCCAAAATCCACATGTTCAAAACAGCTGCTGTTCAGTTTGTTCCTTTTGCATTTTGGTCATTTGAATTCGTTTCGGATTTAGGATTGCATGCTTCGGATTTATGTCGCCCCTAGCCTTGCTTCTGCTTGTGCTTGGTCCGTTCGCAGATAACCCTGACCACCCCGCGCCGCTTGATAATCTTGCACTTGCTGCATATTTTTTTTACTGATGATCGTACCTTCACTGTGTCACCCTGTCCAATAGAATGGTGCGCTGTCGCACGTTAGAACTGTTTCTTGCGGTGGATGATCCTTCCCCGGTTGAGGTCGTAGGGGGAAAACTGCAGGGTCACCCTGTCCCCGGGAAGGATTTTGATGAAGTGCATGCGCATCTTGCCTGATATGTGGGCAAGGACCTTGTGCCCGTTATCCAGTTCCACCCGGAACATGGCATTGGGCAGGGCCTCTAAAATGCTGCCTTCAACTTCTATCGGGTCTTCTTTCGCCATAGCTTCCCGCGGCACGGATGCCGTGAATGGTTCAAAGCGCGCCGGCTACGCGCTCAGCGCTCGCAGGATCTTCCCCTTGATCTCATCAATGCTTCCCACGCCGGGGATGGAATGGAGTATCCCCTTCTTCTGATAAAAGCTGATCAGCGGCTCGGTTTGCGCCTGATACACGGTGAGCCGTTTCCTGATGGTCTCTTCCTTGTCGTCGTCGCGCTGATAGAGTTCGCCGCCGCAGGCGTCGCAGCGCCCTTCCTGGCGCGGCGGATTGAACATCAGGTGATAGCTCCCCCCGCATTGCCGGCAGATCCTCCGGCCGGTAAGCCGGCGGATGAGCTCCGCGTCGTCCACCTCGATGGAGAGCACGTGCTCGATCTGCAGTTTCATCCCCGCCAGGGTTGTCTCCAAGGCCTCGGCCTGGGCGAGGGTCCGGGGAAATCCGTCAAGGATGAAGCCGCCCTTGCAGTCCCCTTTGCCAAGGCGCCCCTCGATGATCTTGATCACCAGGGCGTCGGGAACCAGCGCCCCCTTGTCCATGTAAGTCTTGGCCTCAATGCCCAGGGGTGTCTTCTGGGCAAGCTCCTCCCGCAGGATATCGCCGGTGGAGATCTGGGGAATGCCGTAGGTGTCAATCAGCATCTTGGCCTGGGTGCCCTTGCCGCACCCGGGCGGACCAAGCAGTATCATTCTCATCGGTGTCTCCCCTTTCGCAAACCTGCTTCGGTGAAAAACAGCCGGGGCAATCCGCCGGACTACCGGCGCCCCTTGAGCTGCCCTTTTTTCATAAAGCCTTCGTAGTGCCGGGAGAGCATGTGCGATTCCATCTGCGAGATGGTGTCCATGGCCACGCCCACCACGATGAGCAGGGCCGTGCCCCCGAAGTAAAACGGTATGTTGAAACGGTAGATGAGGATCGACGGCAGCACGCACACCGCGGCCACGTACATGGCCCCTCCCAGCGTAATCCGGGTCAGCACCCGGTCAATGTAATCAGAGGTCTTCTTTCCCGGCCGGATCCCCGGGATGTAGCCACCGTATTTCTTCATGTTGTCGGCAACGTCAACCGGGTTGAAGATGACCGCGGTATAGAAATAGCAGAAAAACACGATGAAGAGCACGTAGAGCAGGTTGTACAGGATCTCCGACGGCCCCATGCTGGTCAGGATCGCCTTAAGCCAGCCGTTTGACTCCAGCATCTCCGGCGGCAGAAACTGGGCTATGGTCAGGGGAAACATCAGGATCGACGAGGCAAAAATAGGGGGTATCACCCCGGACATGTTGATCTTGAGCGGGAGGTGGGTGCTCTGCCCCCCGTACATTTTCCGTCCCACCACCCGTTTGGCATACTGCACCGGGATGCGGCGCTGCCCCTGCTCGGTAAACACGATCACCGCCACCACCACGATCATCACGACAAAGACAAAGAGAATGAACAGCGGGCTCATTTCACCGGTGCTGTACAGGCGCAGGGTGTTGCCGAACGCCTTGGGGATACCCGCGACAATGCCGGCAAAGATGATCAGCGAAATGCCGTTGCCCAGGCCGCGCTCGGTGATCTGCTCACCCAGCCACATGATGAACGCGGTGCCCGCGGTGAGCGTCAGGATGGTCATGAACCGGAAGGAAAAGCCGGGATTGAGCACCATCCCTTCGCCCCCCGGACCCGACATCCGCTCCAGGGATATGGCGATGCCGAACCCCTGGATGATGCTCAAGACCACCGTGCCGTAGCGGGTATACTGGGTGATTTTTTTCCGCCCCGCCTCTCCCTCCTTCGACAGCTTTTCCAGGTAGGGGATGACCACCGTCAGCAGCTGAAAAATAATCGAGGCGCTGATGTAGGGCATGATGCCCAGGGCAAACACCGACATCTGTCCGAGGGCGCCCCCCGAAAACAGATCAACCAGTCCGAAGAGCGTTCCCTTCTGCTGCTCAAAAAAAGCGGCCAGCGCATGGGTGTCAATGCCCGGGGTGGGCACATGCACGCCGATCCGGTACACCGCCAGCAAAAGAAAGGATACGATAATCCGCTTCCTCAGCTCAGGAATTTTAGGAATGCTCTGGAAGCCGCCGATCATATGCGCACCGTCTCCACTTTCCCCCCGGCCGCCTCGATCTTCTGCTGCGCGCTTTTGCTGCACGCGTGCACCTTAACGGTGAGGGGGTGTTGTATGCTTCCTTCTGCGAGCAACTTGATGCCCGACTGCAGCTGCTTCACCAGTCCGGCTTCCACGAGGGTCTTGACATCCACGACGCTGCCGGTGGCAAACCGCTCGAGATCCCGTATGTTCACAACCGCGTATCGCCGCTTAAAAATATTGGTGAAGCCCCGTTTGGGAAGCCTCCGCGCCAGCGGCATCTGGCCTCCCTCAAATCCGGGCGGCAGGCCGCCGCCGGCCCTGGCATTTGCCCCTTTGCTGCCGCGGCAGGAAGTCTTGCCGTGTCCTGAGCCGGACCCTCTTCCCACACGTTTCCTCTTTTTGGTAGACCCCTTGGCGGGCCTTAATTCATGAATCTTCATGGCCGTGACTGCAATCCTTGTGGTGTTCCGTCGTTAGGGTAGTGGGATTAATCCTGTTCAACCACGCTGAGCAGATGGGATACCTGGTTGATCATGCCCCGCACCTGCGGCGTTCCCTTGAGCATGACCGTTTTATGAAGCCTGGTCAGTCCTAGGCGCTTCAGGGTTTCCCGATGTTTGGGAGGTCGCCCGATGCCGCTTCTGATCAGGGTTATTGCCAGTGTCTTGTTCGCTGTGTTCATCTATCCTTCCCCCTGTGGAGGCCGCTCCGTCTACTGTTCGCTGGCGGTGGGGTGTCTTTTTTTGAATTCTTCAGGGTTCCTGAGCTGCTGCAGGGCATCGAAGGCCGCCTTCACTGCATTATGCGGGTTGTGCGACCCCAGGCATTTGGTAAGAATGTTTTTAATGCCTGCTGATTCAATCACCACCTTGATGGCCCCCCCGGCAATCACCCCGGTTCCTTCAGCGGCCGGCTTGAGAAATATGGTGCTGGCGCCGTAGCGTCCGGTGATCTCGTGAGGAATGGTGCCGTTGACGATGGCAACATGGACCAGGTTCTTTTTCGCCTGCTCGACCCCCTTGCGAATCGCTTCAGGGACCTCGTTGGCCTTTCCCAGGCCATATCCCACCCAGCCGTTGCGGTCTCCCGCCACCACCACGGCGCTGAAGCTGAACCGCCGGCCGCCCTTGACCACCTTGGCCACCCTGCTGATGTTGACTACCCGGTCCTCCAAATTCAGTTCACTGACATTTACCTCTGCCAAGCACTCACCTCCGGTTGTTGAAACTGTTTACAGGTTGCCATGACGCATCGCAAATTCTAAATCCCAATTTCTCATATCTAAACAATATCAAAATCTCAAATGTTCTAACCCCTGGCTACACTTTGCCTTTTCGAATTTCGGTCATTTGAATTTGTCTAGGATTTAGGATTTTGTGCTTTGGATTTGTAAACTGCCCATCATACTATTGCAAACAGATTGCACTAAAACTTCAGTCCGCCTTCGCGCGCCGAATCGGCCAGGGCCTTCACCCGGCCGTGATATAAAAATCCGCTGCGGTCGAACACCACGGTGGTTATCTGCTGCGCCAGGCACTTGCGCGCCACCAGCAGTCCCACCTGCTTCGCCGCTTCCCGGTTGCCGGTCCCCTTCAGCGTTCCCTTGAGCTCGGGGCTCAAGGTGGAGGCGGCGGCCCGGGTCTGACCGGACACGTCATCGATGACCTGCGCGTACATGTGTTTGTTGCTGCGATACACATTGAGCCGGGGACACGCCGGACTGCCCTTTACTTTTTTCCGTACACGGTTCTTGCGCCTGAGCCAGGAAACCTTTGTTGCCGCCATGGACGACATGAGCTTCTCCACCGAAACAGATTACACGCTTTACTTGATGCCCTTCTTCCCTATCTTCTTCTTGATCACTTCATCCACGTACTTGACGCCCTTGGCCTTGTACGGGTCGGGGGGTTTAAATCCCCGGATGATTGCCGCGGTTTCCCCCACCAGCTGCTTGTCGATCCCTTCGAGCAGGATGCGGGTCTGCTTGTCAACCGTTGCCTTGATGCCGCTGGGGACCTCATAGACCACCGGGTGCGAGTATCCCAGGACGAGCTGCAGCGCTGATCCCTTCATCTCCGCGCGGTAGCCGACCCCCACCAGCTCCAGCGCCACCTCAAAGCCCTTGCTCACGCCGGTGACCATGTTGTTGATCAGGCTGCGGGCAAGCCCCTCCAGGGCGCTGGCGTTTTTCGACTGGGTCTCGATGGACAGAACAATCTTATCCTTGGCCACCGCCACGCCTATCCCCGGCGCGATGGCCTGGGAAAGGGAGCCCTTGGGGCCGGTTACTTTCACCGTGGCGTTGTTGATCTCGACCTTTACGCCGCTGGGTATGGCTATGGGAAGACGCCCGATCCGGGACATAGGTTTCTCCTTCAAAAAGAACAAATCTGCGCGCTGCTGCTTACCACACGTAACAGAGTACTTCTCCCCCCACGTTGAGGCTCCGGGCCTCCCGCTCGGTCACCACCCCCTTCGAGGTGGAGAGAATGACCAGACCCAAACCGCTCATCACCGAAGGAATGCGATCCTTCCCCACGTAGATCCGGAGGCTCGGTTTGCTCACCCGCCGCAGGCCCTCGATGATCGGACGATTGCGCTCATCATAGCGAAGGGAAATCCGCAGGACCTTCTTGTTGGCGTCATTGGTCGCCACCTTGAAATCCTTGATGTATCCCTCCTGCTTCAGCAGCTTGGCCACGCCCGCCTTGAGGCGGGAGGTGGGCATTTCAACCGTATCGAATTTCGCCTTGTGCGCGTTCCTGATGCGCGTCAGCATGTCCGCCAGGGGATCAGTCAGCATATCTCGAGCTCCTCACAAATACTCTTTTACCAACAGGATTTGATGACACCGGGTATCTCACCCTGCAGGGCGAGCTTTCGGAAACAAATTCTGCACATATCAAACTTGCGGTAGTAGGCCCGCGGCCTGCCGCAGAGGGGACAGCGGTTATAATCCCGCACCGGGAATTTCTTGGGCCGTTTCGTCTTTATGATCAGCGATTTCTTTGCCACGCGCTTACCTCACTCTCCCGTGCACTCCACATTGCTTGTATTAGATGCCCGGTAGGAGCGGCTGTCTGCCGCGAATCCATCGCGCCTGAAGGCGCTCCTACAGAAATGGCACATAGGTTCGACTAATCTTTAAAGGGCATGCCCAGAAGCCCCAGCAGGGCCTTGCCCTCCTCGTCGGTCCTGGCCGTGGTGACGACGTTGATATTGAGCCCCTTGATCTTGTCGATCTTGTCGTAGTCGATCTCCGGAAAGATGATCTGCTCCCTGATGCCCAGCGAGTAGTTCCCCCTGCCGTCGAAGGACTTGCCGGAAACCCCCTTGAAATCCCGCACCCGGGGAAGGGCCACATTCACCAGCCGGTCAAAAAACTCGTACATCCGCTCCTTGCGCAGGGTGACCATGCAGCCGATGGACATGCCCTTGCGCAGCTTGAAGTTGGCGATGGACCGCTTGGCCTTGGTGGCAACCGGCTTCTGCCCGGTGATCGCCCTGAGCTCCTCTATCGCCGAGTCCAGCACCTTGATGTTCTGAATGGCCTCGCCCAGCCCCATGTTGATCAGCAGCTTCTTCAGCCGCGGGACCTGCATGGGATTGGTGTAGCCGAACTCCTTCATCAGTTTCGGGGCAATTTCCTTGGTGTACCGTTCTTTCAGCCTTGACATAGCCATGTTTCCTTAGCAGAGCTCCTGATGATTACAGATCGATGACCTCGCCGCACTTCTTGCAGCAGCGGACCTTCGCCCCGTCCTCCAGTGTTTTACTGCCTATCTTCACGGCGGCATTGCATTTGCTGCAGATGATCATCACATTGGAAATGTGGATGGGAGATTCCTTCTCGATAATCCCTCCCTGGCGGTGCTGGCTGCTCGGACGGGTGTGCCGCTTGACCAGGTTCACCTTTTCCACCAGCAGCTGGCTCTTCTTGCCGATCACCCGCATCACCCTGCCGGTCTTGCCCTTTTCCCTGCCGGCAATAACCTTTACCTGATCATCTTTCTTGATGTGCATGTGCGTTTGCATAACATTCCTCTGAGGAAATAGCGCTAGATCACTTCCGGGGCCAGGGAGATGATCTTCATGAATTTTTTCGCCCGCAGCTCCCGCGCCACCGGGCCGAAAATCCTGGTGCCGATGGGCTCGTTCTGGGGGTTGATCAGCACGGCGGAGTTGTTGCCGAAACGAATATAGCTTCCATCCGGCCGCTTGACCTCCTTGGTGGTCCTCACCACCACCGCCTTCATCACCTCGCCCTTTTTCACCTTGGCGTTGGGCAGGGCCTCGCGAATGGAAACCACGATGATGTCGCCCACCGTGGCGTACCGCCTGCCGGTTCCGCCCAGCACCTTGATGCAGAAAAGCTTTCGGGCGCCGGAATTGTCTGCCGCTTCTAATACCGTCTGTTCCTGGATCATATACGCGCAACCAAAATGGGGTTATGTTTTTTCCTGGATAATTTCCTTCACCTGCCACCGCTTGCGCCGGCTCAAGGGGCGGGTCTCCTCGATCACCACCCGGTCGCCCATTTTGCACTCGTCCTTCCGGTCATGCGCCATATGGGTTTCCCGCTTCCTGATCATTTTGCGATACAGGGGGTCTTTCACCAGCCTGGTGCTTTCTACCACTACCGTCTTGTCCATCTTGTCGCTGATGACCGTGCCGATGATGGACTTTTTCATTCGTTTGGCAACCATCTCCCGCTTCCTGTGGTGCGCAGCGCGCAGGGCATGCCTGCAGGGCTACTTCTGTTTTTCCCGCATGATTGTCTTGATCCGCGCCAGCTCTTTCTTCATCTGGCGGATGCGCATCTTGTTTTCCAGCTGCCCGGTGGCCAGCTGAAACTTGAGATTGAACAATTCCTCGGCGCTGTCGCGCTCCCGCTGGCTGAGCTCATCAAGGGTGAGTTCCCGTATCTCGCTAACCTTCATAGGCGTGGCTCCTGGCGAGGAAACGCGTGTGCAGGGGGAGCTTGTGCGATGCCAGCCGGAAGGCCTCCCGCGCCACTTCCTCGGGAATCCCTTCGAGCTCGTAGAGGATCCTGCCGGGCTTGATCACCGCCACCCATTCCGCCGGATCCCCCTTGCCCTTCCCCATCCTGGTTTCGGTCGGTTTGCTGGTTATGGGTTTGTCGGGAAAAATTCTGATCCAGATCTTCCCCACCCGCTTGATGTGGCGGGTGATGACGATGCGCGCGGCCTCGATCTGCTTGGAGGTCAGCCAGCCGCACTGCTGGGCCTGGAGGCCGTAATCGCCGAAGGAGAGGTGACAGCCCCTGGAGGCAACACCCTTCATCCGTCCCCGCTGCTGTTTCCGGTGCTTTATCTTTTTTGGTGCAAGCATAGTGACAACCCTGACGTGCCGGCGGTTTAGGCGCCGGGCTCCTTATTAATCCATACCTTGATGCCGATCAGGCCGTAGGTGGTCAAGGCCTCGGCAAAGCCGTAGTCGATGTTGGCGCGAAGGGTGTGCAGCGGCACCCGGCCTTCACGATACCATTCCTGCCGGGCGATTTCAGCGCCGGCCAGCCTGCCGGAGCAGGATATCTTGATGCCGATCGCCCCGAGCTTGAGGGCGGTGGAGACGCTCTTCTTGATGGCCCGCCGGAAGGCCACCCGCCGGATCAACTGCTGGGCCACCGTCTCCGCCACCAGCTGCGCATCAATATCCGGCCGCTTCACCTCATGGATGTTGATGAGCACCTCCTTGTCGGTCATCTGCTGCAATTCCTTCTTGAGCTGGTCAATTTCGGCGCCCTTCCGGCCGATGACCATGCCGGGGCGGGAGGTGAAAATGTTCACCCGCACCTTGTTGGTCGCCCGCTCAATCTCGATGCGGGAGATGCCCGCCGGGTAGAGCTTCTTCTTCAGATACTTTCGCAGCTGCAGATCTTCCCGGAGCAGCTTTCCGAACTCATGCTCGGCGTACCATTTAGAGACCCACGCCTTGGAGAGCGCTAAACGGAAACCGGTTGGATGCACCTTTTGTCCCACACCAATCCTCCCTGCCCCGCGCCGGGGGCATGTCGGTTGCTATTCGTCGACAGCAACGGTAATATGACTCAACCTGTGCAAGATTCGCGCGCCGCGGCCCATGGCCCGGGCGTGGAATCGCTTCAGCGTCGGCCCCTGGTCGATCAGAATGCGCTTGACCACCAGCGCGTCCACGTCAACCCCCTTCTTCTGCCCCGCGTTGGCCACCGCCGATTTTAAAACCTTGGCAATGAGCGGCGCCGCCTTCTTGGGGGTGAAGGTCAAGATGTTCAAGGCATCCCCGACCGGCTTGCCCTGAATCAGGCGGGCGACCAGTCGCACCTTGCGGGGAGATATTCTGATGTATTTTGAAACGGCAACTGTTTCCATACGCGGTCACTTATCCTGATTTCTTTGGTTCAGCAGGTGCCGCGGCGGGAGCGCCTCCCGTCTTGGCCTTTTTCCTGTCGCCGGAATGGCTGTGAAAGGTCCGGGTCGGGGCGAACTCGCCCAGCTTATGGCCGACCATGTCCTCGGTGACGAACACCGGTATGAATTTTTTTCCATTGTGCACCGCGAAGGTGATGCCGATCATTTCCGGCAAAACGGTTGAGCGGCGGGACCAGGTCTTGATCACCTTCTGGCTCCTGGTCTCATTGGCGACGGCCACCTTTTTCCAGAGGCTTGCTTCAATATACGGACCTTTTTTGATGGATCGAGGCATTGCTTTTCCTTCAGGTAAATGTAAGTAAGGCGTTATGACTACCGCTTTTTGCCCGCCCGCTTGATGATATACTTGTTGCTCGGCTTGTTCTTGTCGCGGGTTTTATAGCCGCGGGTGGGCACGCCCCAGGGCGTCACCGGGTGCCGGCCGCCGGAGGATTTCCCCTCCCCGCCTCCCAGCGGATGGTCGACCGGATTCATGACCACGCCCCGCACATGCGGCCGCCTGCCGAGCCAGCGGGTTTTTCCCGCCTTCCCCAGCGACCGGTTTTCATGGTCGATGTTCGCCACCTGGCCGATGGTCGCATAGCAGTCAATCAGCACCATGCGCACTTCATTGGAGGGAAACTTGATCTGGGCGTAGTTCCCTTCCTTGGCCATGAGCTGGCCGAAGGTCCCCGCGCTGCGTATCATCTGCGCCCCTTTTTTGGGCTTGAGCTCAACGTTGTGGATCACCGTTCCCAGCGGGATGTTGCGCAGGGGAAGCGCGTTGCCCGGCTTGATGTCGGCCTTGTCGCCGGACATGAGCTTGTCGCCCACCCGGAGATCAACCGGCGCCAGGATGTAGCGCTTTTCCCCGTCCGCGTAGTGCAGCAGGGCGATGCGGGCGGACCGGTTCGGGTCATACTCAATGCTGGCCACCGTCGCCGGAATGGCATGCTTATCCCGCTTGAAATCGATGATCCGGAGCTGCCGCTTGTGGCCGCCTCCCCGGTGCCTGCAGGTGATGCGGCCGTAGGCGTTCCGCCCACCGCTTTTCGAGAGAGACCGGAGCAGGCTTTTCTCCGGTGTCGAGGCGGTCAGTTCCTCAAAGGTCGATCCCACCTGGAACCGCCGCGCTGGTGATGTCGGTTTGTATATTTTACTGCCCATAGCGCACCTATCAAGGCCTGTCAGCCGGACGCGCGGCCGCGGCCTTCCTCTTATACCCCTTCAAAGAAATCTATGCGTTCACCCTCTTTCAGGGTGACCACCGCCTTTTTCCAGTCGGACTTTTTCCCCACGGACCGCCCCACCCGCTTTTTCTTCCCCAGCACCATGAACGTCCGCACCTTGATCACGTGGACGTTAAACTGCTTCATAACCGCTTTTTTAATCTCGATTTTGTTTGCCCGCTTGTCCACCTCAAAGGCAATCTGATTGAGCGTCTCCTTCATCTGGTTGCTTTTTTCGGTGATCAGCGGCTTGCGCAGGATGCTATAGGCGTTTTTCATGCGGACAGTGACCTCGTTATTTTTTCCAGGCAGGCCCGGGTGATGATCAGCGTGTCGTATTTCAGGATGTCATGCACGTTGAGCCCCTCGGGCTTGAGCACCTTGATGCGGGGCAGGTTGCGCGCCGACAGCTCCAGCGGGCGGTTGGCCTCATCGATGATGAATGCGTTGTCGATCTCGAGCCGGCGCAGCATCGCCGCCAGGGCCTTGGTCTTGGTCTCGGCGAGGTCAAAGCTGTCAATCACCATCAGCTTGTCCTCCCTGACCTTGCTCGAGAGGGCGGAGCGCAGCGCCGCCTTTTTCACCTTTTTATTCAGGTGCAGGGAGTAGTCCCGGGGAAAGGGGCCGAAAATGACGCCGCCCCCCCGCCAGACGGGGGACCGCAATGAGCCGATGCGCGCCCGGCCGGTGCCCTTCTGCCGCCAGGGCTTTTTGCCGCTGCCGCTTACCATCGCCCGGTTCTTGACCGAGGCGGTGCCGCTCCTGCGTCCGGCAAGCTGCATCCTCACCACGTCGTGCAGCAGATGGGGCTTGACCTCGGCGCCGAACACCCGACCGTCCAGCTCCACCTGGGCCACTTTCTCTTTCTTGGTATTGTATACGTCAACGGAATACGTGCTCACGGCTTCACCGCTTTGCCAGTTGGTTGTTTTTGTGACGGCTTGATGATCAGCATGCTGTTGGCGCAGCCCGGCACCGCGCCCCTGATGAAGAGCAGGTTCCGGCCCGGCTGCTGGTCCACGATCACCAGCCCGTCAACCGTCACCGTGTCGGTGCCCATGTGCCCGGGAAGGCGCTGCCCCTTGAACACCCGCGAGGGATACGCGCTTGATCCGATTGATCCCGGCGCCCGGTGCGAGGTGGATCCGTGGGTTCCCGGCCCCCCCCTGAACTTCCACCGCTTCACCCCGCCGGCGAAGCCCATGCCCCGGCTCACGCCGGTCACCCGCACCTTCTGGCCCACGCTGAATATCTCCACGTTGATGGCCTGACCCAGCTGATAGGGCTCCACGTCGTCAACCCGGAACTCCCGGAGGTAGTACAGGGTCCCCGCGCCGCTCTTCTTGAAATGGCCCTGCAGGGGCTTGTTCACCCGGCCCGCCTTCTTGGGAAGAAATCCGAGCTGAAGGGCATTATAGCCCTCCTTGCCCTTGCTTTTGATCTGCACCACCGGACAGGGACCGGCCTCGACGATGGTGATGGGAACCATCGTTCCATCGGCGGCGTACACATGACCCATGCCCACTTTTCGACCAATTAATCCGAGCGACACCTGCTTCTTCTCCCTAGCGTTTAATCAGTGAATGGTTGCGCTACAGCTTGATTTCCACGTCAACCCCCGCGGAGAGGTCGAGGCGCATCAGCGCGTCGACCGTTTGCTGCGTGGGCTCGAGTATGTCAAGCAGGCGCTTATGGGTTCTCATTTCAAACTGTTCGCGGGACTTCTTGTCCACGTGCGGCGACCGCAGCACGCAGAACTTGTTGATGACCGTGGGTAAGGGAATGGGGCCCACCACTTTCGCGCCCGTCCGTTTTGCCGTTTCCACAATCTCCACCGCCGACTGATCCAGCAGTTTGTGATCATACGCCTTCAACCGAATCCGAATCTTCTGCTCAGCCATTTCCTTACCCCGTAGACCCCAGGGCCCGTATCGGCCCGTTAGTAAACCTATTCGATGACGTCCGACACCACGCCCGCGCCCACCGTCCGCCCGCCCTCGCGGATGGCAAACCGCAGCTCCTTCTCCAGCGCGATCGGCGTGATCAGCTCCACCGCCATCTCCACATTGTCCCCCGGCATCACCATCTCCACCCCCGCCGGCAGCGTCGCGTTCCCGGTCACGTCCGTCGTCCGAAAATAAAACTGCGGCCGGTAGCCGTTGAAAAACGGCGTGTGCCGACCACCCTCTTCCTTGGTCAATATGTATACCTGCGCCTTGAACTTCGTGTGCGGCGTGATGCTACCCGGCTTCGCCAGCACCTGCCCCCGCTCCACTTCCTCGCGCTTCGTCCCACGCAACAGCACCCCAATGTTGTCTCCCGCCTCCCCCTCATCCAGAATCTTCCGGAACATCTCCACTCCCGTGCACACCGTCTTCTGCGTCGGTCGGATCCCCACGATCTCCACCTCGTCCCCGATCTTCACCCTCCCGCGCTCCACCCGGCCCGTCACCACCGTCCCCCGTCCCGATATGGTGAATACATCCTCCACCGGAAGCAAAAACGGCTTGTCCACCTCACGCGCCGGCTGCGGTATGTAATTGTCCACCGCCTCCATCAGCTTCCACAAACATTCGTACTCCGGCGCGTTCGGATCCTTCGAATTCGACTCCAGCGCCTTCAATGCGCTCCCCGGGATGATCGGTATCTCGTCCCCCGGAAAATCATACTTGCTCAACAGCTCCCGCACCTCCAGCTCCACCAGATCCAAAAGCTCCTTGTCGTCCACCATGTCCGCCTTGTTCAAAAATACCACGATCGACGGCACCCGCACCTGCCGCGCCAGCAAGATGTGCTCCCGCGTCTGCGGCATCGGCCCGTCCGCCGCGCTTACCACCAGGATCGTCCCGTCCATCTGCGCCGCGCCCGTGATCATGTTCTTGATGTAATCCGCGTGCCCCGGACAATCAATGTGCGCGTAGTGCCGCTTGTCCGTCTGATACTCCACGTGCGCGATCGCGATCGTCAACCCCCGCTCCTTCTCCTCCGGCGCCTTGTCGATCTGATCGTACGCCATGAAATCCGCCTGCCCCTTCAATGCCAGCATCTTGGTGATCGCCGCCGTCAGCGTCGTCTTCCCGTGATCTACATGCCCGATCGTCCCTATGTTGATGTGGGGCTTCGTCCTCTCAAATTTCTTCTTCGACATGGCTCCTGCCTCCTTTGTAGGGTGAACTAATCAACCGCGCGCGCTGCCCGGCTCTGCAATAATGCCGGCGGAAATTGAGCTCGGGGTCTCCTGGTATCTGAGGAATAAAAGGGTGTGGAGCCCCCGCCCCTGGGTTATGGACCGCAGCACGGTGGAATATCCGAACATCTCGGCCAGCGGCACCTCCGCCTTGATCTCGGCCGTCCCCTGCAACACTTCCATGGAGAGGACCTTGCCGCGCCGCGAGGAGATATCCCCGATCAGATCACCGAGAAACTCTTCCGGCGCCACCACTTCCAGGGACATGATCGGCTCCAGCAACACCGGTCCGCCTTCCTCGAGCACGCCCCGCTTGAAGGCCATTGACGCCGCAATGGTAAAGGCCATCTCCGATGAATCCACCGGGTGGTACGAGCCGTCGTACAGGGTGACGCTCACGTCCATCACCGGATAGCCCTTCCAGATGCCGGTTTCCGCCGCCTCGAGCACCCCCTTCTTAACCGAGGCAATATACTCACGCGGAATGATGCCGCCGGTAATGGCGTTGACAAAGCTGACCCCCGATCCCCGCTTGAGGGGCTCGAGCTCGAGCCACACGTGGCCGTACTGGCCGCGGCCCCCGCTCTGCCGGATGAACCTGCCTTCCACCTTGCACTTCCTGGTAATGCCCGCCTTGTAGGCCACCTCGGGCTTGCCGATGGAGGCATTGACCATAAACTCCCGCAGCAGGCGGTCCACCACTATTTCCAGGTGCAGTTCCCCCATGCCGGATATGATGGTCTGGCCGGTTTCCTCGTCCAGGTTCAGCACCAGCGAGGGATCCTCGAGCGCCAGTTTGCGCAGCGAACTCACCAGCTTGTCCTGGTCGGCGCGGGTCTTGGGCTCGATGGCCAGCGAGATCACCGTCTTGGGGATTTCCACCGGCTCCAGCATGATCGGCCGGTCCTCGTCGCAGAGGGTGTCGCCGGTGGTGGTGTATTTGAGCAGCGCCGCGGCAATATCGCCGGCGCTGATTTCCTCTATTTCCTCCCGCCGGTTGGCATGCATCTTCAGGATGCGGTGCACCCGCTCCCGCTTCAGCTTGCGGGGGTTGTACACCGTGTCACCCTTGCGCAGGCTTCCCGAATACACCCGGAGAAAGGTGAGCTGCCCCACGTACGGGTCATTCATGGTTTTAAAGGCCAGGGCGGAGAACGGCTCGCCCGCCTCCGCGGCCCGCGTTTCCTCTTCGTCCTTCAGGTTGAAACCGTTCACCGGCGGCAAATCAAGGGGCGAGGGCAGGAAGTCGACCACCGCGTCGAGCAGCTGCTGGATGCCCTTGTTTTTAAAGGCCGACCCGCAGACCACCGGCACGATCGCCAGCGACAGGGTCGCCCGGCGGAGCGCCGCCCTGAGCTCCTGCGGGGTGACCGGCTCTTCGGCCACGTATTTGTGCATCAGCTCGTCCGAATAATCGGCCGCCACTTCGAGGATCCGATCGCGGTGGACCTTCACCAGGTCCATCAGCTCCGGCGGGATCGGCTCCCGCCGCACCTCCATCCCCAGGGTGCTTTCATCGTAGCAGACCGCCTCCATGGCGATGAGGTCGATGATGCCCTTGAAGCGGTCCTCCGCCCCCCAGGGGAGCTGCACCGCCAGGGGGTTGGCACGCAGGCGGCTTTTCATCATCTCCAGCACCCGGAGAAAATCGGCCCCGGCGCGATCCAGCTTGTTGACGAAAGCAATCCGCGGCACCCGGTATTTGTCCGCCTGCCGCCACACCGCCTCGGACTGGGGCTGCACGCCGCCCACGCCGCAAAAAACCACCACCGCGCCGTCGAGCACCCGCAGCGAGCGCTCCACCTCCACGGTAAAATCCACATGGCCGGGGGTGTCGATGAGGTTGATGCGGTGGCTGTTCCAGAGGCAGGTGGTGGCGGCCGAGGTGATGGTAATACCCCGCTCCTGCTCCTGCTCCATCCAGTCCATCACCGCCGTTCCGTCGTGCACCTCGCCCATGCGGTGTGACGCGCCGGTGTAATACAGCACGCGCTCCGAGGTCGTAGTTTTCCCCGCATCGATATGAGCTATAATGCCGATGTTTCTTACCTTGTCCAACTGGGGCGTATTGACTACTTCCAGCATCACGCGCCTGCTACGGGTTATGGATTCATCCTGCGTGTGCGCCAGCTGCGCACCAAGATACCTGACCATGAACGGATCTGTGCTCCCGATATGACCGTCGCTATTCCTACCACCGGTAATGGGCAAAAGCCTTGTTGGCTTCAGCCATTTTGTGGGTGTCTTCCTTCTTTTTCACCGCGGCCCCGCGGTTATTTGCCGCATCAATCAGCTCGGCCGCAATGCGCTCTTCCATGGAGTGTTCCTTGCGATCGCGCGAATAGGAGATGAGCCAGCGCATGGCCAGGCTCATTTTGCGGTCCGGCCGCACCTCCACCGGGACCTGGTAGGTCGCTCCGCCGACCCGTCGCGACTTGGTTTCGATCACCGGCTTGATGTTGTCCAGCGCGGCGCGGAACACCTTCAGCGGGTCGGTCTTGGTTTTCTTCTCGATGGAATCAAAGCAGCGGTAGACGATGCATTCCGCCTTGCTTTTCTTGCCTTCCCACATGATCTTGTTGATGAACTTGGCAACAAGCTTGTCTTTGTACTTGGGGTCCGGTAATATCTGTCTTTTTGCAGCGACCCTTCTCCTGGGCATCGTAAAACCTCGTTACGAAGATTGCGGGTAATGGTTAACCGGTTTGCTGATCGTGCGGCAGGCCTTTCCGGCTGGCACAACGCACCGGCCCCGGAACGGGGACGGCGCGCCGACTCGGCAGCTTACGCCTTCGCTCGCTTGGTTCCGTACTTGGAACGGCTCTTCTTTCTGTCCTGCACCCCCACCGAATCCAGCGTTCCCCTGATGATGTGGTAGCGCACCCCGGGCAAATCCTTGATCCTGCCTCCCCGGACCAGCACCACCGAATGTTCCTGCAGGTTGTGCCCTTCGCCGGGTATGTAGGTGGTGATCTCCAGCCCGTTGGTCAAGCGCACCCGGGCGACTTTTCTCAAAGCCGAGTTGGGCTTCTTCGGGGTCGACGTATATACGCGCATGCACACGCCGCGCTTCTGGGGCGATGACTGGAGCGCTGGGGCCTTGGTCTTGTACTTGATTTTACTGCGCCCTTTTCTGAATAACTGGTTGGTGGTAGGCACGATGCTTCCTTTGCTGCAAAAGAGTGGGCAAAAAAATTGGTTAAATATCAAATAAAAACTTTTTTGTCAACTGTTTTATTTCGGGCCGGCGGCGGTTATGCCGGCGCCTCGCCGCCCTCATCCTCCTTGACGCTGATGCCCACGTTCCGGTACTGGATCAGGCCGGTGCCGGCGGGTATCAACCTGCCCATGGAGGTGTTTTCCTTGAGCCCCCGCAGATAATCGGTTTTTCCCTCCACCGCGGCCTGGGTGAGCACCTTGGTGGTCTCCTGGAAGGATGCGGCGGAGATGAAGCTTTCCGTGCTCAGCGAGGCCTTGGTGATCCCCAGCAGCAGCGGCTCGCCGATGGCCGGCTGGCCGTTTTTCTTGCTGATCGCCTCGTTCGCCTCCTCAAAGATGCGCTTGTCCACGTGCTCGCCCACCAGGAATTGCGAATCGCCCACATCCTTGATTTTCACCCGGCGCAGCATCTGGCGCACCATCACCTCGATGTGCTTGTCATTGATCTTGACCCCCTGCAGCCGGTAGACCTCCTGCACCTCGTTGACCAGGAACTTGGCCAGCTCCTTTTCGCCGAGCACGCTCAGGATGTCGTGGGGGCTGGTCAGGCCGTCCATGATCGGCTCGCCCGCCCGCACCTTGTCGCCCTCGTGGACGCTGATGTGCTTGCTCTTGGGCACCAGATACTCGATGGCATCCCCCACATCGGGGGTGACGATGATGCTGCGCTTGCCCTTCACGTCCTTGCCGTAGGAGACAACCCCGTCGATCTCGCTGATCTCGGTCGCCTCTTTCGGCTTGCGCGCTTCAAACAGCTCGGCCACCCGGGGAAGGCCGCCGGTGATGTCCTTGGTCTTGGTGGTTTCGCGCGGAATCTTGGCGATGACATCGCCCGCCTGCACCGCATCGCCCTCCCCCACCACGATGTTGGCGCCCACCGGCATGAAATAGCGGGCGTAGGTTTCCGAACCGGGCAGCTTGATGGTTTTGCCGTGATCGTCCTTGATCGACACCCGCGGCCGCCGATCCTGGTCGCGAAAACTTCTGATCACCTTGCTGGAGAACCCGGTCACTTCATCGAGCTGCTCCTGCATGGTTTTGCCTTCCACGATATCCCCGAATTTGATGGCCCCCGTCACCTCGGTCAGAATCGGCGTGTAAAAGGGGTCCCACTCCGCGATGCGCGCGCCGGCGGCGACCGCGTCGCCGTCGTTCACCTTGAGGTGCGCACCGTAAATGATAGTGTATCGCTCCCGCTCCCGGCCGCTGTCGTCGATGACCGCCACCTCTCCGTTGCGGTTCATCGCCACCAGGTCGCCGTCGCGGTCCTTCACCACGCTCAGCTTGATAAACTTGATCCGCCCCGGATATTTCGCCTCCAGGGTGGTCTGCTCCGCGCGCCGGCTCGCCGTGCCGCCGATATGGAAGGTGCGCATGGTGAGCTGGGTGCCCGGCTCGCCGATGGACTGGGCGGCGATGATGCCCACCGCCTCCCCGATATTGGCAATCTTGCCCCGGGCCAGGTCCCTTCCATAGCAGAGCGCGCACACGCCGCGCTTGGCCTGGCAGGTCAGCACCGACCGGATCTTCACCTGCTCGATGCGGGTCTGCTCGATCTTCTCCACGATCTCCTCGTTGATCTCCTGGTTGGCCTTGGCCAGCACCTCGTCGGTGTAGGGATCAACCACGTCCTCCAGCGAAACCCTGCCCAGAATGCGGTCGCCGATGGGCTCGACGATTTCCCCGCCCTCGATCAGCGGCGACACCTCGATGCCGTCCATGGTGCCGCAGTCGAACTCGTTGATGATGCAGTCGTGGGCTACGTCCACCAGCCGGCGGGTCAGGTACCCGGAGTTGGCGGTCTTCAGCGCGGTGTCCGCCAGACCCTTGCGCGCGCCGTGGGTGGAGATAAAATACTGCAGCACGTTCAGCCCCTCGCGGAAGTTGGCGGTTATCGGGGTCTCGATGATTTCGCCCGACGGCTTGGCCATCAGCCCGCGCATCCCCGCCAGCTGCCGGATCTGCTGGGCGCTTCCCCGCGAGCCGGAATCAGACATCATGTAGATGGGGTTGAAGCTGGCCACCTGCTTGACGTTGCCGTCCCGGTCCTTCACCGATTCGGTCTCCAGCTCCCGCAGCATCTCCCGCGACACGTTCTCGGTCACCTGGGCCCAGATGTCCACCACCTTGTTGTAGCGCTCGCCGTCGGTGATCAGGCCCTCTTTGTAATGGCTTTCAATTTCCTGCACTTCCTTGTTGGCGGTCTCGATGAGCTCCGATTTGCGCGAGGGAATGATCATGTCGCCGATGCAGATGGAAAGGCCCGACTGGGTCGCATACTTGTAGCCCAGGTCCTTGAGGCGGTCCGCCAGCAGGATGGTCTTCTTGTCCTTGCACAGCCGGTAGCAGTAGCTGATGAGGTCGGCCAGCTCCTTCTTGCCCATCACCCGGTTGATCACATCGAAGCCGATCTCCTCGGGCATGATCTCCCTTAAAATGATCCGTCCCACGGTGGTGTCTTTGATCTCACCGTCCATGCGCACCTTGATTTTCGCGTGGAGATCGACCATGCCGTTGTCATAGGCCACCCGAACCTCGCCGGGATTGGCGAAGACCTTGCCCTCCCCCTTCATCGATTCACGCTCACGGGTCAGGTAGTAAATGCCCAAAACGATGTCCTGGGTGGGCACAATGATCGGCTTCCCGTGGGCGGGGGAGAGAATGTTGTTGGTGGACATGAGCAGCACCCGCGCCTCAATCTGCGCCTCGATGGCGATGGGAATGTGCACCGCCATCTGGTCGCCGTCAAAGTCGGCGTTGAAGGCGGAGCACACCAGCGGATGCAGCTGAATGGCCTTGCCCTCGATCAGGATCGGTTCAAAGGCCTGGATGCCCAGCCGGTGCAGGGTGGGCGCGCGGTTGAGCAGCACCGGATATTCCCGCACCACCTCGTCCAGGGCGTCCCACACCTCGGCGGTTTCCTTCTCCACCAGCTTCTTGGCGCTCTTGATGGTGGTGGCGAACCCCTTCTTGATCAGCCGGTTGTAGACAAAGGGCTTGAAGAGCTCTATGGCCATCTTCTTGGGCAGCCCGCACTGATGGAGCCGCAGCTCCGGCCCGATCACGATAACCGAGCGGCCGGAATAGTCAACCCGCTTGCCCAGCAGGTTCTGCCGGAAGCGGCCCTGCTTCCCTTTGAGCATGTCGCTCAAGGATTTGAGCGGCCGCTTGTTGCGTCCGGTCACCGTCTTCCCGCGGCGGCCGTTGTCGAACAGCACATCAACCGCCTCCTGCAGCATGCGCTTCTCGTTGCGCACGATGATCTCCGGCGCCTCCAGCTCCTGCAGCCGCTTGAGCCGGTTGTTGCGGTTGATCACCCGGCGGTACAAATCGTTGAGGTCGGAGGTGGCGAAGCGCCCGCCGTCGAGCGGCACCAGCGGCCGCAGGTCCGGGGGCAGCACCGGCAGGGTTTCCAGGATCATCCACTCCGGCTTGTTTCCCGAATTCTTGAAATCCTCCACCACCTTCAGCCGCTTGGCCAGCTTCTGGCGCTTGGCCTCCGAGGCGGTGGTCTTCATCTCCACGCGCAGGCTCTTGGAAAGCGAGTCCAGCTGGAGGCTCTTGAGCAGGTCGCGGACCGCCTCCGGCCCGATGCCCGCCTTGAAGTTCTTGCCGTACTCCACCAGCGCCTTCAGATAGCGGTCCTCCGGCATCAGCTCACCCTGGGTGAGCGGGGTTTCCCCGGGGTCGACCACGATGTACTGCTCAAAGTAGATCACCTTTTCCAAGTCCCGCAGGGTGATGCCGAGGAGGTTGCCGATCCGGCTGGGCAGGCTGCGCAGAAACCAGATGTGGGCCACCGGGCTGGCCAGCTCGATATGCCCCATGCGCTCCCGTCGCACATAGGAGGGAATCACCTCGACCCCGCACTTTTCGCACACCACCCCCCGGTGCTTCAGCCGCTTGTACTTGCCGCAGTTGCACTCGTAATCCTTGGTCGGCCCGAATATCTTGGCGCAGAAAAGCCCGTCCCGCTCCGGCTTGAAGGTGCGGTAGTTGATGGTTTCCGGCTTCTTCACCTCACCATGCGACCAGCTGCGGATATCGTCGGGGGAGGCGATGCTGATGCGGATTGCCTCGAAGTCGAGCGATTTCTTCGGCTTATCAAAAAAACTGTAGCTCACTTCCATGGAGGGTCTCCCTTTTCCGGTTCTAGTCCTTTTTTTCCAGCCCGACAAACTGCACGTTCAGGCAGAGACTCTGCAATTCCTTGACCAGCACGTTAAACGATTCCGGCAGGCCCGGTTCCAGGTCCGCTTCCCCCTTGACAATATTCTCGTACAGCTTGGTTCTCCCCTGCACGTCGTCGGACTTGACGGTGAGGAACTCCTGGAGGGTATAGGCCGCGCCGTACGCCTGCAGCGCCCACACCTCCATCTCCCCCAGCCGCTGCCCGCCGAACTGGGCCTTGCCGCCCAGGGGCTGCTGCGTCACCAGCGAATAGGTGCCGATGGAGCGGGCATGGATCTTGTCGTCCACCAGGTGGTGCAGCTTCATCATGTAAATCATGCCCACGGTGATCTTGTTGTCAAAGCACTCGCCGCTTCTGCCGTCAAAAAGGGTGGTCTGGCCGTTTTCCGGCAGTCCCGCCGCCTTGAGATAATCGGTGATCTGGTCCTCCGAGGCGCCGTCGAACACCGGCGACGCGAAGCGCACCCCCGCGCTGAACTCCCGCGCCAGCGCCATGACCTCGTCGTCGTCGGCCTCGCTGATGAGCTTGGACAGTTCCCGGTCGTCCAGCAGATCCTTCAGCCGGGCGCGCAGCGCCTGCGGCGAATAGTTCTTGTCGATAAACTCCTTGATCCGGTCGCCCAGTCCGCGGGACGCCCACCCCAGGTGGGTCTCCAGGATCTGGCCCACGTTCATTCTCGAGGGAACGCCCAGGGGGTTGAGCACGATGTCCAGCGGCGTCCCGTCTTCCAGGTAGGGCATGTCCTCCTCGGGAAGAATCCGCGAGAGAACCCCCTTGTTGCCGTGGCGCCCGGCCATCTTGTCGCCCACCGCCAGCTTGCGTTTCACCGCCAGGTCCACCTTGACCATCTTGATGACGCCGGGGGGCAGCTCATCACCGCTGCGCAGGCGCTCGATCTTCTCGGTAAAGATGATTTTGGTGGCCTTGATCTTCTCCTCCAGGTCCTCCCGGATGGCGGCGATCTCCTCCTCCGCCTTCTTGCTTTCGATGACGATGTCCTTCCATTTGCTCGAGGGTATCTTCGCCAGCGCCTCGGCGTTGATCTTCTGGCCCTTTTCCAGCAGGCGGCTTGAGGAGCGCTTGTCGATCAGCCGCTTGGCCGACACCTTGCCGATGAGCAGGTGCCGGATCTTCTCATCCGCGCTGTCCTTGAGAATCTTGATCTTGAGCTCCTGGTCCTTCAAAATTTTGGCCAGCTGCTCATTCTCAATCGCCTTGCTGCGCTCATCCTTGTCGACCCCCTTGCGCGAGAAAATCCGGACGTTGATCACCGTGCCTTCAATGCCCGGGGGAACCCGCAGCGAGGTGTCCTGGACATCGCGGGCCTTTTCGCCGAAAATGGCCCGCAGCAGCTTTTCCTCCGGGGAAAGCTGGGTCTCGCCCTTGGGGGTGATCTTGCCCACCAGGATATCGTTCGCCTTCACCTCGGCGCCGATGCGGATCACCCCGCTTTCATCGAGATCCTTTAAGGCCTCCTCGCCCAGGCCGGGGATGTCCCGGGTTATCTCTTCCTTGCCCAGCTTGGTGTCCCGGGCGAGCACTTCGAACTCCTCGATGTGGATGGAGGTGAAGTAATCGTCCCGCACGATCTTCTCATTGACCAGAATCGAATCCTCAAAGTTGTACCCTTCCCAGGGAAGGAAGGCCACCAGGAGATTGCGCCCCAGGGCCAGTTCCCCCCGGTCGATGGCCGGGCCGTCGGCGATAATCTCACCGCGCTTCACCTTCTCGCCCGCCCGCACCAGCGGCTTCTGATTGATGCAGGTGTTCTGGTTGGAGCGCTTGAACTTAATCAGGTTGTAGATGCTCACCCCCCCGTCCTTGTCGCTGCCGTCCCGCTGCTCGTGTTTCACCACGATGCGGTTGGCGTCGACGCTCTCCACCGTCCCGTCCTGCTGCGCCACCAGGGTGACCCCCGAGTCCCGGGCGATGTCCGCCTCGATGCCGGTGCCCACCAGGGGGCTCTCGGTCTTCATCAGCGAAACCGCCTGGCGCTGCATGTTGGATCCCATCAGCGCGCGGTTGGCGTCATCATTTTCCAGGAAGGGAATCAGCGCGGCGGCAACGCTCACCAGCTGCATCGGGGACACGTCCATGTAGGACACGTCCTCGGGACGCACCATCACGAACTCGCCGCCCCGGCGGGCGGACACCAGTTCGAGGGAAAAGCGCCCCTTGGGGTCAAGCGGCGCATTGGCCTGGGCGATGGCGTGGTCCTTTTCGTCAAGCGCCGAGAGAAATTCGATCTGGTTGGTCACCACCCCGTTCACCACCTTGCGGTAGGGAGTTTCAATGAAGCTGAAGTCATTGATCCGGGCGTAGGTGGAGAGGGATGAGATCAAGCCGATGTTCGGGCCTTCCGGGGTTTCAATCGGGCAGATCCGGCCATAGTGGGTGGGATGCACATCCCGCACCTCAAATCCCGCGCGCTCGCGGGTCAACCCGCCCGGCCCGAGCGCGGACAGGCGCCGCTTGTGGGTAATCTCGGATAAGGGATTGGTCTGGTCCATGAACTGGGAGAGCTGGCTGGAACCGAAAAATTCGTTGATCACCGCCGATACCAGCTTGGCGTTGACCAGGTCGTGGGGCATGAGGGTTTCCACTTCCTGCAGCCCCATGCGCTCCCGGATGGCCTTTTCCATCCGTACCAGGCCGATGCGGTACTGGTTCTCGATCAATTCGCCGACGGTCCTGACCCGGCGGTTGCCCAGGTGGTCGATGTCATCGACCTCGCCCTTGCCGCACTTCAGGCGCAGCAGGTACCTGACCGTCTCCATGATATCGTCCTTGCGGACCACCTGCACGTCGAGGGGCACGTTCAGGTTGAGCTTGTAATTGAGCTTTAAGCGCCCCATCTTGCCCAGGTCATAGTAATCGGCATTGAAGAACAGGCGGTCAAAAAAGGTGTGCGCGCTCTCCTTGGTGGGCGGATCGTGCGGGCGCAGCCGGCGGTAGATTTCCACCACCGCGTCCTCCTGCGACTTGATTTTATCAAGGGCCAGGGTGTTGCGAAACGACGCGTCGGTCAGCAGGTCATCGATAAAGAGTATGGCAAAGCTTTCCACCCGCCGGTCCCTGAGCATCTTCAGTTTGTCCGCGGTCAGCTCCTCGTTGCAGGAGATGAGGAGCTCGCCGGTCGCCGGATCGGCAATGTCATGGGCCGCATACTTGCCCTCCAGGTCTTTCATGGCGATGGGAACCAGCTCGATGTTCGCCTCCTGGATCTTCTGCAGGGCGCCTTCCCTGATCCGCTTGTCCTTCTTGACGATCAGCTTTCCGCTTTCGGTGTCGTAGATGTCCTCGGTCGCCCGGTCCCCCACCTGCATGCTTTTCCGGAGGTATTTAAACAGCTTGGCATCCTTGAACACGATCTTTTCTGATTCGTAAAAATAATCGAGCAGCTCCTGTTCGGTATAGCCGAGCGCCTTGAGCAGGATGCTGGCGAGCAACTTGCGGCGGCGGTCGATCCGCACGTAGAGGATGTCCTTGGTATCAAATTCCAGGTCGATCCAGGAGCCGCGGTTGGGGATAATGCGCGCGTAGAAGATGAGTTTGCCGGCGCTGCTGGCCTTGCCCTTGTCATGATTGAAGAACACCCCGGGGGAGCGGTGCAGCTGGCTGACAATGACCCGCTCGGTGCCGTTGATGATGAAAGTGCCGCTGTCGGTCATCAGGGGCACCTCGCCGAAATAGACCTCCTGCTCCTTCACGTCCCGGATGCTCCGGGTTCCGCTCTCGGCATTCACGTCCCACACCACCAGTCGCAGCATCACCTTGAGCGGCACGGCGTAGGTGAGCTCCTTCTGGCGGCATTCATCCACGTCGTACTTGGGCTCGCCCAGGGTATAGCTGACGTACTCAAGAAAGGCGGTCTCGGAAAAATCCTTGATGGGAAAAACGCTTTTAAAAACGCCCTGCAGGCCGAAATTTCCCCGGTCCTGGGGCTTGGCATAGCGCTGCAGAAACTCCTCGTAGGACTTCCGCTGCACATCGAGGAGGCTGGGCTTTTCCATTACCTTCCTGATCCGGGAAAAATCCTTTCTCAGATAGTACCTGTTCAACGCATGATGGCTCATTGCAACCCCTGGCATGGATTAGCAGGCTGTTGAAAAACACCCGTCCGCCGCGCTGCGCTTATCCTTCCTACATGATGATCTGCCTGAATGGACGCCTCATTCCTCAGGCAGGCGCGCGCCGTGGGTCAGGATATTTTTTAACAGCCTGAGGAAAGCCGCCGGTCAGGTTGCCCTGACGACGGTGAAAAGCGCCGCTGCGCCCTTCAGGCAGTTACACCATCCCGCTACTTGATCTCAACCGTTGCCCCGACTTCTTCGAGCTTGGCCTTGGCATCCTCGGCTTCCTTCATGGGAATGCCTTCCTTCACCGTGCCGGGAGCGCCGTCAACCAGGTCCTTCGCTTCCTTCAACCCCAGGTTGGTGAGGGCGCGGACCACCTTGATTACCTGGATCTTCTTGTCGCCGGCCGCCTTGAGGATCACGTCAAACTCGGTCTTCTCCTCCTTGGCGGCGGCAGGGGCCTCCCCCGCGGCTCCGCCGGGCATGGCCATGGCCATGGGCATAGCCGCGGCTGAAACACCGAACTTCTCCTCAAGCTCCTTCACCAGAGTCGAAAGCTCCAGCACGGTCATGTTTTCGATGAACTGTATCACGTCGTCTTTGGTTATTTTTTCCATGATCCTTTATCCTCCTGCTCGCAACACTGTTTTAAGTTAGTGACTAGCCTGATTTGCTCTTTTCAATCGCATGCAATACCCGGACAAATTTCTGGGGAATGGCCTGCAGGGTGCCGAGCAGTCGCGCCGGCGGCGATGCGCAGAGCGACACGAACTTGGCCAGCAATTCCTTCCTGCCGGGCAGCGTGCTCAACCCCTGGGTCTGCTCGGCGGACAGCACCGTGCCCTCGAGGTATCCCGCCTTGATGCTCAGCTCGGTGTATTCCTTGAGATACCGCACCAGCACCTTGACCGGCGCAACCGGATCGCCCGAGCTGATCACGATCGCCGTCGGCCCCTCCAGGTAGTCATGCAGACCCTCCAGCGCCGTCCCTTTGGACGCCCGCTTCAGCAGGGTATTCTTGACCACCTGGTACTCCGACGAAGCGCGGCGCAGCTCATTGCGAAGCTGGGTAATCTTCTCCACCGTGAGCCCCCGGTAGTCGGTAACCACCACCAGGGCCGCGTCCTTGAGCTTGCCCGATAAGGAGGCAACAATTTGTTCTTTCTCTTCTCGTTTCAATGGACTTCAACCTCCTTTCAAAAAACACCTGTGCCCCTGATGCCATGCCTGCTTCAGGCCTTCAGGGCAGCTAAAAAAACCCTCAACCTTCCCCGTGAACAGGAGATGCAGACAAGACGTTGAGCGGGGGAATGGGCGCGTGACAGACCGATTAACCGATCTGACGGGTAAACGCCGGGTTCACCTTGATCCCCGGTCCCATGGTTGTCGACAGCACGATGCTTTTCAAATAGACGCCCTTGCTGGTCGGGGGCTTCAGCTTGACCAGCGCGTCGATCAGGGCGGTCACATTGTCTTTGAGTTTTTCCACCGCGAAAGAAATCTTTCCGGTTCTGGCATGCACGATGCCGGCCTTGTCAACCTTGAATTCAATCTTTCCTTTTTTGAGGTCGGCCACGGCATCGGCGATGTTGAAGGTCACCGTTCCCACCTTGGGATTGGGCATCAGCCCCCGCGGGCCGAGGATTTTACCGATTTTGCCCACCATCCCCATCATGTCCGGCGTTGCGATGGCCTTGTCAAAATCAAGCCATCCCTGGGTGATCTTTTCGATCATGCTTTCCGCCCCGACAAAATCGGCGCCGGCGCCCAACGCCTCCTTCTCCTTTTCCCCCTTGGCAAACACCACCACCCTGGTTTCCTTGCCGGTTCCGTGGGGGAGCATTACCGATCCGCGCACCATCTGGTCGGCATGCTTGGGGTTGACCCCCAGGCGCACCGCCACATCCACGGTCTCATCGAACTTGGCAAATGCGGCATCCTTGATCACCTTCAGCGCCTCTTCAAGCTCGTAGACCCTGTTTCTGTCGACCTTCTCGCGCGCATCCCTGTGCTTTTTACCTTTTTGACCAGACATGGCCTTTCTCCTTCGCTTCTATACCTGTCAGCCGCGGGCCGGTGAATGCCCGCTCCCTGACCCTGTGTGCGTGTCCGCTACACCACCTCGATGCCCATGCTCCGGGCGGTTCCCTCGATAATCTTGATCGCTCCCTCCAGGTCCACCGCATTGAGATCGGGCATCTTCAGCTGAGCGATCTCCCTGACCTGGTCGGGCGTGACCTTGCCCACCTTGTCCCGGTTCGGCTCAGCCGAACCCTTGATGATGCCGGCGGCTTTTTTAATCAGCACCGCGGCGGGCGGCGTCTTCACAATAAAGGAAAATGAGCGGTCGGAAAAAATGGTGATGACCACCGGAAGAATGAGATCGCCCTTGTTCTGGGTCTGCGCGTTAAAGGCCTTGCAGAACTCCATGATGTTCACGCCGTGCTGGCCGAGGGCCGGGCCGACCGGAGGCGACGGGTTGGCTTTCCCCGCGGTTATCTGCAGCTTTTTAATCGCAAGCACTTTTTTTGCCATATTCCGTTCCGTCCACTAGATTGTTTAAATGTAGCTTTCCTCAGGCGGCTAATTTTTCTTCACCTGAAGAAACTCCAGTTCAATGGGAGTCGACCGCCCGAAAATGGACACCAGCACCTTGAGCCTGCCCTTCTCCGGCTTGACTTCCTCCACCAGCCCGTTGAAGTTGTTGAAGGGCCCGTCGATGATGCTGACGCTGTCCCCCTTCTCAAACGATACCTTTGGCTTGGGCTTCAGCTTTCCTTCCTTGATCTGGCTCAAAATGTCCTTTGCCTGAACCTCGGGAATGGCGATGGGCTTGTTGCCGCCACCGATGAAACCGGTCACCTTGGGGGTGTTTTTGACAATGTGCCAGGTCTCGTTGTCCATATACATGTTGATCAGCACATAGCCGGGAAAAAACTTGCGCGAGGTGGTTTTCCGCTCTCCCCGGATCATCTCCACCACGTTCTCGGTGGGAATCACGATCTCGGAAAAAAATTCCTCCTTGCCGAACTGTTTGATGCGCTCCTCGAGGGCCGTCTTCACCTTGTTTTCATAGCCGGAATAGGTATGAATCACATACCACTTCTTTTCCATAAATCCCCTCTCATTTATCCCAGGATAACCCTGATAATGCGGGTGAGGCCAAGATCGATCAGTCCGAGAAAGAAGGCTATGATGATGACGATGACGAGGACCACCGAGGTAGACGCAAGCGTGTCTTTCCGTGTCGGCCAGACGACTTTCTTCAGTTCGAGCTGCACTTCCTGGAGGAATTGCACAATCTGTTGGAACATTATACACCCCTCGGCCGCTGCGCGGTCATGGTTGCGTTACATCGTTGGCAGGCCAGGAGGGATTCGAACCCCCATCACCCGGATTTGGAGTCCGGTGCTCTAGCCGTTGGAGCTACTGGCCTACGCATCATTACTATATTTATTGCACCGCCTTACTTTGTTTCCTTATGGAGGGTGTGGGCATGGCAGAATCGGCAGAACTTCTTGAACTCAAGCTTTTTCGTTGTCGTCCGCTTGTTCTTGGTCGTGGTGTAGTTTCTTCGTTTGCACTGCCCGCATTCAAGCGTTATAATTTCTCTCATCGCGTTGGTCTCTATGCTCTATAATGGATGATATGGTCCCGGCCTTATTCGATGACGTCCGACACCACGCCCGCGCCCACCGTCCGCCCGCCCTCGCGGATGGCAAACCGCAGCTCCTTCTCCAGCGCGATCGGCGTGATCAGCTCCACCGCCATCTCCACATTGTCCCCCGGCATCACCATCTCCACCCCCGCCGGCAGCGTCGCGTTCCCGGTCACGTCCGTCGTCCGAAAATAAAACTGCGGCCGGTAGCCGTTGAAAAACGGCGTGTGCCGACCACCCTCTTCCTTGGTCAATATGTATACCTGCGCCTTGAACTTCGTGTGCGGCGTGATGCTACCCGGCTTCGCCAGCACCTGCCCCCGCTCCACTTCCTCGCGCTTCGTCCCACGCAACAGCACCCCAATGTTGTCTCCCGCCTCCCCCTCATCCAGAATCTTCCGGAACATCTCCACTCCCGTGCACACCGTCTTCTGCGTCGGTCGGATCCCCACGATCTCCACCTCGTCCCCGATCTTCACCCTCCCGCGCTCCACCCGGCCCGTCACCACCGTCCCCCGTCCCGATATGGTGAATACATCCTCCACCGGAAGCAAAAACGGCTTGTCCACCTCACGCGCCGGCTGCGGTATGTAATTGTCCACCGCCTCCATCAGCTTCCACAAACATTCGTACTCCGGCGCGTTCGGATCCTTCGAATTCGACTCCAGCGCCTTCAATGCGCTCCCCGGGATGATCGGTATCTCGTCCCCCGGAAAATCATACTTGCTCAACAGCTCCCGCACCTCCAGCTCCACCAGATCCAAAAGCTCCTTGTCGTCCACCATGTCCGCCTTGTTCAAAAATACCACGATCGACGGCACCCGCACCTGCCGCGCCAGCAAGATGTGCTCCCGCGTCTGCGGCATCGGCCCGTCCGCCGCGCTTACCACCAGGATCGTCCCGTCCATCTGCGCCGCGCCCGTGATCATGTTCTTGATGTAATCCGCGTGCCCCGGACAATCAATGTGCGCGTAGTGCCGCTTGTCCGTCTGATACTCCACGTGCGCGATCGCGATCGTCAACCCCCGCTCCTTCTCCTCCGGCGCCTTGTCGATCTGATCGTACGCCATGAAATCCGCCTGCCCCTTCAATGCCAGCATCTTGGTGATCGCCGCCGTCAGCGTCGTCTTCCCGTGATCTACATGCCCGATCGTCCCTATGTTGATGTGGGGCTTCGTCCTCTCAAATTTCTTCTTCGACATGGCTCCTGCCTCCTCAAGAAGTGAATGATACCGTTTCCTGAATTGCAGCTTTCCAGAGAATCGTGGAGCCCACGACCGGGATCGAACCGGTGAACCTCTTCCTTACCAAGGAAGTGCTCTACCTACTGAGCTACGTGGGCCTTCAAAATACAATGGTTGGAGCGGGAAACGGGATTCGAACCCGCGACCCTCAGCTTGGAAGGCTGACGCTCTAGCCAACTGAGCTACTCCCGCCCAGTACAGTATAGAATGACTCTGCAAGTGTTGTGGTGGAGAGGGGAGGATTCGAACCTCCGAAGGTTGCACCAACAGATTTACAGTCTGCCCCCTTTGGCCACTCGGGAACCTCTCCCCGCTGCTCATTCATGGAGCTGGCGATGGGATTTGAACCCGCAACCTGCTGATTACAAATCAGCTGCTCTGCCGTTGAGCTACGCCAGCATAACCGCATGATTATATTTATATAAGATAAAAAAGCAACAATTTTTTTTAATATTTTTTACCGGCAGAGCAGATAGCTTCCAATTAACTGTTTTTATTATCATTTTTACGATGGGGTCGGCCCACGGCTCCCGTGCGCCGCGCCGATCCGGTGTGCCCGGTCAGCCCCCGTAGGGGACAGGGCCCGCAGTTCTGAGCCGGCCGGCAGAAGTGTTTCCCCACATACACGATGAGCGCGTGATATTCGTTGAACAGCCGGACATCGCTCTCCAGATTTTCCATAAACAGCTTCTGTATGTCCTCGTAACCGGCATCTTCCGCAATGAGCCGGTGCCGCAGAAGAATTCGTCTGGTGTAGGCGTCGACCACGAAAACCGGCTTCTCCCCGGCGTAGAGCAATATGCTGTCCACCGTTTCCGGTCCCAATCCGTTGATCCGGAGCAGTTTCGCCCGCAGGATCCCGGTTTCTTCGGCAAACATCCGCGCCAAGTCTCCCTGATACTGTCTGAATAGAAACCGGAGAAATGCCCTGATCCGTTTTGCCTTGAGGTTAAAAAAGCCGGAGGACCGGATGGCTCCGGCCAGGGTTTTCTCCCTGATGCCATACAGCCGGCGGGGATGGAGCAGATCCCTCTCTTTCAGCGCGGTGATGGCCTTTTCAACATTGGTCCACGCGGTGTTCTGGGTTAATATTGCCCCGATGATCACTTCAAAAGGGGAATCAGCCGGCCACCAGTGCAAGGGACCAATGGCTCGGTACAGCGTCTCATACAGGATATGAAGTAGTTCCCGGTTATGGCGTGCGCTCATGTCAAAGAACAGTCCGGCGGCAGCAGACGGGCTGTCCCACGATGCTGCCCGATGACGGTATCAGCTTGATTTATCAAATCATTAATGCTATGAAGATATCAATTAACTTTTGGCTGTAGGAAAAGGGTGGCGCTCTGTAGAACGTATTGAAAGTATTTCACGGTGAATGCCGCCGGCCGCAATGGCAGGTGGCATGCAGGACAAACGCTGCGTCAGGGATTGTTGCTCAATGGAAGCATGGTGGGCGATACTGGATTCGAACCAGTGACTTCTACCGTGTGAAGGTAGCACTCTCCCGCTGAGTTAATCGCCCGCGCTTTTCCTGTATATAAGAATCCGGGAAAAAGTTCAATAAGAATTTTAAGAAAGGGGGAATAAAGTCATGCAGCAAAAAATCGGTTTCATCGGCGGCGGCAACATGGGGGAGGCGTTGATAAAGGGCATTCTTAAAGCCGGGGTGAGTTCCCGCCAGGCGGTTTTCGTTTCCGACATCAGGGGCGAACGGCTCAAAGCCCTGCAGAAAAGTTACGGCATAAAAATCTGCAAGGACAATCTGGCCGTCGCCGCTCAGGCTGACATCATTATTTTATGCGTCAAGCCCCAGAACATGGAGGTGGTACTCTCGGGATTGGCCCCCGCCATCAGCGGCAGGCACCTGATCATTTCGGTCGCCGCCGGCATCCCCAGCGATTTCATTTCCCGCCATTTCAAAAGCAGCATACCCATCATCCGGGTCATGCCCAATACCCCGGCGCTGATCGGGGAAGGGGCTTCAGCGCTCTGCAAGGGCAGGAATGCCACCGACAGCAACCTTAAAATCGCCCAGAGCATTTTCAGCGCGGTGGGCAAGGTGGTCATTGTCGATGAAGCGCTGATGGATGCGGTCACCGGCTTAAGCGGCAGCGGTCCCGCCTATGTATTCCTGATCATTGAGGCGCTGGCGGACGCGGGGGTCAAGATGGGACTGACCCGCGAGGTGTCCCTGCTCCTCGCCACCCAGACCTGCCTGGGGTCGGCAAAAATGATCGCCGAGACCGGTGAACATCCCGCCCGGCTGCGGGACATGGTCACCTCCCCGGGGGGCACCACCATCAGCGGGCTGCACAAGCTGGAAGCGGGCCGCCTCCGATCAGCCCTGATGGATGCGGTTGAGGCGGCGACCAAACGGTCACAGGAGCTGGGCGCCGCGAGGAGATAAAAAACTCACACTGGCATGCATAAAACGCGTGCGCCCCTTCACAGCATCATGAAGTTATGAAAACCGATTCTTCTTCTACAAATTTTCCCCCTCACCTCAATTTCTCCCCCAGGGGAGAGGAGGTTCATTTGGTGCCCTCTACCCGAGGGAAGAGGAGATTAAAAAGGTTCCCTCTCCCCACTGGGGGAGAGGTTTACCCGCCTCTGGCGGTGCCGAAGGCGACCAGGGGTTAGGGTGAGGGGGCATATGGATCCCCTCATCACGTCGGGCATGACAAAACAATAATCAGAGTTTTCTATACTTGATACACGATCAATTAACCGCCCAAGACCCCCAGCCCCTGACGACACAACCGCCCAACTGGCCGGCAATCATCTCCTGGTCTTTCTACGATTTTGCCAACACCATCTTCTCCATGAACATCATCTCGCTCTACTTCCCCCTCTGGGTGACGGTGGACAAGGGAGGCCGGGACATTGTATACAGCCTCTCCCTTGCGCTCTCCTCGGTGATGGTCGCCGTATCCATGCCCATCATCGGCTCCCGGTGCGACCGCTTGGAAAGAAGAATGCCCCTGCTGGTCTCCCTGACCCTGCTCTCGGTCATCTCCACCGGCCTCATCGGCATTTTCGATCAGCTCCTGCCGGGGCTCCTTTTTTTCGCGCTGGCCAACTATGGATTCCACGCGGCCCTGGTTCCCTACGACGCGCTGCTTCCCTCGGTCAGCCGGGGGTACTCGGTGGGCAAGGTCGCGGGCATCGGCGTCGCCCTGGGGTACGTAGGCGCCATTGCCGGCATACTGATGGTAAAGCCCTTCCTCAGCGAAACCGGGGGGCGCGTGTCCGCTTTTATCCCCACCGCCATTCTCTTTCTGCTCTTTTCCCTCCCCTGTTTTTTCCTGGTCAGGGATGAAAAGACAAAGGCGCCCGGAATCGCGTGGCGATCATTGAAGGAAGAGATGCTGCACAGCAAGGAAACCATTGCGCGGAGCAGGGAATACCCCGGGCTGCTCGCCTTTCTCGTCGCCAATTTTCTGTACTGCGACGCAGTGAACACGGTCATTGCCTTCATGTCGGTCTATGCCCACGAGGTGGGCGGCTTCAGCGATGCCATGATACGCATACTGCTCATTGTCTCCACCCTTTTTGCCGTGGCAGGTTCGTTCGCCTTCGGCTGGATTACCGAGCGCAGGGGGGCCAAGCGGACGCTGGTCATGGTGCTGTACCTGTGGATCGCCGGCCTGCTGGTGGGCAGTGCAACTTTTTCGCCGGCAATGTTCTGGACCATAGGGCCGCTGGTGGGAATCGCCCTGGGCGGAACCTGGGTCGCGGCGCGCGCCCTGGTGCTCGATCTTTCGCCGCCGGAAAAGGTCGGCGAGATCTATGGTCTTTATAATATGGGAGGGAAATTCGGGTTTATCCTGGGGCCGCTTGTGTGGGGAGCGCTGGTGTATATGTTTGACGGATTCGGCGCGTTTAAATACCGGATTGCCCTGTTCTCCCTGATCTTTTTCATCCTGGGCGGCCTCTATTTGCTCAGGAAAGTTCCCGACCGCCGGAGCAAGCAGTAGCCGCAAGCTTCAGCTTGCGCTTTTTCTGCACTGTCTGACTGCTTTTATCGCAGGCTTAAGCCTGCGACTACGCCGGCATGTTGAGGTGGAAAATAACTGTTGCGAACGCGGCAGGTGTGTGATATTTAACGACCGTTAGATGCGATTACAACAGTTGCGGTGGGTGTAGCTCAATTGGTTAGAGCACTGGGTTGTGGCCCCAGAGGCTGAGGGTTCGAGCCCCTTCACTCACCCCACGCGCCCGTAGCTCAGCTGGACAGAGCGTCGGACTTCGAATCCGCAGGTCGGGCGTTCGAATCGCCCCGGGCGTACCATATTTATTGGCCGCCCAGAGGGCGGCCAATATTATATGGGTGACCTTAATGGGTGACTTGGCCGGAAATGGCCATTATTGCCCGGCATAATTTATCTGCTTCACCGGGGTTGATCCTCAAATAATAGATAGTCTTGCCGCCTGCGTCCTTCCGATACCCGAAGCCCCAATTGATCCCGTAATACACCGGGGAGGCTTTGCCTGCCTCTAAGCCCATGCAGGAAATCATAAAGTTACTGTTGTACCCGATATACGCCTCGTTTTGCTTACTGGATTCAGGAATGGGTTCAAATAGGATTTTTATCCATTCAAACTTTTTCATATCCCCTCCAGTTCCGGATCATCATACTTATACCAGGGCTTCTCCTTACCGGTTGACTGCCTAACCCTTTCGGCTATGAATTTAATGTCCTCGCAAAGTTTTCGGGCATATTGCGGGTCAACCCACAATGAATAGACGGACTTACCAAACAGGCTCATTTGCTTTCCGTCGGGCAGCGTATCCCGGACAACAAATCCCATCGTCGGAGAGCATGATACTTGCCCATCATGATTTTTACAAACCCGCATGATCTGCAGTACCGTATTTTTGGGAACCAACAACTGGTCTGCATCCTTTGGTAAAGGCTCAAGCGATAATTTAATCGCGATCGTATCTTTATGGTAGTTTGATCTACCCATCATTCCTCCCTATTTGATATCTTCCAGTTTTTTCACGGCTTCGATAGTACTGCCGCGCAAACTCTGTAGATACCAATCCGTGGTAGTGCTTCTGGAGTGCCCTAGCAAATCGCGGATAGATGTTAAGCCGACGCCCATATTGTCCAGCTTGCTGGCGCCAAAATGGCGGAAGGCGTGAAAGCTGAAATACGGCACATCGGCTTTTTTACAAAGTTTCCTCATTAGCTTGGAACGGTATAAATAAGGTTTGTTGGTGACCGGATTGATAAACACGTAATCCCCATTCCTTTCAATCCGTGCCAAGGTTTCCATCAGGACCTGGTTCAGAGGCACCTTAATTTCCTTCTCATCTGAATTCTTAGCTTTGCGCGTGTAAAGTGATAAGTAACTATCGTGGACGTGTTCCCACTTCAACTGGTTGACGCTGGAAATACGGCCCAGCGTGTGAATAATAACCAGGAGATACAGCCTGTCTTTAGGATCAGAGACATTTAAAACTTTTTTAATGTCCTCTTCGGGCGGAATGTAGCGCGGCTTCTTTTTTTGTGAATAGGGTTCCAACCCTTTGACTGGATTGTAGTCAATAATGTCCAGTTTTATGCCGAAGTTAAATATCGCCTTGATCAATCTCATTTGCTTATTTGCCTTGGCGTTCGATTCCTCGGCAACTTTATCCAAGTAATCCTTTACATCTTTCTTGGTTATTTTTACCTTGTACGCCCAAATTACTTTTAAATTGTCAATGAGCTTTTTATTCTCCTGGTGGTGCTTTTTACTTCTCCTGAGTTTTATGTCTTGTAACCTCCGCCAGCAGATCTCTGTAAAAGCGGTTTTTATCTGTGCTGCATCTTTCTTGGCTTCGGCCATTGCGGCCTGGGCTTCTCTTTTGGTTCTGAACCCGGCTTTCCTGTAACGAATCCCATTTCTCCAAAACTCGTACCGATAACGCCCTTGATGACGCGAGCAACCCATGTATCACCTCCATCGTGGTTTGTTTGTCAAACCTGACAATTTTGCCCAGCTTTATGCCAGCCAATAAAACCCGATGCTCATACACAAACCACTCTGAAGTCTGCAGTATTTGTGCTAACTGTTTCGCGGTTATGAGTTCCATTTATAATCGCTCGGTAGTGTTTTTAAATAGGCTCTAAGAAACTCTTTCGCTTTGGCATGGTGCTGTTCAGCAGTTTTATCCATTTGTTCAATTTTCCTGCTTGTCCTGTAATAAATTTTTAAGTGTTCCAGCGCCTTATTTCTTAAGGCCAGATTGCCTTTCTTCATAAATCCTCCACAGATTTTTTTAACAGGTCATTCCAAAAGAACAGTTTGATAATCTTTGCTTCATCATTAATTTTAATTTCAGTTATTGCACCAGCCATTTCTTTTAAGTCAGCGTCAAAATAGAGGGTGTAGTCTGACTGGTTATTCCTCTCCCTTTTTTTTACAGCTACTAATTCATGAAATGGATTATCATCTGACGGTAGCGGATTAAATATTTTCCTGATGGACTCTATGCGTTTTTTATGTTGTTCTTTTAATTTAGACATTAAGATTTTTAGTTGATTTTCTTTAATGTTTTTAGGTCGTGGCCCACGCATACAATTTACCTCCAGGGGTTTGACCCCCGCCGGCATTGAGCCGGCGAGAGTCTGAAATTGGTTGTCCTTTAAGACTGCCAGCAACCCTTGTACCGGCTGCGAGCAATCTGCCCTTGCCGTGTACAAGTCCCCATCACTTACGTTATCCCGCATTGCGGGAAGAGTTTTCACTCCTTGCCTGTGAGCTACTAGCAAGAACCGCCGCCTGATTATTGAGGATCGGGCGGTTGGTAGGACTTCAACTTAAACCATTTAGATGACTTAGGCTGAGGTGCTACCTGGATTTTAATCTTTGGAACGTAAGGCGGACTCGGTACTTTAATAAAACCTCTTTTTTCTGGTGTTTTGAAAGCCACAGTCCACTTCCGTAAAAACTGAATGTCTTGCGGTTGTATGTCCATTTCCTTAGCGAAAAGCACGCTCTCTCTAAAAGGCGACTGGAATACCACATGAGTACCACATGAAAGCATCACGTGTTTCAGGTCATCCTTCATTCCTGAGAATACCTGGGTGGCCAGCAGAACGGATAGGTTATACTTCCGGCCTTCCCGTAAAGCTGTTTCCAGGAAATTACTGCCAATAAAATTCTGGCATTCGTCGATGTAAATGGCACACGGTGGATACTCATCAGGTTCATCGAATCTCATGTACATAATTACCATTTGGGCAACCACTGCCCCTGTAAAAATCATCGCCTCCTTTCCCATTCCTTTGCAATCTAGGATCAGCGTCTTCCCGGTCTGGATTAAATCCCTAAGTCTGACACCGCCTTTACCGCAGAGGATTGGTCGCATCTTTTCCGATGCGAGTAAAAAGTTTAATCGGCTTAGAAGTCCGTCCCGTGCCTCACTGATTCCTTTTTCCGTTGAGTTGAGTATTTCATCTCTGACATTAATGAGGGATTTTAAGTCCTCTCTCCAGGCATCGAGTTACTGCCCTGTCAAAGATAGCGCACATCTTGACTGTTAACTCCTTGTTCTGTTCAGAAGTATGGGTGATCATCTGATTAAGAGAGTTACGTAAACTTTCCGATATGGTGTGAATGTCATAATCACCGTTCATAAGGTTTAAAGATACGGGAGTCTTGAGCGAACAGTAGATGGCCTTGCCTCGGCTCAGATACAGACAGTCCTTGGCCAGTTCACCCGACGGGTCTATTAAAATCTTAGAATACGGGTAGTAACTGTCCTGCTGCCAGAACGTCTCTATTAACTTGGACTTGCCCGTACCTGGCTGTCCCATCACTAGGATATGCCTGGGTCGGTACTTGGACGGCAGCCGGACTACATCCATATCTTCAGTCATTCCCAGCTTTAGGCTGTTCAACAGTAATGACATTTTCAACCCCAACATTCTTGAGTTTCTGTTCATACTCAAATTGATGGTTCATGGTTTCAATTTCAGCCTGGAGTTGCTTCTGCTTGTTGGTTTCGTTTAGGATAATCAATGACAGCACATCATTATTACCCTTTCGGATTTCGATTTCCCGCAACTTTCTGCGGTGTTCAATCAGTTCATGGGCTTCCCTGATTTTGTCATCGTGGGTACTAGCTATCACATTAGCCTCAGATTTTTTGGTAGCGGCTGTAAGCAGCTTATCGGATATTTCTGCCATATAGGTGGCAATTTCCAGCTGGTCTTTGAGACGAGCCTTTTCTATCTTTCTGGTTATAAAGCCACGGGGCAGAATAGGTTTCGGCCTTTCTTCATAGTCATCATCAAAACGCATCAGGGATTTGTTATCTGCCATACGCGCTGCTCCTTTCGGCTATCATTCTTGCTGCCAGCCATTGTGCGGCGATTTCTGCCTGAGTAACATCCTGTTTAACTTCCTGCCGTTCAGCTTTCACCAAAGTTAATTCGGTTTTCACCGAGTGGAGTTGATACCAAAGCAATGCGGTTACCATGCTTAAAATTAGTATTATAATTCGCATATTTCCTCCGTAAGGAACGTCAATAGTTCCGTGTGTTTTACAAATGTGTAGCAGGGTATCTGTGGCTGGTGAAACAACTCTCTTAAAAACGGCAGTGCATCTTCATACGAATTCCATTTGTTTAACTTACTTTCCAGGTACTCCGGCGTCTCCTGCAGTATAACCTCAATGATCACGCAAATTGCATCACCTCCCTTCGTCACAATTAGTGCGATAATGTCGGAGCGCAACCCACAGGGTACTTCCACCTCACGCTTGACGATGGACTGCGGGTAGGCAGTGAGAATATTCAGAATGGTCTGGGTAATGAGTTTGGAATGAGGCTGGTAGGTAGACTTGGAATCTACTCTGTAGTATCCCCGGCATTTTTCTATTTTGCCGGTTAGGACGTGCGGTCTTAATAGCTTGTCAACCTGTACGCGGGCGCTATGTCCGGGCTGCCATTTAACTTTACCGGTCTTGATGAGGTAATCACTGATCACAAAAGCATCAGCAACTTTCAGGACGTTTAAGAGACTCAATATAACGTTTATTAGGTCCATTTAAGCTCCTAAGTGTTGCCATATCTATACTTTAACAATATTCAATAGTCAAGGAAAAAATCCTATTTCCATGAAAATAATTAATTAAAATTTATATTGACTTATTAAATTTTAAGATTATTCTGGTTGCCAAAAGGAGAATGGGTAATGGAACAGAAAAAACTATTTCAGAGGTACGCTTATTTTTTTGAGGTCTTACAGAGAATGGGCGATTTGAGTCTGTACAAGGATGTTAAGATTAAAGATTTGAATATGCCTAAAGGAATGATGCAGGTGGGTTATAACGAACTGGCAAAACTTAAAGAAGAAGGTTTTCCTGGGGATTTGATTGATTATTTAAGCGTCCTATCCAGCGCGTACATAATTGCTGAATGGAAGAAACAAAGTGAAGAAGCTTACTTAAACAGTAAATTTACTCCAGTGATTGCAAAAGACCTGTTTGAGAATTTATGGCTGGTAATGGCGAGAAACCTCAAGGACGGCAGAAATGCAGTACGGTTGTTTAATAAAAATCCTAGCTACTTTCTTGATGGTTTTCAAATATCAAATGAGAAACTTTTTAAGAAGCTGAACAAAAGACATACCTTGTTCTTTCGCCTGGGAATTTTTCACGCAATGTCAGCTTTAAATTGCATTGAATACCATAAAGAGTACGAGTTTTCTTTGATTGAAAATATGTTGTTAAAGGTTATTTGGGATAAATTTGTGAATAAGGCATTTAATGAAATTTAGTTTTTAATTTCAAGCAGTTATTAAGTGGTTTCTTATCTCTTTTTCCCCTATCTCTCCCCTTTTTCTTATCCTCCGTGTCAGGGTTTCCCAGCTTTCCAAAGCGTCAGCGCCGAGCGAAGCGAGGCGCATCAAGAAGTCCCTTCCTTTAAGACCTAAAAATATACTTCCAGTACTCTTTCCTCATTTTCTTTACATTCTCATCACCCAAAACAAACTTATCAAATAATGCATCCCTGGTACTCAACATCCAATACATAAACATAACTAAAAAACCTGTAACTACAATCCAAACATTCACATAACCTTCCCAGCCATCCTTAAAAGCCACAGCGCCACTAAAAAGCATGTAACCTATCAAAAAGATATCTCTCAGCGTTCTCATAGCTCCTCCTTTCAAAAGTTTTCAAGGAACATACCAAAACCTAATCCAAAAACAAAGATTTTTTTATCTATAAAATTCCAAGACACTTATCACGCACAATTACAGATAATCCGGTAAAGTTTGCCAGAGCTTTCCAAAGCGCAAGCGCCGACCGAAGGGAGGCGCGTATAAAAGTCCCTTCCTATCCCGACGGGTTGTAGGGCGGAGCCCTACCTTCCCTCAAATTAATAAAGAGACGCAGCTCCTCAATACCCCATAGCTCAATAAGCAGCACCAGCAGCTGAATACCAAATCCCTATTAAATACTCGACCTTCCCATAAGTCAAAGCCAACCAGTGCCACCCATCCTAAGATAGCTCAAATTAAAACAGCTCACGCAAAACCATCCAGGCAATCTGTAGCATACACTCAATAACCACCAAAATAATCCTTCCAGGCCTCAATGAATCATTGCCTCCGGAGGAAATCGATAACCTCAAATATTTAAAACTCTCTATAGCTCCCATGACGGAGTCCTCAAAGCTTAGGTAATCATGGAATAGCTATTTCTCCATCTCTGTCCGCAAGATCAAATGGCTATGTCAGGCCGGAAGCGGCCAGGCATAAGTAAAAATCAATCTCAATCCAAACCGTACTCCGAGCCGGAGAACCTCGAAAACCCAAACCGACGTACCCGAGGAGACACATATAATATAAAGACGTGGAAAACACACCGGGGGGAGAGGGGCGATATAAAGTCGCTCCTTGACGCGCCAAGGTGGCGTGTACAATGGACGAGCGGAAGGGAAACCGTTCCTATCTATTTATGACTGTTTCATGGCCTTCTTAAGCCTTACTTCTCTGGCTTTCTGCGGCCAGGTGATCCGCCAGTAGCAATCCCAGTGGTAAGTCTTTTGATTGAGCCATATTCGATTATCATATCCGGCATCCATCCACTCCCGGCAGCACTCGCACCGGGTCCTTTCCCAGTATTTATTAAGCATCGTTATCACCTCTCTTTCTAGGCGAAGGTTTCCCTTCGCGAGGAGAGGTAACACGCCGGATTCCTTGGCCGGGTCAAGGAGGAGCCGAAGGATTCCATAAGGGGCGGTCAATTTAACGGCAGAGCGGAGCGTCGCCGTTTCCAAGGTAAGACCTTGACGGAAAAAGGTGGCTGCTACAATGGAAAAGCGAGTGGAAGCGAGACAGCTGAAACTCGTGCCAGCAGGAAAGCCTGCTTTTTACGGCAGGCCTTCACAGCTTTTATTCACTTGTGCTATAATCCGTATAAGTGGCAGGTCAGCGCGCGCTCAATGTGGCTGCAGACTTTATTGCGCAGCACATAGTCGTCGCAGTTGCAGCGGGTGGCAGGCGTTTTATCGCGATCGATAGTCACCTGATAGTACCGCTTGGGATCGATTTCCGACTCCACTTTGTAAGCCCATATGGCTCTGGCATCCATGGCTATTCACCTTCCTTTCTAGGCGAGCTTCCACTCGCATAGCAAGGAGTGAGCGGCCGGATGCCTTTTTCGGTCAAGGTGGAGCGAGCGCAGCGAGAGATACCTATTCCCGCCGTCCCCCGGCCGTCTGACGCAATAAAAAATATTTGACTAACCGGTGATTAATAAAGGGCAGCTTGAGACGTTACTCTCACTGCCCTTTTTTATTATTTTCAATACCCGCAGTTGTGACAGGCGGTCTTGATAAGACCACCACCTTCAGAATAGATAATCAGCGTATTGGACAAACCGTGTCCGGGCCGGGCCGTGTGGCCGCAGTCCAAAAGGAACTTCTTCCCAGAAATGAGGATTTGTAAATCCCGGGTGGTGAAGACCGGCTGCTTTGAGCGCGGATCTTCCCTCACCCCGTGAGCCGGTGGAATTTTCCCTTCCCGGCTTACGTCATTATTATTTATCCCTCCGCTTATATCTCCCGTCGGGCTGATATTTTCCGGCTTCATAGTTTTTCCTCGTCCTCATCCAGTTGCACGATGGCCACCTGGATCAGGTCGTAAATATGGATGTAGTTTTCCGCTTCATCGAAGCTGTCAAAGCAAAGCGGCTGATCGTCTTTCTCCATCAGCTGAAAATTGGCCAGTCGCATAACGGCAAATTTCATAACGCCTCCCCTAAGCTCTCCGCTACATGAACCGGAGCGGCTTCCTGATCGGGTTTTTGAGCCCCGGCCAGGGAAAGGATCAAGTTCAAGACTTTCTCGACCTCTCCGAGCACCTGAGCGCAGGCGGTAAGCGGAGTCATGTTAAGTTTACGCGCATGCCGGTCAATATACTGGTAGCTGTTGCCTAAATGCCGGGACGTTTTCCCGACGATGGTGCAAAGGGCCTGGGCCGCAAGTTCGGCCACAATTTCCTCCCAGGGACTTTCTTCTTGAGACAAAGTGCTGATCCGGTCATGGGCGGCGTGGGCCAGCTCATGAAAGAATATCGATTCATCCTTTGAGGCCAGCTCAATGAGCCCCCGCTCCGGCCGGTAGCAACCTAAATAGCGGTTGTTACCCGGCACGGCTTTGACCGTAATTCCCCAACTCTTAGCCACTTCGTGAAGGGGGAGATCCGGGAGCCGCTGCCATTCATAGTCCAAAGGCTCCCCTTCGGTGTCTTCCACTTTGAAAACCGGGACCGCCAGAAAACCTTGCAGTACCTTTTCCTCGCGCCCGTTTATGTCCTGTTTCACCATGCGGGGCGCAAAGATGGTGATGGCTTTGGCGCCTTTTCTCACTCGCCGATTAACCGCTTGCCACTGGTGGAAACCCCTGGCATCTTTAGTGCCGGAGAGATACATAAGCGTGCGGTTCATGAGCGACCATCTGGCCGCCGGAATGTTACGCGGCGGAAAGGTGGCAATGGCAATCACTTGCGGAATGTCACCGGACTGGAACTTTTCCAAAATACCGTAAAGAGCCGTTTTGATTCTGTCATTCATAGCGTCCTCCTTTCTGATTCAGTTTTTAAAGTGCTTCTGTGCCTCTCTAAGCCGCTTTTCCGGCTCTCTCTGAATGATTAGCCAGACACGTGAGAGCCAGCGCAATCGCGCCGAACATCTGTTCCCAATATCTGCTACTACTGCCTTCCCACCAGTGCCGCTTGAGATCCTTCTCGAGGTACGGTTTCAACCAGGGATAATACTTTTCAGTGATCACGGAGGCTGTCTTCAATTTGGTCGCTTTGCTGTCCTCACAGATAAACTTGCGGACAGCCTGAGGGACGTATTCAGAGATCGTGAGCTTTTTACTCGTCGCCTGCTTTTTAATGGCGCGGGTGAGCGGGGTTATAAGGGGGCTGCTTTTGAGCTGCACGGTGAGGGTCTTTTCAATGGCTAAAATATCCGGCCGGTAAGTATCTATGAGGCGGGCAATAATCTTTTCAATTTTAGAAATCTTCTCCCGGGGGGCCTTCGGCTGGTCTTTGACATTCTTCACGGTGGCATAAATGAGGTCGCTCCCTTCCAAGACTGCCACACCCAGGTGGCGGGCGCCGGGATCAATGGCCAGGATTTTCACCGGCCTGATGTTCTCCATGTTTTTTGATTAAAAAATTAAACAGGGCTCCTCGCGATTTCCGGATTTTTTCAGCCGGGACGCTTTTCACGATGGCGAGGGTTCTTCTTACGAGGTATTCCGGATATTTCTTAGTCAGCGATAGGTAACAGGCGAGGTTCGGCAGGTCATCCAAAGCGCGGGCGAGGTCGAGTGCTAACAGCTCTTCCTTGGTCTGAGGTTTAAAACTTTGAATCCACTCCTCCATAACGTTATCGCGTTAATTTATTTTTATATCGTTTATCGTTATATCGTTACCCGTTCGCCGGGCTTTTGATTAAAACGGCAGAGATAAATTTAATGGGACGCTTTCAGAGTGAGCCGCTTCTCCCGGCGTTTAATTTCGTTTTGCAAACAGCGGGTCAGCCCCGGAAAGAGACTTTCCACCGAACTGTGAAGAATCTGGGAAAGACGGAGTGCGTTAAGAAGCGATGGTATTTCTTTGCCCTGCTCCCACCGGGAAATAATCGACGGTGTTTTATACGCTAAAAGCTCACCAATTTTTTGCTGGCTTAAGTGATGGATCCGGCGAAACATCCAGATGCGGTTGACACGGTTATCGACGGGTATTAGGTTGGCGGGACATTTGTCACCCATAAATTTATGCCAGGTTCAGCACGTACAACTTCGTGCGTAGCCTAAGAGTAAAGGAATGGGAAAAATGAAAAAAGGCTGCCAAATGTGCCGAAATCGGCATAAAGCAGCCGGGTGGGTAAGGTTTATGCTTTATTTAAAGGGATTTTTAATTAACGGGGAGACGCGGTTTGGGCGGGAATCTCTAAATGCCTGATATCTATCATATTTTTGGCATTTTGTCAAGGGCAGCAGGCTACCGGGGAAGAATCAACCTTTGCCTGGCAGAGACCTCTGCATTTTTGTCATAACCGGCACATTTCCCCTCCTTTTGCTAACTCCCTAGATTGGCGTAGGCTATAATAGTTATGTAAGAATCCTCAAAGCTTCTTTATGAATCCCGACAACTCAAAATTGATAAAACAATATTTTGACAGCGCCACGATCACCGGCGCCCTGGCCCATTCCTCGGTGGTGAAATATAAGAATTCGATTAAGAAATTTCTTTCAATTACCGGCGATAAATTCATCGGTGATATTGATAACCGTGACTGTGACGCCTTCATTTTGCAAATGCTCTCCGGCGGTGCCACTGCCGCGCGCGCCAGAAATGTCCTGGATGCCATGATGTCTCTTATGAGCTTCTTGCAAAAAGAGCGGTTAATTGGCGGCAATCTCGATTTAACTAAAATTAAAAAACCCAGACTGCCCAGAAAAGATGTAAATTTTCTGACCCTTGAGGAAATTAAAATATTTTTAGAGACAATCAGCAGTGATATCGAAGCCGGTGAGCAGATCAGAAAAGTCCGGATGATGGCGCTGGTCATGCTGCTCCTTCAAACCGGGGCCCGGATCGGCGAAGCCCTGTCGATTAAAATCCAGGACATTGACCGGATCAATATGGAAGTACCGGTCATCGGCAAAGGCAATAAAGCCCGAGACCTTTATCTCAAAACTGACACCCTCTATTGGATCGACAAGTATCTCTCTATCCGCAATAGCGATAGCGATTATCTCTTTGTCACCTTAAACGGTAAAGCTAAATGGAGTCAGACTGATGTCGGCAGATCGTTTCGGTATTATAAAAAGAGGTCTGGGATCACCAAACCTTTTGTCCTGCATACTTTAAGGCATACGACCGCCACCCAGCTCACGCTCAAAGGCGTCCCTCTGAACAGCGTCCAGCATATCCTGGGGCACAGCCGCTTGGAAACCACCATGCGCTACTACATCGGAGCCATAGAAAAAAGCATGGCCAAAAAGGTCATGCTTGATGATTATTTCCAGTTTATTCCCAAAGACGCGCTCCGTCTGCCTAGTCCACAAAATTCAAAAACTGGCGGTGCGCCTTCTTGGCCTGCTCCTTGTCCACCCCTAAATAATATTTGCAGGTAGTGTCCAGACGTTCATGGCCCAGGATTTCTTTGACATGCACGATCGGACAGCCGTTAAAGACCAGATTCGTGGCCACGGTGTGCCGGAGTATGTGTGGCGTAATTATTTTATCAATCTTGGCCAGTTCCCGGTGCTTTTTAAAAAACTTCCAGACGTCATCCCGATTGATCCGGGCGGTCGGCTGTTTGGTAACAAAGACCGCTTCATGCGTATCATCCCGTTTCTCCAGATAACGCCGCAGCCAGTCGAGTGACCGTTGGGTGAAAAAGACCCGGCGTTCCTTGTTGCCCTTGCCAACAATTTTAGCTTCCCGTCTTGTCCAGTTAATCTGCTTGCGGTTAAGTGAGATGACTTCTCCAATCCGCATGCCTGTTCCCAGAAGCACTTCCACGAGAGCCCGGAAGCGCAAGCCCTTCAATTTTTTGGTTTCGATGGTGCCTATAAATCTTTCAATCTCTTCTTTGGTTAAAAAGATAACTTCCCGCTTCATGGTTTTGGGCGGCCGGATCTGTTTGGGCTCGAGAGTTTTGAGTTTGAGAAAATCCCGGCAGTAAGCAAGGAACCCTCTGACCGCGTAAACCACGCTGCTGATCCGGGCCCAGCCTATTCCCCTTTCGATCATCAGCTTTTTGAGCCTGACAAAATCCTGCACCTCCAGGCTCTCCACCGGCTTGTCACCGATGTCCCGGATGAAGCTGCGGAGCGAGTCCCGGTACTTGATTATGGTCTGCGGGGAGAAGTTTAATTCGAAGCGCGAATACTCTAGAAAGTCTTCCAAATACCGGCTTATGGTGGGCACATTTCGCGTCTCAATCTCGGGGAATGACAGGCTTTCACCGGTTGTTTTTAGGCTTTGCATAAAAAAACTGTAGCCGAACGCCTACAGTTTTTTCTTCGCAAGTTCTTGTGATTAGTCCTTTAATAGAGCCATAATTGCCATCCCGATAAATCGGGATGAACGACCACTAGATTAGGCAGATTTCTCTGCTTTCACCATAACTCCCTAGAAAGGAGGTGTTTCCGAACGGTTACAAACACCTTTTTGACCTTGAGAAGATAACTGTAAGTATTCAGTCAATGTTAAAAAATTAATTTCCATTTTCATTCTAGGGAATTTCCGGAAATAATGCAAGTCGGGTATTCAGCTAAGATCAGTTTGTTTTATGGATTCAGTATAGCGAAAGTAGAGGAAGAAAAAAGGCTGCCTAATTTGCCGGAAGAGGCAAATCGAAAAATTATAAACCAAAACTTTCAACTATTATTTATTTTCATTGAATGGTTTTTGCATTCCAGGAGCAGTGAGAATACCCTTACCCTTCACTCCATCTAACCAAAGCTGACAGGCTTTTGTTCCAATAAGTATTTTAACTTCGGCATTATTTGGTGCGCAATCAAGTTCGTCTAAAACGCCGTCATTGTCATCGTCTGTATCACAAACATCACCTTGTCCATCATTATCATTGTCTGCTTGGTCAGGATTTGTAATACTCGGACAATTATCAACATCATCATTCACGCCATCATCATCTTCATCCTCATCGATATTGGTAATGTCAGCAATGCACCGAACAGAAAAACCAGTAGCTTGAAATTGTTGAATCATGCCAGCAGAGTTGTAGTTGAAGTAAAGTGCTCGAACATCCGAACTTGACCAATAATATCCCTCACCATAGCCCAGAAGTTCATACATACCAGTATAGTGATCGCGATAACCCGCAGTGGTTAGTTTTAATGAAGAATTGAATGCTGTGGTAAAATCTGTTATTCCAGCTGAATTAACTAAGGTAGTCCACTCTTCTATAGTAGGTAAACGAAAACCTGCAGGACAAGGATTATTGATACCATCTACACCTTGCCAGAGGTTAGCGTTTTGTGGATCACGCCAGTCATAGGGAGGAATATACGAATCCGTAATAAAATATGCATGTCCTGGAGTATCAGAACTGCTTTTTACCGTTGTCGTGTCACTGGTAGGAATCTGATGGCCATCAGCTCCTCTGCCCCATTGGAAGATCCAGCCATATGCGGCGCTGTCATTGTATGATGTAGCAACTTGTGTAGCTCCCAAATTGCGGTCTAACCAACATTTGCCATCAGCACCCAGAACAGTTCCATAAGTCAAGTCTCCTTGCGTACAAAAACTGCCGCAAGTCGTTGAAGCGCTACATTCAGCCGCTTTAGCATTTTTTGAAACAAGGAAAATTGCCCCAATCAGCATAATCATAAAAAGTAATTGGCGCTTAATATTTTTTTTCTTCATATTAGTTTAAATGTTAATACCTGAATTTTGCGTCAAATGAGTTCATTTGCTTAACCCGTGCAAAAAATATTT
>JAEAMF010000229.1_pt1 | contig 89467 bp, 72 predicted proteins | sample 8958721 | NCBI WGS metagenome assembly JAEAMF01 (sample SAMN16933255, study PRJNA681124) | bioreactor sludge metagenome | isolation source: anaerobic bioreactor treating anionic surfactant - SDBS | place: India: Bengaluru | collected 2019-02-28
CTCGCCCAGGTAGTCGATCAGGTCGCCGAAGCCGATGTCCAGGGCGTTGCCGATAGAGGACACCAGCGAGAAGCATATGTTCTCCGCCCGCGCCCAGTCGAGCACCGCCGCGCACAGCGCGCCCGACTGCGAGAGGAAGGCCACGTGGCCGCTCTTGGGCATGGCGCCGGCGAAGCTCATGTTGAGCGGACGGCCGGGGACGATCACGCCCAGGCAGTTGGGGCCGAGGATGCGCAGCGAGCCGAAGCGGCGCGCCTCGGCCAGCACCTGCTCCTCCAGGGCCCGGCCCTCGGCGCCGGTCTCGCGGAAGCCCGCCGAGACGATGACCACGCCGGGAATGCCCGCCTCGCCGCACTCGCGCACCAGCGCCGGCACCTTGGGCGCCGGGGCGCAGATGACGCCGACGTCGACCGGCCGCGGCAGCTGTCCCAGGGAGGCGTAGCAGGAGATGCCCATCACCGCCTCGAAGTCGGGGTTGACCGGGTAGACGACCCCGCGGTAGCCGCTGCCCACGAGGTTGCCCAGCACCTTGCCGCCGACGCTCCTGGGGTTGGCGGTGACGCCGATCAGGGCGATGCGCTGCGGGTTGAAGATGTTCTCCAGGCGGTGAATGGCCATGACGGGTCTATGCCTCCTCGTCGAGGGCCCGGCACATGGCCCGCGTGTGCTCGGGGGTCGTGCCGCAGCAGCCGCCGATGACGGCGACCCCCAGCGCCTTCAGCCCGCGGGCCGCCTGCGCCAGGTCCGCGGGAGTCTCGGGGTAAACGGCCGCGCCCTGGCGCAGCTCGGGCAGTCCGGCATTGGACTGGATGACGACCGGCAGGCGGCCGTGGCGCCTGAACTCGGCGGCGATCTCGATCATGCGGGCGCTGCCGTTGCCGCAGTTGGAACCGATCAGGTCGGCGCCGGCGTCGGCCAGCCCGGCGCAGGCCGCCTCGATGCTGGCGCCCATGACGGTGAAGAATCCGCGCGGGGTGGCGTCGAAGGTCATGGTGGCCATGACCGGCACGCCCGTGGCGGCGCTCCGCGCCGCCGCCACCGCCAGGCGCGCCTCGCGCAGGTCGGTCATGGTCTCGACGCAGATGAGGTCGACCCCGGCGGCGGCCAGCGCCGCCATCTGCTCCCGGAAGCTGTCGCGCATTTCCTCTTCGCCGACGTCACCGTAGGGCTTCAGCAGGCGGCCGCTGGGGCCGCACGAGCCCGAGACATAGGCCCGGCGGCCGACGGCGCGGCGCACGGCGGCGACGGCGGCGGCGTTGATCCCGGCGGCGAGGCCGGCGAGGCCGTGGCGGGCCAGCTTCAGGGGCGAGGCGCCGAAGGTGTTGGTCTGGACGATCTCGGCGCCGGACTCCAGGTAGAGGCGGGCGACCTCCTCGACGACGTGCGGCGCGGAGAGGTTGAGTCCCTCGGGGGGCGCCCCCGGCTCCAGGCCGCGCGCCATGAGCAGCGAGCCGATGGCGCCGTCGGCGAGCAGGGTCTCGCCGCGGCCGACACGCTCCAGGAAGGCGCCGCTCATGCCCCGGCCAGCTCCTTGACCCTCTCGACGGCCTGGGCGCAGTCGTAGCCGTAGGCGTCGGCGCCGATCTCGGCGGCGTACTCGGCGGAGACCGGGGCGCCGCCGACGATGGTCCGGACGCGGCCGCGCAGGTTTTCCCGCGCCAACAGGTCGACGACCTCCTTCATCACCGGCATGGTGGTGGTCAGCAGGGCCGACATGCCGATCACCCGGGCATCGCGCTCGCGGGCGACGGCCACGAAGCGGGCCGCCGGCACGTCGTGGCCCAGGTCGATCACCTCGAAGCCCGCCCCCTTCAGCATGATGCCCACCAGGTTCTTGCCGATGTCGTGCAGGTCGCCGTGCACCGAGCCGATCACCACCCGGCCGCGGCTGGCCACGCCGGCGCGCTCCAGGAGCGGCTTGAGCACGTCGAGGCCGGCGTACATGGCCCGCGCCGCCAGCAGCACGTCGGGCAGGAAGATCTCGCGGTCGCGGAAGCGCCCGCCCACTACGTTCATGCCGGCGATCAGCCCGTCGTCGAGCACCGCCTTGGCGGCAAGGCCGCCGGCCAGGGCCTCACCGACCAGCCGCGGCACGGCGGCGTCGTCCCCTTCCTCGAGGCGCTGTGAGATCTCGTTCAGGATGCTCATGGGTTCCTCCTCATGCCGGCGGCGCGGCCAGGGAGCGCTCTTGGCAGGCCGGGCTCGTGCAGCGGGCGCAGAACGGGTACGACGCCTCCAGCCGGTGGATGGCGGCCGGCCCGGCGACCAGAACGCCGGAGACCGACTTCAGGGGCGTCATCAGGAAGCTGGCGTTCAGGCGGATGCCGATCGTCTCCGGGCGCAGGGCGGCGAAGAGCGCCTCCTGGCCGCTGACGTGCCAGCCGCAGTAGCCGGGGCTGTACAGGAAGCAGCGCCAGGGCCCGCCGTCCCCGGCGCCGGGCACGGGGAGCGACTCGGACCAGCGCTCGGCCACGCGGGCCGCGTTTTCGGCGGCCTGCGAGGCCACGGCGTCGAGGACGGCCCCCAGCGCAAAGTCGCCGGCGAACAGGCGGCCGATCTCGGCCCCCAGCGGCCCGCCCAGGGTGAAGGCGAACAGGTGCAGGCGCCCGGCGCGGGGATAGATGCCGGCCAGCGGCGCCCGCGGCTCGTTGCCGCCCCGCCCCGCGAAGACGGTCGCGAACTCCTCCGCCGTGACGGGTTTGACCACGGCGGCCGGCGCGGCCAGGCCGCGGAAAAGGTCCAAGGCGCGCCGCAGGAGCTCTTCGGAGCGCGGCGAGGGCTCCACTCCGCGCTTCAGCCCCAGCGCCGCGCGCACCGCCGCGGGGGCGGGCTCCAGCTCGGCCGGGGAGAAATGGATCATGCCTCGACGGGCCGCGCCGGCAGGCGCTCCATGCCGCAGCGGCGGGCCTCCGCCTCCATGCGCGCCGTCAGTTCCTTCTTGGCGCCGGCGGCCAGGCGGCTCGGCCGCCAGGCCCGGACCAGCCGCTCGACCTCGGCGTGGGCCCGCTGCCCCAGGGTGAGCGAGCCGTCCTCGCGCCAGCGCGACAGGTTGGCGCGGTCGATGACGCGGCCGGGGAAATAGTGCTCCGCCTTCAGGTGGCGGCGGGTGTGCCCGGCGATCAGCAGGTGGCCGTCGCGCAGGAGCTCCTCGAAGAGCGGCACGGCCGGGAAGTCCTCGCGCGGCTCGATGCCCCGGGCCAGGCGCAGGGACAGGCCGCAGATCTCGTTGTCCAGCACCAGCTTCTCCAGGCTCTGGCAGCTCTCGAAGTCGAGCATGCCCGGGCCCGACACGCTGTTGATCCCGGACAGGGCGGCCAGGGTGGCGCCCATGGAGGTCTCCAGCCCGGCCTGGGCGTCGAGCAGCTTGGCGTCGCTCAGGGCGATGTAGGCCTGGGTGGGCAGGCCGAGGCGCTTGCCGATCTCGTTGGCGGCGCAGTCGATCATCTGCGTCTCCACCGCGCCCATCGGCGTCGTCTCGTAGCGCACGTCGAAGGATGCCGGCGACCCGCCCCAGAGCATCGGCGCGCCGGGGCGGGCGCACTGGGAGATGACCACGCCGCTGAGCGTCTCGGCCGCGTGCTGGACCAGCGAGCCGACGAGCGTCACCGGCGCCATGAAGCCCGACAGCGGCATGGAGATGAATTCCACCGGGATGCCGGACTCGGCGCAGTCGACCACGTTCTGCGAGGTGATCTCGCTCCACTTCAGCGGCGAGGTCGGGCAGCAGGAGAAGATCGCGAGCGGCCGCTCGCGCAGCGCCTCGGCGGAGCCGCGCACCGCCAGCTGCATGTCGCGCATCGCGGCGAACGACTCGATGGTGAAGGTGCCGGTGACCACCGGCTTCTCGCCGTAGAGCAGGCTCAGGAACAGGCGGTAGCTGTCGGAGACGCGCTCGGCCACGTCGGCGGGGATGAAGGCCGTGCTCTGGGCGGCGATGTGCTCCAGGCCGCCGACGAGCTGGGCGTAGCGCACGTAGTCGGCGGTGTCGGGCTTGCGGATGCGCTGGCTCTCGTGGTCGAGGACGTGCAGCGCCGCCGAGCCGGGGGTGAAATGGACCGCGTCGCCCGCCAGGTCGTGGGTCTGCCGGCCCATGACGTCGAAGAGAGCGACCGAGCGCGGGGCCGAGGCCAGGCAGCGGTCGATCAGCTCCGCCGGGAACCAGGCGTGGCCGGCGCCGAGGTCGACGCGGGCACCGTGGCCGGCGAGCAGCGCCAGCACCCGCGGGTTCTGCACCTGGGTGCCCAGCCGGGCGAGGACGTCGCGGGCCTCGCCGAGTATGCGGTCGATCAGGTCGTCGCCCAGGAGCCTGAGCCGGGGTTTCATGGCCATGCAGCGCCTCCTCCGCCCGCCCGGGGCGGGTCAGCGAACCCCTGCGCAGGGGCCAGCCGGAAAAAATTATAGTGAAACACTCCCCGACTGTCAATCAGCCGGCGATGCGGACCAGGGCGTCGAGGAAGCGCTCCACGTCCTCCCTGTCGTTGTAGAGCGAGAGGCCGGCGCGCACCGCGCCGCCGCGCTCGCCCAGGCCGAGGAAGCGCATGGCCTCCCAGGCGTAGTAGTCGCCGTCCCAGACCTGGATGCCCTCGGCGCCGAGCCGGTCGGCGACCTCCGCCGGCGAATGCCCCTCCAGGTTGAAGCAGGCCGTGGGCGTCCGCTCGTTCAGGCGCGCGGGGTCGGCGATCCCGTATAATCTCAAGCCCTTGATCTTCAGCAGGCCGTCGAGCATCAGGGAGAAAAGTCGGGTCTCGTGATCGCGGATGGCGGCCAGCGCCTGCTTCAGCCAGCGCCGGCGTCCTTCGGGGTAGTCGCGGAAGCCCTCGCCGGCTCCCAGGCCGGCCAGAAAGTCGACGGCGGCAACGACGCCGGCGATGTTCTCGTAATTCTTCGTCCCGGTCTCGAAGCGGTCGGGAACATGGCCGGGAGACGGCCGCACCTTGTAGGGGGCCAGCCGCTCCAGGACCTCGCGCTTGCCGTAGAGGACGCCCGAGTGGGGGCCGTAGAACTTGTAGGGCGAGCAGGCCAGCAGGTCGCAGTCGAGATCCTGGACGTCAATGGCTCGGTGCGGCGCGTAGTGCACGGCGTCGACGAAGGCCAGCGCCCCCACCCGGTGGGCGGCGGCGATGACGGCCGGCAGGTCGTTGACCGTGCCGAAGGCGTTGGAGGCGCCGCCGACGGCCACCAGCCGCGTCCGCTCCGTGACCGCCTCCCGCAGCCCCTCCAGGCGCAGCGTGCAGTCGGCGGGATCGAACTCCAGCCAGCGCACGGTCACGCCGCGCTCCTGCAGGTGGAGCCAGGGGGCGATGTTGGCGTCGTGGTCCAGTCGCGTCACCACCACCTCGTCGCCCGGCCCCAGTTCGCGCGCTAGGGCGCGGGACAGGTGCAGGGTCAGGGTGGTCATGTTGGCGCCGAACACGATCTCGTCGCGCGAGCGGGCATTGAGCAGGTCGGCCATGGCCTCGCGGCCGGCGGCGATGATCGCGTCGCTCCGCCGCGAGAAGGCGAACAGGCCGTGCTCGTTGGCGTTGGCCTCGCGATAGTAGGCCGCGACGGCATCGATCACCTCCTGCGGCACCTGGGTGCCGCCGGGGCCGTCGAGGAAGACGGTCCCCGATTGCAGCGCCGGAAATCGCCGGCGCGCGCGGGCGAAGAGTTCGTCCATGTTTCCTCCCGGCATCACCCCGGTCATCCGCGTCGCTCCAGGGACAGGTTGCGGCAGGCGACGGCGGCGACGGCCTCGCCGATGCTGATCGACGCCGTGGCCGCCGGCGACGGGGCGTTCAGCACGTGCACCATGCGCTCCGCCTCGCGGATGCAGAAATCGTCGAGCAGGCGGCCGCGGCCGTCCAGGGCCTGGGCGCGCACGCCGGCGCCCCCCGGCGCCAGGTCCTCCGGCCGCATGGCCGGGACCAGCCGCTGCAGGGCCCGGACGAAGGCCCTCTTGGAGAAGGAACGGTAGAACTCGCCGAATCCCATGCGCCAGTGCTTCATTCCCATGATCCAGAACCCGGGATAACCCGCCATGCGCGCCGTGTCGCGGAGCGAAAAGCTGGCCTTGGCATAGCCGTGGCGTTGGAACGCCAGCACGGCGTTGGGGCCGGCCTCTACCCCGCCGTTGATGCGGCGGGTGAAATGGACCCCCAGGAAGGGGAAGCGGGGGTCGGGCACCGGGTAGATGAGGCCGCGCACCAGCGGGCGGCGTGCCTCGGCCAGCTCGTAGTATTCCCCGCGGAAGGGGACGATCTGCAGCCCCGGCCGGACGCCGCACATGCGCGCGACCCGGTCCGACTGCAGGCCGGCGCAGTTGACCAGGCCGCGGCAGCCGACCTCGCCGACGGTCGAGATCAGCCGCAGGCCGGCGCCGCCGCGGCGGCAGCCGCGCACCGGGAAGCCCAGGCGGATCTCGCCGCCGCCCTCGCGGACGATGCGGGCGTACTCGGCGCACACCCGCTCGTAGTCGACGATGCCCGTCTCGCCCACCCACAGGCCGGCCAGGCCGTCCACGGCGGGCTCGTACTCCTTCAGCTCCTCCCGCCCCAGGCGGCGGAGCCGGCGCAGGCCGTTGGCCCTCCCCTTCTCCTCGAGGGCGGCCAGGGCCGGCAGTTCCGCCTCGCGCGTGGCCACGACGAGCTTGCCGCAGGCCTCGTGGGCGATGCCGCGCTCGCGGCAGAAGCGGGTGAGCGCCTCGCGGCCGGCGACGCAGTTCCTCGCCTTCAGCGACCCGGGCTTGTAGTACAGGCCCGAATGGATCACACCGCTGTTGTGGCCCGTCTGGTGGGCGGCGAGCCGCTCCTCGGCCTCGAGCACGACGACCGAGCGCACCCCGGCGCGGACGAGCGCCATGGCCGTGGCCAGGCCGACGATGCCGCCGCCGATGACCGCCACGTCATAGATGCGCTCGCCCATTGCCTTCACTCCTCGTCTTCCGTGTCCCGCGATGAAACCGGAATATAGCAGATGCGCCGGGGGTTCGTCAAACGACATCTCGTGACGGGTGAATGAGCTCGGCCTACGGCTTACGGCGTACGGCGGACGGCAACAGCACGATCAGAGCATCGCTCATTCGGATGCCTTCCCGTGCGCCGTGTGCCGTATGCCGTACGCCAAGATCTACGCATATCAACAACGTCACGCGTTACGCGTCACGATTGCTCGAGTATCCTTCCTGGGGTATAATGGCCCTTTCCACGGAGGTATCCCTACATGATCAACGAAGCGATGTTTCGCGAATACGACATCCGCGGCCTGGCCGACAGCGAGCTCGACGACGTCGTCGTGGAGCGCGTCGCCATGGCGGTCGCCGCCGTCTACGTGCGCGAGGGCAAGAAGACGATCGCCGTCGGCATGGACGGCCGGCCGAGCTCGCCGCGCATCCGCGAGCGCGTCGCCCGCACCCTGGCCCGCTACGGCCTGGAGGTGATCGACCTGGGGCTGGTCCCCACGCCGGTGGTCTATTACGCCGCCTTCCGCCACCAGCTGGGCGGGGCCGTCATCGTCACCGCCTCGCACAACCCGAGCGAGTACAACGGCCTGAAGATCATGCTCGGCACCGCCGCCCTCTACGGCGACCAGGTCAGGGAGATCTACCGCCTGGCCGTCGACGGCCCCTTCCCCGCGGAAAGGAAGGGCAAGGTCCGCAAGCAGGACATCCTCCCCGAATACCTGGACTACATCGCCGGCAACGTCTCCTTCAAGAAGAAGCTGCGCGTCGTGGTCGACGCCGGCAACGGCACCGGCGGCATCACCGCCCCCGACCTGTACCGCCGCCTGGGCGCCGAGGTCATCCCCCTCTTCTGCGAGGTCGACGGCCGCTTCCCCAACCACCATCCCGACCCGACCGTGGCCAAGAACCTGCAGGCCATGATCGCCAAGGTGCGCGAGAGCGGCGCCGACCTGGGCATCGGCCTCGACGGCGACGCCGACCGCATCGGCGTCGTCGACGGCCAGGGGCGCATCCTCTGGGGCGACCAGCTGCTGCTGGTCTACGCCGCCGACATCCTGCGCCGCCACCCCGGCGCCACGATCATCTCCGAGGTCAAGGCCTCCGAGGTGTTCTACAGCGAGGTGCGGCGCCTGGGCGGCAACCCGATCATGTGGAAGGCCGGCCATTCGCTGATCAAGAAGAAGCTCTTCGAGGTGAACGCCCTGGCCGCCGGCGAGGTCAGCGGCCACGTCTTCTTCCACGACAAGTGGTTCGGCTTCGACGACGCCGTGTACGCCGGGGCCCGGCTGCTGGAGCTCCTCGGCGATACCGACGCCAGCCTGGCCGATCTGTTCGACGCCATCCCCCGCGTCTTCAACACCCCGGAGATCCGCGTCGACGCCGGCGACGACGTGAAGTTCCGCGTCGTCGACATCGTCCGCGACCACTTCCGCCGCATCCTGCCGGTGATCGACATCGACGGCGCGCGCGTGAAGTTCCCCCGCGGCTGGGCGCTGGTGCGCGCCTCCAACACCCAGCCCTCGCTGGTGGTGCGCTACGAGGCCGACTCGCAGGAGGAGCTGGAGCGCATCCAGGCCCAGGTCGACGAGGTCATCCGCGGCGCCATCGCGGCGGCGAAGTAAGCGTGCCCTTCCTGCTGCAGGTCGTCCTGCTGGCCGTCCTCCAGGGAGTCACCGAGTTCCTGCCGGTCAGCTCCAGCGGCCACCTGGTGCTGGCCCAGAAGCTGCTGGGTTTCTCCGCCCCGCCCCTGGCCTACGACGTGTGCTTCCACCTGGGCACCCTGCTGGCCGTCGTCGCCTACTTCTTCCGCGACCTGCGCGAGCTGGCGCTGCGCTTCCATCGCCGGGAAAATTTCCGCCTGCTGCTGCTGCTGGCCGTCGCCACGCTGCCCGCCGCGGCCGTGGGGCTGCTCTTCCGCGGGCGCATCGAGTCGCTCTTCTCCGGTGGTTCCTTCCTCGGCTGGGCCTTCTGGTTCACCGCCGCCGTGCTCCTGGCCTCGCGCTTCCTGCGCCGGCAGCGGCCCTTCCCCGACCTGGCGGCGGCGCTGCTCATCGGCGTGGCCCAGGCGGTGGCCATCCTGCCCGGGATCTCGCGCTCGGGCATGACCATCGCCGTCGCCCTGCTCCTGGGGCTGTCGTTCGACTTCTCCTTCCGCTTCTCCTTCCTGCTCTCCGTCCCGGCGGTGCTGGGCGCCGTCATCCTCGAGGCCGGCGACGTTCCCTGGCGCTCCGGCCACGCCCCCATGCTGGCGCTGGGAACGGCGGTGGCGGCGGCGACGGGGCTGCTGGCGCTGGCCTGGCTGCGGCGGGTGGCGCTGCGCGACCACTTCCACCGCTTCGCCTGGTACCTCATCCCGCTGGGGGCGGCCGCGTTCCTCCTGCTGTAGCCGCGGATCGGTCTCAAATAACAGTGTAAGTGTTAGTGTTAGTGATAGTGACAGTGATGGTGTTAGTAAAATCCCTTTACGATATCCAATGATCTTAACAGCTCCTTGATAAAAAGCCTTATACTTTTACCTTTTTCCTTTTACTTTTCACATTTCACTTTTCACTGAAGTTCGTTCCATGCGGTTACTCGTCACTCGTCACGCGTTACGCGTCACGATAGGTCGTTATCAGAAAAATATCGGGTCGCGCCTAGGACTGGAGCTGCTGGCGCACCATCTCGGTGATGCTGCGGAAATCGATCTTGCCGCTGCCCATCTTGGGGAACTCGCCCAGCACCACGAACTGCTTGGGCAGGGCGATGGCCGGAAGCTCGCCGGCCATCGCCTTGAGCAGCCGGCGCTCGCTGACCTCGGCGGTGACGGCGGCGACGATCTTCGCGCCCTTGAGCGAGTCCGGCACTTCCACCACGCAGCAGTCGACGCCCTCGGGAAGCAGGCCCTGCATGACGGTCTCCACCCTGACCAGCGAGACCATCTCGCCGCCGATCTTGACGAAGCGCTTCAGCCTGCCACGATGCCACAAATAGCCCTCCTCGTCCAGCACGCCCATGTCGCCGGTCTCGTACCAGCCGTCCTTGATGCGCAGCGAGGTCTCCTCCAGGTCGTCGAAGTAGCCCTTCATGACCAGGTCGCCCTTGACCAGGATCTTGCCCTCGCCCCCCGGCGGCAGGGCCTCGCCGGTGTTGATGTCGACGATCTTGACGCGCACCCCGGGCAGCACCTTGCCGATGCTCCCCGGCTTGTTGGCGCCGGGCAGGTTGGTGGAGACGACCGGGCTGGTCTCGGTGGTGCCGTAGCCCTCGCACAGTTCGAGGCCGTGTTTCTGCAGGAAGCCCTCGCGCAGCGAGTCGGGGGTCTTGTCGGCTCCGGCCACGGCGACGCGCAGTGTGGCGAAGTCGCCTGGGTCGGACTGGCGCAGGTAGCCGGTGAAGAAGCTCGGCGTGCCGACCATCAGCGACACCTTCTCCTCGCGCACGATGCTGCTGATCTTGCGGTACTCCAGGGGGTTGGCGTAGGCCACGATGGTCATGCCGTAGAGCAGCGGCAGCCAGAAGTCGACATTGTGGCCGAAGACGTGGAACAGCGGCAGGTTGGCCAGCATCACGTCCTCGCTGGTCACGGTCAGCACGCGGCCGATGTCCCGCACGTTGGAGCCGATGTTGCGGTGGGTCAGCTGCACCGCCTTGGGGTCCTTCTCGCTGCCGGAGGTGAAGAGGATGACCAGGTTGTCGTCGGGCTCGCCCTCGTGCACCGCCTTCAGCAGGAAGGAGAGCGGCAGCTTGGCCATGACCAGCGCCGCCACCTTGTCCAGCGGGCCGACGCCCGCCATGATGTCCTCGATGAAAACCATGCCCGAGACCAGCCGGCAGCCGATCTTCTCCAGCAGCGCCCGCGAGGCGATGATGGTCTTGAAGCCGCACTTGCGCTGGGCGTACTCGGCGTTGTTGGCGGCGCCGGTGGAAAAGTTGATCATCACCGGCACCTTGCCGGCCATGAGCACGCCCAGGATCGACAGCATGCAGCCGGCCGAGGTAGGCACCATGACGCCGATGAAACCATCGCGGTAGCGTCGGAACTTGTTGGCCAGGATCAGCGAGGCGATCAGCGCCTTCTCATAGCTGACGTTCTTGTCCAGGAAGCGGTCAATGATGGCCGGCTTGGACCCGAACCGCTTGGCGTTCCTGATGAACTCCTGATGCAGCAGCATGGGGACCTCCGGAACGGGGATTGATAACGAATCCTTATATCACAGCCCGGTTGTCCCTGGCAACAGCAACTCTCGAAGCGATCGTGACGCGTAACGCCCCTGAAGGCCCCCGACGAGGGGGTTGACGCGTGACACGTAACCGCAATGAAGCATTCTTTTTCGTACTTTCAGGTTTTGGTTGCTTGAACTCCAGGCAGCCAATCCCAATCAATTCCAAGTTCCTGAATCCCATGTCCGAAACGAAAGCCATTTCAGGCATCTCTTATTCGTTGGGGTCATGGCGGTATTGGAATTTGGAGCTGGTTTGGAATTTGCTGCGCGTAAATTGGTGCTTGCATCCTGCCCGATCGCACTCCGAACACGCCAACGCTACACAAATTTGTGAGAGGAGGCACAAGAAGAGCCGCGCCGCCCTACTTGGTCTTGGCCTTGCGCTCCTTCATCTTCAGCTTGCGCATCTTCTTGGCGATGGTATTGCGGTGCAGCTTGACGCTGGCCGACATCTTCAGGACGTTGTGGTCGTATTTCTCCAGCAGCGCCTGCAGCAGGGTACGCTCGAACTCCTCGATGATTTCCTTGTAGAAGAGGTAGCGGGAGTTCACCGCCCTGCCCGCCAGGATCTTCATCTGGTTCTTGATGGTCAGGGTCTCAAATTGTTCGGCCAGTTCGGTGATCTTTTTTGCTGTCATGGATGCGCAGGATGTTCAGCCGCTCGCGCAGCGCCGGCGGCAGCACGCGGCTGCCGGCCACGACGGCCCGGGTCAGGACGGGCGCCAGCTGCGAGCGATCGAGCGGCTCCGGGTTCAGGGGAAACGCCAGAAAACAGTAGACGACGAGGCCCGAGAGCAGGGCCCCGCGCAGCAGCCCGCAGGCGGCGCCCAGCAGGCGGTCGAAGGGCTTGAGCGGTCCCCTGGCCAGCAGCCGGCTCAGCAGGGCCGTGAGCGCGGCGCCGGCGGCGGCCGCCAGGGACAGGATCGCCAGGAAGGCGGCGAAATCGGCCAGGCCGCGGGGATGGACCCAGCCGGCGAGCATGCGCCCGAGGTCGCGGTGCAGGACGAAGGCCAGCAGCAGCGCGGCGACCAGGAAGAGCAGCGCGAGCAGCTCCCGCACCAGTCCGCGGAAAACTCCGAAGAAAAAGGAGAAGAACAGGACGGCGATGAAAACTAGGTCCAGGACGTTGAGCTCGCCGCTCATGGCTGCTGGCCGGTCAGGATACGGAAGATCTCGCCGTACTTGGCGGCGGTGGCCCCGATCACCTCCGCCGGCAGCGGCGGCGGCGCGGACGCGCGGTCCCAGGAGGAGGCCAGCAGGTGGTTGCGCACGTACTGCTTGTCGAAGGGGGGCGGCTCGTGGCCGGGGCGGTACTCGTCGCGCTTCCAGAAGCGGGAGGAGTCGGGGGTGAAGATCTCGTCGATGACGACGATCTCCCCCTTCTCGTCGCGGCCGAACTCGAACTTGGAGTCGGCGATGATGATGCCCCGCTCCAGCGCGTAGGCGCCGGCGGCGGCGAAAAGGCGCAGCGACAGGTCGCGGATGCGCCCGGCCGTCTCGCCGCCCAGGCGGTCGGCGAGCTGTGCGAAGGTGATGTTCTCGTCGTGGCCCTTCTCGGCCTTGGTCGTCGGGGTGAAGATCGGCTCCGGCAGCGGGTCGGCGAAGCGCAGCCCCGCCGGCAGGGGCACGCCGCAGATGGCCCCGTCTTTCTGGTAGGCGTTCCACCCCGAGCCGACGATGTAGCCGCGGACGATGGCCTCGACCGGAAAGGCGTCGAGCCGGCGGGCCAGCAGCGCCCGCTTCTCCAGCACGGCGGCGTGCCCGCGGAACTCGGGCATCGTCTCCGGCTCGGCGCTGATCACGTGGTTGGGCACGATGTCACGCGTGCGCTCGAACCAGAAGGCGGCGATGCGGTTCAGGATCCGCCCCTTGCCGGGGATCAGCGACGGCAGGACATAGTCGAAGGCCGAGATGCGGTCGCTGGAGACGATCAGCAGGCGGTCGCCGATCCGGAACACGTCGCGCACCTTGCCGCGCTTGAACAATTCAAAGGGCAATACGGCCCTCTCCAGGGATGACACGATTCCTCTCCTCTTCCGATTCATGCAAGCAGGAAAGCCTATTGTATGGGAGTCAAGCGCCGTTGTCAATCTCGTGACGCGGAACAGCCATTCCACGATCCTATGAATACGGTCAATGCGTTTCAGAGTTTCAGACAATCTCTTCAGCCCGGCTGATTGCGGCTACTTGTCACGCGTCACGCGTTACGCGTCACGATAGTTCGCTGAGCTAGACGATGAGCATGGCATCGCCATAGGAGAAGAAGCGGTACTTCTCGGCGATGGCCTCGCGGTAGGCCTCCTTCATCGCGTCCAGCCCGGCGAAGGCGCTGGCCAGGATGAAGAGCGACGAGCGGGGCAGGTGGAAGTTGGTCAGCAGCCTGTCCACCAGCCGGAACTCAAAGCCGGGGCGGATGAAAAGCTCTGAGCTGAACTCCTCGCGCGCCGCGCCGGCGTCCAGCCGGGCGAAGGTCTCCAGCGAGCGCACCACGGTGGTGCCGACGGCCAGCAGCCGGCCGCCGGCGGCCTTCCGCTCCTGGATGCGCCGCGCCGTGGCCGCGGGCACGCGGACGCGCTCGCTGCCCATGCGGTGGAGCCCAAGGTCCTCGCTCCCGATGTTCTGGAAGGTCGCCTCCCCCACCGCCAGCGTGACCGCCAGCAGCTCGTGGCGGCGGCGCAGCCGTTCCAGGACCTCGGGGCTGAAATGCAGGCCGGCCGTCGGCGCGGCGATGGAGCCGGGCTCGCGGGCGTAGACCGTCTGGTAGCGCTCGCGGTCGAACTCGCGGCGGGCGACCGCCTCGGCGGCGCGGCGCTTGATGTAGGGCGGCAGCGGCGCGTAGCCGTGCTCCAGCACGCGGGCGTACCCGCGGTCGAATTGCAGAAGCCGGTGGCCGCGGCTGCCGGCCGCCAGCACCGTCGCGCGCGGGCCGCCGTCGGCGACGAACTCGGCGCCGGGGACGAAATGCGACGCCGGACGGCACAGCGCCTCCAGCTTCCCCTCCCCCAGGTCGCGCACGATCAGCATCTCGGCGGCGCGGCCGCCGATCCGCCCCAGCAGGCGGGCCGGCAGCACGCGCGAGTCGTTCAGCACCAGGAAGTCGCCGGCGGCCAGCAGGTCGGGAAGGTCGGCGAAGCGGTGGTGGGAGACCTTGCCGCCGGCGCGCTCCAGGCGCAGCAGCCGCGAGGCGTCGCGGCGCTCGGCCGGGAAGCGGGCGATCCGTTCCCGCGGCAGATCAAAATCAAAGTCGGACAGTTTCATCATCAGCGTCAGACCGATCGTTCGTAACGCGTAACGCGTGACGCGTGACGAGTAGCGGCAAGGGTCGATCGAGAATGAAAAGTGAAAGGTGAACAGTGAAAAGATAAAGCCAATGTCCGATTTATACCTTGCCTTTCACTGTTCATCAACAGCAGTTCGTTTCTATGCTGCTGCGAACACTAACACTATCACTATCACTTTCTTATTCTTCTTCTTCCTTGACCCGTCCTTCCTTGACCGCCTCGTCGATGATCTTTTTCTGCAGGTGGGACGGGACCTCCTCGTAGTGGGAAAATTCCATGGTATAGCTGCCGCGGCCGCCGGTGATCGAGGTCAGGGTGGGCTCGAAATCCAGCATCTCGGCCATGGGCACGGCGGCCTTGACCACGTGGTTCTTGCCCTTGGTCTCCATGCCCTGGATGCGGCCGCGCCGGCCGCTGAGGTTGCCGTTGATCTCGCCCATGAACTCCTCGGGGATGATGACCTCGACATTCATGACCGGCTCGAGGATGGTCGGCTTGGCCGTCTTCATGGCCAGCTTGAAGGCCTTGGAAGAGGCGATCTTGAAGGCCATGTCCGACGAGTCGACCTCATGGTGGCTGCCGTCATAGAGCTCGATCTTGAAGTCGACCACCGGGTAGCCGGCCAGCACGCCAGTGTTCTTGGACTCGAGGATGCCCTTCTCGATGGCCGGCACGAAGTTGCGCGGGATGGACATGCCCACCAGGGCATTGACGAACTCGTAGTCGCTGCCGCGCGGCAGGGGCTCCATGCGGATCAGCACGTGGCCGTACTGGCCGCGGCCGCCGCTCTGCTTCTTGTGCTTCTTCTCCACGTCGGCCTTGCCCAGGATCGTCTCGCGGTAGGCGATCTTGGGCGGTCTCATGGCCACCTCCACGCCGTAGCGGCGCTTCAGCTTGTTGGCCACCAACTCGACGTGCAGCTGGCCGTTGCCCGAGATGACCAGTTCCTTGGTCTGGGGGTCGCGCAGCATCTTGATGGTCGGGTCCTCCTCCATGATGCGCTGCAGGGCCGTGGAGATCTTGCCTTCGTCGGCGCGGGCTTTGGGCTCGATGGCGAAGGAGATGGAGGGGACGGGGAAGGTGATCGGCGGGAGCTGCAGCCGGTCGGCCTTGGTCGTCAGCGTGTCGCCGGTCTGCGTCTCCTTGAGCTTGGCCACGGCGACGATGTCCCCGGCCTGAACCTCGCCGGCCGTTTCCTGGACCTTGCCCTGCATGAGGAACAGGGCGGCCACGCGCTCCTCGACCTCCTTGTTGGCGTTGTAGTAGAAGCTGTCGGGCTTGAAGGTGCCGGAGATGACGCGCACCAGGGAGATCTTGCCGGTGAAGGGGTCGGAGATGGTCTTGAACACCAGGCCGGCGAAGGGAGCGGCCGGATCGGCCTTGAGCCCGGCGCCGCCGACGGTTACGGCCGGGGCCGCTTCGCCGGGGGCCGGCAGGTAGGCGACGGTGAAGTCGAGCAGCTGCTGGACGCCGCGGTTGGCCAGGGCGTCGCAGGCCAGCACCGGGAAGGCGTTGCGCTGCAGGACGGCGCTGCGCAGGCCGGCGCGCACCTCCTCCGCCGTCAGGTTCCCCTCGGCCAGGTACTTCTCCATCAGCTTCTCGTCGTTCTCGGCGACCTTTTCCAGCAGCGCCTCGCGGCGCACGCCGATCTCGTCCTTCAGCGCCTCGGGCAGGGGGATTTCCCGGCTCTCGCCCTTGTCGTCGGCGCCGAACTGCCAGGCCTTCATCTCGACCAGGTCGACCAGGCCGCTGAACTCCGGGCCCTGGCCGATGGGCACCTGCACGGCGACCACGTTCTTGCCGAAGGCGGAAATGAGCGACTCGAGCACCTTGTCGAAGTCGACCAGCTCCTTGCCGAGCTTGTTGACCGCGAAGAGGACGGGCTTGTTGCCCGCCGTCAGGCCGTCGAACACCTTCTCGGTCTGGACCTGGACGCCCTCCTGGGCGGAGACGACCATCAGCCCCGACTCCACGGCGCGCAGGGCGACCATCGTCTCCCAGATGAAGTTGGCGAATCCCGGCGTATCGAGGAGATTGATCTTGAACCGGTCGCGGTAGGCGTAGGCCGGCGACGCCTGGATCGAGATCTTGCGGGCGATCTCCTCCTCGTCAAAGTCGGTGACGGTGTTGCCCTGGTCCACCCGCCCCAGGCGGTTGACCATCTTGCTGTCGTACAGCATGGCCGATACGAGGCTCGTCTTGCCGCTTTGGCTGTGGCCGACCACGGCCACGTTGCGCAGGTGTTCGCTCGGTATTTCCTTCATGATTTTCCTCCGGATTTGGTTTCGACCAGCAGCGAGAAATCGGCCACCGCCGACAGCAGCTCATCGAGGCGCTGCAGCAGGGCGATGCGGTTCTTGCGCAGGATGGGGTTCTTGTCCATTACCAGGATCTTCTCGAAAAAGGCGTCGATGATCGGCTTCATTTCCAGGATCTCCGAGCTGGCCTGGGCGTAGTCGCGCTTCAGGATCAGTCCGTCGATGCGCGGCTTGGCCTCCTTGAACACGTCGGAGAGGAGGCGCTCCTCCTTCTCCTTCAGTTCGACCTCCGAGAAGGGGCAGCGCTCGCTACTGCCCAGTATGTTCTTCAGCCGGCGGTGCAGGGCGGCCAGCGGCTCGGCCATGCCGCTCTCGACCAGGCGGGTGACGGCCTGGGCCTTCAGGACCTTGTCGTGCACGGCCATCGCCTCCAGGGCCATGACGGCGTTGACCACGTCGTAGCGGCAGCGGGCGACCTCCTTCAGATAGGACTCCAGCCGGCCGGCAAGCAGCTCGCGCACCGTCTTGTGGATCTGCTGCAGGTCGGCGTCGTTGCGGGCGAAGTTGAGGGCGGCCAGGCGGATCAGCGGCGCCAGGTCCATGGCCAGGCCGAAGTCGGCGATGATCTTGACGATGGCGCTGGCGTCGCGGCGGATGCCGTAGGGGTCCTTGGAGCTGGACACCTTCACGCCGCGGGCGATGAAGCCCGTGATGTTGTCCATGCGGTCGGCGATGGAGAGGATGCCGGCGCCCAGGTCGTCCAGCTTCTCGTCGGAGAGGCCCTTGGGCCGGTAGTGGCCGTAGATCGCCTTCCAGACCACCGGGTCCTCGCCGGCGGCCTGCAGGTAGAGGCCGCCCATGACGCCCTGCAGGGAGGGGAACTCGCGCACCATCTTGGTCAGCAGGTCGTTCTTGCAATGGAAGGCCGCCTTGTGCAGCCGGCTGCGCAGGGCATCCTGGCGCGTCTCGTTGATCACGAAGTCGACCAGGCCGGCCAGGCGCTCGACCTTCTCGTGGTAGGTGCCCAGCTCCTTGTGGAACAGGACGTTTTTCAGCAGGTTCTTCAGGGCGAAGAAGTCCTCCTTGCGGTCCTGGTCCCAGAAGAACTGGGCGTCCTCGAAGGCCGCCTGCACCACCTTCTCGTTGCCGCGGCTGACCTTGCCGTTCTCGTCGGGGATGTTGGCCACGCCGACGAAGTGCGGGGTCAGCTTGCCGCCGGCGTCGTACACCGGCAGCAGCTTCTTCTCGTGGGTCATGAAGACGGTGATGATCTCCGCCGGCAGCGTCAGGTACTTCTCGTCGAAGCGGCCGCTGAACACCACCGGGTACTCGTTGCTGTAGACGTAGTACTCCAGCATGTCGTCGGGGCAGGGCACGCGGCACTCCAGGTCCTCCTCGATTTCGCGGATCTCGGCGAGGATCTTGGCCTTGCGCTCCTCCTCGTGCAGCAGGATGAAGTTCCGCGCCAGCCCCTCGAAATAGTCCTTGATCGAGTTGACCTCGAAGAAGGCGTCGGAGAGCAGCAGGTGGCCCGGCGAGCGGTTGCCGGCCCGCACGCCGGCGTACTCCACGTCGAGCAGCCGGCCGGCGAACAGGGCCACGATGCTCCGCAGCGGGCGGATGAAGGCCACGCGCGACTCGTTCCAGACCATGGTCTTGGGAAAGGTCAGCTGCGCCAGCACGGCCGGGACGGCCGCCGCCAGGAGCGGAGCGGCGTCGCCGCCGCCGCCGACCTTGGTGATGCCCAGGTACTTGCCCTTGGGCGTGTCGATCTCGACCACGTCGGTCAGCTTCACCTTCTGGAACTCGCAGAACTTCTTCAGCGCCACCGTGGGCAGGCCGCGTTCGTCGAGGGCGATGCGCTTGGCCGGGCCCAGCACCGTCTCCTCCTTGCTGGCCGTCTTCTCGGGGATCTGGGCCACGTGCAGCATCAGGCGGCGGTTGCTGGCCGCGCACTCGACGGCGCCGTGGCCGATGCCGTCCTGTTCCAGCCGGGCCAGGAACAGGTTGCGCAACTGGTCGCGGATGGCGCCGACGGCCGGCGCGGGGATCTCCTCGACCCCCAGTTCCAGGAGCAGGTCAGCCATGGTCTTCGCCCTCCGTCTGCTGCACGTACTTCTGGGCGATGCGCGCCGCCAGGTTGCGCATGATGCCCATCAGCGCCGTGCGCTCGGCCACCGAGATGGCCTTGCGCGCGTCGAGGATGTTGAAGGCGTGCGAGCACTTGAGCACGTAATCGTAGGCCGGCAGGTACAGGCTGCGGTCGAGCAGCCGCTCCGCCTCGCGCTGGTACTGCTGGAACAGGCCGCGCAGCATGTCGATGTCGGCGAGCTCGAAGTTGTACACGGAGAACTGCCGCTCCTCCTCCAGCTTCAGCTGGGCGTAGGAGACGCGGTTGCCCCAGTCCAGCTCGAAGAGGCTGGAACGGCCGTCCAGGAAGCCGGCCAGGCGCTCGATCCCGTAGGTGATCTCCAGCGAGTTCGGGTTGAGCTCGATGCCCCCGGCCTGCTGGAAATAGGTGAACTGGCTGATCTCCAGGCCGTCGCACATCACCTGCCAGCCCACTCCCCAGGCGCCCAGCGAGGGCGAAGCCCAGTTGTCGTCGTCGAACTTGATGTCATGGATGCGGATGTCCACCCCCAGGAAGATCAGGCTGTCCAGGAACAGCAGCTGGCCGTCGGCGGGCACCGGTTTGAGGATCACCTGGAACTGGTTGTGCTTCTGCACGCGGTTGGGGTTCTGGCCGTAGCGGCCGTCGTCGGGCCGGCGCGAGGGCTGCCAGTAGGCCACCTGCCAGGGCTTCTTGCCCAGGACGCGGAAGAAGGTGTCGGGGGACATGGTGCCGGCGCCGACCTCGCCGTCATATCCCGAGGCGATGTAGCAGCCGCGCTCGGCCCAGAACTCCTGCAGCTTGAGGATGACGTTCTGGACGCTCAACGGCCTTCCCCCTTGCGCCAGCGCAGGACCGGCTTGCGGGCGGCCAGGGTCTCGTCCAGGCGGCGCACCGGCGTGGAGGTCGGGGCCTGGCGCAGGCGCTCGGGATCCTCCTTCACCTCGCGCAGGATCGCCTCCATGACGGCGATGAAGTCATCCAGGGTCTCCTTGCTCTCGCTCTCGGTGGGCTCGATCATCATCGCCCCGTGCACAATGAGCGGGAAGTAGATGGTGAAGGGATGGAAGCCGTAGTCCAGCAGCCGCTTGGCGATGTCCAGCGTCTTCACCGGCAGGCCGGCGTCGGAAAAGACGGCCTCGTGCAGCGTGGGCGCCGGATACGGCAGGTCCAGCAGCCCCTCCAGCTTCTTGCGCACGTAATTGGCGTTGAGCACGGCGTCCTCGGCCACGCGGCCGACGTGCTCCCGGCCCAGCGCCATCAGGTAGGCCAGGGCGCGGACCATCACCAGGAACTGGCCGTAGAAGTTCTTCACCCGGCCGATGCTGCGCGGATCGTCGTACACCACCTCGCAGCGGTCGCCGGCGCGGCGCACGCGCGGCACGGGCAGGAAAGGCAGCAGCCGGGCGGCGACGCCGACCGGGCCCGAGCCCGGCCCGCCGCCGCCGTGGGGCGTGGCGAAGGTCTTGTGCAGGTTGATGTGCATGACGTCGACGCCGAGGTCGCCGGGGCGCACGGCGCCCAGCAGGGCGTTGAGGTTGGCGCCGTCCATGTAGAGCAGCGAGCCGTTGGCGTGCAGGGCCTCGGCGACGGCCACGATGTCGGACTCGAAGATGCCTAGGGTGTTGGGGTTGGTCATCATCAGCGCCGCCACGTCGGGGGTCAGGTGCGGCCGCAGCTCGGCCGCGCCGATGGTGCCGCGGGCGCTGGAGGCGATCTCCCTGACCTCGTAGCCGGCGAAATGGGCCGACGCCGGGTTGGTGCCGTGCGCCGAGTCGGGGATCAGCACCACCTTGCGCGCGTCGCCCTTCTCCTGCAGGCAGCGGCGCACCATGAGCATGCCGGTGAACTCGCCGTGGGCGCCGGCGGCGGGGGCCAGGGTAAAGCCGGCCATGCCGGTCAGCTCCTTCAGCCAGTCCTCGAGCCGGGCCATGATCTCCAGGTTGCCCTGGACCAGGTCATGGGGCGTATAGGGATGGGCCTGCAGCTCATCGGCGGCGGCCAGCTTCTCGTTGACCTTGGGATTGTACTTCATGGTGCACGAGCCGAGGGGATAGAAGCCCTTGTCCACCGAATAGTTCAGGGCGGCCAGGGCCATGTAGTGGCGCACCACCTCCACCTCGGACACCTGGGGAAAGTCGGCGACGGGGCCGCGCAGGAGCCCTTCGTCGACGGCCGGGCCGGCCGGCACATCGGCCTCGTTCAGGCCGACGCCGACCTTGCCCTCACGGCTCAGCTCGAAGATCAGCTTGGGCAGGCGGTTCATGCTCGTTCTCCCATGGCGGCCAGCAGGCGGTCGATGGCGGCGCGGTCGTGGAGCTCGCTGAAGGCCAGCAGCAGGCGGTTTTTCTGGGCCGGATCGAACCACGACAGCGGCACGCCGGCCAGGATGCCCTTGCCCTTCAGCGCGGCGGCCAGCTCGGCGGCGCTCCCCTGCCGCGTCTCGATCAGCACCTCGTTGTAGAAGTTGCGGGCGTAGACGACGCGGACGCCCTTCAGCCGGGAGGCGCCGGCCGCGAAATAGGCGGCGTTGAGATGGCAGGCGCGGGCGGCGCGGGCCAGGCCGTCCCGGCCCATGGCGGCCAGGTACATGCCGGCGCGCAGCGCGCACCAGGCCTCGTTGGAGCAGATGTTGGAAGTGGCCTTCTCGCGCTTGATGTGCTGCTCGCGGGTGGAGAGGGTCAGCACGTAGCCGCGCTTGCCGTCGAGGTCCTGCGTCTGGCCGACCAAACGGCCGGGCATCTGGCGCAAGAACTCCTCGCGCACGGCCATGAAGCCCAGGTAGGGGCCGCCGAAGCCCAGCGGCAGGCCGAAACTCTGCGCCTCGCCCACCGCCATGTCGACGCCCGCCTCGCCCGGCGAGCGGAGATAGGCCAGGGACATGGCCTCGGCGACCACCTGCACGGCATAGGCCTTGCGGCCGTGGGCGGCGGCCGCGATGGTTCCCCCGTCCTCGACGACGCCCAGGAAGTTGGGCGACTGGAAGAGGACGGCGGCGACGCGCTCGTCCAGCTTAGCCTCCAGGTCGGCGGCGTCAACGCGGCCGCTGCCGGCATCGACGGCTACGACATCCAGCTCGATGGGCAGGTTCTGGACATAGGTGCGGACCACCGCCGCGTACTCGGGATGCAGGGCTCCGGCCAGCAGTACGCGCGGGCGGCCGGAGCGGCGCACGGACAGCAGCGCGGCCTCGGCGGCGGCGGTCGCCCCGTCATAGAGTGAGGCGTTGGCTACGTCCAGCCCGGTGAGCATGGCCATCATGGTCTGGTACTCGAAGATGGCCTGCAGGCTGCCCTGGCTGACCTCGGGCTGGTAGGGCGTGTAAGGGGTGACGAACTCGCCCTTGGCGCTGAGGTAGGAGACGACCTCGGGGATGAAGTGCGCGGTGGCGCCGGCGCCGAGAAAGCTGAGATGGCCGGCAAAGGCGTTGCGGCGCCCGAACTCGCGGAAGGCAGCGGTCAGCTCGGGCTCGCTCAGCGCCCGCGGCAGCCGGTCCAGCGGCGGAAAGCAGCTGCCCCCGGGAATGCAGGTGAAGAGCTCCCTGACGTCGGCGATGCCGATGGCCCGCTTCATCTCCTCCCGTTCCGCGTGGGTCAGGGGCAGGTATCTCATCGCTCACTCCCCGGCGATGCCTTTCAGGTATTCCTCGTACTTGGGGAAGTCCATGAGCTCGTCGAGCTCGGACGCCTGCTCGACGCTGGCCTTGAAGATCCAGCCGTCGCCCAGGGGGTCCTGGTTGACCAGCTCGGGATTGTCGCTCAGCCGGGCATTGGCCTCGGTCACCTTGCCGGTGACCGGCGAATAGACGTCGGAGACGGCCTTGACCGATTCGATGTTGGCCGCTGGGTCGCCCTTCTTCAGCGCCTTGCCGGCGGCGGGCAGGTCGACGAACACCACGTCGCCCAACTCGTGCTGCGCGTAGTCGGTGACCCCGACCACCACGAAGCCGCCCTCGCGGCGCACCCACTCGTGATCCTTGCTGTACAGCAGATTTTCCTTGGCCATTTGGCTCCTCCTACTTGGACCGTTTATAGAACGGGGTCTCCACGACCCTGGCGGTGACCGTCTTGTCGCGGATGGCGACCTGGAACTCGCTGCCCACGGCCGAATGATCGGCAGGCAGGTAGGCCATGCCGATGGGCTTTTTCAGGAAGGGGGCGAAGGTGCCCGAGGTGACGGCACCGAAGGGCTTGCCCTCGACGGTGATCGGGTAGCCGTGGCGGGCGATGCCCTTGTCGACCAGCTCGAAGCCCACCAGCTTGCGGGCGATGCCGGCCTCTTTCTGGCGGGCCAGCGCCTCCTGGCCGATGAAGGGCTCCGCCTTCTTGAGCTTGAGGATCCAGCCCAGGTCGGCTTCCAGCACGGTGTGCGCGTCGTCGATGTCATTGCCGTACAGGGCCATCTTGGCCTCCAGTCGCAGGGTGTCGCGCGCGCCCAGGCCGGCGGGCAGGGCGTCATACTTTTCCCCCCGGTCGGCCAGGTCGAGGAAGAGCTTGCTGGCCGCGGCGGCGTCGGCGCGGAAGTAAATCTCGAAGCCGTCCTCGCCGGTGTAGCCGGTGCGCGAGACGATGGCGTCCGCACCCTGCACCCGCCCCTGGGCGAAGTGGTAGTACCCCATGGGCTTCAGGTCGATGTCGGTGAACTCCTGCACCAGCTTCTCGGCCACCGGCCCCTGCACGGCGATCTGCGAGTACTCCTCGCTGCGGTTTTCGACCTGGACGTCGAAGCGAGCCGTGTGCTTCTTCATCCACTGGAAGTCCTTCTCGATGTTGGCGGCATTGACCACCAGCAGGTACTCGTTCTCCTTGATCATGTACACCAGCAGGTCGTCGACGAAGCAGCCGTGGTCGGTCAGCAGGCCGGCGTACTGGATCCGCCCCGGCACGAGCTTGGCCGCGTCGTTGGAGACGATGTGGTTCACCGCCCGCAGCGCCTCGCGCCCGCGGAACCAGATCTCGCCCATGTGGCTGACGTCGAAGATGCCGCCGGTGGTGCGCACGGCCATGTGCTCCAGGTTCAGTCCCGAGTACTGGACCGGCAGGTCCCAGCCGCAGAACTCGACCATTTTGCCCTTCAGGATGTAATGCGCTTCGTTGATCCTCGTTTTTTTCATTGGCTTGCTCCCAAAGATAGAAGAACGGATAAAATATCACAGCCGCCGGCAAAAAGCAAGGAAATGCGGGATTTGACAAGCGTTTTTCGGGAAGATATAGTGGTGCCGCCAGGACCCGCACCATGCACCAGCACCCGCCGGAGGATTTTGCCCGCCAAGTGGCACGATCGCTGCAGGAAGGCCGCAGCGCCCGGGCCTTCCTCCCCCTCTTCCCCGCCCTGCTGCGCCGGCGCTTTCCCGGAGGCACCTACGTCCTGTATTACAAGGAGGCGGAGGGCAACGTCTTCCGCGCATACGGCGACGGCGCAGGGGACGGCGACCTGCCGCCGCTGCGCGAGGAGGCCGACCTGGTGGAGAGTTTCACCAGCCGCCAGGAGGCCATGCGCCTGGGGCCGCCGACGCGGATGTACTTCGAGCTGTTCGACCGCGACTGCCGCGGGCTGATCGGCCGGCTGGGTATCCGCCTTATCCTGCCGCTGCGGGCGCGCCACTATTTCCGCGGCCTGCTGCTGGCGCGGCCGGGGCCGGCAGGGGAACGGGCCGATGGCGAGCTGGAGGAGGCGGCGCGCACCGCGGCCGCCCTGTTCATCCCGGCCATCGAGGCCGAGCGCATGGAGTTTGAGAACGACAAGAACTACTATCGCCTGTTCAAGTTCGACCGCCTCGTCCTGCTGGGGCAAATGGCGGCCTCCCTGGCCCACGAGCTGCGCACGCCCCTGACCACGGTGCTGTTCGAGACCGCCGCCATCCGCAACCTGCCCGCAGGCGGCGGCGGCGCCGCCGCCGCCTGCGACACGATCAGCCGCGAGGTCGGGCGCGCCAGCCGGCTCATCGAGTCGCTGCTGGTGTTCTCCAAGTTCAAGGGGCTGCAGCTGGCCGAGGTGCGCCTGTGCGACTTCGTCGAGGAAACCCTGGGCGAGATCCCGGCCAGCAAGATCCCGCCGGCAGTGCGGGTGAGCGTCGAGGGCGATCGCGAACTGCGCGTCAGCAGCGACCCCGGCCGCTTGAAGCAGGTGTTCATCAACGTGTTTTTCAATGCCCTGGAGGCCATGGCCGGCCAGGAGCGGGGCGAGGTTGCCATCCGCGTCTACAGTGAGTACCACGAGCTGCCGCGCGATCGCCGCTGCATCGTCTCCATCCGCGACACGGGGCCGGGCATCCCCGACGAGATCAAGACCCGGGTGCTGGAGCCCTTCTTCACCACCAAGAAAGACGGCACCGGCCTGGGGCTCTACATATCCTACAGCGTCATGAAGACGCTCAAGGGGGACCTGGAGATCCAGAGCTCGCACCAGGGCACGCGGGTCCTCCTGGTTTTGCCCGAGAGGTGAGCATGAACGAAGGCAACCACATCCTGCTGGTCGAGGACGACGCGCCGCTGCGCGAGTCGATCCGCCGCTTCCTGCAGGGGCAGGGATTCCGCGTCAGCGAGAGCGGCGGCCTGCTCGACGCCAGCCGGCGCCTGGCCCAGGAGGGCGTCGACCTGGTCCTGCTCGACCTCACCCTCCCCGACGGCAACGGCATGGACATCCTGGAGCGTTTCGGCCGCCAGTATCCCCACCGCATCGTGGTGCTGACCGGGACCGGCTCCATCGAGACCGCCGTGCTGGCCATGAAGAAGGGCGCCCACGACTTCCTACAAAAGCCGGTGAACCCGGAGCTCCTGCTCCTCGCCCTGCAGCGCACCTTCGCCTACATCCGCGAGCGGCGGGAATGCCAGGAGCTGAAGGGCGAGATCGGCGACGCCGCCGGCTTCGGCAAGTTCATCTACCGCAGCGAGACCATGGCCGACGTCCTGGGGCTCGCCCGCCAGTACGCCGCCACCGGCCACTCCATCCTCATCAGCGGCGAGACCGGCACCGGCAAGGAGCTCATGGCCCAGGCCATCCACGCCTCCTCCAGGCGCAGCGGCCGCCCCCTGGTGTCGGTCAACTGCGCCTCCATCCCCGAGAATCTCGCCGAGTCCGAGCTGTTCGGCTACAAAAAGGGGGCGTTCACCGGCGCCTTCGCCGACTCCCCCGGCAAGTTCCTCCTGGCCGACGGCGGCACCATCCTGCTGGACGAGATCGGCGAGCTGCCCCTCAACATCCAAGCCAAGCTGCTGCGCGTGCTGGAGAACGGCGAGATCACGCCGCTGAAGAGCCGCAGCGCCGTCCGCGTCGACATCCGCGTCCTGGCCGCGACCAACAAGGACCTCGAGGAGGAAGTGCAGGCCGGCCGCTTCCGCGCCGACCTCTTCTACCGCATCGACGAGCTGAAGGTCCACATCCCGCCGCTGCGCGCGCGCCGCGCCGACATCCTGCCGCTGGTCGACCATTTCCTGGGCATTGCCAACCTGGTCAACGCCCGCCCCATCGAGTCCATCGCCACCGAGGCCCAGCGCCTGCTGGCCGACTACGACTGGCCGGGGAACGTGCGCGAGCTCAAGAATACCATCTTCAAGATCGTGGCTTCGGGGCATGCCGGGGCCATCGGTCCCGAGCACCTGCCGCTCAAGCTGCGCCACCCGCGCCGCCAGGCCGCGCCCGGCCGCCGCGAGCCCAGCTTGGCCGAGCTGGAAAAGGGGCACATCCAGAAGGTGCTGCAGGAATGCGGCGGCAACTGCACCCAGGCGGCGGCGGCGCTGGGCATTTCGCGCTCCTCGCTCTACCGCAAGCTGGAGGAATTGCGCATCCGCCGCAAATGACCGCCGCCGCGGGGCCTCAATTCAGGAACTTGCGATAGAGGTCCTTGAGGTCCATCTCCTTGAGGTCGGAGGAGGCGGCCTCGAAGAGCAGGCGCCCCTCCTTGACGAAGCCGACGCGGTCGGCGACCTCCGAGGCGCTGAAGATGTCGCTGCCCAGGCCGAGGACGGCCCGCCCCTGGTCCTTCTGCTGCAGCAGGAGCTTGTTGAACTTGAGCTCGAAGCCCTTCCCCGCCCCGCGGATGAAGTCGTTGATGACGACGTTGCGCCGCTCGGGGGCCAGGCAGGCGGCCAGGTAGACCTGCTGGAAGGCCTCGGGGCGCAGGTCGCGGACCTTGCGCCGCAGCTGCCCCTCGTGGAAGCTGAGGACGAGCAGGGTGCGGTAGATGCCCGCACGCTCGGCACCGCCGGCGGCGCACAGCAGGTCGATCCAATCGCCGAGGCGGGCCTCGGTCTCGAAGTCGCCGGCATCGGCGACGCGGTCGATGAAGGCCGCGGACAGCCCGTTTCGCCGTTCGCCGGCCGGGGCGCCGTCGAAGAGCACCTCCCCGGCATCCGCGCGCGCCGCGCCGCTCAGGCAGCGGAACAGCGGCTCGCCCCAGCCTTCGGAGCGATGGAGCAGGAAAACGATCTCGCCGTCGGCGACCTCGAGGCTGAGGGAGTCCAGACCGTGCTCGCCGGCGGCCAGGCTGAGGCCGCGAATGGCGATCATGGCCGCATGATCTGCCGCCGCAGCGGGCGGTAGGTCAGGACGAGGACGGCGGCGCCGTAGAGGACGACGACCAGGACGCCGAGCCAGTACGTGCGCGGCGGGAGGCTGCGCGCATGGAACAGGTTCTCCTCCGCCTTGACGAACGATTCCACCGGCGGGTCGTCCTCGGCGTAGCGCTTGGCCAGGTAGAACTGGATGAAGCGGTTGCGCAGCGTCATGATGTAGTCCATGAAGTCGAGGTAGCCGTAGTAGCCCTTGCCCGAGGCCTCGCCGGCCAGGAAGTGGTAATAGGAGGTGGGGAAGAACAGCGATTGGCGCTCATGCTCGCGGATCACCGCCTCGATCTCCCGGAGGTACTTCGTCTCCAGCGCCGAGTTCATTAGGTAGCTGCTGTTGATGAACTGCACGGCGAACTGCTTCTGCATGCGCCGGATCTGGTCCAGCGGCGCGCGCGGGTTCACCTTCAGGTAGTCGCGGAACTTTTTCTCCAGGGCCATCAGGGCGCGGAACTTCTCCAGGTTGACCTTCTCGGCCGGCTCCAGCTTCTGCGAGCGGTTGAACACGCTGATGCGGCTGATCTCGGGCACCAGGAAGACGCACGCGAACCAGACCACGAAGAACCAGAGGAAGAACACCTTGCGGAAGCGGAGCAGCACGGTGGTCAGCTGGCCAATGAGATAGATGAGGTCGAGGAGCAGCACCAGGAACAGCAGGTAGCGGAGAAACACCGCTCGCTCGGCGGCGGAAAACGCGACCCCGCCGAGCCTCACGCCGGCGGCGCAGCCCAGCCCCAGGAGGACGAAGAAGAGGTCGAGCCAGAACAGCCGGGCGGCGGTGGTCCGGACGTACAGCGCTCCCAGGGGGACGCGGCCGGCCATGAAGCGCAGGTAGGGGGGGCTGACCAGGGCCAAGTGGCCGAAGTAGAGCATGACCAGCGAGCCGAAAACGAACAGGATGCCCGCGAAATCCTTGAAATACCCGCGATTGAGGAACAGGCGGTTGCCCTTCAGAGAGCGTTCGACCTTGATGATCTCGAAGCCGTCGATGTTGCTCTCCACGTCCTGCAGGACGTTGCTGTTGACGAAGAACAGGCTCAACGGCGACGCTTCATAGAGCAGCCGGAAGCCGAAGCCCCCGTACTGTGCATAGGTCGCATATTGGGCGGCCTTCTCTTTCTCGAAACTGATGAAAAAACTCTTGTCGCGCTGGAAGCCGCGGAACTCGTTCAGCCCCGACCAGCAGAAATAGGCGGCGAAAAGGGCGATGAATCCGAAAAAAAACGCGTTTTTCCGTTCGCCGAAGATCCTCCTGCCCTCAAAGCGCAAAAAAGCGAGCATGGTTCATCATAGCAGATCCGGGGAGAAAGGAACAGGCGCCCGGTAACCGGCGCGGGCGCGCGACCGCCTGGACGTCCGCGTCAGATCTTGTAGAAGATCAATGAAGCGTAGTTGCCGAAAAGCAGCGTCTTGTTGTACTGCTGCAGCAGCGACCAGAGCACGCCGTTGTCCGAGCGCTTGCCGGCCAGCAGGTCAGCGCGGATGCGCTGCAGGGTGGCCAGCAGCTCCTGGAGGTTGCTGGCGTGGCGGTGGTAGAAGCCCAGCACGTTGCCCTTGCCCAGCAGGTTGGAGACCTCGCCCATCACCTCCCGGTTCAACCCGTTCTCCTCGGCGAATCGGCTGTAATCGAAGCCGCGCAGCTTGCTGATGCGCCGGGACTCGTAGCCGGCCTCGCGGCCGGAGACGATGATTTCGCGGAAGAGGCGCAGCGCCTGCTCCACCCGGGCCGCGGCCAGGTCGACCCGCTGCAGCGCGGCGTTGACGTTCAGGCCGTCGCGGTCGGCGACCTCCATCTCGTTGAGGAACAGGAAGGCGTCGGCGGCCGACTGCAGGAGCTCCGACGCGCCGTCGGTGATCATGTCGCCTACCTGGGCGCTTGTCCTTCCCTTGAATGGCGCGTACGGATCGTTCAGTACGATGACCGCGTGCAGGCAGACGATGCCCGCCAGGACCAAGGTGATGCCCAGGAGCCATTTGATGATCTTGTGCTTCATGCCATACCTCCTTGATATGTAAATGCGTCCGGAATCCGATCGCGGCAAGTCCGCTTCATCCCCACAGGCGCCGCACCCGCTTCAGGAAGGGCAGCTGGAAGACGATCGCGCGCTCGATCTCGAACAGGCGCCTTTCGAGCTGGAGCCGGCCGTCGAAATCCGCGGCCAGGTCCACGACCAGGCGGATGGCCCCGCTGCCGGCCGCCTGCGGCATCAGCTGCCAGCGCCACTCCAGGTAGCGGGCGCCCTCGACCTCCATCCGCGGCAGGGTCAGGGGCAGGACCAGGCATCCTGGCGCCTGCAGCTCGGCGCGCAGGGCCAGTCCGATCCGCTCCGCCGGGAACAGATCGATCTTCCTCTCCAGCAGCCGGGACATGATCTCGTTGCGCAGCCCCTGGAAGAGGCCGAACTCGACGCCCAGCCTGCGGCCGACCGTCCCCTGGCCGGGCGGGGCGAACAGCGCCCGCTCCAGCCGCAGCCCGTCGACCGCCTCGCGCAGCAGGAGTTGGAGCGCCTCCGGCCCGCTGTCGGTGCCGGCCGGCGATTCGCCGCCGACGTATTGCAGGCTGAGCGAGCGCAGGCGGAGCGTGCGCGAATCTTCCTGCATGTCCATGCGCATGTCCAGGCCGGTGATGGCATGCTCCTGAACGGCGATGCCCCGCTGCACCAGCTTGCTGAAGTTCGTGCAGTTCACCTCCAGGGTATAGACGCCGGGAGGGATGCGGTTGAACAGGAATGTCCCCTCCAGGCCGGTCAGGGTGGAGAGCCTTCGCCCCAGCTTGGATCCGCACAGGACCACGCGCGCGCGCGCCACCGGGTAGTCGAGCAGATCGGCGATCTTGCCGCGGATCGCCGGCTGCAGACCGGCTTTTTCCAGACAGCCGTTCATGGGGACATCCCTTGGCGGTTCATTCAAATTGCAAAGCAAACGGGGTGCCATCCGTCAACGTCCGGTTCATTACCGCGCCGGCAAGGGAATTCTCAGCAAGACAGCGTTGTGAAGTGGCATTCCCAGACCCGCCCTGTCCCATAATAGGACACGGCAGGCGGCTGCGAGGCCGAAAAGCCCTCTGCATTTGGGCTTTTTATGAACCCATCCATGTCCCAATTTGGGACAGCGTCAGCAGCTTTCTGAGAAGGCCATAGGGGCTCAATAAACGGCGCCGCCCTGTCCCAATTTGGGACAGGGCGGCCGGCCCCCGTCGTCAGCGCAGCATCTTGACCAGCGTACTCGCCTCGGGGACCGCATCCAGGGAAAGCGAATTGAAGACCGACAGCTGCTTCCAGTGCGAGCGGTCGACGCCGGCATGGGTCAGCAGCGTCTGGAACGTCTGCCGGCCGTCAGGATGCATCACCGACAGGCGCTCGGGCCCGCGGTTGAGGATCTTGGGATCGCGCACGGCGCGGAATGACTCGATGGAGCGCCCCAGCACGGGGTGGAAGGAATTGGCCGTGCTGTAGGTGCTGAGGGCCACGAATGAATAGACCAGGCCGCCCTTGCGGATGCATGACAGGCGGACGGCGAGCGGCTCGCCCTCCTGCTGGGGAACCTGGAACCAGGCATGGCGGGCCGTGAATCCGTTGACCGCCTCGCCCGCCGTCCTCAGCAGCTTGGCCTGTTCCAAACCCTTGGCCTTGGCCTGCAGATAGGCATCGAGATCCTGGCCGCTGGTCTCGGCTTGCAGGAGCAGGGCCGCCCGTCCCTCCTTTTCGCCGACAACGACCTGCATGGGCGTGTTCTCCACGGCCCAGCCGTTGGGCACGTCGAACTGGAAGGCCATTTCCGGGTGGTAGAAGACCCCGGTCTCGACGAAGCCCTGGCGGGGGTTGTCGCCGTACACCATGCCATCGATCCGCTGCAGGTAGTCGTTCCGCTTTACGGCCAGGCGGACGTCGGCGCTGGAAACCTGCTCCTTGACCTTGGCGATGCGGTCCTTGGTCATGGGGTGGGTCGACAGGAAGGTGGGGATGCGCTGGCTGCTCGACTCGGCGCTCATGTTCTCCAGGGCGGAGAAAAAGCGCAGCATCTCACCCGGCGAGTACTGGGCCGCCCGCGCATAGCGGATGCCCAGGGCGTCGGCCTGGTACTCGTCGCTGCGGCTGAACTTGAGGAAAAGCAGCTGGGTGGCGATGCTGGCCAGGCCGGCGAACTTGCGGATATCCTTGCTGACGATGCTGCCGACGACCAGCCCGATCTGGGCCAGCATCTGGCCGCTCATCTGCGCCATGGAGTGGCGGGCGGCGACGTGGCCCATCTCGTGGCCCAGCACCGCCGCCAGCTCGGCCTCGCTGTTCATCAGCGCCAGGATGCCGCGGGTGACGTAGATGTAGCCGCCGGGAGCGGCAAAGGCGTTGACCACGGGCGTGTCCAGGACCGCGAAATGGTGCTTCAACTTGGGGCGGTGGGAATTGGGCACCATGCCCTGGCCGATGCGGTCGACGTATTCGTTCAGCTCCTTATCGGGATAGATGCCGTACTGCTGACGGATCGCCTGGTCGGTCTCCTGCCCCATGGCGATCTCCTGCTGCTCCGAGAACAGCATCAGCTCCTTCTTGCCGCTGACGGGGTTCACGGCGCAGGCAACGGCCAGCAGGACCGCGACCCATGACACGACCACCCAGGTGACTCGACTCGTGCGTTTCATCCTCCACCTCCTGCGCGGAATGATCTGAATCCGTACATACCACAACCGTGAATTTTTATCCAGCCGCCGGGACGAAGCCCCGGAGGCAGTCAGCCCCGACCGTGGGGCCAGGATGCCCCATGGGTCGGGGAAAAGAATATCATCCGAACGGGCCGAAGCCCCGGAGGCTATTCAATCCCAGATCGCGAGGCAGGCAAGGCCTCGCGGATCTGGGCGGTAGTTCCGCCTCCGAGACGAAGCCCCGGAGGCCATTCAATCCCAGATCGCGAGGCAGGCAAGGCCTCGCGGATCTGGGCGGCAGCTTCGCCGCCGGGACGAAGCCCCGGAGGCAGTCAGCCCCGACCGTGGGGCCAGGATGCCCCATGGGTCGGGGAAAAGAATATCATCCGAACGGGCCGAAGCCCCGGAGGCTATTCAATCCCAGATCGCGAGGCAGGCAAGGCCTCGCGGATCTGGGCGGTAGTTCCGCCTCCGAGACGAAGCCCCGGAGGCCATTCAATCCCAGATCGCGAGGCAGGCAAGGCCTCGCGGATCTGGGCGGCAGCTTCGCCGCCGGCGGGAGAGGGGGTTTGCAGCATCATTCCCGGAATCCTATAATGGGGGCATGGCATGGAGGCAACATGAGACGAATCCAGTTCCCGGTGGCGGCATGGCTCGTCCTGCCGGTGCTTGCTCCGCTCGCCGCGCTCACCGCGCTGGCCGGTGACCGCTTGACCGGCCGCCTGACCGCCAGCCGCTCCGAGGTCATCGGACGCCACGGCATGGTGGCCGCCAGCCAGCCCCTGGCGGCGCAGGTCGGCATCGACATCCTGAAGCGGGGCGGCAGCGCCGTCGACGCCGCCATCGCCGTCAACGCCGCCCTGGGACTGATGGAGCCTTCGGGCGCGGGCATCGGCGGCGACCTGTTCGCCATCGTCTGGGACAACCGGGCCGGCAAGCTCTATGGGCTCAATTCCAGTGGGCCGGCGCCGCGGGCGCTCACCCTCGCTCATTTCCAGGAGCGGGGGATCCGCCGCGTGCCGGAGACCGGTCCCCTGCCCTGGACCGTCCCCGGCTGCGCCGCCGGCTGGTGCGCCCTGCACGGGAAATTCGGCCGCCTGCCCATGCGCGATGTCCTGGCGCCGGCGGTTCGCTACGCCGAGGAAGGCTTCCCGCTGTCGGAACTGATCGCATTCTACTGGCAGCGTTCGGTGCAGGCGTTCGCGGGCTACGAGAATTTCCAGAAGCTCTATGCCCCGGGCGGCCGGGCGCCGCGCAAGGGCGACGTGTTCCGCAATCCCGACCTCGCCGCCTCCTACCGGCTCATCGCCGCCGGCGGCCACGACGCCTTCTACCGCGGCGAGATCGCCCGCCGGATCGTCGCCTACTCCGAGAAGGTCGGCGGCTTCTTTTCGCGCGAGGACTTCGCCAGCTTCGCGCCCGAGTGGCTGGAGCCGCTGAGCGTCGGCTACCGCGGCTACGACGTCTGGGAGCTGCCGCCCAACGGCCAGGGGCTGGCGGTGCTGCAGATGCTGCGCATGCTCGAACGCTTCGATCTGAAGTCGCTGGGCCACAACTCGGCCGCCTACCTGCACCTGCTGGTCGAGGCCAAGAAGCTCGCCTACGAGGACCGCGCCCGCCACTACGCCGACCCGCGCTTCGCCCCCCGCGACTATTCCGCCCTGCTGACCGCGGAATACGCCGCCCGGCGCCTGGAGCTCTTCGATCCCCGGCGCGCCAGCCGCGAGCTCCCGGCCGGCGACCCCGGCCTGCGCCGGGGGGACACCGTTTACCTGACCGTGGTCGACAGGGACTTCAACGCCGTCTCGCTCATCCAGAGCAACTACGTCGGCTTCGGCTCGGGCATGGTGCCCGACGGGCTCGGCTTCTGCCTGCAGGACCGCGGCGCCCTGTTCAACGTCGAGGACCCGGCCCACGCCAACGCCCTGGCCCCGGGCAAGCGGCCGTTCCACACCATCATCCCCGGCTTCGTCACCCGCAACGGCCGCCCCGTGTTCTCCTTCGGCGTCATGGGCGGCGACATGCAGCCGCAGGGGCACGTGCAGGTGCTGTGCAACATCATCGACTTCGCCATGAACGTACAGGAGGCCGGCGACGCCCCGCGCTTCCACCATGTCGGCTCCTCCGAGCCCGACGGCTCGCGGATGACGGACGGCGGCACGCTCTTCCTCGAGAGCGGCGTCGATCCGGAGGTCGTGCGCGAGCTGATCCGGCTCGGCCACCGGGTCGGCCGCAGCGCCTCCGAGTTCGGCGGCTACCAGGGCATCTGGATCGACGAGGAGCGCCGGGTGCTGATCGGCGCCAGCGAGTCCAGGAAGGACGGCTGCGCCATCGGCTATTAACCGAGCTATCGTGACGCGTGACGCGTAACGCGTGACGAGCAGCTGCATTCACTTGTGCAATTAAAATCCAACACATCACCAAACCGCCATGTCTGAAGCAAGAGTTCTTCCCAGACCTGCGTTTGGGACATTGGAATCCAGCAATTTGGAATTTAGCTAGAACTTGATGTTCGGGTGACGCGATTTCACTTGCTGTTTCGCGTCACGCGTCACGCGTCACGCGTCACTTTTTTCATTGACATATATGGCCTCATTTGTTAAGATTGAACTTCTTCCAATCCATCGATCTCCCTGGAGGGCGACATGATCAAAGGAAAATACCTGTTCACTTCCGAATCGGTGTGCGCCGGGCACCCGGACAAGGTGTGCGACCAGGTCTCGGACAGCATCCTCGACGCCTGCCTGGCGCAGGACCCCGATTCGCGCGTGGCCATCGAGACGCTGACCAAGACCGGCATGGTGCTGGTGGCCGGCGAGCTCACGACCAAGGCCTACGTCAACATCCCGTCCATCGTGCGCCAGACCCTGAAGGAGATCGGCTACACGAAATCGCGCTATGGCATCGAGTACGAAACGTGCGCGGTGCTGGTGCACATCGAGGAGCAGTCGCCCGACATCGCCCAGGGCGTCGACGCCGCGCGCGGCCATGAGCAGGGCGCCGGCGACCAGGGCATGATGTTCGGCTACGCCACCAACGAGACCGAGAACTTCATGCCCCTGCCGATCGCCATGGCCCACAAGCTGACCGCGCGCCTGGCCCAGGTGCGCCGCAACCTGACCATCCCCTACCTCGGTCCCGACGGCAAGGCCCAGGTGACCGTGGAGTACGAGGGCGGCAAGCCCCGGCGCATCACCGCCGTGGTGGTCTCCAACCAGCACGACGACGGCGTCGGCCACGCCCGCATCGAGAAGGACATCATCCGCCACGTGGTCAAGCCGGTCTGCGGCAGGTGGCTCACCGCGGAGACAAAATACTACATCAATCCCACCGGCAAGTTCGTCATCGGCGGGCCCTACGCCGACGCCGGCCTGACCGGCCGCAAGATCATCGTCGACACCTACGGCGGCATGGGCCGTCACGGCGGCGGCGCCTTCTCGGGCAAGGACCCCAGCAAGGTTGACCGCTCCGGCGCCTACGTTGCCCGCTACATCGCCAAGAACGTCGTGGCCGCCGGCCTGGCCAGGAAGTGCGAGGTGCAGCTGGCCTACGCCATCGGCGTGGCCGAGCCCGTCTCGGTCAACGTCAACACCTTCGGCACCGGCACCGTCGATGAGGAGAAGATCACCTCCTGGATCCGCAGGGTGTTCCCGCTCAAGCCCGGCGACATCCTGCGCGATCTCAAGCTCAAGCGGCCGATCTACAGGGCCACCGCCTCCAACGGCCACTTCGGCCGCAGCGAGTTCCCCTGGGAGAAGCTGGACAAGGTCAAGGAGCTCAAGTCCCTGGCCAGGAAATAGCCGAGCAGACGTGACGCGTAACGCCCCTGAAGGCCCCCGACGAGGGGGTTGACGCGTGACGCGGCAGGAAAAATGCACGTCCAATGCTCACCGCTCGATGCACGTGATTGGCCGAGCAATGACAGAATGTGTTTGCGACAGAAATCTGGGAACGAAAGAAATGGGGCGTCCATTTGCGGCTTCTCGTCACGCATCACGCGTGGCGCGTCACGATCGTCCGTTGCCGCGTTTTCGAGTAGAATTGGGTAAATGAAAAAACCGGAGAAAAGCATGAAACCAGCCGACACCGACCGCAACCTTCCCTATAAGATCGCCGACATCTCCCTGGCCGACTGGGGCCGCCGGGAGATGGACCTGGCCCGGGCCGAGATGCCGGGGCTGATGGCCATCCGCGCCAAGTACGGCCCGCTCAAGCCCCTGCAGGGGCTGCGGGTGACCGGAAGCCTGCACATGACCATCCAGACGGCCATGCTCATCGAGACCCTGGTGGAGCTGGGCGCCGACGTGCGCTGGGCCTCCTGCAACATCTTCTCCACCCAGGACCACGCCGCTGCCGCCATCGCCAAGGCCGGCTCGGCCGCCGTCTTCGCCTGGAAGGGCGAAAGCCTGGAGGAATACTGGTGGTGCACCGAGCAGGCGCTGACCTGGCCCGACGGTTCGGGGCCTGACCTGATCGTCGACGACGGCGGCGACGCCACGCTGCTGGTCCACCAGGGCGTAGCCATAGAGAAGGATCCCGCCCGGCTGCGCGAGAAGCCGGAGAACCGGGAGCTGGCCGTCGTCTGGAAGCGCCTGGCCGCGTCCCATGCCCGCGACCCGCAGCGCTGGACCCGCGCCAGCGCCCGCATCCGCGGCGTCTCCGAGGAGACGACCACCGGCGTGCACCGTCTGTACCAGATGCAGGCCGAGGGGCGGCTGCTCTTCCCGGCCATCAACGTCAACGACTCGGTGACCAAGTCCAAGTTCGACAACCTTTACGGCTGCCGCGAGTCGCTCGCCGACGGCATCAAGCGCGCCACCGACATCATGGTCGCCGGCAAGAAGGTGGTCGTTTGCGGCTATGGCGACGTGGGCAAGGGCTGCGCCCAGTCCATGCGCGGCTTCGGCGCCAGGGTGATCGTCACCGAGATCGACCCCATCTGCGCCCTGCAGGCGGCCATGGAGGGCTACGAGGTCTCCACCATGGAGGCCATGGCCCCGGCCGGCGACATCTTCGTCACCGCCACCGGCAACTGCAGCGTCATCACCGGCGCCCACATGGAGCGCATGAAGGACGAGGCCATCGTCTGCAACATCGGCCACTTCGACAGCGAGATCGACATGCACTACCTGGAGACCACCCCAGGCTGCCGCAAGCTGGAGATCAAGCCCCAGGTGGACAAGTGGACGCTGAAGTCGGGGCGCGCGATCATCGTCCTGGCCGAGGGGCGGCTGGTCAATCTGGGTTGCGCCACCGGCCACCCCAGCTTCGTCATGAGCTGCAGCTTCACCAACCAGTGTCTGGCGCAGATGGAGCTGGCCAAGGGCGGTCTGGAGCGCCAGGTCTACACCTTGCCCAAGAAGCTGGACGAGGAAGTGGCCCGGCTGCACCTAGAGGCGCTGGGCGTGGAGCTGACGCGGCTGACGCCGCAGCAGGCCTCCTACCTGGGCGTCTCCGCCGAGGGGCCCTTCAAGCCCGACCACTATCGCTATTGAGCGTCTTCGTGATCGTGCCGATCCGTCCAAAACACTCGTGACGCGTAATGCGTGACGCGTGACGAGTCACAGCTGCCTTCACTGACACGAACGCAATCCCTATCACTTACTTCTTCATGGTGATGCGCTCATTGGGATCCTGGTGCCGAAAAAGCGGCGCGCCCATTTACATTTGATCCCGGATTTGCTAACGTGGTCCCAATGAACAAGGGCAAGATCCTGATCACCGACGATGAGCGGGATATCCGCGAGCTGCTGCGCGACTTCCTGGAGAGCGAGGGCTTCGAGTGTCACCTGGCGGCCAACGCCTTCGAGGCCCTGGAGAAGTTCAAGTCCCTCGGCGACGTCGACCTGCTCATGTCCGACATCCGCATGCCCGGCAAGACCGGGCTGGACCTGCTGGACGAGGTCAAGGCGCTCAACGAGGACGTGATGGTGATCATGATCTCGGCGGTGAAGGACATCGAGTCGGCCATCGCCGCCATGTCCAAGGGCGCCTACGACTACGTTTCCAAGCCCTTCAAGCTCAACGAGGTGGCCTTCGTAGCCCACAAGGCCATGGAGAAGCGCCGCCTCGTCCGCGAGAACAAGGAGTATCAGAAGCAGCTGGAGAAGATGGTCGAGGAGCGCACCAGCGAGCTGAAGCAGGCGTTGATCGAGCTGGACCGAACCTACAACTTCACCCTGCGCGCCATGGTCACCGCCCTCGATACCCGCGACACGGAGACCCAGGGCCACTCCCTGCGCGTGGTGCGCTTCACCCTCAAGCTGGCCGAGCTGGCGGGTATCGTCGACAAGGCCACGCAGAAGATCTTCGAATACGGGGCGCTGCTGCACGACATCGGCAAGATCGGCATCCCCGACGCCATCCTGCGCAAGCCCGCCGGCCTCTCCCCGGAGGAATGGTCGATCATGAAGAACCACCCCACCATCGGCTACAACATCCTGAAGCGCATCAAGTTCCTCGAGGAGGCGGCGCAGGTGGTGTTGTACCACCACGAGGCCTTCGACGGCAGCGGCTACCCCGCCGGGCTGGCCGGCGAGGACATCCCCCTCGGGGCGCGCATCTTCCACGTCGCCGACGCCATCGACGCCATGACCTCCGACCGCCCCTACAAGAAAGCGCTGAGCTTTGATTCCGCCGCCGCCGAGCTGCTGAAGTACTCCGGCACCCAGTTCGACCCGGCCATCATCTCGATCTTCGCCAAGACCAGCCTGGATTTCTGGATCGCCGAGAGGATGAGCATCGAGGAGAGCATCCGCCGCGACCGCGACCTGCTATAATAAAGTGATAGTGATAGGGTTAGTAAAAGCAATTGCAAAACTTCCATGATTTTAACAATTAACAAAAAAAGAGCCTCTTACTTTTGACTTTTACCTTTTTCCTTTTTACGTTAAGATTGCCTTGGCTCGGGTCATAGGCAGTTGGGGCCTGGTGCTGGGAATTTTATCCCCCCTCTCTCCTCTTGCCTTCAAGCCGACCAGAACCACCCAAAGCGATGCACAAATTGGCGTGAGGAGCCCAATCACTCCAAACGGCCCGTGAGATCGCGCACGTAGACCAGGGCGTCCTCCACGGGCTGCCGGTAATACTCGCGGCGCCGCCCGGCCAGGCGGAAACCGTGCTTCTCGTACAGGCGCACGGCCGCCTCATTGGCGGCGCGCACCTCGAGGACGGCGCGCTCACAGCCCCATTCGCGGCCACAATCCAGAAAGCGTTGCAGCAGGCGCTCGCCCAGCCCGCGGCGGCCGCAGGCGGCGCTCACGGCGATCTTGTGCAGTTCCAGCTCCGTTCCCAGCCGCCAAAACAGCAGGTAGCCGACGACCTGCGCCGGACGGCCGCTCTCGATGACCAGGAGATGGGCGACGCCGTTGTCCATCTCGGCGCGGAAATAGTCGCGGTCCCAGGGCCGGGAGAAGCGCTCGCGCTCGATGCGCGCCACGGCGTCCAGGTCGCCGAGGCGCGCCGGCCTAATCCGCCCCTCGGGGGCCGCTTGCGCCGGGGATCTCGGCATCGGGCCTGCGGATGTAAAACGGGCGCAGTTCCGCCGGGTCGCCGGCGGCGCGGCCGCGCCGGAAGCGGTCCAGGGCCAGGCGGCCGACCGCGCCGGCCAGGGACGATGGGCGGCAGGCCAGGCGGGCGGCGGGGAGCCCGTCCCGCAGGCGCTCGGCCAGGTGTCCATCGGCGACGAAGAGCGCGCCGGGGAGCGTTTCCAGCCGCCTTACGGCCTCGGCGATCGGGAACAGCCCCGGAGCCAGGCGTTCCGCCATCGCGCCGGCGGCGAAGGCGTAGGCGGCGGCATAGACTTGTCCCCGGCGGGCGTCGATGACGGGCGCGACGGTGCCGCCGGCGCCGGCGAACGCAAAGGCCAGCGCCTCCAGCGTGCCCACCCCGACCATGGGCCGGCCGGCGGCGAAGTTCATCCCCTTCAGCGTGGCCAGGCCGACGCGGATGCCGGTGAACAGCCCGGGCCCGACGGCGGCGGCGTACAGGTCGACCTGCGCCGGCGCCAGGCCCAGCGAGCGCAGCAGGGAATCCAGGCCGGGAACCAGCTGGGCCGACAGCCCGTCGCCCGTGGCGAGACGGCATTCCCGCGCGACCTCGCCGTCGCGCAGCACGGCGGCGGAGGCGTCAACCGCGGTGGTGTCGACGGCCAGCACGATCACGTGAGCTTCTTCTCCATCAGCACCTCGCTGCCGCCGGGCCGGCAGTGGAACTCGAAGCGGTCCATGTAGCTGCGGATGATCATGATGCCGCGGCCGCTGAAGGAGAGCAGCTGGCAGTCGTGGATCTTGTCCTCCAGCGCCTGCAGGTCCACCTGGCGGCTGTTTTCGTCGCGGACGCGGATGAGCAGCCGTTCGCGGTCCCAGAGGAACTCCACGTGCACCCGCTTCTCGGGGTCGCGGCCGTTGCCGTGGACGATGGCGTTGTTCGTCGCCTCGCGCAGCGAGATCTCGATCTTGAAGAACACGTCCTCGGGGATGTCCAGGAGCTTGCGGATGAAGCCCAGCACCAGGACGCTCAGCTCGGTGTACTTCAGGTCGCTGCGGAAGGAGATGGCGATGCGCTGCTCTGTCTTGGCCATTGGCTTTCAGTATAGCAGATTGCCGCCCGTTTGGCCACGGCGGGGTCGCGCTTGCAATTCCCCGGGCGATTCCGTACAATCGCGGCATGGAAAAGAGAGACGTGGAAAACATCGGCGAGTTCTTCTCGCGCGAGAGCGGCGCCCTCACCCCGGAGCGGAAATGGGAGGAGATCTTCGCCGGCTGGCTGGACAAGATCGACCAGGAAAAGATGATGCTCAACCTGTTCGAGCTGAAGCTGTGGTTCGAGAGCATCGAGGAGTTCAACTCCTCGCCCTACCTGGAGAACCTGGTTTTCCGCCGCCGCGCCCCCGGCGAGCGCAGCTATGAGCCCTATATCTTCGGGCTGCACCAGGCCGCCGGGCGCATCACCGCGCTGCTCAAGGACCTCGACTTCAAGAAGGACACCTATTTCCTCAACTTCGAGGAATACGTCGTCGAGAAGATGCTCGAGCAGAGCATGGACAAGGCCTTCCCCAGCCTGAAGGAGCTCTACTCCCCCGAGTCCTGGTTCTACAGCTTCCGCATCTTCCTGCAGAGCTTCCGCAACCTGCTGAGCGAGCTCCTGCGCCTGGACCAGATCTCCCAGCGCGCCTACCTGTCGGTCAAGAAGCTGTATCACCGCGAGCTGCTCAACAACCCCATCCTGGTTTCCCTGCTCAAGAAGCAGTTCATCTCCAAGATGGACAAGATCTACCAGCCCGACATCTCGGCCATCATCTCCTCCTGCCAGGACAAGAACCTGCGCAAGAACCTGGGCATCTTCTTCATCCTCTCCTTCCGCCTGCTGAAGATCAACAACTTCATCGAGCTCAACATGGACAAGAGCAAGTACCTGGACATGGTCATCCCCCTCGCCCTGGCCCTCAAGAAGAACATGGACGACCTCATCCACTTCGACGACACGGTGCTCTGGCCCTGCCTGCAGGCCGATGCCGACCTCAAGCGCCGTCTGGGCCCGGTGGGCGAGATCTTCAAGAGCTTCCCGCTCGAGTACAAAAAGATCTGGGAGGGCGAGCTGCCCATCTATTTCGACAGCGACAGCAACAAGCTGAAGAAGCGCCAAATGATCCAGAACATCGTGATCATCGCCGAGGTGGCCGTGCAGGAGCTGATCGAGACCGTGGCCCGGCTGTTCAAGCCGGGCATCAGCGGCAGCAGCATCTTCGAGAAGTACGTCTCGCGGCGGCAGAAGTCGATCGAGGTCAAGCGCAAGCTGATCCGCCTGCACACCAAGATCAACGACTACTTCACCCACAAGGAGAGGATCGCCCCTTCCGAGATCCTCTTCGACGTCAACCAGTTCCTGGAAAGCGACCTGAACTACCTGCTCTACAAGGATTGGAACGAGTTCCTCGGCTATACCGACAGCCTCAGCCGCACCAATTTTTCGGCCGAGTTCGAGCCCACCCTGCGCTCGTTCCACAGCTTCCTCACGCGCGTGCTGAAGGAGATCGTCAGCGAAAAGAAATGACCCAAGCCGCCGTGACGCGTAACGCGTAACGCGTGACGAGAAGCGGCAATCGATCGAACTTCAGTGAAAGGCAAAGATCATCGATCGTACCCTGCTGATGCGTCTCCCACTCCAGTGGGTCCTTTTGAGTCATCCCATCTTGCATGTCACATCGTTGGCCGATTTTCCCACTGAAACAGGCACGGACACGATCCGTTCACTGCGCCCTTTTTCAGGGCGGTTACTCGTCACGCGTTACGCGTCACGCGTCACGATTGCTGCTATTTCCTTTACGCGCCGGTCCTGCCTGTGCTAGAATCCCGGCGATGAGACGGGCGTTTCCCCTTTTCCTGCTGCTGCTGGCGCTGGCCTTGCCGCTCCGGCCCGTGCGCTACCCGTTCATCAACTACCGCAGCTCCGAGGGGCTGCCGCAGAGCAACGTCACCGCCCTGCTCCAGGACCGTCAGGGCCTGATCTGGGTCGGCACCCAGGCGGGACTGGGCCAGTTCGACGGCACGCGCTTCCAGACCTTCACCACCCGCGAGGGCCTGGCCGGCAACTACGTCACCGGCCTGGAGCTGGACCGCGACGGCGACGTGTGGATCGCCACCCAGGACGGCCTGAGCCGGCTGCATGCCGGGCGCTTCTCCTCCTGGCCCCTCGCCGACGGCTTCCTGCGCGCCATCGCCTACAGCGCCGCCGACCGCTCGCTCTGGGCCCTGGCCGCGGAGAACCTGTACGTCATCCGCGACGGCCGCTGCCAGCGCTCCACCGCCTTCCCCGACCCCCGGCGCCTGCTGGGACTGGCCGCCGGCGCCAACGGCATGGCGTTCTACAGCGCCGACGCCGTCTACCGCCTGCAGGGCGGCCGGCTGCAGCGCTATCCCAGCCCCGACGCCGTCCAGTTCGCCAAGGAGGCCGGCGGCCACCTGTTCGTGGGCTGCCGCAGCGGGCTGTACCTGCTCACCCCGTTCGGGGAGTTCCGCAAGTACGCCGGCATCCCCGCCGGCCTGGACGGGGTCAGCGACATCCTGCTGGACGGCAGCGGCGGGCTGTGGGTCGGCACGCGCGGCGGGGTGCTGCATCGCGACCTGGAGACGGGCATGAGCTCCGTCCTCAACACCGCCGGCGGCCTGATCTACGACCGCGTCTCGCGGCTGCTGCTTGACCGCGAAGGCAACGTGTTCATCGGCACCGAGTTCGGACTGTCCCAGCTCTCCCGCCACCTGTTCCGCATGTACGGCAGCGGGGACGGCCTGCCTTCGGCCCAGGTGTGGGACATCCTGGAGGACGAGGGGCGCATGCTCCTGGCCTGCGACGACGGCGTGGCCGAGCTTCGCGACGGCGCCATCCACGCCTTCCCGGTCAACGCCCGCCTGCGGGGCCGTTCGCTGCGCGCCGTGGTGCGCCTGGCGCCGCGGCGCTACCTGCTGGGCTGCCGCGAAGGCGAGATCCTGGAATGGGACGGGGCGGGGCGGCTGCTCACGCTCACCAGCGGCGTCAACGTCCTCTATGCCATCCGCGACAGCGCCGGCGCCGCCTGGTTCGCCACCGACCGCGGCCTGCTGCGCTACGACGGCACGGACTTCCGCTGGTTCCGCCAGGGGCTGAACGATCCCATTGTCTGGGACGTGGCCGAGCTGGAGCCGGGAACGCTGCTGGTGGGCACGCGGCGCGGCGTGCAGGTGCTGCACGACGGCCGCTTCGTGGCCAGCACCTGGGAAAAACTGGTCGGCCGCGTGATCATCAACGACATCCGCGTCGTCTCGCCGCGCGAGGCGTTGGTGGCCTCGGAGATGTCGGGCGTCTACTGGCTCAAGGGCGACACCCTCACCCGCCTCACCCAGGAGCAGGGGCTGCTGCACAACGACGTCTGGTCGGTCCTGCGCGACGACGAGGGCTCGATCTGGATCAACACCACCCGCGCCCTGGAGCGCCACGGCGCCGACGGCTCCCTGTCGTACTTCAACACCGCCACCGGGCTCTTCGGCGACGAGGGCTGCATCCACGCCGCCTGCCAGGCCGGCAACGGCAACCTGTACTTCGGCATCGTCCCCGGGCTGGTCGAGCTGGCGCGCCCGCGCGGCGACGCCCCGCCGCCGCCGCTGCTGGTCATCGGCGAGCCGTGGGTCAACGGCGCGCCGCGCGCCCTGGAGCCCGGCGCGCCGTTGCGCCACGACGAGAACACAATCGAATTCCGCTACGTCTGCCCGGTCACCAGCCGCGAGCGCCCGGTGCGCTACCGCACCCGCCTCTTTCCCTTCGACGCCGATTGGTCGCCGTCCACGAGCGAGCGCGCGGTGCGCTACACCAACCTGCCGCCCGGCACCTACACCTTCTCGGTGCTGGCCAACAACGGCGGCGGCGAGAAGGGCTGGGTCGGCGCCGGCCAGCGCATCGTGTTCGCCATCGCCCGCCCCTTCTGGCGGCGCTGGTGGTTCCACGCCCTGGAGTTTCTGCTGGGGCTGGGAGTCCTCGCCCTGGTGGTCGGCGCGCGCGTGCGCGTGCTGCAGAGGCAGAAGCGGCGCCTGGAAACGCTGGTGCAGGCGCGCACCAACGAGATCGCCGAGAAGAACCGCGAGCTGGCCGAGCTCTCCATCACCGATCCGCTGACCGGCCTGAAGAACCGCCGCTTCGTCGGCGAGACCATCCGCGAGGACACGAGCATCATCCAGCGCGAGATGCACAACGTCCGCCTGGGGCGGAAGCCCTTCGATGAGAAGGCCGCGGCGCTGGGCGTTTTCATGATCGACGTCGACCGCTTCAAGCGCGTCAACGACGTGTACGGCCACGAGGCCGGCGACGCGGTGATCGTCGAGATCGCCCGCCGGCTGCTGGCGATGATGCGCCAGTCCGACTGCGTGGCGCGCTGGGGCGGCGAGGAGTTCCTGGTCATCACCCGCCAGTCGCGGCGCGCCGACGCCCTGCCGCTCGCCGAGCGCATCCGCCAGACCATCGAGGGCTCGGCCTTCGCGGTGGCGCCCGGCCAGTCCATCCGCAAGACGGTCAGCATCGGCTTCTGCCACTATCCGTTCCTTCTCGGCGGCGAGGAGAAGCTGAGCTGGCACCAGGTGGTGGCCATGGCCGACAGCGCCCTATACCTGGCCAAGCACAACGGCCGCAACCTGGTGGTCGGCATTCAGCCCGGCCCCGCCCCCTTCGCCGGACCGGGGCAGGAACTGCTGGCCGGCCTCTCCGCGGCCGTGAAGGCCGGCCACCTGGAGCTGGTCTGCGCCAGGCGGCCGCTCCGCATCCCCAGCCACCCATGAAGAGGCGCATCCCATGTTCGGATCGATAGGCTTTCCCGAGCTGCTGCTCATTTTCATCGTCGTGCTGCTGGTGTTCGGCCCCAAGAAGCTGCCGGAGTTCGCCCGCCTGCTGGGCAAGGTCGTGCGCGAGTTCCGCCAGACGGTCGACCAGGCCAAGTCGGCCATCGAGGACGAAGTCTACAAGGAGGGGATGGCCGACTCCCTGAAGGACATCCGCCGCGACGTCCAGGAGGCGCTGAACATCACCGGTGAAATCCGCCGCGAAGTGAAGGACGCCCTGGACGTCCCCGCCGCCGCCCGCCGCGAGATCCAGGGCGCCCTCGACATCCACGGCGGCGGCGCCGCCGCGCCGGGCGCCGGAACGGAGACGAAGGATGACGAAAAGAAAGGCTGACGAGATGTCGTTCTTCGAGCACCTGGGCGAACTGCGCAGGCGCATCGCCTGGTCGCTGGCCTTCGTATTCATCTTCTTCCTGGCCTCCTGGTCGGTGGTCGGCCGGCTCTACCATTGGCTGTCGCTGCCGGTGCTGAAGTTTCTCCCCCCTGGACCCGACGGCCGGGCCAAGCTGGCCTTCACCTCGCTTTCCGAGCCCTTCATGATGTACGTCAAGGTGGCCTTCATCTCCTCGCTGTTCGCCGCCTCGCCGTTCATCTTCCACCAGCTCTGGCTCTTCATCGCGCCGGCGCTCTTTCCCCGCGAAAAGCGCTGGGTGTTCCCCTTCGTGCTGGCCACCACCCTGTTCTTCCTGCTGGGCGGAGCATTCGGCTACTTCATCGTCTTTCCCCTGGCCTGCAAGTTCTTCCTGAACATCGGTCGCGACTTCACGGCCATCATTACCATCGAGGATTATTTCGCGCTGGCTTTCCGCGTGCTATTCGGCATCGCGGCCCTGTTCGAGCTGCCGGTGCTGGTGTTCCTGCTGGCCAAGCTGCGCATCGTCTCGGCCCGCTTCCTGCTGCGCTATTTCAAGTACGCTATCGTGATCATCTTCATCATCGCCGCGGTCATCACCCCCACCCCCGACATGATTACCCAGACCCTTTTCGCCGTCCCCATGATCCTGCTCTACCTGCTGAGCATCCTCATCGCCCGGCTGGTCAACCCGGGAGAAAAAGAAGAAAAGGGAAGAAAAAGGGAGGAATGAGGGAAGAGAGAGGGAAGAAAAAGTGGGAAAAGCCCTGACGGATCCCTTTCCCACCCTGTCTTCCCTCTGCCTTTCCCTCTGTCTTCCCTTCAATTGACGGCAAGCCGGATTAATGGTATATTGGCCCCCTGACGACCGTCCGGGGCCATGGTTTAATGGGAGAACGCGACCTTCGCAAGGTTGAGATGGCGGTTCGATTCCGCCTGGCTCCATAGAGAACGCGACCTTCGCAAGGTTGAGATGGCGGTTCGATTCCGCCTGGCTCCATAGGAATTTACAGAACTTGGCATACGGCGAACGGCATACGGTTGACGGCAAAAGCACGGGCATCAATTCTTTCCCACTTTGCTTTCCCTCTGCCTTACCCTTTATCCCCCCTCCTCCCTGGAGTTTAAAGCCCTGTGCCATACCGCGCAAACCGTATACCAAGGTCATGTTCGTGCCGTTCCCGTCCGCCGTCCGCCGTATGCCAAGCGCCGAGTTCAAAGCAGTGCTGTTGCCGTACGCCGTATGCCCTACACCGTGCGCCAAGTTCATAGAACTATCATGTCGGTAATTCCGTAGTATGAGTGCCATATCAATAGGAGGTTACTAGTGCAAAAAATCAAGGCAAGAAGGCTGCCGGGGATATTCCTGCTGGCAGCCGCGACGGTCATGCTCCTGGCCGGCCCCCTGGCCGCCGACGAGGGCATGTGGACACTGGACAATCCGCCCCTGAAGCAGCTGAAGGAAAAATACGGCTTCGAGCCCAGCGCGGCGTGGCTCGAGCACATCCGTCTCTCCTCGGTGCGCGTCGGCGACGGTGGCTCGGGCTCCTTCATCAGCCCCAGCGGCCTGGTGCTGACCAACCACCACGTGGCGCTGGGCCAGCTGCAGAAGGTCTCCACCCCGCAGAAGAACTACGTGGCCGACGGCTTCTACGCCCCCTCCCTGGCCGACGAGCTCCCCTGCCCTGACCTCGAGCTCAATGTCCTTATCTCCATGGAGAACGTCACCGCCAAGGTGCTGGCCGCGGTCAAGAAGGGCATGGACCCGGTGAAGGCCCTGGCGGCCAAGAAGGCCGCCATCGCCGAGATCGAGCGCCTGAGCCTGAAGAAGACCAAGCTGCGCTCCGACGTCGTCTCCCTCTACCAGGGCGGCGAGTACTGGCTCTACCGCTACAAGAAATACACGGAAGTGAAGCTGGTCTTCGCCCCCGAGCAGCAGGCGGCGTTCTACGGCGGCGACCCCGACAACTTCACCTACCCGCGCCACGACATCGACATGGCCATCTTCCGCGCCTACGAGAACGGCAAGCCGGCCAAGGTCAGCCACTACCTGACCTGGAGCGCCAACGGCGCCGCCGAGAACGAGCTGGTCTTCGTCTCCGGCCACCCCGGCTCGACCAACCGCCTGATGACCCTGGCCCAGCTGCAGTTCTCCCGCGACTATGGCTACCCGCTGCGCCTCCAGTCCATGAAACGCATGCTGGGCGTGGCCCGCGCCTACGCCGCCAAGGGACCGGAGGAGGCGCGCCAGGCCGCCGGCATGATCTTCGGCATCGAGAACGGCATCAAGGTTTCCAGCGGCGAGTACGACGGCCTGAAGGCCGCCGGCATCCTGGAGAAAAAGGCCGCCCAGGAGGCCGAGTTCCGCAAGCTGATCGCCGCCAACCCGCAGTGGCAGGCGCAGTACGCCTCCGCCTGGGACGACATCGCCCAGGCCATCGAGAAGCAGAAGCCGCGCATGAAGGAGCTGTCCTATCGCCGCGTTCCGGGCATGCGCCTCGGCGGTATCGCCCTGCAGGTCGTGCAGCTGGCCGCCGAGCTGCAGAAGCCCGACGGCGAGCGCCTGGACGGCTACCACACCGCCGAGCTCGAGTCGCTGCGCTTCCGCCTCTTCTCCCCCGCCCCCATTTACCCCGGGCTGGAGGAGGCGATGGCCGCCGACTCCCTGAAGCTGATGCTCGAGGAGCTCGGCGCCGATGACCCCTATGTCAAGGCCTGCCTGGACGGCAAGACCCCCGAGGAGGCGGCCAAGGCGCTGGTGGCCGGCACCCAGCTGGCCGATCCGGCCCTGCGCAGGAAGCTGGTCGATGGCGGACCCGCTGCGGTGGCGCAGTGCCGCGATCCCTTCATCGTGCTGGCGCGCAAGCTGGACCCCATGGTCCGCGAGATGCGCAAGTGGCAGGAGGACGAGATCGAGAGCGTGACGCGCCCCGCCGGCGAGAAGATCGGCCAGGCGCGCTTCGCCGTCTACGGCAAGAACGCCTATCCCGACGCCACGTTCACCCTGCGCCTCTCCTACGGCGCCGTCAAGGGTTACCCCATGAACGGCACCCTCGCCCCCTACAAGACCACGTTCTACGGCCTCTATGACCGCGCCGCCTCGTTCGACAACAAGTACCCCTTCCACCTGCCGCAGCGCGTGGCCGACGCCCGCGACCAGCTCGACCTCTCCACCCCGCTGAACTTCGTCTGCACCGGCGACATCATCGGCGGCAACTCCGGCTCGCCCGTGATCAATGCCGCCGGCGAGGTGGTCGGCCTGGTCTTCGACGGCAACGTCGAGAGCTTCATGGGCCGCTTCTTTTACGACGACACGGCCAACCGCACCGTCTCGGTGTGCAGCCAGGCCATGATCGAGGCCATGAACAAGATTTACGGCGCCGGGAACCTCGTCAAGGAGATCCTCGGCAAATAGCTCGCTCGGATTGCAGAAGGGCGGTGGCTCGCGCCACCGCCTTTTTTTTGCTCCTCTCGCAAACCAATGCCGTGTTCGATTTTTCAGTCGCGAGATCGGGAAGGACGCAAGCATCAAGCTCCAAGCGCCAAATTCCAAAAGCCCGCTAACCAAAAACTCAAGAAAGTGTTAGTGTTAGTGTTAGTGAAGGCAATTAACCGATTTTAATCATGAAATAAAAGCAGGGGCAAGGGCCCCTGCCATCGCTCTCGCTGTTGGAGAGGGGGATCCCCATCCCCGTCAAGGAATGGGGCTATCGGCCGGGAACGCCCGCTTCTTTCCCCCCTCCTCAGCCTCTTTCACTTTTCACATTTCACTTTTCACTTGTTCTATCTTACCTCGGCCGAGGTGCCCTCGATCTTCTCCCAGGGCTGGAAGCGGCCGCCCAGCTGCTTGGCCAGGAACTCGTCGACCCGGCCGTAGAAGTCGAGGCGGTTGTTGGGCCGGGCGAAGCCGTGCCCCTCGTCGGTATAGACCACGTAGGTCACCGGCAGGTTCTTGTCGCGCATGGCCTTGACGATCTGGTCCGCCTCGCGGATGTTGACCCGCGGATCGTTGGCCCCCTGGGCCACGATCAGCGGCACGCGGATGTTCTCGGCGTGGAACAGCGGCGAGATCTTGCGGTTGAACGCCTCGTCGTTTTCCACGTCGCCCACCTGCAGGACGAACTGCCTCTTGAACGGCGCCCAATAGGCCGGCATCGCCTGGAACAGGGTCTTGACGTTCGAGGGGCCGACGATGTCGACGCCGCAGGCATAGAGCTCCGGGGTGAAGACCAGGCCGGCCAGGGTGGCGTAGCCGCCGTAGGAGCCGCCGTAGATGCAGATCTTCTTCGGATCGGCGATCCCTTTGGCGACGGCCCACTTCACGGCGTCGGTCAGGTCGTGCTGCATCGAGCCGACCCCCCACTGCATGTCGCCGGCGTGGAGGAACTTCTTGCCGAAGCCGGTCGAGCCGCGGAAGTTGACCTGCAGGCAGGCGTAGCCGCGGTTGGCGAGCCACTGCGCCTCGGGATCGAAGCCCCAGCCGTCGCGGCCCCAGGGGCCGCCGTGGACGTTCAGCACCAGCGGCACCCGGCCTTTGGCGCCGGGGGGCAGGGTCAGGTAGCTCACCAGCTGGAAGCCGTCGCGGGCCTTGATGACCACGGGCTCCATCTTCGCCAGCTTGTACGTGGCCAGGTCGGGCTGGTTGACGAAGAGCAGCTCGGCCTTCTTCGTCGGCCGGTCATAGGCGTACCAGGCCACCGGCCCGTCATCGACCTGATACACGATCAGCCAAGTCTTGTCGGCGCGGTCGCGGCCGCCGAGGTAGAACTCGCCGCGGCCGAGCTTGGCCAGGGCGGCGAAATCCTCCCGGATCGCGGGGTCGAGAACGCGCCACTCGTTCTTCAGGTAGCTGAAGCCGACGGCCTGCACCTTCTTGGTATCGGGATGGATGATGGCGTCGCCGAGGTCGACCTTGGGGTCACGGGCGATGGTCTCCAGCTCCTTGCCGGTGGCGGCGTCGATGCGCACCAGGCGGGTGGTATCGGCGCCCATCGAGGTCGTGAAGTAGAGTGATTTGCCGTCGGCGGCGAAGTCAACGACGCCGCCGTTCTCGCCGAAGGGCAGGATCGCCAGGTCGCGCCAGGGGGCGTCCCGATTGTCGCGCACGCGCACCACGGTCGAGGCGTCCCTGGGGTTCTGCGCCTGGCAGGCGCGGATCTGGAACTCGGGATCGGTGACCCAACCCAGCACGTCGCCCGGGTTCTGCGTGTCGGGCACGACGGCGCCGGTCTCCAGGTCGACCCGGTACATGTCGAAAACGCGGCGGTCGCGCAGGTTCAGGCCCACCAGCATCTGCTGGGGGAATTTCTTGTCCAGCATGATGTTGGCGGCGCGCACGCCCTGGTACGGCGTCAGGTCCCGGACCTGCTTCGTCTCCAGGTCGACCGAATAGACGTGCCAGTTCTCGTCGCCGCCGAGGTCCTGCACGTAGAAGATGTGCTTACCGTCCTCAGCCCAGAAGTGGATGCGAATGCCGCGATGGGTGTCATTGGTCACCTGGGCGTCGTCCTGCTTGCCGATGGTGCGCAACCAGACGTTCAGCACGCCCTTGTCCGAAGGCGCCAGGTAGGCCAGGCGCGTGCCGTCGGGCGAGATGCGCGGCGACGCCTTGACCGGATTGCCGAACAGGATCTGCCTGGGAATCAGGGGCTCCGTGTCGGCGGATACGGAAAACACAGGCGCGACGGCCATCAGGACCGCCGCTAGGGCTAGTAGAAGGCCCTTGGCATTCTTTTGCATGGATCTCCTCCTTTGTGGCATAGATGACTATTGAACGGACGATCCCGGCCCATGGTTTCGCCCGGCGCCGCTTTTTTTCAAAAAGGCCCGGGGAACGGTGCCCAGTTCAGAGCAGGGTTTCCAGGATGCGCACGGCCCCGCTAACGCAGGGGCGGCAGATCCTCTTCCCGAGGCCTTCCTCCCGGTAACGGCGCTGCCCCTCCTCGGTCAGCAGGTCCACGCCTAGGAGGTCGCGGCAGAAGCAGGAGCCGAACTCGGCCCGGAAGCGCGCCATCAGCTCGCGGGTGAGGGCGTAGGCCTTCTCCTTGGCCTCCTGGTCCCCTGGCCGCTCCTGGCCGTGCTTCAGCCCGATCGCCATGACGGCGCCGGTCACGGCGCCGCAGATCTCCTGGTTGCGGCCAAAACCGGCGCCAAAACCCGACGCGATCCTCAGCGCGCGCTTTCCATCCAGGCCCAGTTCCTCGCAAAAAGGGGCGAGAACCGCCTGGGCGCAGTTGCCCCCGGCGTCCATGAGCGCGACGGCGGCGTCGCCTTTGCTGTTCAGTTCAGAATGGCCTTTCTTTTCTTTCATGAGCCCCCCGTGATGAGTAATGAGTGAGAAGTGATGAGAAGCAGCGAAGGTCGATCCGTTGCGGTTTCTCATCACGCATCACTCATTACTCCGTTCGCTCTAGGACAACAGCGCGGGCAGGGCGGCCTCGATCTCCCGCCACTGCATCTCGCCGAGCTTGGCCCCGACCACCTCGACGACCTTGCCCGAGAGCAGCGAGCCGATGCGTCCGCACACGGGCAGCGGGCAGCCCAGGATCAGGCCGTAGAGGAAGCCGGCGGCGTACAGGTCGCCGGCGCCGGTGGTGTCCACGGCCTTGGCCGGGATGCATTCCACGCGGTGCTCGCCGCCGCCGTCCCTGACCAGCGAGCCGTTCCGGCCCAGCTTGACCACGGCGACGCGGCACTGGGGCGAGATGGTGACCAGCGCCTCCGCCGGCGAGGCGGCGCCGCTGAAGGCCATCGACTCCTCCTCGTTGGCGAAGACGATGTCGACGTAGCGGCCCACCATGTCGCGCAGGAAAGGCAGGTTCTCGCGGACTACGTTGTGGCTGGCCAGGTCGAGCGAGACCTCCAGGCCGGCCTCCTTGGCCAGGCGCAGCGCCTCGCGGGTCAGGGCGTGGTTCTGCACCATGTAGCCCTCGATGTGGAAATAGTCGTAGCCGCGGAACATCTCCGCGGCCAGGTCGGTGGGCTCGAGCTCCACGGCGGCGCCCAGGTAGGTGGCGAAGGTGCGCTCGGAGTCGGGGGTGATCAGGCCCAGCGCCCGCCCGGTCTGCCCGAGGCCGTAGAGCATGCGCGCCTCGACGCCGTGCCGCCGCAACTCGGCGGCGAAGAACTCGCCGTAGGGATCGTGGCCGATCTTGCCGATGTAGCCGGCGGGGACGCCCAGGCGCGCCAGGCCGGTGATGGTGTTGGCCGCCGAGCCGCCGCAGGTCTCCTGCGCTTCCAGGGCCGACAGCTTGCGCAGGATGGCGTTGACCTGGCCGGCGTCGACCAGGGTCATGCAGCTCTTGGGCAGGTCGAGCGAGCGCAGCAGCGCGTCGTCGCCGATGCGGACCAGGATGTCGACCAGGGCGTTGCCCAGGCCCAGTATCTTCTTCATGGTGCTCCTTGCCCGCGGGCGCGGCCGCGGTCCTTACAGCTTGGTGGCGGTGATCTTCTCGATGGTGTTGCCCGGGCCCATGGTCACGACCGTGGCGCTCAGCGAGTTGAGCTCCTTCTCGTCGAGCAGGGCGAAGGCGGCGACGATCAGCAGGTCGCCGGGCTGCACCAGGCGGGCGGCGGCGCCGTTGACGACGATGCCGCGGCTGGCGCGCGGCCAGGGCAGGACATAGGTCGACCAGCGGGCGCCGTTGCTCACGTTGTATACGTCGACTTTCTGGAACACGCGCAGGCCGGCCTTCTCCATGATCTCCTCGTCGATGGCGATGCTGCCTTCGTAGTGCAGGTCGGAGGCGGTGACGGTCGCCCGGTGGATCTTGGCGATCAGGTACGGGATCAGCATGATATCTCTCCGCAGAGGAAGTTGTCGATCAGGCGCGTGCGGCCGGCGCGCACGGCAACGGCCACCAGGGTGTTTCCCGGCTCTACGGCGGCGGTGTCCTCCAGGTTGTCCAGGCGCACGACGGCGATGTAGTCGACCTGCAGCAGCGGCTCGCGGCCGATCTCCGCGGCCATGGCCGCGCGCAGGGCGCGGGCGTCGCGCTCCCCCGCCGCCACGCGCGCCTGGGCGCGGCGCAGCGCCTTGGGCAGGGCCAGCGCCGCCCGCCGCTCCTCCGCCGAGAGGTAGGCGTTGCGCGAGGAGAGGGCCAGGCCGTCCGCGTCGCGCACGATGGGCAGCACGCGCAGGCGCACTCCCAGGTGCAGGTCGCGGACCATCTGGCGGATGACCAGCGCCTGCTGGGCGTCCTTCTGGCCGAAGTAGGCCCGCTGCGGCCGCACCAGGTTCAGGAGCTTGAGCACGACGGTGGCCACGCCGCGGAAATGGCCGGGCCGCGAGCGGCCGCACAGCTTGCCGTCCAGGCCGGCGACGTCGACCCAAGTGCGGTAGGGCGCGGGGTACATCTCGGCGTCGGCGGGCAGGAACAGCACGTCCGCCCCCTCGCGGCGCAGCAGGGCGGCGTCGCGCCGCTCGTCGCGCGGGTAGCGGTCCAGGTCTTCGCCGGGCGCGAACTGCGAGGGATTGACGTAGACCGAGACCACGGTCACGTCGTTCTCGCGGCGGCTGGCGCGCACCAGGCTGAGGTGCCCCTCGTGCAGGCAGCCCATGGTGGGCACGAAGCCGACGCGGTCACCGGCGCGGGCGGCCAGGGCGCGGCGCAGGCTGGCGACGGTGCGGCAGGTCCTCATTTCAGGAACTCGTCGATGTCCCGGCCCAGGTGGTAGCTCTCGGCGTCGTTGGGGAAGGAGCCGGCGCGGACGTCGCCGGCGTAGCGCCGCAGGGCGTCCAGCCACATCGCCCGCGTGTCGGCATAGCGGCGGACGAACTTGGGCAGGTAGAGGCCGGTGAAGCCGACCAGGTCCTGGAAGACCAGGATCTGGCCGTCGCAGCCGCTGCCGGCGCCGATGCCGATGGTGGGGATGCGCAGGTCGGCGGAGATGCGCCGCGCCAGCTCCTGGGGCACCGACTCCAGCACCACGGCGAACACGCCCAGCTTCTCCAGTTCCAGGGCGTCCCGGTGGATCTCGCGCGCCTTCTCGCGCAGCTTGCCCTGCACCTTGAAGCCGCCCAGGGCGTGCACCGACTGCGGGGTCAGCCCCAGGTGGGCCAGCACCGGCACCTCGGCGTCGAGGATGGCCTCGATGGCGCGGAAGCGCTTGCGCCCGCCCTCGAGCTTGACCGCCTCGGCCCCGCCATCCTTGACGCAGCGGCAGGCGCTCTCCACCGCGCGCTCGACGCTGCCGTGGTAGGAACCGTAGGGCAGGTCGCTGACCACCAGCGCCGCGGGCTCGGCCCGGGAAACGAGCCCGCTGTGGTAGACCATCTGCTCCAGGGTCACCGTCAGGGTGTTGGCGTGGCCCTGCAGGACCATGCCCAGGGAGTCGCCGACCAGGATCAGGTCGATGCCGGCCTCGTCGGCCAGGCGCGCCGTGGGAAAATCATAGGCGGTCACCGCCGCGATGCGCTCGCCGCGCTCCTTCTTCTGCCCCAGGGTCAGGGCGGTCCGCTTCTCCGCCTCAGGCCGGGGCATAGTAGCTGTTCCCCTTCTTGTGGCTGCGGATCTCCTGGATCAGCCCGGCGATGTCGCGGCGGTCGTTGAAATCGATCTTCTCCACGTTGACCACCAGCAGCGGCGACAGCTTGTAGTTGAAGAAATAGTAGTTGTAGGCCTCGAAGATCTCCCGCCAGTACTCGCTGGGCACGCGCTTCTCCGCCTCGCTGCCCAGGCGGTGGATGCGCTGCAGCATCTCGGCGAATGAGGTCTGCAGGTAGACGACCAGGCTGCAGGGGTGGATGCGCTCGACGAAGACGCCGAGGATGCGCTTGTAGATGTCGAGGTCCTCGTCGTTGAGCACGGTGTGGGCGTAGATGCCGTCCTTGTAGAAGATGTAGTTGGAGACCATGGTCTTCTGGAACAGGTCCTTCTGCTTCATCTCCAGCTGCTGGTTGAAGCGGTTGATCAGGAAGATGAGCTGGGTCTTCAGGGCCATGGGGTTGTAGGCCGCGGAGAAGGCCTCGTAATACTCCTTGAGCAGGGGGTTGCCCGGGGCTTCGCGGCCGGTCCGCGCCGGTTCGGCAACTGCCGGCCGCCCCTGGTCGAGGAAGAGGCGCGCCTGGAATTCCTCGGCCAGGATCCGGGCCAGCTTCGTCTTCCCGGATTTGACCAGTCCCTCCACGGCGATGTACTTGAGATCGGTCATCGGCGCTGATTATAGCACGGGCCGGGGGGGCTGACAATCGGCCCTCCCCTGCCCACGGCGGCGTGCGCCGCCTAGACGTACTGCATGTCCAGGAAGCGCCCGCGCAGTTGGTGGACCTGCTCCCTGACCGTCTTGCCCTGGATGGCCGCCGCCATGAGCTCGCCCAGCTCGGCGAAGTCCTTCTCCTTCATGCCGAAGCGGGTCATCTCCGGGGTGCCGATGCGCAGGCCGGAAGGATTCTGGGCGTCCGTGTCGCCGGGCAGCATATTGTAGTTGCAGATGATGTCGTTGGCCTCCAGCGCCAGCGCCGCCCTGACCCCGCCGCCGAAGGCGGCGACGTTGACCGCGATCTGGTGCGAGCGGGTGTAGCCGAACTCCTTGGCCTCGACGGGGATGCCGCAGGCCTCGAGGGCCTTGGCCAGGGCGACGGCGTTCCGGCAGATCTGCGCGGCGTAGGCCTTGCCGTGGACCTTCATCTCGCGCGCGGCCGCCACCAGCGCCGGCAGGCTGTACAGGTGGTGGTTGGAGGAAGTGCCGGGGAACACGCCGCGGTCGGCGGCCGACCAGTACTTCTTCTCGCCCTCGGCGTCGAGGTTGGCCAGGATGACGCCCCGCTGGGGGCCGGGAAAGGTCTTGTGGGTGCTGCCGGTGAGCCAGGTGGCGCCTTCGGCGAGCGGGTCCTGGAACTGGCCGCCGGCGATCAGCCCGAGCACGTGGGCGCCGTCGTACAGGATGGGGATCTCCAGCTGGCGGCAGAGCGGCGCCAGCTCCTTGACCGGGTCGGGGAACAGGTAGAGGCTCTTGCCCATGACCAGCAGGTTGGGACGGACCTTCTCGATCAGCTCCAGCGACCGGGCGACGTCGATGTGGTAGCGGTCCCCGGTCAGGGGGAAGAAGCTCAGCTTGACCGAGTTCTCCTTGCCGGGCTTCAGCACCTGGCCGCGCGTCTGGATGCGCCGGCCCATGATGCCGAAGAAGTTGTGGCTGATATGGCCGCCGGCGTCGGTGGAGTTGGCGATGACGGCGTCGCCGCCGCGCAGCCAGCCCATGGCGATGGCGGTGTTGGCGTTGTTGCCGCTGTAGGGGCGCACTTCGGCCTGGGCGCAGCCGAAGAGCTCGCGCATCTCCCGGGCCGCCATGGTCTCGATCTCATCGATGTAGCGGGTTCCCTGGTAGTAGCGGTTGATCTTGTCGGCGGTATTGGGGTGCCCTTCCGCGTAGCGCCCCATGAAATCGTTCAGCTGGATGGAGCGCACCGCCGGGCTGGGGGTGTTCTCGCTGGCGATGAGGTTGACGCACTGCTTCCCCCGCCACTCGTTCTGCTTCTCGACGATGGCGAAAATGTCCTTCGTGTCAACGGGCATGTGACCTCCTGAATTGTCGTGATGTATGGTTACGTCGCGTGCTTTTCGACGTGGTCGCGCAGGTAGTCCAGGCGCAGCTGGTGCCGGCCGCCCTCGAAGGTTGTGGCCAGGAACACGGCCACGATGCGCAGGGCCGTTTCGGCGTCGATCATCCGCGCCCCCAGGGCCAGGACGTTGGCGTCGTTGTGCTGCCGGGCCAGGCGGGCCGCCTCCTCGCTGTGGCAGAGGGCGGCGCGCACGCCGGGGAAGCGGTTGGCCACGATCGACATGCCGATGCCCGAGCCACAGGCCAGTATCCCGCGGCGGCGCCCCGGGTCGGCGGCGACGCGAGCCGCCGCCGCGGCCCCGTACTCGGCCCAGTTGGCCGGGTCCGGCGCATGGGTGCCCACGTCCTCGATCTCCCGGCCCTGGCGCAGCAATTCGCCCTTGATGCGCTCCTTGAGGGCGAAGCCGGCGTGGTCGGCGCCGAGGATGACCTTCAAGGTGACGTTCTCCGCCATCGGTCGTCAGCTCTCGAAGCCGAGCGCCAGGGTGCGCGTCTCGCCGGGATTCAGCACCAGCAAAGCATAGCGGACGCGGGCCGCCTGCCCGACCGGGAAATAGGAGATCTCCAGGTCGAGGGGGTCGCCGCCGGGCCAGTTCATGGTGAGCGTGTCGCTGCTGCCGACGGCGATCGTCGTCGACTGGTAGTTGATCACCACGACCAGGGGCAGGACGCCGGTGTTGCTGACCACGAGCTTTCCCTCGCTGTTCTTCGCGCATCCGGCCGTCCCCAGCAGGGACAGGGCCAGGAGCAGCAGCGCGCATGCGGTAATTCGCTTCATGGATCTCCTTTCAGCCCATAAATTAATCCAATTCGCCCGGCAAGTCAAGGCTCAGCCGGCGGGGTTCTGGCGCTGCTCCTCCTCGGCGCCGACGCGGATGGCCGGACGGTCGCTGCGCGGGCAGACGCTTTCGCAGATGCCGCAGCCGATGCACAGGTCGGGAACGACGTAGACCTGCTTCACCAGCCGCCGGCGGCCGCGGAAGGTCTCCACCTCGACCTCGCGCAGGCGGATGGCCTTTTCGGGCACCGGGCAGTGTTCCTCGCAGACGGCGCAGTTGTAGCCGTCGGCGTAGGTGTAGCACAGGCTGCGGTCGATGACCGCGGTGCCGATCTTGAACTGCTTCTTTTCCCCGAGGCTCAGGCGGGCGATGGCGCGAGTCGGGCAGACCTGGGTGCAGCGGTGGCATTCGTACTCGCAATAGCCGCTCTGGGGCACCAGCACCGGCGTCCACAGCCCCTCGGCGCCGGCCTGGAAGAGCGCCGGCTGCAGCGCGTTGGTCGGGCAGGCCTGCATGCAGGCGCCGCAGCGGATGCAGCGGCGCAGGAATTCCTTCTCCTCCAGGGCGCCGGGCGGCCGCAGGAAGGGGTGCGGCACGGCCTGGCGGGAGGGCGAGGCCAGCGGCAGGGCGGCGGCGGCCAGCCCTACGCCGGCGGCGCCGAGCAGGCGCCGGCGGCCGAGATCGACGGCCGGGCGCTGCCTGCGTCCGGGCCAGGCGAATGCGACGTCGATGGCGGCGGCCGGGCAGTCGGCGAGACAGTTGCCGCACAAAAGGCATTCTGACTTGAGGTAATCCTGGTAAGGCCCCCCCTGGTAGGTGCAGCCCCCGGCGCAGGCGTTGCACTTCACGCAGGCATCGTTGATCCGCAGGCGCAGGAACGAGAACTTCGCCAGCAGCCCGTAGAGGGCGCCGAGCGGGCAGAGGCTGTTGCAGAAGAAGCGCCGGCGGCGCAGGTTCAGCAACAGCAGCGCGAAGAACAGGATGCCGATGCCGGCCGCCTGCAGAAAGCTGCGCTGGCTGACCGTGAGCAGGGCGCGCCGGCCCAGCTCGTAGAGCGGCCGCGGCCCCGCCTGCAGCGCCTGCTGCAGCAAGGCGTTGCCGCCCGGCAGCACGACGGTGGCGGCGCTGCGCGTGAGCAGCGAAAAGGGATCGAGCCAGCCCAGCAGCTGGACGGTGAACAGCGAGGCGGCCAGCAGGCCGGCCAGCAGCAGGTACTTCGGCCGCAGCCAGGCGCGGGCGACCGCCGGCAGCCGGCGGCGCCGGCGCGCGCCCAGCCAGGTGAAGAATTGGTGCAGCGCGCCGAGCGGGCACGCCCAGCCGCAGAAGAAGCGGCCCAGCAGCAGGGTCAGCAGCAGCGGCAGCAGCGCCAGCAGGAAGGGGCGCAGCAGGGGGCTGGCCAGCAGGCCGACCCACAGGAAGAGGGGGTCGAGATAGAAGAACAGCCCCGCCCACGCCGGCGGGGCCGCTGCCCCGCCTGCGAGGCGGGCCAGCAGGAAGAAAAAAAGGACGAGGAACAGGAACTGGCTGAGGATGCGCAGCCTCTGCAGCCGGCGGCAGCTTTTCCTGTCCATGGCCGCTCAGGCGTCCAGCCGGCGCAAGGGGACCTTGGCGATGTCGATCTCGCCCATGCGCCGGGCGCTGGCCGCCTGCAGCGATTCCACCTGGCGGGCGTCGCGGCCGAACAGGGCGGCGGCGGCCACGTCGGCGTGCATGATGTTCGCCGAGGCGATCACCGTGCGCCGCTCCTCCACGTCGCTCAGCCGGCCGCCTACCGGGCCGTTGCGCACCAGTACCCGCCAGGCGTCGACCACCACCAGGTGGCTGCGGAAGCCGGCGGCCAGGTCGGCGATGTTTTCGCCCATGTCGCGGTGCAGCTTGCCGCGGTTGCCGCCCAGGATGCCGTAGAGGTTCTTCATGGCCATGGTCAGCCCCGAGCTGCCGTGGTGCTTGAGCACCGGCACGTTGATGAACTTGTCGGCCTCGAGGTGGTCGCGGAACACCGGCCAGCGGCCGAGCACCTCGCCCCTGAAGTCATGGACCGCCAGTCGGCTCTCGTCGCTGAAGCGCACCTCGGCGCCGGCCTGGCGCGCGGCCGCGGCGATGCCGCTGCGCTGGTAGCAGTCCTCGGCCTTGTGGCAGGTGTTGTCCATGACCACCACCTTTCTGGCGCCCGCGGCCAGGGCCATCTCGACGACGGCGCGCACCACCTCGGGATGGGTGCAGGCGCCCTGCTCCACGGTGCGGTTCCAGCCGATGTTGGGCTTGACCATGACCAGGTCGCCGCGCGAGACGAAGCGCTTCATGCCGCCGAGCTCGGTGACGGCGCGGCGGGTGATCTCGTAAGGCGAGGCGCCCCGGACCTGGACGACCGCGTCGGCGCTGCCGGCGCCGGCCTGGGCGGGGACCAGCGGCGCCAGCATCAGCCCCGTGGCCAGCGCCGAACCGTTCTGGATGAATGCTCTTCTCTTCATGGCGCCATTCTAGCGGAATGGCGGGCGGGGGTCAACGGGGTGCGGCTGGGTTACTTCAGGCTCTTGAGCAGCTCCACCATGAAGTCCCAGACCTTGCCGATCGACTCGACGTGGATCTTCTCGTCGGGGGAATGGGGGTTCTTCAGCGTGGGCCCGAAGGAGATCATGTCCATGCCCTCCTTCTTGTCGCCGATGATGCCGCATTCCAGCCCGGCGTGGATGGCCTCCACATGCGCCTCCCTGCCGAAGAGCCGGCGGTAGACCTCCTTGCAGCGCGCCAGCAGCGGCGACTGCAGGTTGGGCTGCCAGGCCGGATAGCCGTCGCCGCTGACGGCGTCGGCGCCGGCCAGGCGGGCGGCGGCCTCGACGCGCCAGGTGAGGGCGTTCAGCCGCGACATCACCGAGCTGCGCTGGCTGGTGACGATCTCCAGCTTGCTGTTGGCGATGCGCACGCTGGCCTCGTTGTTGGAGGTCTCGACCAGCCCCTTCATCTCGGTGGACATGGCGGCCACGCCGTGCGGCAGGGCGATGAGCAGATCCAGGATGCGGCCGCTGTCGGCCGTGTTCAGCGGCCGCTTGCCCATGGTCTCCAGCTGGAGCTCGGCGCTGAGCTTCAGGCCGGGATCGGTCTTGCGGAATTCGCTCTTGCACACCTGCTCCATCTCGGCCACGAGCTTCTCGACGGCCTTGAAGCTATCGCGGGGGATGAAGATGTCGGCCCAGGCGTCGCGGGGAATGGCGTTGTGCGCCGTGCCGCCGGAGATGTCGGCCAGGCGGGCGTCGTGTTGGCGGCGCACCTGGGCCAGGACGCGCGCCAGCACGCGGATGGCGTTGGCCCGTTCCTCGTTGATGTTGACGCCCGAGTGGCCGCCGGTCATGCCGCCGGCCTTGACGCGGGCCATGACGAAGCCCTCGGGGGCGTCCTCGTAGCGCACCGGCAGGCTGATGTGCGTGTCGCGGCCGCCGGCGCAGCCGACGGTGAACACGCCCTCGTCCTCGGAGTCGACATTGAGCAGGATCTTGCCCGCGATGAAGTCGCCCTGCAGGGCGTTGGCGCCGGTCAGGCCGGTCTCCTCGTCGATGGTGAACAGCAGCTCCAGCGGCGGATGGACGGCGGACTTGTCCAGCGCCAGCACCATGGCCATGGCCAGGGCGATGCCGTTGTCGGCGCCCAGCGTGGTATGGTCGGCCTTCAGCCACTCGCCCTCGAAGACGAAGCGGATGGGGTCCTTGGCGAAATCGTGCGGGGAATCGGCGGTCTTCTCGCAGACCATGTCCATGTGCCCCTGGATCACCACCGTCGGCGATTTTTCGTATCCCGGGCTGGCCGGAACCAGGATCAGCACGTTGCCGACCCTGTCCTTCCTGGCCTTCAGACCGTTCTTCCCGGCCCAATCCAGCAGGAAAGCGCCGATCTTTTCTTCGTGCTTCGAGCAGCGCGGGATGGCGCTGATCTTTTCAAAGAGCTCCAGGACCTGTCTCGTTTTTTGGTGCTTGATATTCATTGAATCGCTCCTTTGGTGAAATTCTTGGCGGAAAAAAAACTATAAATGAATCGCCGGCAAATGTCAACCGCGGCAAATCGGCTTGAAAACGGACCTGCCGGGGGGTAAAATGGCCGGCAATGGCACGCCGGGTCACGGTTTTTCTGCTTCTTCTCCTGCTGGACGCCGCCGCCGGGGCCCTCCCGGCGGCCGCCGGCCCCGACGAAGATCCGCCTCAGGCGGTGCCCGCCGGGATCACCTGCTGCGACGAGACGAAGATCCGCGCCGCCATGGCCGAGGAAGCCCTGCGCCGCATCGCTGCCATCGCCGCCGGCTCCCCCGCCGGCGAAACGGATTTCCTGAGCGCCCGGGCGTGGGAAAAGGTCCGCCGCCGCCTGGACGGCCTCGGCAACGAGGCCGCCGCCGGTGAGCTGCGGCGCGTGCTCGAGGAGGCCGATGCGGACAAGGACACGCGCGAGTTCCGGGAGCTGGTCGGCCACTTCGTCCTGGGCATGACACTGGAGATCGGCCTGACCTTCCAGGACGAGTACGACCGAGCCCTCATCTGCCTCGAGCAGGCCGGCCGCTTGGCGGCGGCGCTGGAGAATGAGCCGGCCGCCGACTCCCAGGCTCTATCGCGGGCCATGTTCCGCGCCGGGGTGACCGACCATGAGCTGCGCCGGCTGCGCTCCCTGGAGCGGAAGTGGAGGGAGGCGCCCGCCAACGCCGATCCCTTCGAACTCTTCAACCTGATGAAGAAAAACGCCACCGGCCGCGCCGCCGATCCGGACCAGGCCATGGCCTTCACCCTGGCCGCGCGCTACCGCTCCACCTTCCCCTTCCTGGACGAGTTCCTGGAAAACTACCGCCGCCTGGCCGGCGAGCTCCGCGCCAAAGCCCGCGAAGTGAACGAGATCCTTGCGCTGACAGAAGACTAGAAGACGCTATTAAGGTTCGAGGTTCGACGTCCGACGTAACGAAGACCGTTTCGCTGAGCAGCCGAAGCGAGCTAGTCAGCGGCTAAAAAAGGGCGACGGTCCTTCAAGGTTCCACGTTCCAGGTACCACGTACCACGTTAAAAACCAAAATACGGCGAGGTAGTGAATGCGTGAGACCTGTTGTCGCTGCTACTCGTGACGCGTCACGCGTTACGCGTCACGATTGCCTGATATTTATGCGGTTCCGAGCGCCATCGCTGCGTGTCCGTCAATGCTGTTGCCGTCCACCGTACGCCGTATACCGTATGCCGAGTGCAGTTATTGCTGTTATTACCACTATCACTATCACTGTTTGCCGGTTTTCTGCGCCTCGGCGATGACCGCATAGCCGGTGGTGAAGAACAGCAGGCGGTCAAGCTGCGAGAAGACCCAGAAGAACGGGTACAGCAGGGCATAGAGGCGGTAGCTCTTCTTGACCGAGTCGAGCTTTTCGCGGGTGCTGGGGGTGATGCCGGCGCCGGGTCGGCCGCGCTGCAGGACCTTGACGTAGGCCCAGTTGATGACCAGCTCCAGGAACTCGGTGAAGAACTTGGCGTAGGAGCCGCTGCGGACCGGGCGCAGGCCGGCGCCGGCGAGAAGCTCCTGCAGCTGGGCGATGGTGTAGCCGGTGCGCACGTGTCCGTACTCCAGGTTGCTCATCCCGCTCCAGCGCTTCAGCCGCACCACCGGCTTGCGCTCGTCGCCGTTGGGGGTGGTCACCACGGCGCGTCCTCCCGGCTGGAGCACGCGGAGGAACTCGGCGGCCAGGAGCTCGGGCCGGCGCAGGTGCTCGTGGACGTCGATGCTGACCAGCACGTCGAAATGGGAGTCGGGGAACGGCAGCCGGCATTCCTTCCTGTCCAGCAGGACGACCGGTGCGGCCAGCAGCGCCTCCATGTCGGCCCGCGAGCCGTCCTCGAACTCGGCCCAGGACCAGTCGCCGCCCAGGGCGCGCAGGTGATAATTGATGGCGCCGTTGTTGTCGCCGCAGGTGACGAGCAGGCAGCGCCTCCCGGCGCCCACGCCCACGAACGGCCGCAGGGCCTTCACCTTCAGCTTTTTCTTCAGGGAGCGGCGGTACATGCGCAGCTGCCAGGGAATTTCCTTCCGCTTCGGCATGAGGCGATTCTATCGCCGCCGCGCTGCCCTGTCAAACCGGGGAGGAGTCGAATAGGCAAAAGGTGAAAGGGTTCCGGGTCCGTCAAAAATTCTCGTGACGCGTGACGCGTTACAGCCCTGGATCCGCAAGCGATGGAAATACAGGACAGTCAGTATTGCCCAATGCGCTCCTCAGGGCTGTTGCCGTACGCCGTGAGCCGTATACCGTACGCCACGTTCTTGCCAGCGTAAAGCCAGTTGACCCGGCCCGGCCTTCGTCCTACAATGGCCTCTCCCGGCGGCGGCGCCGGAAAAGCGAGGTGTGAACCCCATGGTCGGCAGTTGGAAATACTACCGCAGGCTGGCCGCCCTCTACGGTAGCTATCGCCGCCGCGACGCCGTCGTGGCGGCGCCGCCTCTGCGGTTGTGGCTGGAGATCAGCTCGCGCTGCAACCTGCGCTGCCCCGCCTGCCCCAACAAGGACCTTCCCGCCTCCCAGAAAGGCGACATGCCCTGGCCGCTCTTCCGCCGGGTCGTCGATCAGGCCCGGGAATTCGCCCTCGAGGTCAACCTGCACCACCGCGGCGAAACGCTGCTCCATCCCGACGCCGGGCGCATGGCGCGCTATGCCGCCGCGGCGGGACTCCCCTGCCGCTTGCACACCAACGCCACGCTGCTGCGCGGCGGCCTCGCCGGCGAGCTGCTGGAGTCGGGGCTGCAGCGCCTTTCCGTCTCCTTCGACGGCTTCGACGCCGCCACCTACGAGGCCCGCCGCGCCGGCGCCCGCTTCGCGGAGGTGAGGGAAAATGTCGTCGATTTCCTGGAGCGGCGCCACCGCGCCGGGCGCCGCCTGCCGCGGGTGAGCCTGGAAGTCCTGGAATCCGCCGCCGGGGACGATGGGGAGCGCCGCCGCTTCGCCGCCGACATGGCCGTGCACGGGCTGGACGAGTTGATCGTCAAGAAGGCGCACAACTGGGGCGGCTACCTGGGCGCCCCTCCCGCCGGCCCGGTCACGGCCTGCACCTTCCCCTGGAACGCGCTGCTGGTCCTGGCCAACGGCGACGTGGTTGCCTGCGCCCAGGACTTCTTCGCCAGCCTGAGACTCGGCGGCGCCGGCGAGCAGCCGCTGCTGGAGATCTGGAACAACGAGCCGCTGCGGGAGCTGCGCCGGGCGTTCAAGGCCCGCGACCTCGCCGCCCTGCCCGCCGTCTGCGCCGCCTGCGACCGCATCCGCCGCCCGGTTATGGGCGGCGTCCCGGCGGAGTACCTGCGCCGGTTATTGCGCCGGCGCATGCCCTGATGGGGCACGGCCATCGGCACCATCTGGAACTTGGTATACGGCATACGGCTTACGGTGTACGGCAACGGCAATGCCATGAACTTGGCGCAGGGCAGACGGCATTTCATATTCCAGGACTCGGCGTACCGCAACAGCGCTTCGAAACCAGGCAGGGAATTCTGCTGGCAAACGAACGCCGTATACAGTACTCTGAATTTGGGGAGTTAACAGGGCTTTTCCGTCTGCCGTATGCCGTCTGCCGTACGCCGTATGCCCAGTTCATGGCAGCGCAATCGCCGTCAACCGTACGCCGTATGCCGTATGCCGAGCTCCTATTAGATCATTGACAGGTGAGCGGATTGCCCTTATAATGTGGAAAAGATGACCAAAATGAGAACAAAAAGGACCCTGTCGGCATTGATCGTGATTTTTGCCCTATTGTCGGTCATTTCCTGCAAAAAAGCCCCGCGTCCCAACGTGGTGGTGATCCTCATCGACACCCTGCGGGCCGACCGCCTCCCCTTCTACGGCTACCCCAAGGCCACCACCCCGTTCCTGGACGAGCTGGCGTCGCGGAGCACGGTCTTCGAGCGGGCCTTCGCCGGCTCCTCATGGACCGCGCCGGCCACCGCCTCGATCTTTACCGGGCTCTACCCCTTCCAGCACGGCGTGGTCATGGGCCTGGCCGCCCAACTGCAGATCATCAAGAAAGATCCGAACATCAAGATCAACCGCATCCCCGACGGCGTGCTGACCATGCCCGAGGTCTTCAAGGCCAACGGCTACCGCACGTTCACCGTCGCCGACAACGCCAACATCTCCAGGGCCCAGGGATTCCACCAGGGCTTCGACAAGATGGTGTGCCTCTCGCACACCGGGGCGAAGAACGTCAACCGCAACGTGCTCGAGCTCGAGAAGGAGATCAAGGGCGGATCGCCCTACTTCCTCTACATCCATTACAACGACCCCCACAAGCCGTACAAGCTGGAGCTGGCGCCGGGCGAGGGCAACGGCGAGCGCATCCATGACCAGAAGCTGGTGTACGACAAGGAGCTGGCGCTGGTCGACGGCTGCATCCGCGAGCTGTTCCAGCGCTTCGGCTGGAAGCGCGACACCCTGGTCGTGGTCACCGCCGACCACGGCGAGGAGATGTTCGAGCGCGGCTTCTACGGCCACGGCCGCACGCTGTTCAACACCGTGATCCACGTGCCGCTGCTCTTCTTCTACCCCGGCAACGGACTGGTGAACCAAGGCCGCGTGGCGGGCCCGGTATCGACGCTGGACATCCTGCCCACGCTCAGCTCCCTGCTGCGCTTCGGCAAGCTGAAAGACGTCGCCGGCGTTGACCTGGCGCCGCAGCTGCAGGACCCCGGCCGGCCGGCGCCGGAGCGGCCGATCTTCTCCCACCTGCACCTGAAGGCCTCCGGCCGCGACGACGTCGTGCACAAGGCTTCGATTTTCTCGAGCTACAAGTACGTCTACCAATCCAACGCCGAGACCAGCCTGTTCTTCGACCTGGCCAGGGATTTCATGGAGGAGCGCAACCTGTACTCCGGGCGCACCGCCCAGGCCAACAAGCTGGCGGCACGCTATTACCAGTTCGAGCGCTCCTGCAAGCGCTTCAATCCCGGCTATGTCGACATCGAGCTGGACGAGAAGAGCATCGAGCACCTGAAGACCCTGGGGTATATCCAGTAGGTCCCTCGGCACATCTGTTCAAAACACTCGTGACGCGTGACGCGTAAAGAGGAACAGCAGAAACCGGATCCATCGTTATGCGTTATGCGTGATGAGAAACAGCAAATACCCAGACCTGTCCAAAATAACTTTCAGAACCTGGCAGGACTGAAGCACCAAGCTCCAAGCACCTAATTCCAATGCCCTAAACCAAGACAATCTAAAGTAAAAAGGAAAAAGGTAATAGGTAAAAGGTAAAAGTTCTTTATCGGTGAACTGTTTAAAAAATAAAAGTTTCCTCAATTGCTTCTACTAACACTAACACTATCACTATCACTTCAATTGATGTACCCCAGCGCCTTGAGCTCCTCAATCCGCTTACGGTCCCGCTCGTCGTCCTTGTTGCCCGGCTGGTGCTTCATCCGGGTGTAGACGGTGTAGCGCACGGGCTTGGGAGCGGCCAGCGCCGCCAACAGCGGCCGGCCGTCCATGTCGCGGCCGACGGGCAACCCCATGAGGTGCAGGATGGTCGGGGCGACGTCGTAGACGGTCGCCGGGACCTGGCGGCCGCCGCGGACTCCGGGGCCGGCGAGCATGAGGATGCCGTCGGGCGGCGTCGTGCCGGCCGGCAGGCCATAGTGGTTGTAGCCCTTGGAGGTCAGCGTGAAGCCGTGGTCGGATACGACCATCAGGTAGGCGTTCTCGCGCTGCACCCGCTCATAGACCCTGGCCAGCATCTTCTCCTTGTCCCGCAGCACCGGCAGGCTGATCTCGGCCATCTTGTCGTTGAACTCGGCCAGGTCGGCCGCGCTTGGCTCGCCGGCATCGATCACCCGGTTGATGCGCTCGTTGTATTCCGGGTCGAGGAAAAGCGTCCCGAAATGGAAGAAGATGTCGGGAAGACGGTAATAGGCCAGGAACAGGTCGTAGCCGCCCTTCTCCATGTAGCGTTCGGCCATCAGGTCCACGACGCGGTTGTAGACCATGAAGGCGTTCCAGACGCCGAGGATGGGAATCTTGCCCGGCTCCTTGCTGAAGCGCTCGCGGTAAAGGCGGGGATAGTCGGGGATGCCCATCTCCCCGATCAGCCGGGAGTATTCCAGCGCCCCGCTGCGCTGGACGCGGCTGAAGTAATCCATCAGGCCCTTGAACTCCTCGGGCGGGTAGACGGTGTTGGCGAAATCGCGGTTCTGGCGGCGGCCGGAGAAGAAGCGGTGCAGCGAAGAGGGGAAGGAGTCGGAGACCATGACCCCGTCGATGGCGTCCGGGGGGTCGGTGACGAACCAGCTCAGCACGACGCTCTTGCGCTTCTTCTCGTCCATCATCTCCCAAATGGACGGCACCCGCTTCTCCGAACTGGAGTATGGGACCTGCAGCTTCTGCTTGTTGACGTAGAGCCAGTCGACGATGCCGTGCTTGAGCATGCTCTTGCCGGTGGCGATGCTGGTCCATACCACGGCGGACAGCGTCGGCTCGAAAGTGCGCAGGCGCGCCCAGGCCGACTCCTGCTTCAGGCGCTTGAAGACCGGCAGTTCCCCCCGGGCGATCAGCGGGTCGAGGATGTCCCAGGTGGCGCCGTCGAGGCCGATGACGTACACGCGCGGCCCGTGGGCGCGACCGGTCCGGGTGAGAAAGCGGGAGGCGACGATGACCAGCCCGGCGGCGGCAAGGATTCCTGCGGCGAACCACGCGATCGTTCTCTTATGCTTCACTTTTCGTTGCCTTCCTTTTGAGTCACCATGGATCAGGCCGATGCCCGTACGTCCATCGCGGATATCCATCCCGGGGCTGAAAGCCGCGTTCTCAAGGTTGTCCTGGGGATTATAGAGAAGTTTTCAGGGCAGGTCAAGGCGGCCGGGATGGGGCCCCGCGGGCGGCGACGGCAGGACCAGGCCAGGCCCGTCGATGATCTTGAGCGCCGGGGCCTTGTCGCTTTCGCCGCCAGTCGAATTGACTGTCGTTACGGCATAATCGTATCCCTGGCCCGTGCGGATCTCCGCGGCATGGTCCTCCGCGGAGCTCGCCGGGGCATCGACCGTCTTCCACAGGACATAGGCTTCGTCCGCTTGACCGCTCTCCTTGCGGTAGACGCGATACCCCTTGACCGTGAACTCCTGCCCGGCATTGGCGGGGTTGGGCGACCAGCGGATCCAGTTGAAGGCGTACGCCTCGCTGCCCAGCCCGTCGACTCCGCGCACCTGGTAATCGAAAAGATCCTCCTCGGTGACCCCGGCGCCGTCCAGGTAGCGGGTCACGTCGGCGGGGACCTCGGCCAGCGCCTCCCAGGCGGAGCTCGCCTTCAGCTTGCGGTAGATCCGGTATTTGGCCAGGGTGATCCCCCAGGCGTTCCAGTCAGGGTTGAACGACCAGGTCAGCCGGCGCAGGGAGCGCACGGTGAACACGTTGCGGTCGGACACCGCCTCAACGGCCAGGTTGGCGGCGGTCAGCAGCGGCCGCAGGTAGCTGGCCTCGACCGCCAGGGGCGGCTGGACCTCGTCTCCGGGGCCGGGGCCGGGGAAGTCGTCATCGGGCGTGAACACATCCACGATGACGTCGCAGTTGCCGGAGCGATCGGTCCAGGCGGCCACGGCGCCGACGGCGGCGCTGTAGTCGATGTCGGGGTGGTAGCAGTTCCCGCCGTCGCTCAGGACCTCCGTCCCGCCCAGGGCACCGTTGCCGACCACCCGGCAGGCGATGTTCAGCCGGACGTTGCGGTAGACGAACAGGAAACCGTCGCTGCCGAAGGGGCAGGCGGCGGAGAAGTACAGGTCATGCTCGCGGTGCTGGCCCAGGTCGCTGATGGCCTGCGGCTGCAGCCAGTCGCCGTCCTGATAGTACGCCGCCCAGTAGCCGTGCCCCTGCTTGTAGTAGAAGCAGGAGAGGATGTCGTGGCCGGCGTTGACCGCCACCACCGGCCGGAAGCACCAGGCGTTGAGCTGGTCGATGATCGCCGCCTTCGTCCAGCTGCCGCTGCCGCGGTCGTTGCTGACCATGGTGACGAAAAAGTCCTCGCCGTCGACGTACAGGTTATCCTGCCAGACGGCATAAAGCTCTCCGCCTGGGCCCGCGGCCAGGCTGGGATACTTGGAGGAATAGGCCGTCTGCGACACGTTCACCGGACCGGTCCAGCGCCCCCCCTGCAGGGTATTGACGAAGACCTCGATGAAATTGGGGTTGCCGCGCATCCAGCTGACCCCTACCCGGCCGTTACTGGTGGTGGCGATGCCCGGGTAGCCCAGGCTGCTGCCGCCCACCTGGGACACGGTGAGCGGCGTCGTCCAGGAACCCTGGTACTGGGAAAAGCGGATGCAGTTGGCCGTCTGGTCGTGCCAGGCGGCCACGAAGCCGCCGTTCACGCCGCGGGCAAGGCAGGGGAAGGCGTTCTTCGCCGACTGCCCGGGAATGGCGGCCGGCGCGGACCACTTGCCGCTGCGGCGGATGGAAAAATACACGCGCTGGCTACTTTCGGAGGCCTTTTCGATCCAGACGGCGCCGATCTCATTGTCGGCGTTGATCGCCACGCTGACGTCCAACGACTCGGCCGCGGAGTTCGATAGGTTCTGGACGGCGGCGGCTCCCAGGGCACCGGGAACGGATGCCGCCGATAGGATTAGCAAAATAACGATCTTTCTCATCCCTGTCATTGTAGCCCGGACGCGGGCGGATGTCAACGGCGGCCGCGGACGCGGAACGGCGCGCTCCAGTTGACAATCCCTGTTTTTTATGCAAAAATCTAGGTCTTCCCGGAATTCTAAATCCATTTCATGGAGGCCTTGAGTATGAAGTTCAAGAAAGCAGTCATTTTTTCGTTAAGCGCCGCGATGTTCCTGTTCGCGGTTTCCGGCGCCGCGTTGATGGCCGCGGATGACGCCAAGTCGTCCGCCTGCCCCAAGAAGGCCCCGGTCACGGTGGAAACGGTCCAGGCTGGGCCTTTCACCCAGTACCGGGTCCTGACCGGCGAAGGCCGCACCGAGATCGTCGTCATCAAGAGCCCGGTGGCCGGAGTCGTTTCCGAGGCCAAGGTGAGCGCTGGCAGCCTGATCGACGCGGACCAGGAGCTGGTCGTCCTGAATGCCGGCATGGACGCCGAGATCAAGAAGCTGGAGGACGAGGCGGCCAAGGCCAAGAAGGTCCTGGACGCGCGCAAGGGCTGGAAGGAGAAGAGCGAGAAGGCCATCGCCGCCGCCGAGAAGGCCTACCAGGCGGCCCTGGACAAGCTGAACGCGAAGAAGGCCCTGGCCGGCATGGTCCTCAAGGCCCCGGTTGCCGGGGTCGCACGCCAGGTTCTCCCCTCCGGCAGCGAGATCGCCGTCGACTCCGTGCTGCTGGAGATCGCCAATCCCCGGCGCATGATCTTCACCGTGGCCGCCCAGGAAGGGCTGGCCGTGGGCGACAAGTTCGCCGCCACCAGCGACGCCTTCAGCGGCGAGATGACGGCCGAGGTCGTCGCCCTCGGCGACGGCCAGGCCGCGCTGGCCCTCAACAACGAGAACGGCCAGCTGCGCGACGGCGTGCGCGCCACCTTCAAGAAGGTCCTGGCCGAGCTCGCCGGCGTCATCGCCGTCCCCGCCGCCGCCGTGCAGCAGGACAGCCTCGGCGAGTTCATCTACATGGCCGAGAAGGGCCGCGCCCGCAAGATGTACGTCACTGTCGGCGCCAGCAGCGAAGGCCGCACCGTGGTCACCAAGGGCCTCGGCTCCGGCGCGTCGCTGGTCGTTTCGGGATTCGACTGCCTGGCCGACGGCAAGAAGCTCCGCGTGGTCAACGCCGAGGAACTGGCCAAGGCCGAGGCCGCCCGCAAGGAGCGGGAGGCCGCCCAGGCCGAGAAGAAGCCCGTTGAAGCCAAGCCCGAGGCCCCCGCCGTCGTGAAGCCCTCCTTCTTCAAGGACCGCTTCCGCCCGGGGCTGAACTTCGGGCTGTTCACGATCAACGACAAGAACATGAAGGACTTCTTCGGCTCCAGCTCCAAGGCCATCCCGGGAATCGAACTGGCGATCCGCACCGTGCGCAGCATCGACCTGTGGCTCGCCTACAAGAGCTATTCCGTCTCCGCCGCCACCTCGTACCTGCAGGACACGGTCGACTTCAAGCTGACTCCCCTCTCGGTCGGCCTGCGCTACCGTTTCGCCCGCAAGGGCATGTTCGAGCCCTTCGCCGGCCTGGGGGTCAACATTTACTCGTACAAGGAGACCGTGGGCGGCGAAAGCGCCCTGCCCGACACCAGCGAGAGCGCGACCGGCTTCCACGTCCAGGCCGGCTCCTACATTCACACCAAGCTGTCCCGCCTGGTGCTGGGCGAGGTCTTCGCCAAGTATAACTTCGTCAAGAAAACCCTGGACTTCCAGCTCCCCGACGGCACGGACCAGTACGACCTCGGCGGCTTCGAACTGGGCCTGGGCATCGCCCTGAAGTTCTAGGGGACCCGGGGCGTCCGCCATGCGCGCCCTGGTCACCGGGGCGTCGGGATTCATCGGCGCCCGCCTCCTCCCCGCCCTGCAGGCGGCAGGATGGGAGGTGCGGGCCTACGTGCATCGGACCCCGCTGGCGCCTGCCAGCGGGGTTTTTTCTTTTTCCGGCGACATCCTGGACGAGGGGGCGCTCGCCGCGGCGATGGCCGGCGCCGACGCCGTGTTCCACCTCGCCGCCGCCGTGGGCTCGGCCGTGACCGATCACCGCGCCTTCCACGCCGTCAACGTCGAAGGAACGCGGGCGGTCCTGCGCGCGGCGCGCGCGGCGCGGATCGGCCGCGTCGTCCATTTCAGCTCCATCGGCGTGCTGGGCGCCGTCCGCGACAACGATACGGCGGACGAAGACTACCCGCCCGTGCCGCGCACCCCGTATGACCGGACCAAGCTCGCGGCCGAGGAGGCCGCCCGCGAGGCGGCAGCCGCAGGGCTGGATGTCGTCATCCTCCGTCCCGGCTGGGTCTACGGGCCGGGCGACCGCCGCACGTTCAAGTTTTTCCGCGCCGTCTGCCGTCGCCGCGCCGCCCTCATCGCCGGCGCCCGCGGGCGCCAGACCCCGGTATACATCGATGACCTCGTTTCCGGCGTGCTGCTGGCGGCCGCCCGCGGTCGGCCGGGTGCCGTTTACCACCTGGCCGGGGACGAGGTGCTGGACGCCGCGGAGATGACGCGTCTGGCGGCCGAAGCCTGCGGGGTGGCGCCGCCGCGGCTGCGCCTGCCGCTGGCGCTGGCCAGGCCGGCCGCCGGCATCCTGGAGAAGGCGTTCGCCCTGGCCGGGCGGGAGGCGCCGTTCAACCGCGGCAAGCTGGCGTTTTTCACCGATTCCAAGGCCATGTCGTCGCAGCGGGCGCAAACGGAGCTCGGCTTCGCCCCGCAGAAGGATTTCCGCGCCGGCGTCCGCCAGGCGATCGCCTGGTACCGGGAGAACGGCTGGCTGTAGTCAGCCTCCGGCGGCCCCCGGCGGCCGACGGTCCTCGACCTTCAGCGCCCGCGACCCGCGGGCGAACGAGTATTCCGGCAGGTCGATGGTGACGGTCGAGCCGGCGCCGACGATCGAGTGCCCGCCGATGGTCACCCCGTCCAGGACGATGACGCCGGCGCCGAGCCAGACGTCGTCGCCGATGTGAATGCCGCCCTTGGACAGCGAAGGCTGCAGCATGATGGGTTTGGAGAGGTCGGCGAAGCTGTGGTTGCCGCCGGCGACCAGGTAGCAGTTGCCGGCCAGGAAACAGTGGCTCCCCAGGGCCACCTCGGTCTCCGACAGCAGCGTGCAGTTGGCCGAGATGTTGGCATGGTCGCCGACGCGGATCGATCCCTCCTTGCAGCTGAGGATGGCCCCGCGGCCGATGTAGGCGCCGGCGCCGACGCGGATGCCGTCGTTCTCCTCGCCCTTGGCGTCGAGGACGGCATCGTCGTCGATGACCGTGCCGGCGCCGATGCGCACCTTGTGCGGGTGGCGGATGGTGAGCCGCTTGCCGAACACCGCGCCCCGGCCCACTTCGCCCAGCAAGCGCGGGTAGAACCACTTGCGCAGGGCGTAGCCGAGCGCGCCGTCGAAGCGCGCGAGCCAGTTCAGGAAGGCGTAGCTCAGGAACGCGCCGAGGCCAGGGCGGCCGATGAAGATGTCGCGATACTTGCCGCCGAGCGACTTGCGGCCGTCGCCCAGCTCTTTCTGTATGCTTCCGTAGACGTCCTTGGCCATGTGCACCTCACTTCCGCGGCGGCCCGGCGGCCGCCGCTCCCCCGCCGCCGTCGCCGACCCTCCGCCCCAGGCGGTTGAGAAGCTCCCAGAAGCGGGCGTTGTTCGTCGCCGACCAGGCATGGCCGCGGGGCGGCAGGTCACTCAGCAGGACCGTGCGGTAGCCGCTGCCGCGGTAGAGCGCCTCCGATTCGACGCAGAGGCGGATCAGGTTGGCGTAGTCGCCCTCATTGAAGGCGAACACCACGCCGAAGCGCGGCCCCGGCTCCCGGGGGGGCAGGGGACGGCCGGCGGCGTCGACGTAGGCCTGCGAATGGGAGATGATGCCGCGGTAGAAGTCGGGACGGCGGTTGGCCAGATGATGGCAGAGCCCGGCGCCGGCCGAGAGTCCGGCGAGAAAGACCTCGTTGCGGTCGACCGGCTGGTTGGCGATGACCGTGTCGATGACCTTTTCGATGCCGTCGGCCTCCTTCCCGACCACCCAGCCCCGCGCCGGACAGTTCAGGAACGTGTACCCGTAGAGGGCATCGGGGACAAGCAGGATGATGCCGCGTTCGCGGCAGAATTCGACCAGCCCCGTCTCTTCGACCGGGCTGCCGGTGTAGCGCCGCAGGCTGCGGATCCTCTTGAACTCCGGCGACAGCACGCCGTGGAAATAGGCCAGCAGCGGCCGGCGGCCGGCGGCCGGCGGCAGGAAGAGCCGGTAGGTGCGGGCATTTCCCGCGGCGTCGCGCACCGGGTACGGGGTACGCAGCTCGCGCGCCGGGGGCGTGCTCGAACAGGCGGCCAGGAGCGCCAGCAGGCACCCCAGGCCGGTCCGCGAAAGGCGAAACGGATCGTTCCTCATGGAATCGAAGTCTAGCACACTCGGCCGCACCCGACAATCGCCGCGGCCGTTCCGGCCGTCGTTGCCGCCCGCCCTTCAACCGCCCCGGGAACTCTGCTATAATGGCCGCTCATGACGAAGACGAACCCGGTGAAGACCCATCTGATCATCCCTCCCAGCGGGTATCTCGCCCAACGCTGGAAGGAGCACAACACCATGCCGCCGCTGGGCATCCTCTCCATCGCCTCCACCCTGGAGACGAGCGGCCGCCCGGTGCAGGTGACCGCCGCCGAGGTGTTGGGGCTCAAGACCCGCGACATCCTGCGCGAGATCGCCGCCTACGACGCCGACCTGGTGGGCATGTCGATCACAACCGAGAACCGCTTCGAGATCTTCGAACTGGCCGCGGCCATCAAGGACGCCTTCCCCGGCAAGACCGTGGTCATTGGCGGGCCGCACGCCACCATGGCCGGGCTGGACATGATGGCCCACGTCCCGGCCGTCGACCTGGCCGTCGTGGGCGAGGGCGAGCGCACCATCCTGGACATCGCCGCCTGGCGCGAGGCCGGCGGCGATCCCGCCGGGCTCGAGCGCATCTCCGGCGTCATCCACCGCCGCGACGGCCGGCCGCGCTTCACCGGCGCCCGGGCGATGATCGAGGACATCGACCCCCTGCCCTTCCCCGGCAAGCATCTCATCCCCATGGAGCGCTACGACTTCCGCTGGCCGGTGGGCGACCGGTTGCTGCGGGCGACGAACATCATCACCTCGCGCGGCTGCCCATTCAACTGCAATTTCTGCTCCACGCCCCACAACTGGGGGCGCCACGTGCGCGGCTATTCGCCTCGGCGCGCCCTGGACGAGATCCGCTGGAACCGCGACCGCTTCGGCGCCGAGGTGCTGTGGTTCTTCGACGACACCTTCAACTACAGCCGCCGGCGCACCGAGGAACTCTGCCGCCTGCTCATCCGCGAGAAGCTGGGCATCCGCTTCGTCGCCGAGGTACGCATCGACGCCCTGGACTACGACCTGCTGGCGCTGATGCGCGAGGCGGGCGTGCAGTACGTTTCCTTCGGCGTCGAGGCCGGCTCGGAGCGGGTGCGCCGCGAGATCATCCACAAGAACATACGTGACGAGCAGGTCCACCAGACGGTGGACTGGGTCAGCCGGCTGGGCATCCAGGCCACGGCGTTCTTCATCTTCTCCCACCCCAGCGAGACCTGGGCCGAGGCCCAGGAGAGTCTGCGCTTCATCGAGAGCATCCGCGACCGCGTCGACATCACCGTCTCGATCCTGCACATCTACCCGGGCACCGAGCTGGAAGCCTACGCCAAGGAGAAGAAACTGATGCCGGCCGATTTCTCCTGGGCGCGGCGCGACCGCCGCATGGAGACCCTGCCCGCCGCCCAGGGCGACGTGCCGCTCTTCCGCGAGCGGTTCACCTGGGGACAGATCGGCGAGCTGCTGTTCAAGTGGTCGGCCGGCTCCGGGAAGGGATCGCTGTGGAAGAAGCTGCCCGACGTGCTGCGGTCGATCCGCTCGTGGCGCGACCTGGGCAAGTACGCGGCGCTCGGCCTCGCCTACCTGCGCATCAAGCTTCTCGGCCGCTGATCGCCTGAAGAAAGTGATAGTGATAGTGTTAGTGTTAGGAAAGCCCTGGGGCTGTCCGAGATAGATCACTTTCTGAGCAGACAGCTAGCACCGCAAAGCTTTTCGGGGCTAGCCAAAACGGTTTTTAGGCGAGTTCAGCTACACGTAAGAGATCGGCGAGTGCCTTCACTAACACTAACACTAACACTACCACTATCACTTTCCTAGGTTTTGCGGGAGTGCATGGCGTACAGGATGCGATCGGTGCCGGCGATGGATTCGCGGCGCTCAATGGCGAAATGATCCTGGAACGCCGCCTCGAAGCCCTGGGCGTGGTAGTCGGGGAAGATATCCTCGCGGGTGGCCAGCAGGCGCCGCACCTGCGAGTCGGCCTTGGGCACGAACTCGATCACCAGGGAGCGGCAGGCGCGGGCGAGCGACTCGGCCACTTTCCCCAGCGGCAGGTTGTTGCCGATGGCCAGGTGGTGGACCAGCGCCAGGGCCAGGAGCGCGTCGGCCGGCCCCCGCTGCAGCAGCGACAGGCGCTCGCCGTTCTCCCAGCCGATTCCCGGGCTGGGATTGGTGACGTCTCCGACCAGGGGCAGCAGGAAGCGCTCGCTGTCGCGGCGGCACTGGCGGTAGTTCTTCTCCACCGCCGCCGGGTCGATGTCCAGCGCCACCGTGGGGATGCCGGCGCGGGAGGCGACGCGGCTGAAGCGCCCGGTGTTGGCGCCCACATCCCAGACATTCCGCGGCCGCAGCTCGCGCAGCATGTCGGCCACCATCCTTTCCTTGAGGTCCAGGGCCTCTCCGGAGTAGTTCGTCTGCCCGTAATAGTCGGCCCATTCGGTGCCGCGCGGCCGCCAATCAAGCTTGCGCACGGCGCCCTCCAGGCTGTCGATCAGCGCCAGCAACGCGAAACGCGACAGCGGCCGCTGCCGGGCCGCGACCGGGCGGTCCTGGTAGCGCTTCTGGGAGCGCGCGTGCAGGTGGATGTGCGTCAGCAGGGAAAAGGCGAAGCGGGTCCGCCCCGGCAGCAGTTCCGCGGCCAGGTCGAGGGGAACGCCGTCCAGGTGCAGCTGCCCCAGGCGGCCGAGGCGCACGTCGCGGCGGGCCATCAGCGCCAGCGGCGCCAGGAAATGCTGGCAGAACTGGCGGTAAGCGACCCAGGGACGCCCCTCGGGGCAGGCCTCGAACGACAGGGTGTCGATCAGCAGCGGCCGGCCGTGGACGAACTGCACGTTGTAGGCGCTGGCGTCCTTGAGCGACATGCCGCGCGCCAGGGCGCGCTTCTGCACGGCCAGGGTGAGCAGGGCGGCGTCCTTCAGCTGGCTGAAGCTCCACTCGTAGGGATAGGAGATGAAGGGAACCAGCTCGGGGCGCAGCACCTTGTAGGCCCCGGGCGCCTGGGCGAGCCCGGGCGCGCACTCCTCGTGCCCCACCAGCAGGCCGTCGGCCTGCAGCTCGGCGGCGAGCCCCGAGGAGACGAGCCGGTCGTAGTGAATGCGGTAGGCCTCGTTCACCTGGCGGTAGAGCCGCCCCTCGCGCCAGAAAAGAAATCCGCTGGGGTCGCGGAACGATCCCGCGACCTGGCCCTCAGTGGGCGTCATTCTTCTTGGAGAAGAGGCCGGCGACGAACTTCTTGATCTTGTTCCAGTAAACCTTCACGGCGAAGGAGACGGCCACGAAGGCGGCGATGACGATCTGGAAGATGTAGCTGCCCGTCCCGGGATCGATGTAGCCGTAGACCCGGCGGGGAAAGAGCAGGGAAACGGCCAGGACCAGGCCGCACATCCTCAGGGCATGGCGTAAAATCTTCATCCTTCACCTCATAAGCGGCATGCGGGAACCGGGGAAACGAACGGGATTCTATGTGAATTATAATCCAACCGCCCGGCCAAATCAAGAGCGGCGGCGGCGCCCGGCCATTCCCTTTCCGCCGTCATTCTGCTATAATGAAGCGCTGATGACGCCGAAAGCGATCCGCTATTTCTTCGTGCTGTTCCTGCTCTTCGTCATCGTCTTCTCCTTCGCCACCGACCTGCCGCACAGCAAGCACGGCGGCTTCTTCTCCGACGAATCGACCTATTACGGCATCATCCAGAGCCTGGCCATGGACGGCGACCTGCGCTACGAGCGCGCCGACATCCAGCGCATCAAGGAGGCCTTCTGGGTCGGCCCGATGGGGATCTTCCTCAAGCGCGGGGCCGACGGCCGGATTTTCTACGCCAAGTCGTTCATCTACCCGCTGTTCGCCGCCCCGTTCTTCCGCCTGTTCGGCGACCACGGCATCCTGCTGGCCAACGGCCTGATGCTGCTGCTGGCGCTGCTGATGGGCTTCCGGCTGCTGCGCCAGTACCACCCGCCCTGGCCCAGCTTCCTGCTCACCCTGGCCTGCGTGTTCGGCAGCGTGACCTTCATCTACATCTGGTGGACCACCGCCGACCTGTTCAACTTCTTCGTCAATTTCGCCGCCCTGTTCTTTTTCTTCTACCGCTTCCGCCGCCCGGCCTGGGGCCTGCTGGCGGCGCCGCTGTTCGCCGCCGCCGTCTTCTCCAAGCCCAACAACGCCCTGCACATCGGCATCCTGTTCCTGCTGCTCCTCTGCCGCCGCGAATGGAAGCGGTTCGCCGTGCTGGCCCTGGTCGCCGCCCTGTTCCTGGGGGGCCTCTTCGCCTTCAACTACCTGCAGACCGGCGAGTTCAACTACCAGGGGGGCGAGCGGCGCTCCTTTTACGGCGAGTTCCCGCTGGAGCGCCCCGACTTCACCTTCGACCGCGCCATCCGCATGACCGCCGACAACTACTGGAGCCGCTGGCACCTGAGCCCGGCGATCGTCCTCTACAACCTCTTCTACTATCTCTTTGGCCGTTTCACCGGCATGTTCATCTATTTTTTCCCGGCGCTGTTCCTGCTGCTGCTGTTCGCCTTCCAGGAGAAGGAGCGCGAGGACTGGTTCCTGCTGGCGGGGATCGTCCTGGCCATCCTCTGCTACGTGCTGCTGATGCCCGACAACTATTTCGGCGGCGGCGGCTCCCTGGGCAACCGCTATTTCCTGAACGTCTTCCCGCTCTTCTTCTTCCTCGGCCACCGCCGGCGCATCTTCCGCTTCCTGCCGGCGCCGGCCATTGCCGCCGTGCTGTTCCTGTCCCCGGTCTACATGCAGCCGCTGGCCAGCTCCGCCGACCCGCGCACCCCGGGGATCTCCTTCCCCGTCAAGCTGTTCCCCGCCGAGAAAACCCAGTATCTCACCCTGCCCAGCAACACCAATCCCAAGGCCTTCGGCAGGAGCCTCGGCGCCGATTACTCCCTGTACATCCTCAACGACAATTACAACCCCATCGAAGAGAACGCAGTCTGGACCTATTCCGACCGCGAGCTGGAGTTCTTCCTGGTCGCACCCCGGCGGGTGCGCTCCTTCGCGCTGCAGCTGAAGAACATCCCGCGGGCCAACCAGGTCTTCGTCGCCGTCGGCCACAAGCGGCGCACGGTCTACATCGAGCCCGGCGGCGTGCGCACGGTGAGCTTCGTCAACGTCCCCGGGCTGGCCATCGACGGCCGCTACCTCTACGCCCTGCGCGTCCGCAGCTCGCGCTCCTACTGCCCGTATTTCGAGGACGAGGGCTCGCGCGACCAGCGCCTGCTCGGGGTGCAGGTGCGCATCCAGCTCCTGTACTGAGCGCCGCGCGCGCACCCCGCGCGCGGCATTGACAGCCCGCCCCGTTTTCCCTACCATGGGGACAGCATGACAATTGCCGCCGACCTGCACATCCATTCCGCGCTTTCCCCCTGCGCCGCGCTGGAGATGTCGCCGGCGGCCATCGTGTCCCGCGCCCGCGAGGCGGGCCTGGACCTGATCGCCGTCACCGACCACAACAGCGTGGAGAACGGCTTCTTCGCCGCCGAGGCGGGCGCGCGGGCGGGGATGCGCGTCCTCTTCGGCATGGAGGCGCAAACCCGCGAGGACGTTCATGTCCTGTGTTATTTCGAGCAGCGCCTGCAGGCCGAGCGCTTCCACGGCCGCGTCTATCCCCTGCTCCCCGACATGGCCAACAATCCCGACTACTTCGGCGACCAGGTGGTGGTTGACGCCGAGGACAACATCGTCCGCCACGAGGGCAAGCTCCTGCTCAACGCCTTGGACATTTCCGTCCCCGAGCTGGTCGAGCTCGTCCGCGAGCACGGCGGGCTGGCCGTCCCCGCCCACGTCGAGGCCTCGCCTTACGGACTGCTGGTCAATCTGGGCATGGTGCCGCCCGAGCTGGGAGGAATGCCGCTGGAGATCTCCGCCGACTGCCCACGCGAGCAGGCTCTGCGCGAGTTCCCCGCCCTGGCCCGCCATCCGCTGCTGCGCAACTCCGACGCCCATTTCCTCCGCGATATCGGCCGGGCGCGCACCGAGTTCACGGCGCCGGAGCCGACGCTGGCGGCGCTGCTGGCGGCGGCGCGCGCGGGACGCTTCCGGGCCGATGGCCCGGCCGACCATGGTTGAGGACATCAGCTTTCACCTGTTCGACCTGGTGCAGAACGCCGTCAGCGCCGGCGCCCGCGTGGTGCGCCTGGAGATGCGCGAGGCCGGCGACGGCGACGGCCTGGAGATCGAGGTCGCCGACGACGGCCGCGGCATGGACGAGCGCACGCTGCGCAAGGCCCAGGATCCCTTCTTCACCAGCAAGCGCTTCAAGAAGGTCGGCCTGGGCATTCCCCTGCTCAAGGCCACGGCCGAGGTCTGCGGCGGGGATTTCTCCATCTCCAGCCGGCCGGGAGAAGGGACGAGCGTGCGCACGCGCCTGCGCCGCGGCCATCTCGACTGCCCGCCCCTGGGCGATCTGGAGGGGACGCTGCTCACCCTGATGACCACGCTGGAAGGGATCGACCTGCGTTTCTCCTACCGCTCCCCCGGCGGCGCGTTCTCCGTCTCCTCAGCCGAGGCCCGCGGCCAGGCCGGCAGCCTGCCCCTCTCCCATCCCGACGTCCAGCGCTTCCTGAAGGAGTTCATCCACGAGGGGCTGGCCCCGCTCCTGGGCCCGCCATCCTGAGCCGTCCGGGTCCGGCTCGTCCTTCTCTTCACTTTTGCCTTTCGCCTTTTGCCTTTGAACGGATTTTCCCCCGACCATTCGATATGCTACAATGACCGCCATGGACAGCGAGAAAGATATCATCATCGATATCCTGAAGAGGCTCAGCCTGTTCGCCGACCTGAACTACGGCGCCCTCAAGGAGCTGGCCTACCTGTTCAGCGAGCGGGTCTTTCAGGCCGGAGAGACCATCTTCGAGGAGAACGACCCCGGCAATTCGCTGCTGGTGATCCTTTCCGGCGAGGTGCGCATCACCCAGCGCGCCGACGTCAGCGGCGAGGAGACCCTGAGCGTCCTGAAAAAGGGCGACTTCTTCGGAGAGATGGCGCTGCTGGAGGACCTGCCGCGCAGCGCCACCGCCATCGCCCACCTCGACACCTTCCTGATGGAGATCAGCCGCGAACGATTCCTGCACTTCCTGGAGAAGGATCCAGCCAGCGGCGTGAAGATCCTGGTCGTGCTGGCCCGCAGCCTCTCCGCCCGCCTGCGCGAGGCCGACGTCAAGATCAAGGCCTTCGTCAATCTCAGCCAGTGGGTCTGAGCCGCATCCCGTCGTCCGCCCTCCTCCAGGCCGCCGGCCTGTCGGCCCTTCTCGTTTCCTGGCTCATCGGCGACGGCGGCTGGCTGCTGCTGGCCCTCTGCATCCTGGCCTTGCTGGCGGCCGGGAACAAGGCACGCGCCGCCGCCGCTCCCTGGCTGCTGCTTGCGCCGCTGCCGCTGCTCCATTACGCTTCCACGACCGATTTCCGCATCCGCCTGGCCTGCCTGGTCGTGCTGGCCATCGTGCTGGGGCTGGCCCGGCTTCCCGGCCGCGAGCGTTTCCCCCTGCGCATGGGCGGTTGGCGCTCCGGCCGGGTCTGGCTCCTCTCCTTCCTGGTCTTCGCCTCGGCGGCCGTCGTCTTCCATGCCCGCGGCGTCCAGCTGTCCGGCGACGAACCCCACTACCTGATGATCGCCCAAAGCCTGGTCGAGGACGGCGACTTCGACCTGCGCAACAACATCCGGGAAAAGACATATTTCGCATATCTGCAGGTGGAGGTGCGCTTCCACGGCACGGTCCATGACGGCCGCTACCGCTCCTTCCACCTGCCCGGGGTCTCCTTCCTGCTGCTGCCCTTCGTCTACCTGTTCCGGCTGCTGAACGGCCTGGTCCCGGCCAGCCTGTACTTCCGCCTCGTCGCCGCCCTGTTCAGCTCCTTCTTTGCCCTGGGCCTCTTCCGCCTGTTCCGCTCGCAGTGGCCCGAGGACGACGCCAGCCCGCCGTTCCTGCTCTTCCTCGTCACTTTCCCGCTGCTGTTCCACGCCGTCCACCTGTTCCCCGAGCTGCCCGCCGCCTCCCTGCTGCTGTTCGCCTACCTGTTGACCCGCCCGGGACGGCCGCGTTTCCTCGCAGCCGGCTGGCTGCTGGCCGCCATCCCCTGGCTGCACTTCAAGTACGCCGTCCCGACCGCCGTCTTCGCCCTCTTCACCCTGGCCGCCATCGGCCGCAGCGGCCGCGGCCGGAGGCTGCGCGAAGTGGCCTTCCTGGTCCTGCCCACGCTCGCCAGCGTCGCGCTGCTGGCCCTCTACTCGCGCCTCCTGTACGGGTCGCTCGACCCGCGCGTCATCTCGCCGGAGAAGGGCTTCCTGTCCATCCCGCTGCTGCCCAAGATCGAGACCTTGCTCTCATTCTTCCTCGACCAGCGCGACGGCCTGCTGGTCTACGCCCCGGTGCTGCTGGCGCTGTTCCTCGCCTGCGGCCGGGAGACGCGGCGCTCGATCCGCGATTTCCCCATGCTGGCGTCGATCTTCGCCTCCTATGTCCTGTTCCACGCCGGCACGACCGTCCGCGGCGGCTATTCGCCGGCGGCCCGCCCCACCCTGTTCGTCTTCTGGATCATGGCCGTGTTGGCCGTCGCCGTCCTGCGCCGCGCCGGGAAAGAAGGAAAGAGCGCCTGGCGCTTCCTGGCCGGCATGGGCGCCTTCGCCTCGGTGTGGCTCCTGTATTATCCGCTGTTCGTCTACCAGCCGGTGACCCGCGAGGTCAGCCAGCGCGCCTCCTCGCTGTTGTGGTTCCTGGGAAGCCGCGCCGTGGACCTGAGCTCCCTCTTCCCCTCCTTTCTCAAGAAGCCCAACGCCGGCTACCTGCCCGACTGGATCTGGCTGGCGGCGCTGGCCATCGGCCTGGCGCTGTACTATTCCCGGGTTCTCCGGCCGCGGGGCGCCTGGGCCTGGCGCCGCGCCCTGCCCCTGCTGGGGCTGGCCGCGATCCTCGCCCTGTGCATCGTCCCCCACGTCCAGCTGCGCACGCGCTACGGCGTTGCCGGACTCTCCCTGTTCAACGAGTCCCGCAACTTCTCCTTCCAGAAGGAGGCGGGCCGGTTCCAGGCGCTGGCCGGACAGGACTATGACCTGTACATCGACCTGGCCGGGAGCGTCGCCGGGCGCATCGACCTGCGCCTGCTAAACCCCAACCGCGCGGACGTCCGCGTCCGCAACGGCCGGCGGACTCTCCTTGCCGGGAACCGCCGCGTCGAGGCAAGGATCTCCATTCCGCTGAGCGGGCTGCGGAGCTTCTCGCTCGGGCGCCGGCGTCTCCTCCACATCGGGCTGGAGTCCGCGCGCATCGCCGGCATTTCGCCCGCGTTCTTCTGGGTGGAATTCCGCTGAGCCGGCAGGCTTGTGCTATAATGGCGGCGGCTGCGCCGGCCGAATCATGAAGGGAACCAAGGACGCGCTGACATGAACTCCATCCGCCGAGACGGGCCTCCGCCCTGGGCGTGGAACGCCGCCCTGGTCCTGCTGCTCCTTTTCGCCGCCCTGCTGCGCTGCCAGCACGTCAAGGCCGATCCGCCCCGCATCCTGCCGGCCGTGTCGGGCAGCGCCGGCATCTACTTCGACGAGGGGATCTACTGCCACAACGCCCGCAACCGCATCCTCTTCGGCCGCTGGATCACCGACGAGTGGAACCCGCTGGTCTACAACGCGCCGCTGACCGCCGTCTATTTCCTGGCCTTCAAGCTCTTCGGCATCTCCATCGTCACGGTCAAGGCGGTGAACATCGTCTTCGGCCTGCTGGCCATCCTGCTTTTCCACGCCGGGGTGCAACGCTATCTCGCCCGCGGCGCGGCGCTGGCTCTGACGGCCCTGTTCGCCTTCGACTTCGTCTTCCTGATGTACAACCGCCTCGGCCTGCTGGAGAATTTTTCCGCCCTCTGCCTGCTGCTCGGCTTCTACCTCTTCGTCCTCGCCGAGGAGCGGCGCTGGCCGGCGTTCGCGCTGGGGGTCACCGCGGCCATGGCCGCCCTCTCCAAGTACCTGTTCGCCTATTTCCTGCTCTCCACCCTGGCGGCCGTCGCCTGGCGCGCCTGGCGCCGCTCCCGTTTTTCGGAACTTCTCCTGTTCCTGGCGGGCGTTCTGGCCACGGCTCTGCCGTGGTTCCTGGGCATATACCTGCCCTTCCGCGCCACCTTCCGCAAGATCGGCTCGGGCTGGGGGATGCTGTCCCTGCCCCGCTCGCCGGCGGCCGCCCTGCACAACCTGCTGGCCAACCCCCTGCCCCGCTACCTGCAATTGCTGCCGGCGGCCGGGCTGCTGCTGGTCCTCTTTCTGGGCTGGGCGCTGCTCAAGCTCCTCCGCGGCCGCGACCGTGAAGGACCCTGCGGCCTGGACGTTTTCGTATTTCTCTGGATCGCGGGGGCTTTTCTCTCCATGGGCCTGCTGAGCTACCGTCCGCTGCGCTACTACCTGCCCATGGTGCCCGCTCTCTACCTGGCGGCCTCGCTGCTGCTACGCGACCGGGAGTGGCTCCGTTCCCGCTTCCGGCGCTTCGCGCTCCTGGCGGCAATCTCCGCCCTGCCGTTTCTCCCCTTCTACGGGCCGCCGGCGTCGCCGGCGCACTCCGCCGGCGCCCTGCCGCCGCCGCTGCGCCTGGGCACCGTGATCGTTCTGGCGGCCGCGCTGGTCCTGCTCCTCGCCCCGGGCAAGGGGGCGCGGCGCGCCGCCGCCGCGACGGCGTTCGCCGTCATGCTGGGGATCTCGCTGTACCGGTACGCGGCCCATTTCTACCTGCATCCGAGCTTCCGCCTGGAGGCGGCCTCGCGCTACATGGAGAACCTTCCCGCCGGCTCGGTGGTGCTGGGGCAGGAGGCGCCGCGGCTGACCCTGGGCACGCGCTTCCAGGCGGTCATGGCCTACGAGAACTGGTTCAACGACGAGGATCCCTTCGGCCGCTTCGCTCCGGACTACGTGCTGGCGCTGGACCGCTTCCGCGACGCCGAGCTGGGCTGGATGCGGCGGCGCTTCCCGGAGCGCGTGGCGGCGCTGCGGCTCGTGCGGCGCTTCCCGGTCTGGGACACGACGGTCTCCCTGTACCGCGTGCGCAAATAAGCACTAAGAAAAGTGATCGTGTTAGCGGTCGTGTTAGTAAAAGCAAATGAAGAGATTCCATGATTTTGTCAATTCTCTGAAAAAGAGCCTAATACTTTTACCTTTTTCCTTTTTACTTTAGATTGCCTTATTGCCCTGGTTTGGGGCATTGGAACTTGGAACTTGAAATTTGTTTGGAATTTGGTGCTTGGTGCTTGGAATTTTAGTCCTGCGAGCATCTGACCTAGCTTTTAAAAAATGCCTGTCTAAAACATGGATTCATCACGGCTCATGCCGTTCATCCATCACCCTTTCTCCCCTTCAACCCGCCTTCGTCTCAGGCCGCTCCCGCCTTCCCGGCCCGGCCGTAAAACCAGGCCGCGGCCAGGTAGGAGAGCGCCGCCAGCAGCAGCACGGCGGTGAAGTTCCAGTTGATGGAGACGATCACCGCCATGATCGAGCCGACGACGGTGGCGAAGGAGTTGGCGCCCCAGGCCCAGCCGATCATGGCCTTGTCGGCCGCGCCCAACCGGCGGATGCCCTCGGGGAAGAAGGCGCCCATGAAGAAGCCCGCCAGCGAGATCAGGGCGACGGAGATCAGGATGCGCCAGGGGAAGCCCAGCTGGATCAAGCCGCCCAAGCCGCGGAAAAGGAAGGCGCCGTAGAGCGCCAGCAGCAGGGCCAGGAACGCGGCGAAGGCCGGGATCATGCGCCGGCCGAAGGGGCGGAAGGCGCGTTCGCTCAGCAGGCTGCCGAGGCCCGTCGACACCAGCAGGGAGAAAATGATGATCGAGATCGAAATGGCCGGGCTGCCGAGGAAGAACTGGAAGATCTTGATGAAGATGATCTCGACCATGATGTACGCCAGGCCGATGAAGAAGAAATAGAGGATCAGCGGCCCCAGTCCGGCGGCCACGCGGCGGCCGCGCAGCGGCAGGTAGATGAACAGCAGCGAGAACAGCAGGGACAGGACGAGGATGGACAGGTAGATGGAGTTGGAATAGACGATGGCGGAGCGGACCACCTGCCGGCCCATGCCCTGGATCTTCACGTCGCGGAAGCGGAACTGGCCGATGCGGTTCGGCTGGTTGAAGTAGGGCGAGTCGTCGTACACCGGGGCGATGTTGACCGCGGAGCGTCGCACCGTTCCCTCCAGGTCGCCCAGCATCCCGGAATAGAGGTTGTCCCGCTTCAGGCCGGGGGCGTAGGCGATATTCTCCGCCCGGCGGGCGTAGTCGCTCAGGACGGTGGTTTCCTCGGCGCTGAAGGTTCCCTTTTTCAGGAAGAAGTAGTTGAACCCCTGCGGGAACTGCAGGACGAAGAACTTCTCCTCCGGCCGTTCTACGCCCATCTCCTGCAGCGCGCGCAGGGCCGTGGCGAAGAGGCGTTCGCCGTTCCAGTGCACGATGTAGATCAGGCCGTTGGGCCGCAGGTGCGCCCAGTAGTCCTTGAAGCTCTCCACCGTATAGATATAGGTTTCGGAAATGCTCATCGCCCCCGACAGCAGGGAGTCGGCATTGTGCGAGTTGACCATCTGGATGACGTCGAACTGCCGGTCCATGCGCTTGAGGGCGCTCCGCCCCTCGTCGGCCATCAGCTTCACCTGGGGCAGCTGGAAGATGCGCCCGGTATACTCGGCGTATTCCCGCCGCAGCAGCCCGCAGATGACCGGGTCCATCTCGATGGCCACGATGTCCCGGAAGCCGTGCGACAGGGCGCAGAGGACCTCGTGGCCGCCGGCGGAGCCGATGATGACCGCCGACCCCTTGTGGGCGATCTGGAAGGGCAGCGCGGCCGGGATCCACTCGATCTTTTTCAGCCGGGCCAGGTCGCCGTCGAACTTGATGAGGAAGGACTGCATGGTGCCGCCGTTGATCCAGATGACCTTGCGCGCCCGGCGCCACGGCGCCACGTCGATCTTGCTGATGGTGCTCCACTGGCTGTACTCGATGGCGTTGCGCTCATGCTGGGCGTTGTACTGGCGCTTGGACTCCACCAGCTTGGGCACGATGGGGAACACGGCGTCCGGGAAGCGGTAGGCCGCGGCCATGGCCGCGATCATCACGGCGAAAACGGCCCCGCGCACGGCGCGGCGGCCGCCGGCGACGAGGAACCAGGCCAGGGCCAGCAGCAGGAACAGCAGGATCAGGATGCGGTTGGGGCCGATGGCCGGGATGAGCGGGATGATGGCCAGGGAGCCCAGGCTGGCGCCGGCCAGATCGATGAAGTACAGGCGGCCGATGCTGGCGGAATGGGCGGAGAAGATCAGGGCCAGCACGACGCCGCCAAAGAAGAAGGGCAGCAGCAGGACCAGGAAGTTCAGCACCAGGAAAAGGAAGTTATGGAAGGGCGCGAACAGGTGCAGGAAATCGATGGTGAACACCAGCGCCGCCTTGTAGGCCACCGGGAAGGAAACGGCGAACAGCAGCAGGTAGCGGGAAAGGAGCCGCTCCTGGTCGGGGCGCGCGGAGAGGCGCCGCAGCGCCACGAACACCCCGCTCAGGCCGTAGCCGAAGAGCGCCAGGGAGATGATCAGGAAGGCGAACTGCCCGAAATAGACGACGGAAAAGACGCGGTTGAGCAGCACCTCCGCCAGCATGGTGGTGAACGTGACGGCGAAGATGGTGAACAGCAGTTTCCAGCGCTTCATGAAGAACTCCCTGGGATAGAGTCGGACGGCAAGAGGCTGATTATATCATCCCCCGGCGGGGAGGTCAATCGCCGCCGGGCGCCGCGAAGGGCCGCAGCTGCGACTGGAAGCGCTGCAGAAATTCGTCGGCCGAGAAGATGCGCTTCATGCCGAACTGGTGGATGGAATTGGCCGACAGGTCGCGGGCGCGGGCGGCGATGAAGTCCAGGTTAGTCTCGGGGTCCTTGCCGGCGTTGAAGACGTAGATCCGCCGCAGCAGGTCGAGCTGGCCGCTCAGCTCGCGGGCCAGGTCCTTCTTCTGCTCCGGCCGGGGCCGGGCCGGCGCCAGGCCGAACATGGCGCGCAGCTGGTCGTCCTCGCCGACAGGGGCGGGGACGGCCTGCTTTTTCTGGTAATGGCGGCGCACCATGTAGGGCACGCCCGTTTCGCCGGAGCGGCGGACCTGCTCGTCCTCGACCACCCAGCCCAGGTTGTGGAATGACAGCCGCGCGGAGGCGCTGCGGAAGATCTCCTCCACGAAGGGCTTGATGGCGTTCTCCACCGACTCGGCCACGCTGTTGAACTGGTTCAGGACGTAATAGACCTTGTAGTTCTCGACGTAATAGCGCATCACGCGCAGGACGTTGTCGTCGGGGAGCTGCTCCGCCGCTTCGCCGAGCAGGTCGTCCAGGTTGCGCCCCGAGCCGTCGCCGCCGTTGGCGATGAACTCGTCCAGCCGGCGGAAGACGGCGGCGCGGCGGTCGGCGGGCGCCGCCTCCAGGCTCTCGCGCAGCAG
>JAEAMF010000230.1_pt1 | contig 89270 bp, 97 predicted proteins | sample 8958721 | NCBI WGS metagenome assembly JAEAMF01 (sample SAMN16933255, study PRJNA681124) | bioreactor sludge metagenome | isolation source: anaerobic bioreactor treating anionic surfactant - SDBS | place: India: Bengaluru | collected 2019-02-28
CCGAGGAACGAAGGCGGAATGGGATTATAAGGGCGAAGCCCTTATTTCATTTTAATCATATTAAAAAATAATAATATATTTGGGAAATTCAGTAGTAATCAAATATGAAAAATTATGTAACGTAAATATAGTTTTGTACAAATTGTGTTCAATAAATATTAAATATATTTAAAATTATTTTGACATAATAATTGTATTGTAGGGAGACTATGAAAAAAATACTATCAATTATCATAATAGGTCTTCTTCTAAGCTGTAGTTTTGGCGTGCAAGGATTATTTTTTGAAAAGCCCTCAAAGAAAACAACAACTAAAGACCTTGGAGATATACTCTTTGACAAGAAAATCGAATTATTCATGAAATTAGCAAAATTTCCCTCATTCTCAGCGTGTATTATTGATGGCGATAAAGTTGTCTGGTCGAACAGTTATGGTTATTATGATTTAGAAAATAGAAAACCAGCAACAGAAAACACAAACTATGTTATTGCATCTATCTCCAAGTCAATAACAGGTACTGCAATAATGCAACTTTGGGAGCAAGGATTGTTTGATCTTGATGAGGATGTAAACAATTACCTCCCCTTCTCTCTCAGAAATCCAAATTTTCCCGATGATCCAATTACTTTCCGAATGCTACTTTCTCATTCATCGAGTCTAAATGATGATAACATTCAATCGACACCTTATAGTTGGCAAAATTTCTCAGGAGACCCGCCATTTTCATTTTATCCATATCCATGGTTAAAAGAACATCTTATTCCTGGTGGACAATGGTACTACTCTACACGTTGGAGCAGTACATATAAACCGGGAGAATACAATATGTATGCCAATGTGAATTTTGATCTTATTGCATACCTTGTTGAACTAATATCTGGAGAGATATTTGTTGACTATTGCAAAAATCATATTTTCAAACCATTAGATATGCACCAAACAAGTTTTAATCTCTCAGAGCTCGATATCGACAACGTAGCAATCCCATATCATTATCATAACGAAGAATACATACAGATAAATCAGTTAGATTATATGACTGGAGGCTGGGGTATGAATACTGATAAATATCCTAGAGAACTCCATTATCCTGTATATGGTCTTTATACTACTGTAATTGATCTTTCACATTACTTCATTGTACATATGAATGGTGGTATCTGGAATGGTATTCGTATACTTAAAGAGGAAACCGTTAACGAAATGCATCAAGTGCAGTCGCCTGGAATTATTGATCCGTATAATTATTTTTATGGTTTAGGTTGGGTACATCAGAAATTTCCTTTCATTTTTAATATTACTTTCTCAGGTCACACTGGTGGGAGTATGGGTGTTGGTACAATGATGTTTTATATTCCTGATGAAAACATTGGGATTATTTTTTTTACAAATGGAGATACGCTGTATGAAAAGAATTTTGCAGTTTCCTCAATTGCCAGTACGTTAATTGTGATAAATCTTTTCAAAAAAGGCGGTGTTGATATGCTTTCTTATATTGATTTTGGAACATAAGGAGGAATAAATATGAAAAAAATAGTATCCATTATGATTATAGGTATTCTTCTTGTCTGTAGTTTTGGCGTGCAAGGATTATTTTTTGAAAAGCCAATAGAAAAAACAACACCCACAGATCTCGGAGATATCCTCTTTGATAAGAAAATCGAGTTATTCATGCGACTTTCGAAATTTCCCTCGCTCTCAGCGTGTATTATTGATGGAGATACAGTCATCTGGTCGAAAGGATATGGTTTTTATGATCTGGAAAATAGAAAACCAGCAACAGAAAACACCATCTACAATCTGGGATCTATTTCTAAAACGATTACTGGCACAGCATTGATGCAACTCTGGGAACAAGGACTCTTTAATCTTGATGAAGATGTTAACAATTACCTCCCTTTTTCTATCAGAAACCCCAATTTTCCCGATGATCCAATAACATTTCGTATGCTTCTTTCTCATTCTTCAAGTTTAAATCCCGAGATAGGCTTAAACGGATACAGTAAATGGATAAATTTTTCTGCAGATCCACCCTTTTCTTTTTATCCCTATCCCTGGCTTGAAGAACAACTTTTGCCAGGGGGAAAATGGTATTATCAAGATCGTTGGAGCAGTACATATGGACCTGGTGAATTATCCATATATGCTAATGCGAATTTTGACATCATTGCGTATTTAGTTGAGCGTATTTCTGGTGAAACATTTATTGACTATTGTAAAAGCCATATCTTTAATCCATTAGATATGTATGATACTAGTTTTAATCTCTCTGAACTTGACCTTGAGAGAGTAGCAATTCCTTATCATTCTCATAACGGTGAATATTTACAATTACATGAATTAGCTTATCTTTTAGGTGATTATACCCCCAAAGACAAATATTGGAGAGTTCTCTTCTATCCTGTTGGTGGATTATACTCTACTGTATCAGATCTCTCGCATTTTTTCATTGCTCATATGAATGGTGGTGTTTGGAATAATACACGAATCCTTGAAGAGGATACTGTTAAGAAAATGCATCAAATTCAACCACCTGGAAATATTGAAGGTGGTCTTCAATATTATGGATTAGCATGGATTATTTTCCAGGATCCATTGATTTTTAATTGTACCATATCCGGTTATAGCGGAGATACGTATGGCGTTTCAACGTGGATGGTATATCTTCCATCTGAAAATCTTGGAGCAATGTATTTTTCAAATGGAGATCGGCAAAATGAAGACAATCCAGTATTTGGAAGATTATCAATGATCTTTTTCTTACAAGCACTCTTCAAAAAGGGAGGTTACAACTTGTTTTCACATATTGATCTTAGTAACCTTATAGGAGAGATAGTAATATGAAAAAAATACTATCAATCATTTCAATAGGTATTTTATTACTCAGTGGACTTGGGGCTGGGGCATCATTACTACAAAAAACATCTGTAAAACAAACTGGAATGTCAGATGAGTATGACATGGTAATCATCGCACCAGAGATGTTTTCTGATGATCTTCAACCATTAATAGATCATAAGAACTCTATCGGTATACAAACGATTTTGGAAACAACTGAAGACATCTATTCCATGTATGATGGTAGGGATGAGGCTGAACAAATAAAATATTTCATCTATGAATCTGCTAAAAATCATAGTATCCAGTATGTGTTGTTGGTTGGTGATGTAGAGATAATACCGATTAGAAAAACTGAGGTGAACCATATTTGGCCATCTGGAAATATAATCCAGGTTGACGATGTTATAACTGATTTGTATTATGCTGATATTTATGATTCCGAAGGGAAGTTCAGTAGTTGGGATTCGAATAATGATAATATTTTTTCTGATTTTTCTCTCTATAATTTTGGAGAGAATCCTCAGGATATTAAGGTCGTTGATGATGTTGATCTATATCCTGATATTGGTGTTGGAAGAATCCCATGTACAACAGTTGAAGAATTAGAAATCGTCGTTAACAAAATCATATCATACGAAACCCAGGTGAATGATGATTGGTTTCATAATATAATACTTGCTGCACAGACAAATCAAGGTGAAATGATAGCTGATTTGATAGCGGATATGTTCCCTGATTTTACTGCTGTTAAATTGTATGAATCGACAGGAAATTTAAACGCTCATTCGATCAATAGAGCGATAAACGACGGGGCAGGTTTCTTTATTACTTGTGCACACGGACGACATATGGCTTTCGCAAATTATTATAAATCATTCGTTAACGGTCTTTATAATAACAATAAACTGCCTATTGTGATGTTTGGTGGATGTTTAAATGCCCAGCTTGATGCTTCGTTACATGAACTGCTCAAAGAATTTGGTTTAAATAAAACTGAGAATTTTTTACAATTTTTCAAAATTGATACAAAGAAACTTTTGTCGTGTATTGCATGGGATTTCTTACGATATGCTGATGGGGGTTCAATTGCCTCGGTAGGAATGACAAGAAAGGGCACCATTTCGAGTGAAGATCCATTGGGAGAGTTTGCCGGACTTTTTGCTAGTAAATTCTTCAAATCATATGAATCCGGAATTATTCTATCAGAAATGTATAATCATGCGATTACTTCATTTATTGATGAATCTTGGAAAGATTATGTAACCCTGCAGATGTTTATTCTTCTGGGTGATCCCAGTCTCAAAATTGGAGGATATAAATAAAGAGGCGAAATAAAAATATGAAAAAAATACTCTCAATCGTAATAATATGTTTTCTTGTAGGTTGTAGTTTCGGCGTGCAAGGATTTTCAATACATAATGATGATACAAAAACACAATTTTCACCTGGTGATTACTTTCGTTTTATCAATGTTGACGGAAGAATCCGATCGTATCGTATTCATATTCCACCAAGTTATGAGAATAGTAATCCAATGCCCGTTATCTTTTCTCTTCATGGTGATGGATTTCCTGCTGTGAATTCTTTTACACAGGAACACTATTATGCGACAGATATGGATCAAAAAGCAGATGAGGAGGGATTTATTGTTGTATATCCAAATGGGGGTCCTTTTCTCTATCGATATTTGGTAGATTATCCGTTTTATTTATCGTTTTTTGAGTTACTGCCTCTGTTAACTTTGTCAAGGCAGTGGAGTTATTGGAATAATTCTGAAGTGGATGATGTAGGATTTATAAAGAGCCTTATCAATAAGTTGATATCAGAATTAAACATTAATTCTTCACGGATTTATGTGACAGGTTTGTCAGGTGGTGCAATGATGACGTATCAACTTGGGTCAGAACTCTCAGATGTTATTGCAGCAATAGCACCGGTTGCAGGTTGTAGTGGGGGAAGTAGTAAATATGTCCCCGAACCTGATACCACGATACCAATCTATATTGTTCCAAAGCCTTTGAATACCATGCCTATTATGATCCTCTACGGGTTGAATGATATTTCATATGATGGTGGATGGTTCAATGTTCTAAGTGTTGGTAAGTATCAAAGTTGGGGATATTTACTTTCTGCCGAGGAATCAGTGTCCTTATGGTTTGAATATAATGAATGTAATCAAGTACCTGAGATTAGTGAATCCCAGGATGGACGCATCATAATAAAATCCTATAAAAATCAATACAATGAATCAAATGTAATGTTTGTTACGTATCTGGATGGAGGGCATGAATGGTTTAAATCTCCTCCCTATGAATTATCTGCTACAGATTTAATTTGGGAGTTCTTTGAAGCTCATCCGAAACAATACTGAATCGTTTCTTCCCTTCTTTTAACTATTCAAAGATTTTCGAAAGTTGAACAAATTCTTTATAGTTCTTTAATCTTTTACCATTTTGTACAAGAAAAATGAAAAAAATTTTTTATCTTATTGTATCCTTTTGACTATGGAGGTTATAGCATGAAAAATAAACTTGCTGTTTTGATGTGTGGTATGCTGCTGTTCATGTGTGTTATGCCTGTGATTCAATCAACCATAATGGTAGAACCATTTGAAAAAAAGGATCTTCCTTTTGATGTAATGCTCAATATTTGTTTTATCACTCAAAAAAACAAAGTAATTCCAGTTCATTCCAGTATAGGACTTCTTACGATGTCATTACTGAATTTCCTTGATATCCGGTCCTTCTCAATTTATGAAACACCTGATACGCCCGAGTATCTATATGCATCAATGGAGGTAACTAATTTCCAATATTCTGAATATCGATCAACCTATGCCATTTATTGGTATTATAAGGGAATTCAATATGCTGCATATACTAATACTCATTCATTAGGGGAAGTAGTAAGTTCTTCTTGTGGATATTGGGGAGAAACTTCTACTGACTTTAATTATACCATCATTGAGGGAGATATTCTTGAAGAACAAAACACAATTACCTGGAAAATTCCAAAGAACCTTATCGGTGATCCAACATATGGAGCGGTGTTACAAAACATTCACGCAATATCATCTTTAAATTATCAAAAGGATTGTGAAGCACCAATGCAAATACGTCTAGCAATTGATTTTGCAGAACCATTACCTGGTTTCGAATATACATATACCCTTCAACTATAACACAGATAAGTATTTTCAATTATAAATTTTATTTTTTTCTTTTTATCATTCACTGATAAAACTGTATCTATGCTTGTCTGCTACCATTATATAAAGATTTTTTTAGTTTTTTAGGAGTAATGTTAAGTATTTTTTAGGGTAGTATTCTATATTTTTTGTTCGTACCTCTCCATGGCTAGAAAAATGATTTTTTCCCTGTGCAAACCATTTAAAATACAAACATACAGGAGGATTTATGTCTGTTGTTCAAATTCCTTCCATATGTAGGAATACATTTTTTGAGAAATATATTTTAGAACTTTTCCAGTTTTCTAACAAAAATTTCATATTTAATAACTCAATCTACCAATAAATATCATGATAGTTTGATATCATTTATTTTAATATCTTTATCTGCCCTTGGGCTCCACTCCATTGAGTTTTTCATTAAGTATGTTTGTTTTACAGAAATAAGAGGTATACAGGCGACATCATCCATAACAATACCAAAACCCTCTTGCATCAGAGCAACTCTTTTTTCATTATTCATCTCAAATTTGATATCGTCAGCAATCATGTCTATCTCAGGATTTGCATAATAACCATAATTAAAAATTCCGTAACCTAATTGTTCATTAATACTTCGTAGCAGATCATTAAAAATTTCCATTGCGTCTCCTGAGTCTATTTGCTAACCTGTTATATATAGCGAGCTATTTCTGTTAATGTAGACTTTGGTAATATATTCACTTCTTGGTAAAACATTAAGATTTACTGTTATATTTATCTCTGCAAGTTGGCTAGCTATTCTCGATGCCATATCGATGATAAATGGAAGATCTCGACAATCGAGGTCGATTTCAAATCCATGTTCATACCCCGCGTCCGTCATATACATTCTTGCTAAATCTAGGTCATAAGTAAGTCTCTCAACATTTGGATTGTATCCAATGATATACTCATTTACAAATTGTGTTGCAGGAACGGCAAAAACATATGTATTATTTTCAACAATGTCATTTATATCTATTGCATGATACATGGCTTTTCTTATTCTTACATCCGCAACAGGATTATCATTCTCAAAACAACAACTATTATTTTTTCTGAAATCGAAGCTTAAATAGAACACGTTAGGATTTGAAATACTAATCATTTTTATTCCATAAATCTTTGATAAATTATTGATATCAGTTTTTTCAGAAGAATCGATTATATCAACGTCACCATTACAAACGGCTTCAAGTTTATCCTCAAATGTATTGTAGAAAGATATTGTGACGTCATTGTACGTTGGTTTTCCACCCCAATAATCATTAAACCCCTTCAATATTAGAAAATCATTTTCAATATAGTTATAAAACTTATAAGGACCAGTACCTATGGGAGGGATATTCATAAATTGTTCAAAATATTCTTCTGAGATTATGTATACATAAGTCAAGTATCTCAATAATAACGGATCAGGAACTTTAGTAATCATTTCCAAGGTATAATCATTAATTATTTTAATTTCATCAATCACAGAGAAATGAAGAAAAATTGAGTTATTTTTATCTTCTTTTATTTTTTCCATTGTATATTTTATATCTTCTGCTGTGAGATTATAACCATTATGAAATTTAACATCTTTTCTAAGATTAAACCGCCATGTATAATTACTGGGATTATACCAACTTTGAGCCAAAGATGGAATAATATTAAAGTTTTCATCGAATTCAACCAGACTATTATAAATATTAGAATTAATAGAAATCATTTGTTGTGTGTAATATCCTTTAAATGGATAGGTAATGTTATACTCTCCCGCATTTAATCCAATATTTAATGTTGAAGAATCGCTACTCACAGTATCATTTTGATTAATACAACCAGAAAAACAAAAGATATCAAAAAAAAATATGATTAATATACAAAGAACAATAAGTTTTTTTCTCATTTGAATATCCATAAACATATTTTAAAATAAGATATTACTTATAACATTTTCTATCAATTCAAAAAACCAAATTTTAAGTGGAAGCACATTCCCTTTTATTCTTTTATTTTTTTATTATTCAAAACAATCTTTATTCTGTTAAATTTTTTATGTAAAAATTCCCATGGGATTTTTCTCCCTATAGGCCTATGGTACTTTTCACTAAAAAAGTTACCACTTCATATGTCATTGTTTTTCTGGCATTGAGGTCGATAGAATTTCATCATCGAAATCCTGTCATCTGCGCTATATTTAAATATAATTCTTTAAAATATTTTGACTAAAAATATGAAAAATAATGACAATCTAGAAGTGGTATGATGTACTTGTAAAGTTCAGTTAGCTCAAATAACCATATGTTCCGATCAGGGGAACAAACGCGCAGCTCCCTAAGTCTTTTGCAAAGCAAACTCCGTTCTTCTTTTCAATGAGTTTCAATTCGCTGTACAATCGCCCAATAGGTATTAGCATTTTGCCATTTTCTGCAAGTTGCTCAGTTAACGGTTGAGGTATCGATGGCGCAGCACAGGTCACATATATTCTATCATAGGGTGCGAATTGTTGTAATCCGAGAGAACCATCACCCTCATGGACTGTGGCATTAGTGATCCCCGCTGCATGCAGGTTCCTTTTTGCAGTGTCCGCAAGAAATGGGATTCTTTCGATGCTATGTACGTGCCCATGTTCACCAGTCAGATACGAGACAATTGCCGCATGATATCCTGACCCAGCGCCAATCTCTAGAATGTTTTGGCCAGGTTGAATATCTAAAGCTTCTGCCATTATTGCAACCATGTGTGGCGCAGAAATTGTTTGGCCGTTGCCAATTTCAAGGGGATTATCCAAATATGCAAATCTTTTAACCAATTGGGGGACAAATAGTTCTCTATCAACAGATAAAAAAACCTGTTCTACCTTTTCCGAATAAATGTATCCAGATTTCTTCAACTTGTTGACCAATTCTCTATTCCTTGTTATGTCTATCATGGGAGACAAACCATAAGAAATTATCCTTATTGCAATATTTGAATATATTGGAGATAACTTTTAAAAAATACTTCACTATCCATCATCATCCTTTTTATAATGTAATATGTTTCACCCCACTATACTATGGAGAAAACCGCTATTGTTGCCCTAGGTGGGAACTCACTGATTAGAACAGGGCAGAAAGGAGATATACATGAGCAATTCGCCAACACTCGCGATGTATCAAAATCCATTGTGAAGATGGTTCAGGATGGTTGGAAACTTGTGATTACCCATGGTAATGGACCACAGGTCGGATCCATCCTTCTCCAAAATAATGCAGCTCGTGATATTGTTCCTCCGATGCCGCTTGGGATCTGTGTAGCAGAAAGCCAGGGTTTCATCGGCTATATGATTCAACAATGTCTTTCGAATGCATTACATGAAGCGCATATCTCAAAGCAAGTAACAACGATCATCACTCAGGTTCTTGTTGATGAACATGATCCCTCATTTGAACATCCCACAAAACCAATCGGGCCATATTACAGTGAAGAGGATGCACAGAGACTCCTAAAAGATGGGTATAAGATAACAAAACAACCACAAGGTTTCAGGATTGTTGTACCTTCTCCGGACCCGAAAGCAATTATAGAAGGGGCTCTTGTTAAAAAACTGCTTGAGGAGGATGTCATCGTTATTGCTGCAGGTGGTGGCGGCATGCCGGTCATTCAGAAAAAAGGATGGGGACTTGATGGTCTTGAAGCAGTAGTTGATAAGGATTTAGCTTCTGAACGACTTGCTGAAGCCATTCATGCGGATTTATTACTGATTTTGACAAATGTTGAAAAAATTTTTCTTCATTTCAATACAGAAAAACAGCAATCTCTTGATATTGTGACATTACGTGATATAAAAAAATATTATCAACTGGGGCATTTTCCGCCAGGAAGTATGGGACCTAAGGTCCTATCAGCCATTCGATTCCTTGAATCAGGTGGGAAAAAAGTCATTATTTCCGAAATAGATTATGGATGGAATGCGATTCAGGGACACACAGGCACTCATATTGTTCCCGGATAATCAGGATATTTATTAACCCGATAGGTATTTCATTTTTCAACTTTTATGGATACTGCACCAATTGAAAAACAAATCAAAGACATTGAAGATGAAATATTCAAAACACAGAAAAATAAAGCTACTGAACATCATATTGGTAGATTAAAAGCAAAAATTGCTAATTTAAGAGCAAAAATTGAAAAACAACAAAGCAAAGGTACAAAAGGAAAAGGTTTTGCTGTAAAAAAAAATGGCGATGCAACAATTGGGCTTATCGGATTTCCTAGCATTGGGAAAAGCACTCTTCTTAATAAACTCACAGATGCAAATAGCGAGGTTGCAGCCTATGATTTTACAACTCTTGATGTCATCCCTGGGATGCTACGGCATAAAGGGGCAAGTTTACAAATTCTAGATATGCCAGGGCTTATAACCGGCGCATCGCATGGTAAAGGAAAAGGAAGAGAAATCCTTTCAGCAGTTCGTTCCGTTGATCTTATCCTCCTCATGATTGATGGAACCCACAAAGACCATTTAGACCGAATGACTAATGAATTGTACAGTGCGGGGTTACGGCTCAACCAAAAAAGACCAGACGTTGTCATTGCCACATCCATGCAAGGCGGTATCACAGTTCACACGCCTATCAAATTAACAAAAATGAGTGAAAAAACTATTCATTCTATTGTCTCAGAATATCTTGTTAATGCGGATATTATTATTCGAGATGATATTGATGAGGATCAGCTTATTGATGTCTTTATAAAAAACAGAACATACATACCGGCTATTGCTGTAATCAACAAAATTGACTTAATCAGCAATGAAGACCTTGAAAGCTATGAACGATACATTAAGAACAAAGGATGGATTGTCCATGCAATCTCAGCGATGGATGGAACAGGCTTGGGTGAGCTCAAAGAACTTATCTATACTCAACTTCGTTTGATACGAGTGTATATGAAACCACAAGGAAAAAAACCAGATTTCAAAGAGCCGATGATTCTGAAAAAAGGAGACACCGTTGAAAATGTTTGCCAGAAAATCCATCGGGATTTCAAACGAAAATTCAGGTATGCACAGGTTTGGGGGGAATCCGCAAAATACCCCGGGCAAAAGGTTGGATTAGAACATAAACTCAATGATGAAGATATCCTCTCTATCATTATTATTCATTAGTGTTTCAAAAGATTCTGAATCTGCTTTGTGATGTGCTCTGCGTTCAACCCATACTTTTCCAAGAGCTCGTCTGGCTCACCACTTTCACAAAATTGATCTCGGATACCCATTCGTTTAAACGAAATTCTACCAACAGTCTTATTTTCAGCAAGGATTTCTGAGGTTGCTGCCCCTAGACCTCCTATTATAGAATGTTCTTCAACTGTAACAAGGCACCCTGTTTCCTTTGCGCATTTTATCACAAGGTTTTCGTCAAGAGGTTTAATCGTATGCATATCAATAACTCGAGCAGATATCCCCTTTTTCTTTAATATATGATGGGCATCGAGTGCAGCATCAACCATGGTTCCGCATGCAAGAACGGTAGCATCATCACCATCCTCGACAATCATCCCCTTTCCCAGGGTTATGCTTTCGATATATTCTTTTGTATACAGTACTGGTGCATCTGCTCGGCCAATTCGAGCATATATCGGTCCAATGTGTTCTGCCATTAAGTGAACAAGTTTTTTTGTTTGCGTGTAATCACTTGGCGCAAGAACCGTCATATTTGGGAGCATACGCATTAATCCAATATCCTCAATCATCTGGTGGCTTGCTCCATCTTTGCCGACACTTATGCCGCCATGGGTTGCAAAGATCTTTACATTTGCCTTTGAGTATGCGAGATCCATACGAATTTGGTCATACACTCGACCTGTGGCAAAAACTGCAAAGGTGCTTACAAATGGAAGTTTTCCTGCTGATGCAAGACCTGCAGCTGCGGAAATCATATTTGCTTCAGCGATGCCCATCTCAAAAAATCTATCAGGATATTTTTTTGCAAACATGATAGTTTTCGTTGATTTTGATAGATCTGCGTCAAGGACTACCAAATTTGGATGCATCGCTCCTAATTCTACCAACGCTTCACCATAGGCGGTTCGCGGATTCTCAAACGTTTTTTTATTCATTAGTCCGCCTCTAGTTTTTTTTCAAGAAGAGTAAGTCCTTGCATGGCGAGTTTATATTCCATTTCATTTGGTGGCACACCATGGAAATCAACATTATTTTCCATAAATGAAACACCTTTTCCTTTGATTGTGTTCAGAATTATAATGGAAGGTTGATTGCGATGTAAAAGAGCGTCATTCAGCGCTTCTAAGATGTTATTGATATTATGACCATCTACTTCAATAACATGCCATCCAAAGGAGGTCCATCGGTCATGCACGGATTCTAACCGTAATACTTCTTCAGTATTACCATCGATTTGTAGAAAATTACGATCAAGTAATGCTGTAAGATTTTCAAGTTTATAATGGGCTGCTGAGGCAGCCGCTTCCCAAATTTGTCCCTCATCTGTTTCCCCGTCACCAATCATCACATAGACATGATACGTTTTCTTATCCAGTCTTCCTGCAAGAGCAACACCAGTTGCAAATGAAAGACCGTGGCCAAGAGATCCAGTACTTGCTTCAACGCCAGGCGTATATAAACATGCTGGATGTCCTTGAAGCATACAATTAATTGTTCGAAGCTTGAAAAGCTCATTAACAGAAAAATATCCTTGTTCAGCAAGTACTGCATATAATGCTGGTGCTGCATGACCTTTACTAAGAATAAATCGATCACGATCTGGATCATTAGGGTTTTTCGGATTATGATTCATATGAGCAAAATATAAAGCTACCAATGCATCAACTGCCGACAGAGATCCTCCCGGATGACCTGACTCAGCCCGATATAACATTTCAATGATATGCTTTCGTATCTTCACAGCTATCAAGTCTAAAGAATGAATATTTTTTGAGTTGGTAGCTTTCATAGAATCCGCCATAAAAAATGATTCCCCGTTTTTTTACTGAATACGAGCAATATCTAAATACTTTTTGAAAAATCTAAAATAATTTATTAGTGCACTTAATCCTTGTTACAACATGACTCTCTGTAATATTTTAAATATTCATTCATTGGGTGAATATCTTTAGAAAAACTAAGCGAGAAATCCCCAAAATTAATTTGTGGGATGAATCGCATAGAGGAATTAACATAGAATGCCGACAGGCATTTTGTTTCCCTATTGGGGAAAACCTTGCCAGTTACAGTATTCAGCATGTTAAATGTTTCAGTGTGTGACATGTGATTTTGATATATTCTAAACAAAATACGCAATCCGTAGTCGGGATGGAAACACACAAAAGACTATAACAACATGTTGAAGTCGTTGGAACAAAGGATGAACCGTGCTGTCAACTACAATACGATCTGTAGTACTGGTGAACTATTTGAAATGCTGCCGCAGACGTCGTTGCCCCATCAATTCATAGAAACAACGGTCAAACAGCATCGGCATATAGCTAAGGGTCTGTGAAGTGCAATTTGCTTGTCATCTTGAATGTCGTTTATAGTGTTGTTTCACTTATTGCGTGATTTGCAGTTTCACTTGTGGAATTACTGTTTCTGGTGTGGAAGGAGGAGAGAGGGTCTTTTTTCTTACGATACCTTTTAATGGGAATACAAATATTTCATTTTTTGATTTTATATGGTAATGGAAAATCTTAGTGAATCTTTAAAAGGAACATTACAGAAAATAGCTAACGCTGTTACAATTGATACAAAACTTATAAAAGAAATTGTGAGAGATATTCAACGAGCACTTCTGCAATCAGATATGAACGTCAAGCTTGTCCTTGAGTTATCTAAGAAGATTGAGAAACGTGCTTTGGAAGAAAAACCTCCTGCAGGGATGAGCGGGAGGGAACAAGTTATTCGAATTGTCTACGATGAACTTGTTACAATTCTTGGTGAATCTCGAGAACTTCCTATAAAAAAACAAATTATTATGTTAGTGGGTTTATATGGAAATGGGAAAACGACTAGTGCTGGAAAATTGGCCACGTTTTTTAAGAAAAAAGGTCTTCGACCTGCAGTCATTGCCGGTGATGTTCATCGTCCAGCAGCATATGAACAATTAAAGCAAATTGCACAACAAGTGGATATTCCCTTTTATGGAGAAAAAAATGAAAAGAACGCGGTAAAGGTGGTTACTGCAGGTATTGAAAAATTCAAACGGAATGCAGATGTTATCATTGTTGATACCTCTGGACGACATAAACTTGAGAATGATCTTATTACAGAAATGGAGGATATTTTTCACGCAACAAACCCTAATGAGAAACTCCTTGTTATGGATGCTGCTGTTGGACAACAGGCAGGTTCGCAAGCCAAAGCATTTCATGAAGCTGTCAAAATCACGGGTATCATCCTCACAAAACTTGATGGTACAGCTAAAGGAGGGGGAGCGCTGAGTGCTGCTGCAGAAGTTGGAGCACCGATAGTGTTTATTGGAACAGGAGAGCATCCGACAGATTTCGAGCGGTTTGATCCTGCACGATTTATTTCGCGACTTCTTGGTATGGGTGATATTAAAACATTATTGGAACGAGCTGAGGAAAGCCTTAAGGGAAAAGATGCAGAGGAGTCAGCACGAAGAATGATGAGTGGAAAATTTACTCTGCATGATATGTACGACCAAATGAATATGCTTTCAGGTATGGGGCCGTTAAATAAAATCGTTGATATGCTTCCCGGTGGATTATCCGGGAAGATGAAAGGAGTAGATATGAATACGACCCAAGATAAGCTTCGGAAATTCAAAATTATTATGGATTCGATGACTAATGAGGAGATGGAAAATCCCCAAGTCATTCAAGCGTCTCGTGTGAGGCGTATCGCTCGAGGAGCAGGTATGGAAAATAAAGACGTGAAGGAATTACTTAAGTATTATAATATGACCAAACGTATGATGAAAGGATTTTCAAGCGATAGGAAAATGAGAAAAAGTCTGATGAAGCAACTTCAATTTGGAAACTAACTTATGTCAAGTGTTAATTAACTTTGGAATATGTTTTTCAAAAATCAGGAAGAGATTATTGCAAATGGTTTAACACCACTTCTTCAAAAAAAACGAAGAGATGTTTTATCGATATTAAGTACAGTACTTCGATCTGTTGATCCATATTATGTAGTCTCATCAAAAATCATCAAAAATAGTATTTTGCATGAATCAAGAATATTTCATATAGATGACTTTCAACATGTATTTCTTGTTGGTTTTGGAAAAGCAAGCGTAGGAATGTCGCAAGCTGTCTGCGATAAAATCAATGTCGAAAAAGGTGTGATTATCACTAATGATCTCTCCGTTAACGTGAATCATCCTAACGTGTTAACCGTTCATGGTGGTCATCCCATACCAGATGAAAACAGTATAGATGGAACCAAAAAAATTGAAAAACTTATTGCTGAGTGTACGAATAATGATCTTGTTATTGTAGTCATTTCTGGTGGGGGGTCTGCACTCTTATGTCATCCAAAGATATCTTTAGAAGATATGCAAAAAACAACGATGTTGCTATTGAAATCAGGTGCAACTATTACTGAAATGAATATTATTCGAAAACATTTATCGCATGTCAAGGGTGGAAAGCTTTTTAGAAAAACAAAAAGTACTGTTGTTGCTTTCATCATATCAGATATTATTGGTGACCCTCTTGAAAGTATCGCATCAGGACCAACCTATAGGGATACTTCGACTTATCAAGATGTATCCAATATTATTGAAAAATATCATTTATGGAATGCTATTCCACTTTCAATTAAAGAGATAATAACAGAAGGCATTCATTCTCATAGTTCTGAAGTATCATCTGAATGTGATACTTCATTAAGAAATGTATATAACATCATAGTAGCAAATAACGTATTGGCGTGTGAAGCTGCATATAGTAAAGCAAAAGAACTTGGGTACAAACCAATTATTCTTACCACATCAGTTGTAGGGGAAGCGCTATATGTTGGGAAAGAGTTATTAGAAAAATCAAGACAACTTTTTCAAGAGGGAAAAGCAACTCTCTGTATTGCCAGCGGTGAAACAACTGTAAAGATTGTAGGTGATGGAACGGGGGGAAGAAACCAGGAAATGGTGTTAAGCATTGTGCAGCATCTTGCAGGAACAGAAGAGATTTTTGTTTCCTTTGCAACAGATGGTGTAGATGGTATAAGTCCTGCTGCAGGTGCCATTGCTGATGGTCAAACTATTCAGAGAGCGACAAGATGCCGTATGAATCCTCGAATATATCTATCGGATAATAATTCATATTCGTTTTTTTCAAAATTGAACGATGTCTTGCTGACAGGTTCAACTGGAACAAACGTAATGGACATCCAACTTGTTCTAGCATAAGTGGAAATTATTCAAACAAAAAGTATTTGTGGCTACATTTATTAAGGTGAGACTAGATAACTATATATTGAGAGGAGAGCATGGTGATGTACCTTTATTGTATAAGATATTTGCATTTGCTTTGGTTGAAGATATGCTTTTTTTCTATCCTAAGAACGAAAGACCACAAATATTTAAATACTAATAATATAAATATTTAAAAAATTATATAAGGTGAAAAATAGAGATGAAAGTTAATCAGTCATCAATAAAAATGGCTGCTCTTTTTATGACCTTTACCCTTCTTTCAACTGCACCGTTAACTCTTTGCGGACAAGACCCCAAACTAAAAGTTGCTAGCGATATTAATCAAAAAGATGGAACATATTATACAGAAACTTTTGGCGATTGTAACTTTTCAAATTGCTTAAAACCTGCCGACGCTAATAAAGTGATCTTAAACCCAACTGGATCATCTAACAAGAACTATAATTTTTCGACATGGGCAATTAACTCACAAAATAGAGCATATTATTATGATTTTATTATCTTAATTCCTTTTTTTCCAATTGAATCTTTTATTAAAAACTTTGAGACACCGTTGACTCAAACCTACGAATATGGCCTAATAGGGAAATTGGACGGCATCTACTTTCCAATGGAAAATTCTAAATCTTCATTGTTGAAACAAATGCATCATTTCCAATTTAAAATCACTCAAGATTTAAACACAACGAAATTGATACAAGGTTCGTGGTATGGTAAGGTAGATAACTGTAAGGATTTAAGCATTTATATATGGAGACAATTGTACGGTACTCTTGGCTATTGGGAAAGAATTGCAGAGAAAAAAACTAATCAGACAACCCTATCACTGAATTTTACCTTATCAGATAATTTACCTATACAAGACAATGGATATGTCGATCTCTGTGTTGTACTCACACCGACATTGGGAGATAAATGTAGACTTTTTACTGATTTTATTAACGTAATGGTGCAAGGTATTGGATATGCACCGGAAGGATATATTCGGTCACCAACTATCACTCCGAGCAACATTTCTCATTGGGGATATGCAGTTTGGGAAGATTACAAACCTTCTGAAACTGATATAAAGTATCATGTCTATTTTGAAGATAAAAAGGGAATTAGACATCTAATTGATGATAAGAATCTAACTGGTAATTTAAAAGGTTTCACACAGGGACCACTTAATCTCTCTTCGATTCCGCTCTCATACAATATTTCGCTTCAAGCAAATTTCAGTACCCTTGATTTATCAATTTCTCCGGAGCTCTACAGTTGGGGGATAAGTTGGCAGACAACACCAAATCTTTGGAAAGATGAGTTTACAACAAATTTACGTGTACCGAAAGGAGATATTTATAATGTAAAAATTGAAAATGGCAAAGTATCAATTTTACCATCGATAAACAACTGGCCAATGTTTGGGCAAAATCCAAATAATACAAGAGAGACACCTGGGTTAGGTCCAGGTAAAAATGACAGTCACCTTGCGTGGTATGCTATTGATCTTCTTGGTGGAGAAAGGAGAAATCCTATTGTTCAAGACGGTGTTTTATTTATTGCTTCTGACGAAGGAAAAAAAATATTTTCGTTCAATGCATTGCAAGATTTTGGATGGACAAAACCAAATATTAAACTTAAAGAAACAGAAACACTTCTATATACGACCAAAACATCAGCAGCTGCAACAAGCAAAGATACCATAGTTGTTGCCACCGCATCAACTTCAGCTAAGGGTGACATAAAGAATTTTGTATATGCCTTTGATGTATCAAATCTAGCGACAGCATGGACTTTCAAATATGAAAATATTGATAGTGAAAATCCCTTTATTTGCTATGATTCGTCCCCAGTGGTTTACAACAATAGAATTTATCTTACAACCTGGAGCGGCGATACATCAATTTGGAATACAGTAAAGGATCTATTTAATCTGTCGCATGGAAACAATAAACTTATTTGTCTTACGGATAGCGGCAATAAAATCTGGACATATGATCTCCCTGCAGGAAGTTTTTCATCACCAGCTGTTACAACAAATAAGGTCATTGTGGGATGCGAAAATCTCAAAGGATTAAGTCTAATTGCTTTGAATCTCAATGGTTTAAAAATATGGGAAAAAGATATTGGACCTATTGGATATGCATCACCTGTCATTTACAAAAACATGATTTATGCAGTTTCAAAAATGCCTGGTCAAATCCCGTATACAGAACGAACACAATCTTTTTACGTACAAACACAAATTGTTGCATTAAAAAGTGATACTGGTGAAATAGTGTGGAGTAAAACGATAGGTGATATTTTCCCTGATAACTATAAATTTGCGGCATACTGTACACCGACCGTTGCGGCTGATAGAGTATTTGTCGCCTCGCCAGATGGTTATCTCTATGCATTTGATTATTTAACAGGTGAACAAAAATGGGAGAAACAGGTTTACAAAAAAGATCCTTTGTCCAATGTCTATTTAACTTCATCTCCTGCATATGCAAACGGGATTCTATATATTGGTACTCCAGAAGGAAATCTATATTCAATAGACGCTTCAGATGGATCGGTTCTAATGACTATTTCAACAACTTTAAAGTCACCCATTTTTTCGTCACCAATTGTTGTTGATGGTTTGGTTTATATCGTAACAGAAAATGGCATGCTTCAGTGTTTTGGGAACTTAAAACTACCTCCAAACAAACAGATTGTAGGAAGTATTATTTCTGAACCAATTAGTCTCCCCGATGATGAGTATGTTTGGGATCGGTTTTTTTCAACGACTGAAGCGAAAAATGGGTATATCAAATTCAGTATTCTTAGTGAATCAAATTCTGTACTTCTCACAGATGTTGATGATGGCTCATCAATAAATACTGCACTCATAAATGCTCATGATACTATACGATTAAAAGCATCGTTTTATGCAAATACTGATGGTAAAGCCATTCTTCATGAATGGGCTGTTTCGTATAGAACAAATGGTGTTACTCCAGTCACTCTTTTTTATGATACTTCGTTTAAAGTGTCTGGGGATCCACCAAACTGCAGTATTGATGTAAAAAATGGAGATATTGGACTATGGAATACCTCAGCAAAGTTCAAGCTTCAATACTATAATTCTTCAGGACAACAAACTACTGATTGGTTACCGGCGAACTGTACAGGTATCAATGGTTCGAAAGAAAAAGAAAAGATTACGGCATATTTATCTAAACATTCTTCAATAAAAAATGTGATACGATATGAATTTATAAAATTCTCAATAAAAGATACGAATGGAAATGAGACCTTTACCAAATGGTTTTCATTTCCAGCCACGGTATATCCTGATACTGAAAAACCGATATTCTATAAATCATCATTTACACCATCTTCAAAATATATTGAATCGCCGACACCTATATGCACCATTATAGCAAAAGATATGGGAACGGTAAATAACACGACAGGGTTGAATGTTTCATCAGCTAAATTCACCATCGAATATGAAGATCAAGTTGGAACAAAAACCTATACCGCAAAGGCACAGTGCACTGGAACCAACCGCACAAAAAATAACGTAACACTGACAGCAAATATTGCATCCCTCAGCTTAAGTAATGATATTAAAAATCTTAATAAAATTAAATTTTCAATTAAAGATGTGGCAAATAATGAAAATACCACCGACTGGTTCATATTAACTCTTGATAATCTAAAACCAACATCCTCAATAACAAATGCTGATGACATCCCTACATTTTGTAATACTAGTCCGGTGACAATCAAAGCAAATGCTTCAGATACGGGAAGTGGCTTACAGAGTGTTTCTTTATACTATCGATTAACGTCATCAACACAATGGTCGCTGTTTGGAGCAGATACTTTGGCACCATACGAATGGTTATTTACCATTGGAGCAAACAATGGTGGAGAATATGAGCTCTGCACAATCGCAAAAGATAAAGCAAATAACGAAGAAGCGTTTTCATCTACTGGTGATGTATTATTTGTGTTTGATCCGAATACTCCGTATAAACCGACTTTTGCAAACGAATATGAATTTTCCTCAGACAATATCCCAGTTTTTACCGATGTTACCTTTAAAGATGATTACCGCTTAAAACAAGTGTTCTACCGAATGCATTTTGAAGAAAACAATGAATGGACATCTCTAAATAAGGGAGATCTTAACATACAAACATTTACACCAAACTGGAATCTTACCAGTTCTCAATGGAACGCAATGACGGAAGGTCAACCATATTATATTTACTTTAAACTCACTGATACGCTTGGTAATACATACGAGACACCATCGAATACCCAAGCATTGAAACTTATTAAAAATCTTGAAGATATTGGATCATATGATCCTGATATTTCTGATTTTGATACATGGAGTTGGAACAATGAATACACTATTAAAACGAATATAAGTGAAAGTCTGGTTGGTATGACCCAACTATGGTATAACTATTCAACAAATGAGACAGCAGGAACCTTTTTTTTGCAATATGGTAAGAATCTCACAAATGGTTCATCAAGTTGGACGTTTATTCCAGATCAAGGGACAGGTTACTACAGTTTTTATATCAAGGTAATTGACATACTGGGCTTAGAACATCGTTCTAATGTAAAAACGGTATTTGTTACGGTATTTCCTTTAATTGAACTGGTGGTATTTGCTTTACTGCTTGTAACGTTATTTGTAATTTCTGCCCTTATTTTTAGAAAATATAAGAAGACATTATACGAGTAAGCAACTGAAGCAGCAAGAGAAAAGTACTCTTTTATTTTACTCGGCAGGGTAAAATGAAAAAAGGTGCTCCTTTAATTCTTTTATACCTTCTCCCGTTTTACAAGAAATTTTAAAAAAATCCGTTGGGGACGTATGGACATCTTGTTTATTTTCAACGAGAACAAATGGAACAGTTGAAAATAATTTGTTCATCTGTTGAAGTAAATGTTGTTGATCCATCAAAGAATATCCGCACGTTTCTGTTGAATCGAACATAAAAACAATAATATCTGCAAGATGTTGCAATGCAGCTACTGCAAGAAGTTCAATATTGTTTCTCTTTTCCATTGGTCGATCCAATAATCCAGGTGTATCAAGTAATTGAAATTGTTCAATGAGAAACCCTTTTTTCCGTTGAAGAAGACCAACATATATTTCTTTTGTTGTAAACGGATATTGTGCAATGATAGGTTTTGATTTTGATAATTGTTGAAGCAAGGAAGATTTCCCGACATTAGGATATCCTGCAATAACAATTGTTGGAATATCTTGAATTTCTGGAAATGTTTGGAATATTGCTCTTGCTTCCGATAAAATGCGAAGATTCTTATCAATTTGTTTAACAATACTTGACAGACGACCGTATATCTCTTTTTGTTTTTCAATCAAAGGGTTAATCTGTCCCATTCTCCTCAGTTGTTTCATCTGTGAATTAAAAATTTGTTGGCTCGTTTGTTGTGCCCAACTTACCGCCCCAAGAGAATGTTTTAATGCATCTATATTGATTTTAATGCGAATTAATTCCTGATAAAAAATTGGAAGTTTGTCAATGGAGGGAAATGATTTTACATAGGACTCCAAAGTTTCAATTAAGGTTGTTGAAAAGGATTCAGTTCTGGCAATTACTGTTTTTTTTTTTCTATAAAACGTATCATGGTCAGCTATTGTTTTTTTGCTGGCCTTTTTAAAACAACGTTCAAGAATATCATTGGCTGTATCAATTACTAGGATGTTATTGAACATACGATTGAAACTTGTATAAGGGCGGCTGGTAAATTAATATGTTGGTAATCAGGAATACATTCAAAAGATTTTTTATGACCTGCGTTATTCTATTTAGTATCCATTAATCAAATGTACAATATTTATTAAGTCTTTCAATAAAAACAACAAAAATTACAGAAGGTACAGTAAGTAATATGCAGATTCAAGAAATTAAACCATATTTATTACAGATGCTAAAAGAACTTGCACTGCTAGGGGCAATGGGCAACCGTGTTGAACTGTCTTCCGCAGAACTTGCAGCTCAGATTCGTATCAGTCAACAAACCGCATCCCGGTATCTTTTGGATTTGGATGCCATGGATTTGATTAGACGGGAATTTAGTGTGAAAAAACAGCTAATATACATCACTGAAAAAGGCTCTGATATTTTAAAAGACGAATTTCTTCAGTATAAACAGATTTTTGAACTGCCATTGCGTATTTATCTTGAAGGAACAATCGTTTCTGGGATGAAAGAGGGAACATATTACATATCTCAAGAAGGGTATGTGAAGCAGTTTACTCAAAAACTTGGATTTAAACCATATCCTGGAACATTCAATGTCTCCATAGATCAAATTGAGAAAAACAAAATTAGACTCATAAAGAAATATAAAGGAATCGCCTTAGAATCCTTTAAAAATACTTACAGGACTTTTGGTGGTGTAACTTGTTTTCATGCAACTATCAATGGGATTTCTTGCGTGCTTGTGCTTCCATTACGAGGTCATTATTCTTCAGTATTGGAGTTTATTGCACCAGTGTACCTTAGAAAAGCAATTGGTGTAGACGATGGAGATACGGTGCAGATTATTGTCCGTATAAAGGAAAAGGATGATGAACAATAATGGAGAATACAGATGTCATTTCGCTTCTTAACACTATAGCAGATCTTCTTGATGTTAAAGGAGAGAATTTTTTCAAAACTCGAGCGTATCGAATTGCAGCTCAAAAACTGCTTGAAAACGGTGAGGATGTTCAACTCCTTGTAAAAGAGCGCCGTCTGAAAAATCTTCCGGGTATAGGAGAGGCCATTGAAAAAAAAATTACTGAATATGTTGAAACGGGAAAACTAGAATTTTTCGAAAAACTTACCAAAGAAATTCCATTGCATTTGATTATCCTTCTTGATCTTCCGGGTCTTGGACCAAAAAAAGTGTCTTTATTATTTCATGAGCTTCAAATTGATACAATCGATAAACTGAAGAAAGCGTGTGAGCAAGGAAAACTTAGAGATTTGGATGGATTTGGTGAAATAACGGAAAAAAACATTCTCCGTGGGATTAAATTAAAAGAAAAAACAAGTGGTCGAAGTTTGCTCCATCATGCCTATTATGATGGAACTCGGTATATTGCTTTTCTGAAAGAATGTTCAGCGGTGGTACAATGTGATCTTGCTGGTAGTCTCCGAAGGATGAAAGAGACAATTGGTGATATTGATATATTAGTTGCATCCAATGATCCTGAAAAAGTCATGAATCATTTTGTAGAATATCCCCAGGTCAAACAAATCATAATGCAGGGGAAAACAAAAACAAGTGTTTTGCTCACTGACTCAATTCAAGTTGATTTACGGGTTGTAGCACAACAAAACTATGGAGCTGCATTACAATACTTTACTGGCTCAAAAGAACATAACGTCAACTTGCGAGGTCTTTCTATTAAAAAAGGTTTCAAACTAAACGAATATGGTGTCTTTGATAAAGAATCTGATAAGTTCATAATAGGAGATACTGAAAAGAACATATACAACATCCTGGGTTTATCATTTATTCCGCCTGAACTTCGAGAAAACAGAGGCGAAATTGAGGCAAGTCTTACCAAATCTCTTCCCACTTTACTTAGCCAACAAGATATTCTTGGGGATTTACATGTCCATTCAACATTTAGTGATGGTACGAATAGCATAAAAAAAATTGTAGAGGCAGCAAGTAAACAATCGTACCAATATATTGGTATTACCGATCATTCGCAATCGTTAAAAGTAGCAAATGGTCTAAGCAAGGAACGCATCGAGGATAAGAAAAGAGAGATTCAACAGATTAATAAGACATCCTCAATCCATGTGTTTTGTGGGACAGAATGTGATATCAAATCCGATGGAACCCTTGATTATCCTGATGAGGTGCTTGCCTTGTTTGATTACGTGGGCATCGCGATTCATATGGGCTTCAAAATGACAAAAAAACAGGCAACAGAGAGAATTCTAAAGGGAATGCAAAATCCTTTTGTTACGTTTCTTGCACATCCAACCTGTCGAATGATTGGATCTCGTGATCCCTTGGATTTAGATATGAAAAAAATCTTTGAACAGGCAGTTGAAACCAATATAGCCCTTGAGATAAATGCCTTTCCAGATCGCCTTGATTTAAATGACACGCTTGTGAAACAAGGAAAAGAACTTGGTGTCCGTTTTATTATCGGTACGGATTCCCATGCAGTACAACACTTAGGCTATATGAAATTTGGTGTTGCAACAGCACGGCGAGGATGGTTAGAGAAAAAAGATGTGATAAATACTTATAATCTTTCATCAATTAAACAGTTTTTCAATTAGGAAAGGAAAAAAAATGGATAAGGAAATGGTAAAAAAAGAAATCGAAAAACTGAAAGATGACATCAATTATCATAACTATAAATATTATGTTGAAAATAATCCAGTGATTTCCGATTATGAATTTGATCAAAAATTGAAAAAATTGGAGACACTAGAAAACCAGTTTCCTGATCTTATTACAATTGATTCCCCCTCACGACGGGTGGGAGGAGAAGTTTTAGAGGGGTTTGATTCTGTTGCCCATAAAGTCCCAATGCTCTCATTGGCAAACACATATTCTCCTGAAGAACTTAGAGAATTTGACAAACGAGTGAAAAAAACAGTTCACGATGTTGCCTATGTTGTGGAACCTAAAATTGATGGTGCAGGTATAGCTTTATTGTATGAAAATGGGGTGTTCATTCGCGGAGCGACCCGCGGAGATGGGATAAAAGGAGATGATGTAACTCAGAATCTTAAGACTATTCTTAGCATACCACTTCGACTTCAACCAAACACATTAAAAAATGTTGAGGTTCGCGGGGAAGTTTTCATGACCCGTTCAGGGTTTACAACATACAACAAAGAGTTACTTAACCAAGGAATACAACCCTTTGCAAATCCAAGGAATGCAGCAGCAGGGTCTATCCGTCAACTTGATCCAAAAATAGTGGCAAAGCGACCCCTCGACATATTCGTTTATTCAATTTCTTATTCTGATAACGTTATTTCAACGCATTGGGATGCACTTCAGATGTTAAAAAAAGCTGGGTTCAAAACAAATCCTTTATCGAAACAAGTACGAGATATCGAGGATGCAATACGATACTGTAATGAACTTGAACAGAAACGTGGCAGTCTGGATTATGATATCGATGGGGCGGTGTTGAAGGTTAACTTAATTGAACAACAACATATCCTTGGATCTACAACAAAGAATCCTCGATGGGCGATATCCTATAAGTTCGCTGCACAACAAGCAATAACAACGCTCCTTCATATTGATGTCCAAGTTGGTCGTACTGGAACTCTTACCCCTGTAGCAATCCTCGATCCGGTTGAGGTTGGTGGTGTTACTGTGTCACGAGCAACATTACACAATTTCGATGAGATTAAACGGAAGGACATACGTATTGGTGACAAGGTTCTTATCGAACGAAGTGGCGATGTCATCCCTCAAGTTGTCAAAAGTATAACGGAAAAAAGAACAGGAAAAGAACAATATAAAATGATTCCAGAAGCATGTCCTGTCTGTAATACGCTTGTAAGTCACATTGAGGATGAGGTGGCGGTTCGTTGTCCCAATAAGATGTGCCCTGCACGGTTAAAATGGAGGTTGAAATACTATGCAAGCAGGGATGCGATGGATATCAATCATCTCGGGGAATCTACCATTGACAAACTCCTTGATGCAAACCTCATCAACGATGTCGCAGATCTCTATAACCTAACACTTGATGATATTATCACTCTCGAAGGATTTAAAGAAAAATCTGCACAAAACCTTATTGAATCAATAGAGAAAAGTAAGCAGCAAGATCTTTCCAGACTCATCTATGCTCTCGGCATTAGTCATGTCGGAAAATATGCAGCCCAACTTCTCGCAAGTCAATATTCATCTCTTGATGAATTATCAAAGGCAACCCCAGAGGAATTAAAAGAGATCAATGGGTTAGGGGATAAATCAGCAGAGTCCATTGCCACATTTTTTGCCACAGAAGAAAACATGGCTTTGATTAATAGATTGAATGATATTGGTGTAAAGACAAAGCAAGAAAAACAAAGAAAAGATTTGTTATTTTCTGGAAAAAAAATTGTTTTCACAGGAACGCTCGAACAGCTATCACGATCTGAGGCTGGAGATATTGTGAAAGAACAAGGTGGGACGATCATCTCATCTGTCAGTAAATCTACTGATTACGTTGTCGTTGGGAAAAACCCTGGTTCGAAGTATGATAAAGCGATTAAACAAGGGGTGACAATACTTAAAGAGGAAGAATTCCTTTCAATGACCAAAAGAAAACATGAAACATCGTGAGATATATGCAATGTAACTCGGAAGTAAATAAGAAGCAATACTGTAATTGTACTTATTCCTGCGAAAAAAAAGGAATGTGCTGCAAATGTGTGCATTACCATCGTAAAATCGGGCAGTTACCAGCGTGTTTTTTTCCTGAAGACATCGAGAAAACATATGATAGAAGTATTGAAAGATTTATTCAACTCTATCAATCAAGCAAACCAAGGTTGTAAAAATAATTTTTTAAAATTTGATATTGCATTCTCATTCATCGACAGAAAATGACAATTCAACCGATTGTACTTTTTCAACACCTTTTAAGGTGGAGACCATTCCTGTAATTGTTTTTTTGATCATCTCTTCTGGAAACTCTGTCAGGGGAATCTGTTTTCCATTGACCTTCAATATCATATTTGACACCTTCTTTTGTTTTTTCCTTATTTCATTTTGGACATAGTTTAAAAGATTATTCATGTCGCCATCATAAATAAATAATGTATTCTCTCGTAATTCTGTTGTGCCTATTCGAATTTTTGGGATTGATGGGTCGTTTGCGCCTTCAATAAAGATGATATCAAGGTCCAGTAGCTGATTCATTTTTTCTATTGTCAGAGGTATCTTGAGAGGAGCTGGTAAGAGACATGTAGTTTCAATCGCACTTGAGAACACCACAATATTTGCACCCGCCTCCTTATATTTCCAGGTATCTTTTTCCGGGGTATCCATACTTTGCGATTTGTCTGTCTGTTTGATTGTACCAACCTTATATCCTTTCTGATCTAATTGTTTTATTAGTTCGGTAAGAATGATTGTTTTACCTGAGTTTGACGGTCCATATAATCCAATCACTGGTGGAGAATACATAGAGGTACCCCTTTGAAAATGCACTTTGTGATACATGAAGACAGGTTTATAATGTGTTTGTTGTTTTCGGTTTTTTTATGGCAGAAAAACAATCAATGGTGATAACCATTACTCTTGCGATTGTTATAGTCTGTGCGATTAGTGCTCTGATTTATGTTAATCTTCCCTCAAATAATCAAGATGAATTACAACAGGAGCAAACATCAGATACTGAACAATCAAATGGGGAAGATGCAGATGAACTACTATCAAACTTAACGATTTCTCTCATCTATGGTGACCAAGAATTGATGTATAATCTATCAGCGTTAACAAAGTTCGAGCAAAATACAAATAGCGGCCGGCACATCAAAACAAAACTACTTCCGGATAGTGTTATTCTAGGAGATGTTTACACCTTTACTGGTGTGACTGTACAAACTCTTCTTGAGGAATTTGATGAACTTCCGAAAAATTACACTCTGAATGTAATCTCACGTGATGAATATGTGACAGAATACTCGATGGATAATGTCTTAGGAAATGTTGAAGTGTATGATGAAAATGGAACAATTACCAATGAAACAGCTGTCATGCTTCTGGCATATATGGAAAATGGATCATATTATCATGAGATTGATCTTGATAATGAAATTGGGCCATTCCGTATCGTATTTGTGGGAGACGATTGCCCGATAACATCCTCAGCTCTTTGGTCAAAGCAAGTTGTCTCAATTAAAGTGAATGAAATATAATCAATTTTTAACTTTCTTTTATTCCGGCTTCTACTTATGTTTAAGAATAATTTATACAAACCAGATAAGAGTATGAGGCAAATAGGGCATTCTTGATCAATTTTTGGAGGCAAGCAGAGGAATTATTATATAGAGTGGATTATATCCGAACATTCGATTTGCATGAGCAAGGAAAAAATTATCCCTCTTTTTGCAATTGCTATACTTCTCATAGGAACTATTTCAACATTGTATGTCCACGCAGCGAATTCATCAATTGCAGCCACTGGCAACAACATCATGATTAACAATGTGCAATATAGTACAATTGAATTTTTTGAAATTTTCAATTCTCGTGTCATACAGACAGATGATGGGGAAAAAACTGGTATTCCTCTAGACGAACTCATCATTTTTACAGCGGTTTCCTGTCCCCCATGCAATGAGTATCGTATTATTGCTGCAGATGGTTATCAGCAAACAGTGAATTGGGAGATGATGCAAACGGGAATATTAACAGAGGATCATAGGGTATTTTTTCCAGGATTAGCTCATTCGTTTTGGGTTCGAAATGTAGTGAAAATAGAGATGAAAAAATGATAGAGAGGAATAAAATTAAACTTTTTGCAGGAATGCTTGTTTTCGGATCCCTTTGGGGTTTTTCCGAATGTATTATTGGAACATGGTTCTCAAACCTGGATCTTCCAAGTGGTCTACTTATGACAGGATTCTTTGCCATGACGTTTCTTGTTTCCAGTCGTATCCTTTTCCCCTGTCATGGTATACAAATGGGCATGGGTCTAATCGCAGGAGGATTACGTTTCTTCAATCCCTTTGGCGGTTGTCATTTGTGCTCAGCTTTAGCCATCATGGCAGAAGGGTTGATTTTTGAGCTGATTTGGTATGGCACAACGAATTTTGAATACAAACATCTCACCTCCCTCTCAAATAGAATAAGCATTGGGATTATTTCTGCGTATCTTGTTTATGTTGGAGGATATATCATCACACAAATCCTCACACCATTATCATATGGTCAATTTTATATAGAGAATCTCTTTGCGATGATGCCCCAATATCTTGCGAGTGGCCTTGCCGTTGCGTTAATCGGAGGAATCTCTGTTCCAATAGTCCTTACCTTACGAACAATTGATTTCCATATGAAGGGCATCTATTATTATCCCGCAACAATTGGCATCTCTGGATTCTGTTGGATATCGATTATTGGATATTATTTCGTAATGATTTGAGAGTGAACAGTATGGAGAAGAACAACACTGCCATGGTTATGAATTTTCACCCAGAAAAATGTATTGGATGTCTTTCCTGTGAAAAAGCATGCTCAAAAGTCCATTTCAAAACAGACGAGGGCGGTGAAAAATCTGCAATTCATATCATTAAGGTCAATGGGTCATTTGAAATGAAGGTCTGCGATCAACGAGGCCTCTGTCTAGATATGTGTCCAGTTGGTGCATTATCGAGGAACAAAAAAGGAGTCGTGATCTTAGATGTAAAACGTTGCATTGGATGTCAGGCATGTGTTGCGTTTTGCCCAATAAATGCAATGAAACAAGCATCTCTAAGGATTGAACCGTTCAAATGCATTTCCTGTGGTGTATGTGTTCGCGCATGTCCAGAGAAAGCACTTGAACTTGTTGAAAAAGATATCAATGAAATTAAAAAGATTGTCTATCATAAACAGGGGGTTTAAAATGGCCGAAGGACAAATACCCTTTCAAAATTATGAAACCGGAAATACGAAACAGTCCTGGAATCTTGAAAAAATAAAATCAGCACATACACGACTCTCCGAGTATTCATACAAAAAAGAGATCATTGAAAAAGGGTATGCAAACCGTACATTATATGTGAATCTGAGTACAGGCGAAATTATTGAAAAAAGAGTAACGGAGGATATGAAGAAAAAATTTACTGGTGGTAGAGGATTTGGTCTAAAATTGCTCTGGGATTCCATAAAGTCTACTACCCGCTGGAACAGCGAGGAAAATGAGCTTATTATTACCACGGGGCCACTTTGTGGCATCACTCAGTACCCTGGATCAGGAAAATCTCTTTGTCTCACAATTTCACCTTCAACTAATATCATCTGTGATAGTAATGTTGGTGGTTTTTTTGGACCATACTTAAAATTCGCAGGTTTTGATGTACTTGAGATCCAAGGAAAAGCAAAAAAAGACGTAATTGTTTTTATTGATGGGGAAACAGGCGTAGTATCCATCGAGACCGCTCCACTTGAAGAGACAAACTCGCATCTTCTTGCCGAACAACTCACTTATATGTATGCATCGGAGGATTCCGATCTGTCTAGGCAAAAGGTGTCAATTGTTTCGGCTGGAACAGGCGCCGAGCATAGCTTTTGGGGTTGTATGAACTTCTCATTCTATGATATTCGTCGTAAGGTACCTCGATTGAAGCAAGCTGGACGTGGTGGTTTAGGCACTGTTCTTCGTGATAAGAATATAAAAGCGATTGTTGTTAAAGTCGAAAAGGTCGATGGTATATCGAATCATCCAGCAGATCCTAATACTCTGACACAGGTCGGTACAAAGCTTCATCGTGAGATCAGAGATTTAGATCGATATCAATGTAATATGAGAGCAGTTGGAACAGCACATCTTGTAGAGATTATGGATGCTTATGATCTTCTTCCTACTGAAAATTATCGATTCGGTAGTTTTCCTAAAGCACCGTTAATCTATTCACCTGAGTTTTATAAGCTCTTTACAAAAATTATCCCTGATGGCTGTTGGCATGGATGTACCATGGCGTGTGCAAAGACAGTTGATGGATATATTGTGATGACAGGCCCCTATAAAGGACAAAAGGTAACAGTGGATGGACCAGAGTATGAAACTATTGGATGCGGTTCGAACATGAGCCTTTGGGATCCATTATGGATTTTAGAGTTCAATTTTTATTGTGATACCTATGGATTAGACACAATCTCAGCAGGTACTGCAATCGCTTTTTACATGGAAATGTATGAATATGGTATTCTTAACAAAAACAGATGCGATGGGTTAGAGCTCTGTTTTGGCAATGGAGAAGGAGCTCTTGAACTGTTACATCGGATTGCTCAAGGTGACACTGGTGAATTTGTCCAAATTGCTTCAAAAGGAATACGTCGTGTAAAAGATTGGTTGAAGGAAAAAAACTGGGGTGATCCATACCTAATTGAAGAATGTGGTATGGAAAGTAAAGGACTGGAATATTCTGAGTATGTCACAAAGGAATCACTTGCGATGCAAGGTGGGTATGGGTTAACATTGAAAGGTCCACAACACGATGAAGCATGGCTTATCTTCATGGACATGGTAAACAACCAGATTCCTAGTTTTGAGGATAAAGCAGAAGCATTGCACTATTTCCCCATGTGGAGAACCTGGTTTGGTCTCAATGGTCTCTGTAAACTCCCTTGGAATGATATCGAACCAGCAGATAATGCGAAGACTGATGAACCTGCAAAAGTACCGGAACATGTTCAAAACTATGTCGATATTTTTCATGCGGTGACAGGATGGAAGGTTGATAAAGAAGAACTTATCAATCAAAGTGAACGATGTTACAATTGGCAACGAGCGATAAACGTCTGGCTTGGCCGAAGTACACGTAATGATGATTGGATACCGTATCGATCTATGGGGCCGGTGACGCCCCTTGAATATGTTTCAAGAAAAGATCGCTATGATGCCCAACTAATAGAAAAACTTGGTCTAAAAAAGGAAAAAGTAGATAAAATGCCTGTGGAAGAAAAAATCAATATACTTTATGACTATAGACAAAATCAATACCAAAAACTTGCAGATGCTGTCTACTATCGCCGTGGATGGACACCAAATGGCATACCAACACCACAAAAAATGAAACGTATTGGGTTTTCTGATAAAAAAATGCTTACTATGCTCCAGAAAAAAATCGATGAAGATGAAAAAAATGATCTTAACAAATGGGGCGGTAACTATACAGGAAAAGAAAAACCGCCGAGTGATACGCCAAGATATTGGGAGAAATGGTAAAGAGATATGAATGCTAAAGAACGACAAAAAATCCTTACATGCTTAAGGAAAAGCTGTATTGGTATTGCTGGTGTTGGCGGTCTTGGGTCGAATGCAGCTATTAGCCTTATCAGAGCAGGTGTTGGATCGTTAGTCATTGTAGATTTTGACACTGTTGAGGAAAGTAATTTGAATCGACAATATTATTTTAGAGATCAAGTAGGTATGAAGAAAGTTGATGCACTGAGGCAAACTATTGAACGGATTACTTCGTCAGTACATATTGAAACCCACTGTGAGAAACTGACACCTGGTAATATGACAACCCATTTTCAGAATGCTGATGTTATCATTGAAGCGTTAGATGATGCAGAAATAAAAACAAAATTTATTGAAGAGGTTTTACAAATGTTACCATATACTCCTCTTATTGCAGCCTCAGGTGTAGCAGGGTATGGTCATTCAGATCGGATTTCTACAAGAAAACTAGGAACATTTTTCGTATGTTATGATGAAAATGCAAAAGCAAGTGAGGAGGATATCCTATTAGCACCAAAGGTCTGTCTTATGGCAAACTGGCAGGCAAACATTGTCTTAGAAATCCTTTTAGGTGAAACGTGATGAGCATAACTGTCAACAACAAAGACTACAAGTTTGTTGAAAATGAAACTGTTTCAGAGTTATTACTGAGATTGCAATTTCGATTTCCCCTAATTATTGTTAAAATCAACGACAATTATATTTCAAGAGATAAATTTGCAGGGACAGTGATACCTGATCATGCAAGTATCTTTGTGATTCATATGATCAGTGGTGGATAAAGAGGAAAAACTTCGTCATGTCAATTTCATAATGCTTGGATATGCTTCAAGTTCATCCTGTTGATTCTTTTTTTTCTTTATAGCATGAAGGGTATAAAACGGCCGTTTGGTTAAAATAAAATAGTCAAAAATAAAACCTAGTGTCAACCCGAAAATAATACTGCAGAATAATGAGATCAATGAGTCTGAAAAGATCATTGCCAAGAGAATGGAGATGCCACATCCAATAGAGGAAGAAAGCAAAAAAAGTAATACTGTCTTGATACTTATCTTTATTTTGATATCAATCAATTCTTCTTCATCATCCTCCAACGAAAACCACCATATCGAAAAACTAGAAAACTATTATATAATTTTTGGTAGAACAAAATATCTTTATTAACATCATAAACGACCAGCAGGATACAAGCTGTATCTCTTTTGACAATAAAAACGATTTCTCCTTTGTTTCTTGAGATTTTGTCTAGAAATTTTTTAAGAAAGAAAACATGTTTAAGAACTGCCTTACTTATAGTTCTTTGAATAGGCAGAGCTACCATATACTGCTGACAATGGTAACAACAGAGTAACTTGATGCAAAAAAGAAATAGGTTAAATACATTACTGACCACGCTGTAGTATTTTCAAAGAATCGACTTTGTTTCTCTTCTTGCATTAAAAGTAAAAATATGTAAAATCCTGGAATTGCAAAAAACGTTAAAATACAAAACGGTGGTTCAAGGATTGCTAAATCAACAAACACCTCAATAAGTAGGAAGGGAAAAAAGAGAAATGGAAGGGCATATACAGCTGCTTTTTTAATACCATAGACATTCACTAAGGTTTTAGTCCCAACGATTCTGTCTGCAAATCTGTCTGTTACATCTTTTGTGATCGATCCGCCAAAAAGAAATAATCCTGCAACACTGCCAAGTATTAGCGGTATAGGCTCAAGGACACTTCCAAAGACACTCCATGATGCAATAATACCAATGAATCCTCTCGGAGCAGCAATACACAATTGATTCCACCAGAGAGAGTCCTTTAAGCGAGGGGGGAGGGAATAAGTGACAGTAAAAATTGTTATACTTATGGTAAAAGCAAGAAATAATGGATGGATGATTGTTGCTAAAACAAAGGCGAGTAGATACAATAAAACCGCAATACCATAAGCTTCTTTTGAGGATATAAGACATTTTGGGATAGGCCTAAAAGGTTTTGAAATACAATCTGCGTCCTTATCCGTTGCCTGATTCAGTGAATTTGATGCGCCATTAAGAAGGGCAAGAGAAATACTTGCTGGAAGAATCATTGACACATACTTTATGGAAAAATTGTTAATCTGGTGAAAAAAGAAGCTGGCGCACATAACGCTTGTTGAAACAATTAAAGGTGCAAGAAGCGTGAAAGGTCGAATTAAACCAAAAATACCAACAATTTTTTGATATAATATATATTTTGGCACTTTATTTCACCAATGTCTATCAAGTTTCTTTTCAAAGACTTATAAAGCTTATTTGACAGCTATTTACCTAAAAATGAGAAAAGGGTTTTTGTATCACTTAAAGCATGTCAATACAAATCAGATTTAGGATGAATCTATGACAACTTTTAGAGGATTTATCGCTATTGATATTCCCCAGAATAAAAAAATTCAGCATTTACTTGATTCATTACACAACACAACTGCAAATATCAAACTTGTTGAACTGGAAAATATTCATATCACTCTCAAATTTTTAGGAGAAACAAAGGAGGAGCAGATTGAATCGATTGAAAATATCATGGCAGAAAGCGTTCAAACAGTATCTCCTTTTACTATGGTGTTAAAGGGAACGGGAGTCTTTCCAAACGAGAAATATGTAAAAATACTTTGGGTTGGTTTAGAACATACTGAGCCCCTCATATCCATAGTGGATACACTAAATGAGAAATTATCTCTCTTAGGGTTTCAAAGAGAGACAAAACCTTTCTCAGCGCATCTCACTATCGGTCGAATGAAATCAGCAACTGGCAAAGGGGAAGTATTGGAAATCTTGCATCAATATATTGATACCAAATTCGCAGAAATACCTGTTATCTCCATAAAATTAAAACGAAGCATTCTCACACCTCAAGGTCCTATTTATTCAATTAAAAAAGAAATAAAATTGAAAATCTAATCTTTAGGGGAATGTGTTGTTGCTCCTGATTCATACGTAATATTCGGAGTATTAAATTATATTTTATTATATGTTTAAGCATTATATAGGATTATTGATTTTATCGGAGGGGGTCCTTGAAACTTCAGCCGCAATAATTATCAGTAACAAACTGTTAAAGAAGTTTACTATTATGAGTCAATATAGCGAAATTGAATACAAAGTTCTTCAACAAATAATTCCCACTGATGAGGACAGAAAAAATCTTGAATGCATCATAAAAAAAATAATAGACAATGTTACTGAAGAAATAAATAAGAGAAATCTTCGAGCAGTAACTGAACTTGTTGGTAGCACTGCAAAAGATACATTTCTTCGAAATAGTCTTGATATTGATCTTTTTCTTCTTTTTCCACCAGAAACAGAAAGACAATTCATGGCAAATCACACTCTCACGATTGGAAGAATCATTTTACACGACACAGAGGAATGCTATGCTGAACACCCTTACATCCGAGGAACTTATAATGGTTATAAGGTAGAGCTTGTTCCTAGTTATCAGATTCAATATGCCCATCAAAAACTTTCCTCAGTTGATCGTACCCCACTACACACACGATACGTGAAAGATCATATTTCAGATAAGCAAAAACAGGAGGTTCGGTTATTCAAACAATTCCTTCATGGGATTGGATGTTATGGTGCAGAAGCATCCATACAAGGTTTTTCAGGATATCTCTGTGAGATTCTTATTCTTAAATTCAATACATTTCATAATCTCTTAAAACAAGCTACCGAATGGAAAACTGGGACAAAACTATCACTTTTAGATAAGCAAATCCCAAATTTTCAAGAAATACTTATCATGATAGATCCAGTAGATCATGAAAGAAACGTTGCAAGTGCTATTGCAAAGGAGACATTTGAACTCTTCCAAAAAGCATCTATTGCATATATTAAACATCCATCCATTACCTTTTTTTTTCCAAAAGCAGTTTTACCTTGGTCAATAGAACAAATAAAAACAACAACACAACGACAGCCTTATCGCTATGTAGGAATTAGGTTTCCAAAACCAGATATCATCGATGAAAACCTTTATCCTCAGTTGCGAAAAGCCTGCAGAAATATCGAAACGGCATGTACCAACTACGGATTTACCATATATTATACCAATTTTTTTATCAGTAATAATAAAAAATATGTATATCTTATAATACAAACAGATAAAGATCCAATATCGGATAAACAAACTCATATGGGACCACCAACAAATTATGAACCTCATCAAAGTAAATTTCTTGAGAAATGGGAGAATAATCCTCAGGTGATACAAGGACCATATAATAAAAACAACCGATGGTATGTCGATTTACGTCGTCAATATACACAGATCACACAGTTTCTATTGAATATACTTCCTACTCTTAGTCTTGGGAAACATATTGAAAAGATTTTAAAACAACACTCTTTTGTTATGGAGAACAATGATTTATTTAAGGAAGAATTTTCAACGTTTTGGACGACATATCTTGATGGAAAACAGTCATGGGAGCGATAAAAAGAAAAGAAGATTAAGAATATATGGGACAGACGATACATATCAAAACACTTGGAATATTCACAAGAAACTTCGTTCTGTTTCACGATCTTGTCAACGCATTAAAACATCGAAATATCCCTTATGTGTCACTAACATCAATCAAACATATTCCAAATGGAATCGGGGTTGTTCTCACATCGCATTGCGAGATTCATAATATTAATACATCAAAAGTTATTGCTGCTGATGTTTATGAGAACATTGATATAGCAATAGATAAAGCTCTTCATCTTCTTATTGGTAAAGAATTATACACAAAAATATTTATCGGGATAGATCCTGGCGAAAAACCTGGAATAGCAATTGTCGGTGACGATATACTTCTGCAAAAAACACAAGTGAAATCTCCCGAAAAAGTCATAAAAACAGTTAAACATTTTATAAAGAATTATCCATCAAAAGAATATCTCATTCGTATCGGACATGGATCTGTTCTCAATAGAAATCGTATAATTAATTCTCTCATCCCTATTGGTATTGCTATTGAAATTGTTGATGAAAGTAGAACATCATCATCTCGGCAAACTAAAAGAACAACTCGAGATAGTGAAGCTGCTGCTGCCATTGCCTTAATGAAAGGTGGAATTGTTCAACGAAGACTTCCCCTTCAACCAACTAGGGGTGATGTGAAACATATACAAGAAAAAAGTAGACAAATGACAGAAGGAAAATTTTCAATCTCTGAACTATGTGCTCTTGATGTCTTAAAAGGTAAAAAAAGCCTTCCAGAATCAATTAGAGACGAGACTGAAAAACGGAAAAAAAGAAAAAATATCAAAACTTTTTGAAATGGCTAATATCAAACAATAATATTCTCTTTTAATTTCAAATGTGAAAATTCCAATGATCCAATTATTAGTAAAGACTCTGAGGATTGATTTTATTAACTAGTATCCGTTTCGCTACTAGTATTTTGGAAAAAGAGGAATACCCATGAAAGGAAAAATAAAATGGTACAATGCAAGAAAAGGATACGGCTTTATAGAAGGCGAAGATGGAAAGGATGTTTTCCTGCATCGAAGCGCTATTCCGAACGGAACCTTCTTAAATGAAGGAGACCAGGTTGAATACGAAATTGAAGTTTCAGATAAAGGTCCTCAAGGAATAAATGTAAAGAAACTATAGTCAATTTCGAGCTATAACTTCGTTATTCGTTGAATTAATACATCATTGTGTAATGATTTTGAATTCAATCAAATATCATCAAACAAATAGGTGAAAATATATGGCAGAAAAAACAACAAAAAAAGAGACAGGAAAAGAAAGAAGCGAAGAAGATACGATATATGTAGGAAGAAAACCCCCAATGAGCTATATTTTAGCAGTAGTCACACAGTTTAATATCGGTAGAACAAATGAAGTTACAATAAAAGCAAGGGGTAAAGCGATCAGTACTGCTGTGGATACTGCAGAAATCGTTAGAAATAGGTTTGTAAAGGATGCAAAGATAAAAGACATTAAAATTGGAACTGAAAGCATCACAAACGAAGAGGGTAGAACCTCAAATGTATCATCCATTGAAATCATTTTAACAACTGCAACATAAATTGTTCATATGATTTTCACTCTATGACTTAAATCGTATGAATTTAACTATGTATAATGAAGTACTCGGATCTTTAATGGACACTGATTAATAAAATCCTTTTTATTCTACCACTTATTTCTCAATGTTACTATTAGAGGATTCTTAGCGTATCATTCTCATTGGATGAATACATAAGTTATTTTGTTAACATATTAAGTAAGAAATCCATATACTTTATTATGAAAAAGAATCAACTTTATGATTTTTTCCTATGGAAATTTGTTTCTCTTGAAAAGGTATTTTTGTAAAAGACAGCAGTTGAAAGAACCATTCCAGGAATAAATTTTTTTAAAATACATAGTAGTCAATTTCATTAATACGGTTGAAATTTACCCAAATGTTTATGGGCAGGGGATATATCCACTTTTGGTAAGAGCAATGAAAGTAAGGAGGACACTGATAAGCGCTTCAAATAAAAAAGGTCTTTCAGATTTTGTTAAGAAACTTATTGAAATGCATATTGAAATTGTCTCAACAGGTGGGACAGCACATTTTCTAAAACAACAAGGTGTAGATATTATTGAAATATCTGATGTTACTGGATTCCCTGAGATACTTGATGGGCGAGTAAAAACCCTTCATCCAAAAATACATGGGGGAATTCTTGCCATTCGATCAAATAAGCAACACATGGATGTATTAAAAGCACATAAGATTACTCCCATTGATATGGTTGTCTGTAACTTATATCCATTTGAAGAGACAATTAATAGACCGAATGTTTCGTTACTTGAGGCTATCGAAAACATTGATATTGGTGGACCAACGATCATTAGAGCAGCAGCGAAAAACTATAAAGATGTACTTGTGGTAACTAATCCAGACCAATATACTAAAATCGCAAATTTACTGAAAAAGAGAGGGGATGTACCTTCTTCAGAACGAGAGCGGCTTGCCCTTGAGGCATTCTCTCATACTGCACAATATGATAGTATTATCTCAACTTATCTTCGAAACATATGGACAAATGAACTTCTCTCGGAGAATCCTACAATAGCATTACGGAAAAAACAAGATATGAGATATGGTGAAAATCCACATCTTAAAGGATGTTTCTATCAGTCCCTTCCCCTTGTAAAAGAACCATGCATAACCATTGCTCAACAACTTCAAGGAAAAGAGTTATCTTATAATAACATTCTCGATAGCGATTGGGGAATTGAGACATTAAAAGAATTTGCAGATCCAACTTGTGTTATTATCAAACATGCAACGCCCTGTGGAATAGCAAGCGCTTCGACTCTCTTGAAAGCATGGGAGAATGCTTATGAAACAGATACCTATTCCCCATATGGCGGGATTGTTGCCTTCAATAGAACAGTAAGAAAAAGCATTGCAGAACACCTTAATGAACTCTTCTTAGAGGTAGTAATTGCTCCTGGTTATACACAAGACGCTATTAATCTTTTTAGTCAAAAGAAGAATCTTCGTCTCCTTCAATTGCCAGGTATTGATAGACCTATAGATAGAAAAGGATTGATTTTTCGGAGTGTCGTTGGAGGGTTTCTTTCGCAGGAACGAGACGCGATCATGACTCCTGTAAATCAGTGGAAGATAGTGACAAAAATAAAACCGACAGAGAAACAACTGATTTCTATGGACTTTGCAGTACGTTGTGTAAAACACATCAAATCAAATTCTGTTGTTTTTGTTCAGAACACCCAAACGGTTGGTATTGGTGGGGGACAAACAGCTAGAGTCGATGCAACATGGATCGCTTCTCACAAAGGTGAGCAACGCATCGTGGGATCAATTATGGCAAGTGATGCCTTTTTCCCATTTAGGGACGCTGTTGACATGGCTGCAAATGCCGGTGTTTGTGCTATTATTCAACCTGGAGGAAGCATCAGAGATGAAGAAGTAATCAACGCTGCAAATGAACATTCCCTTGCTATGGTATTCACTGGACAACGATATTTCAGACATTAAATGTTATTATTGATGAAGCAGAACACATATTAATTAGTAATCATGTTCCAACCCCATATGCATTTTCATCTTCTTAACAGCGATGGACCGTCTCAATGCGGTACGTTTCAAATTGGTAAATACATTGTTGAGACACCTATTCTTTTTTTTCCTCATTCAAAATGTTTCAAAGAACCTTCGTTTGCAGAATTGATATTGACTAATACATCTCATCCCTTTGATGGTCCCCAGTTGATGGCAAGGACACAAGAATTCACAGATTCTCTGTCAAGTAAAACACGGGAAAACAACGGGCATATCTCTTCTCTGATCTTTTCTAAAAACCTCTCTCCAGCCATCTACCAATGGATACGAGAAACATTGCCGTCTAAAATGAAATACTGTGTGTTACTATCAGGGAATAACCAATTCAATGGTGACATAGATAATAATACTAAAGGCATTTTTCACATCATTGCATCTGCGAAACAACTATACCAAAATCCAAAGGAATTTGTCAACTATATTATACGAATTCGTGAATCTCTAAATTATGATTCCTTGGTATACTTACCTTCAGTTGCACATCCTGCAAATATTGCACTCTTGGTATACAGTGGTATTGACGCACTTGACACAATTCAAGCAATTCTTGCTGCTAGGAAAAATATCATGTTTTTTCCCACAGGAAACCTTGAGGTAAACGAACTTAAACAAGTTCCCTGTATCTGTCCAAGCTGTTCAAAAATAACTGATATCTCTGAATTAAATTTCTGTAAGATTCTTGAACATAATTACTATGCAATATATCAGGAGATGCAACTTGTACGACACGCAATAGCTCACCAGAATCTTAGAAGACTTGTTGATATTCGTGTGGGGGCTTTTCCACATCTTGTTAGTATTCTTCGAGAACTGCAAAATGACGGTGCAATATTCCTGGAAAAACGGACATCACTTTATCAGCACCAGGTACTGAACGCTACAACATTTGAAAGTACCTATCGACCTGAAATAATGCGTTTTCAACAGCGGGTAATTGAGAGGTATGAAAAACCAAAAAGCGCTTCAGTGTTGCTGCTTCTTCCATGTTCAATGAAGAAACCTTACTCTTTTTCACAATCACATCAGAAGTTCCATACTGCACTCTTTTCATCAAAAAATCCTTACAGTGTTCATGAAATCATTCTCACATCTCCGATTGGACTTGTCCCTCGTGAATTAGAACTAATCTACCCTGCATCAAGGTACGATATACCAGTAACTGGAATATGGTATGCAAATGAACAGAAGCTTATACGAGAGATTTTACTAGCATATCTTAATAAAAATAAGTACATGAAAATACTCATTCATTTATCAGAGAATATGGCATCTTTTCTTAAGGATATCATTCCAAATGGTATGTATATTCCCTTTACGGGAAGTTCAAATTCTGTTAATGCAGTTGAGTGTTTGGCAAAAACTATTCAAAGAGAAACAGAAAATCTTCCTCATGTTTCAGGAAAGAGACGATGGTTTGATAATATGTTGTCTCTTGCTTCATATCAGTTTACGTTGCCTCTTGCGAAATCGTTACTTAAAGATAGCGTCGTAACTGGAAAATATCCATATTTAAAAATAATTGATTCGAAAGGTATACAACTTGGTATGACCACTGAAAAGAGAGGATTTATTTCATTAACTCTTGAGGGGGGAAAACGATTACTATCGCATGAAAAATATTTGGTACATATATCAGATGATTTTGTCTTAAAAGGATCTGTGTTTGTACCAGGGATTAAGAATGCAGATTCATCCATTCGAAGAGGAGATGAAGTACTCATTATCCAGAAAAAGGAACTGCAAGCAGTTGGTGTTGCTATAATGAATGGGGAAGAGATGATGAGGCGATCATATGGGGAAGCAATAAAGGTACGTCATTCAGTAAATTAATTTTGTATTGAAAGGTGTTATTGTTTAAAAAATAGTACAAAATATCCTGTATTCTCATAGTTCTTTTAAATAAAATATATGATCAAATGTTTGTTTTCTGTAATTAAGTTTTCTCGATATGAATACGGAACGTTTAAAACAATCAGATATATTCAGAAGATTTACTATGAGACAAAATTCACCTACTATTGATTCAACAGTATTTGTTCATAATACTGCAGTTATCATTGGTAATGTTGTAATTGGAAAATATTGTGGTATTTTTCCTAATGCAGTTATCAGGGGTGATCAAAATTATATCACAATTGAAGAAGGTTCCAATGTCCAGGAGTGTTGTGTCATCCATGTCAATGAAGAACATCCAGTCGAGATTGGAAAAAACGTGTCGCTTGGTCATGCTTCAATGGTTCATGGAGCAACTATAGAGGATGAATGTATTATTGGAATCCATTCTGTTATTCTTGACGGGGCAAGAGTAAAAAAAGGATCAATTATCGGGGCAAATGCAGTTATTACACCAAATATGATTGTTCCTGAGAATAGCCTTGTGGTAGGTGTCCCTGGAAAAATCGTTAAGCAAGATGAAAAATATTGGATTCAAGCGCGTAAAAACGCAGAGATTTACCAAAAATTATCCACAAAGCATAAACAAGGATATTATCAAACATATCACTAAAGAGAACGATTATTACAGTGTGTTTTTTGCCTTTGCAATTTTTCACGAGTATAGTTTAATAATCCACCTGCATCACGAATCGCCAGTATCTCTGCTGGAATCTTTGGAAATAGAAAAGTTTTATCTCCGACGGTTATTACTCCATTTTCTATATCAACATCAACAGAATCTCCTTTCACATATTTCATAACTGCCTGAGGGGACTCAATTAGAAGTAATCCTTGATTAATAGCAGATCGATAAAATATTCGAGCAAAACTTTTTGCAATCACTGCTTTCACCTCAACAGATTTCAGTCCAACAACAGGTTGCTCCCGGGAGCTTCCACAACCAAAATTCTTTCCTGCAAGGATGATATCATTTTTTGTTACATTTTTTGCAAATAATGGATCTAAATCCTCTAAAAGATGCGGTTTGATTTCATCAGCAGTATTGCAAGTATACGTATACTTTCCTGGGAAAAGCATATCCGTGTTTATGTCATCTCCATAAAGCCATACATTCATTCTTATATCACCTCTCTTGGATCAATGATGGTTCCTTTTATAGCTGAAGCGGCAACTGTTGCCGGGCTTGCTAGATAAATCTCAGCTTCTTTTGACCCCATTCGTCCTTTAAAATTTCTATTTGCTGTACTTAAACATTTCTCTCCTGGAGATAGCACACCTTGATGAGCACCAAGACACGGTCCACATCCAGGGGGTAATATCAATGCTCCTGCATCAGAAAATATCTTGATATATCCTTTTTCAAGGGCTTGTTGGAAAACAGTCTTTGATGCCGGTAATATAAGCAAACGTGCATCAGGATGTATTTGCTTTCCTTTCAGAATTTTTGCGGCGATTTCAAAGTCCGCAAGCCTCCCATTTGTACAAGTTCCGATTAAATATTGGTTGATTGTAATATCTGCTAAATCACTTGCTGGTTTTACATTATCTACTGTGTGAGGGCATGCAACTAGAGGGACAATATCAGATATATCATAAGTTATTGATGTCCTATATGTCGCATCATCGTCAATTGTAATCGGTGTATAAGCTTTCTTGGACACGCAAATTGATTTTAAATATGTTTTTGTAATATCGTCAACAAAAAACACCGAATTTTTTGCATCCATTTCTACACCCATATTTGCAATGGTAAACCGATCGCTTATAGACAACTGTGATACATCACCATGATATTCAACAGAGCAATAAGTAGCCCCTGATGCTGAAACATCTCCTATAATATGAAGAATGAGATCCTTTGCATACACGCCCTTTTTCAACAATCCTTCTAATGTAATTCTGATACTTTGTGGTACTTTTAACCATGTTTCTCCCGTAAGGATGAGTGCTGCTGCCTCCGTTCGGTCTATCCCTGAAGAAAATGTACCAACTGCTCCGTAGGAGCATGTATGGGAATCGCTACCTAGGACTAGGCTTCCTGGAAGTGCTAAGCCCTTTTCAATAATGATTTGATGGCATACACCTTGACCAACGTCAAAAAAGTTTTTTATATGATATTTTTTTACAAATTCTCTAATAGCTTTATGATTTAACGCAATTTTTTCAGATGATGCAGGTATCACATGATCAATTACAATAACAGATAAATCATTGGAATAAACCCCGTATGCATTGAGTTCTAAAGATATCTTCTGGATTATTGCAGCGGTATTATCGTGTGTGAGAACGTGATCCGGATGAACCGTGACGATTTGACCTGGAATAGTATCTTTTTCTTTGGCATACTTTGCTAATATTTTTTCAGCAAACGTCATTCCCATTTGAATTCACCTTAATGGATCCTATCATTTTTTTCAATTGTATCAAGAAATCATGTTTGGCTACATTATCTTTTCGTGTTGGCAGAGAAATACATATAAGAACGATGAAGTATGTCTTTTTGGCTAATGGGTGAAGGGATAATATGATATGCAAAGTGTATGGTGATAATGCTGTTGCAGGTGTTATTGAAGCCTTACTTCTAGTTGCACTTGTTGCTATTGTACTCTCAACAATTCAACTTGTGTATATTCCTGAGATTATGGAACAAAAAGAAGCTGAACATATGGATGATGTTGATAATCAGTTTTCATATTTGAAATCAGTTATTGATCTTCAATCTTCTTTGCAAAAGGATGTTCCTATTTCATCACCAATCACTCTCGGAAGTAGTGAGCTCCCCTATTTTGTAACAGCACGAGCGTTTGGACAGTTAGATATCATTGATGATCCCTCAAGTTGGATAGAGACCGATTTAATTTCCTATATCCCACTAACTTCTATCCAATTAGATGCGATGAATTCCTATTTTGTTCAGCAACTCTATATTCTCGAGGGCAGTGCGGTTCTTGTTCAACAAAGTGATGGCGAAAGTGTACGAATAGAACCTTCTTTAAGTGTACAAAATAATTCAGATAATATCAGTATAATCTGGCAACTACCAGAGTTTAAAAGTATTGCAGGAAAAAATTCAGCAAGTGGATATCAAAACTGTTTCGTTCGAACAAATTATAGTTCCAATATAACTTATTCAGGGATAACAAACATCTCTATTTATTCTCAATTTCTTAATGCATGGAATGCTACTTTTAATAGTGTGTTAGATGAAGCAATAGAAAAAGGGTATATACATATATATAGATATTCTGACCATCTTCTAATTGCTCCTGGAACAAAAAAAATTCATCTAGCAATAACTTTAGCTACAATTTATGCTCAAATCGGACCAGGTATTGTAGTGGTTCAATCAAACTAATCAAGATAGAACATATATCAATAAAGTATTTCATATGTGAACTTATACGGTCACTTATAATGTTGGTGTAAATATTGGTAGTTAAATTATTTATCCAGAAATAATTGAGAATTATAATATTTTAAAAAAATAATAAAAAGAAGTAATGAAAGCATGAATGAAGAAGAGATTGTTCAGGAAATGCGTAAAGAACTATTAATTCTCAAAACCAATATACCTGGTTTTGATGCATTATTTTCCAGTGGTGGTATTCCTCACGGAAATGCAGTAATGATTGCTGGTGGACCTGGGACTGGAAAAAGTATTTTCTGTCGACAAATTTGTTATAACCTTATTCGTATTGGAAAACCTTGCATGTATGTAAGTTTTGAGGAAGATAACGAACATATTATTAAAAGCATGAATGCGTTCGGTTGGGATGTTCAACAGTATGTTGATTCAGGACAATTTCTCATTCAAAAAATCAACCCTTTGGATATATTACGAATAAAATTCGGATCTCTTGGAGGATCCGGATCTGCGCAAGAACTATCTTATAAGATAAAACCATTGGTTATTCCAAAAGATTTTCAACCTGTTGTTATTGTGGTCGATTCATTGAGTTCTATCATTGCTGCCTCTGTTACAAAAGAGAAAAACTATCGAGTGTACCTTCAACAATTATTTTCTTTTTTTGAAGAAACAAAAGCGACATCCCTGTTGATTACTGAAACAGATCCATTGCCTAAGCGTTTTAGCGAAAGTGGTATAGAGGAATTTCTTGCTGATGGGATCATTGTATTATATAATGCGCAGCAGCCCGGGGGAAGAAGAAATGCTATTGAAGTGTTAAAAATGAGATATGCAAAACATGTAAAAAAAATCGTAAAAATGGAAATTACTGAATATGGTATGGAAATTTTTCCAGATTCACCTGTCATAATTGACTTTTGATTATTTTCCTAGAAAACGAAATGGTTCAGCATTTTCATTAAGTTTTTTTGCGCCATATCTTATAATGTTTTCTTCAATTTGTTTTACCTGTATTTTAGTGAGACCAGTGCGCTTTAGGATGAGCCGATCTTGTTCATCATAGATAAAAATGGTACCTTCCTCTGGATTAGAAATTGATTTGTAGATTTCGTCGTTTTGTAGCCAAATCCATATGTTCGTTGCTTTCCTTTCCATGTTTTAGGCACCTTTACAATTCCATTATCTATTTTTATTTATAAAACTATATAAATATTTCTTTTTTCAATACTAAACATTTATTAACCCCTTCAAAAAAAATTACGAATTGGTGTGAAATTCATTATAATCGTAACTATTAAGTACCACTTCATTGATAGTATATCGGTGTGGGATGAATGGTACCAGTTCAGATAACAACTCAGCAAGTTGAAATTATACAAAGATTAAAAACTGGTATCGCAGGTTTGGATATTCTCCTTCAGGGAGGAATTCCAAAAAATTCTATCACACTTGTTTCTGGACCACCGGGATCAGGAAAAAGTATTTTCTGCTTTCAATTTCTCTATCAAGGTCTCCTAGAAAATGAAAAAGTTCTATACTTGACGTTAGATAAAAAAGAAGAAGGTCTTATTCTCCAAGCAAAGAGACTTGGCATAGAATTTCAGAACGCTATTGAATCAGGACAAGCAAAATTCCGGTATTTAAATATAAACAAAAAACTTGTTTACGAGGCAATGAGTAACGAAATTCTCTCTGGACAATATCAAAGGATTGTTCTAGATTCAATTACTCCTCTTTCAGAAATGCCCATGTACGTAGAAAACTTAGAAAATGATAATGAAGGTTTTAATAATGGACGATCTGAAGATACTTCACCAGCTTACAGTGGTCCAGTTCGAAGAAGGCATCTCCTTTACATAATGAATGCATTGGAATCATCCGAATCCACTTCTGTTGTAACATCAGAATTACCTTTAGGTTCAACAAATCTTTCTAGAGATGGAATTTCAGAATTTCTTGCAGATGGCGTTATTACCCTTAATTTTGATTCAACAATGGATAGGAGAAAACTTGCTGTTCTTAAAATGAGAAACACAAAACATACGCTTAAACCACAAGAAATTCATATTATTCAAGGTGGCATAACCCTTAGTTAGAAAAATCGATGATTATGTTTTTTTTTGATTATCATCCACCAAAAACTCTTCGCTTGCTTTTTATTATTCATTATATGCCGCTCCTATTGATTATTTTGATAGGACCTCTCACCGCATTGTACAATGTCTTTGAACTACCACTCCCCAAGCTTCCTACTCTTTTTGCAGGAATATTAATATTTTTCTCTGGAACCCTATTCTATTTTAAATGGGAAATCTTTTGGCATAAAACATACAACGGGCAGCTTGTAACGACTGGTATTTTCAAATATATACGTCATCCACATTACACAAGTCTAATTATTATTGCTTATGGACTTGCGCTATTCTTTTTTTCACTTGCAGCATTGTTCTTAGCTACCATTTCAATACCTATTATGATTATAAGCATTATTGACGAAGAACATCTTCTTATAAGACAATATGGAACTGATTATAAAAAATATATGAAACAGACTCCCTGGCGGATGATTCCAAAGATTTTCTGATAGTTTATTCATCCCCAAACTTGTTTTTTAGTTAAATATTTCGTTTAAAATTAATTGATACCTGTTCCACAAATATTTTGAATAACCTTACTAAAATTAAGAAGAATTATTATATCATTTTGGTTTATCTATAAACTATATGAATATCTTAATAACAGGTGGAACAGGGTTCATTGGGACTCATCTTGTACAAGAGTTAGCAAAATATAATCATTCTCTATATGTGTTAACAAGAGACACATCAAAATCTTTTTCGAATGTTTCTATTATAAATGGAGATATTACAAGACCAGAATCATTATCATTAGCATTAAAAGGTATTGATGCTGTATTTCATAATGCAGCTCTTGCAAGAGACAGTGGCAGTAAAAAAGAGATATTTAATGTAAATGTAATAGGAACAAAAAATTTGGCAGAAGCATGCATTAAAAACAATGTAACTAGAATAGTATTTACGAGTTCTGCAGGTGTCTACGGTTTTCCCAATTCAATGGAACAAATCACAGAAGTTTCACCAACAAACCCGTTTAATCACTATCAAACTTCAAAACTAATGGGGGAGGAAGTATTGAAGAATTATAAGGAATTAACGACTTCAATTATTCGACCACCACTAGTATTAGGTAACGGGGGGATGGTCGCAAAAGTTTTATTAACAAACTTGAAACGTCATCGTATGTTATATATAGGCAAAGGAAATAATTTTGTCCCCATTGTTCACCCTTGTGATGTTGCACAATGTCTTCGGTTAGCTCTTGAAAAGGATGAAAAAGGTGAAATATTCAATGTTGTAAGTTTCCACTGTACAATTCAGGAACTTTTTAAAAAAATAACTAATAAGCTTTCAACACCTGAACCGACAAAACATATTTCCTATATGCTTGCATATCTTTATGCAGTATTCTCAGAAAAGTTTTCTTCAGACCCTCGTTTGACACGATTCCGTCTGAAGACACTATCTACAAGCAGAGTTATCAGTTATGAAAAAGCAAAAAGAAATCTTGGTTTTCAACCTCAATACACTTTACAAAGAACAATTGAAGATATGATCAAATCTCTCTAAATGTTCAAAGCTATAATCATAAATAATATTTTCCCATTATAAGAACCAAGGGTAACATTTATATATTAAAGGTTTATATGCGTTAACCTCCGTTCATACCAGACATCAATCGGGCAATTCCTTTAAGATAGAATCCCGGAATCAGACAATCATAAAAAGTATTTTTGGCTGTCTGTGAACTGTCACGGTTTGAACAAAGTGACTACAAACAAAATTTACCTGATTAATCATCAGAATGTTAGTTGAGATGATATCATATGGCAGACATACATCATCCAAGAAGAGGGTCAATGGCCTATTCGCCACGAAAAAGAGCACGAGCTGAAACACCACACATTAAAAGCTGGCCGAAAGGTGGAGATAAACCGAAAATTCAAGGTTTTCTAGGATATAAAGCCGGAATGACTCATGCTTTCGTTGTTGACTATCGACCAACTTCGACCACATCGGGAAAAGAAGTAGTAATGCCAGTTTCTGTCGTCGAAACTCCCCCAATAAAAATTGCAGCTGTTAGAGCATATGTCAAAACCTATCATGGTTTTAAAACTATTGGCGAAATCTGGGCTGATAAATTTGATTCAGAACTACCAAAGCGAATTTCCCTTCCAAAAGACGTAAAGAAGAAAAAATGGGATCTACCAAAAGATATTGATGACATCCGCGTTCTTGTATACACTCAACCAAAACTTATTACTGGTATACCTAAAAAGACTCCCGAAATTCGTGAGATGCGAATTAGTGGGGGAAGTATGAACGAACGAATCGAGTATGCAAAAAGTATCCTTGGAACAGAAGTTAAAATAAACGATGTTGTTCAAGAGGGAGATATGCTTGATATAATAGCAATTACTAAGGGCAAAGGATTTCAAGGTCATGTGAAACGATGGGGTGTAAAACTCCTTTCGCATAAAAACTCAAAACACCGACGGATGATTGGAACGGCAGGTTCTTGGCATCCTAGTTGGATTCAACAAACCGTTCCACAAGCAGGGCAACTCGGATATCATCAACGAACTGAATTTAACAAACGTGTTCTAAAAATTGGTGAAAAAGGTGAAGAAATTACCCCGGCAGGTGGTTTCCTTAATTATGGGCTGATTCGAAATTCATACATCATTATCCATGGTTCCATTCCCGGACCAACAAAGCGATTAATAAGTATGAGAGATTCAATAAGGTATCAACGAGGCGTTAAGATTGAGAAGCCAGATATATCCTACATCTCAACAACAAGTAAACAAGGAGTTTGAATACCATGACAAAAGTAAATGTTTATGGAATAAATGGGTCTGAAAAAGATCAAATTACTCTACCAAAGGTTTTTGAGACAACATTTCGGCCTGATATTATTCGGAAAACATTTAATACTCTTCATTCAAATAAACGACATCCATATGGAGCCGATCCTTTAGCGGGCACTCGACATGCTACAGTATCTGTAGGAAAAGGACGGGGTATGTCACGAGTTCCACGATTGACACAGGGCCGAACAGCAGCTCTAATACCTGGTGTTGTTGGTGGTCGACGAGCGCATCCGCCAAAAGCTGAGCGGAATTGGAACGAAAAAATTAACAAAAAAGAAAAAATATTTGCTCGGAAATCTGCACTTGCTGCCACGGGAAATAAGCAACTAGTTGCAAAAAGAGGTCATAAATTCAAAGAAACAATTACATTGCCTATCGTTGTTGAGGATGGTTTTGGTGAACTCACAAAAACAAAAGATGTTATTGAGGCAATGGAGAAACTCGGTGTTTATGATGATGTTTTACGAGCAAAAAATGGGAAACACATTAGGGCAGGTCGTGGAAAAAATAGAGGACGAAAATATAAAACACCGACTTCGGTACTCATTGTATCTCAAAAAGATTCCGTGAAAAAAGGATCCGAAAATCTTCCCGGTGTTCAAGTGGTTAAACCAAATCAATTGAACATTGAACACTTAGCACCTGGTGGTGTAAGTGGAAGACTTGTTGTTATCACAAAATCATCTCTTGCCATCTTGGGAGGTGAAAAGTAAATGGATCCTTATGCTATCGTTCTTCATCCATTTGTTACCGAAAAAACGATGAATTTCATGGAAAAAACTAATGCGTTAGAATTCGTTGTAAAACGAACTGCAAATAAGTTACAAATTAAAAAAGCTGTTGAAACAATGTTTGATGTTAAAGTACAACAAGTAAACACCCGTATTACAAAACAAGGAAAACATGCCATTGTAACGTTTACACCAGACTTTAAAGCTGAGGACATTGGTATGAGATTGGGTGTGTTCTAGGGGTAGTTAAATCATGGGTAAGCGATTAATTCAACAAAGAAGAGGCAGATTCAATGGAAGATACACGGTTCCATCCCATCGGTTTCGTGGTAAAATTAAATATCAATATGATAGAAAAAGACAAACAGGCGTAATTGAAGATTTTATTCATGATCCTGGGCGAACTGCTCCATTGGCAAAAATTCGATTATCTAATAATAAAACACAGTTGATAATAGCTGCTGAAGGCTCAAAGATGGGAGATACTGTTTATTATTCAGATGATAAAGAGGTTGCTCGACCCGGAAATATTATTCCTGTTGGGGTTATCAATGAGGGATTTCCTGTTTATAACATTGAATTGAAACCGGGAGATGGCGGAAAACTAGTTCGGGCAGGTGGAAGTAGTGCCACTATTGTTGCGCATGAATCAGATACAACAGTACTTCGTCTTCCATCAGGTCAATTCAAAACTATTTCTTCGAATTGTCGTGCGACCATAGGTGCTGTTGCAGGTGGCGGGCGAAAAGATAAACCATATCTTAAAGCCGGAAAAAAATATATTGCACGTCGTGCTCAGGGAAAACTTCATCCTGTTGTACGTGGTGTTGCAATGAGCGCTGTTGACCATCCACATGGAGGTGGTTCACATCAACATGTTGGAAAGCCAAGTACGATTCGACGTGGAGCTTCTCCCGGACAAAAAGTTGGTAACATTGCCTCAAAGAGAACTGGGAGGAAGTAGATATTATGGCAAAATCTAAGGGTTTTAAATCATCAGCAAGAAGCAGAAGAAAACTTAAGCGAAAGAAGATTGAATATAAGAAGAAAGAATTTCAATTTCATAGTTTAAGTCTTGAGGTTCTTCAGCATCTTACCATTGAAGAATTTTTACAATATATCCCTTCAAGGATGCGACGAAGTTTAAAACGAGGTTTGACGCAAGGGCAAATAAAATTATTAAAGGATATTGAAGCATCGGATAAAAGTGATGTAATCCGAACGCATCTCCGCGATATGATTATTCTTCCAAGTTTCATAGGTCATAGAATTGCAATACATAATGGTAATGAATTTCAACAAGTGACAATTGAGCCAGATATGGTTGGCCATTTTATTGGGGAATTTGCATTGACACGAAAAAAAGTAAAACACACTGGACCGGGTGTTGGCGCAACCCGTTCATCCAAATTTATGCCTTTGAAGTGATGACAAATGGTACAATATTCAATGGATTTTAATCCTGATAAAACCGCAAAAGCGTATGGATTCGAGCTACATTGCTCTCCAAAAGATTCAAAGAACATTGCTCGAGCCATTCGTGGCATGGAGCTCGTAGGAGCGAAGACATATCTTGAGGATATCATTGCTCAGAGAAAGGCACTTCCTGCCCTCTTTCACAAACGAAAGGTTGCTCATAAGAAGGTAATCGGTCCTGGAACATATCCTCAAAAAGCTGCCAGATATGTTTTAAGAATTCTAAAAAACGCGGAGAATAACGCAGAGTATAAGGGTTTTGATATTGAACATATGCGCATTACTCATATCACAACCTATCGTGGAAGAATAAGGAAAGGATATATGCCGCGTGCTCATGGACGTGCAACTGATTGGAATAGAAAAACAACCAATATCGAAATAATCATTGAAGAGGTAGAGTAATGGCAGGCGAACGCAAATTCATCAGAGAAAGCACAAATAGAATTCTGATTAAAGAATTTCTCATTGAAAAAATTCAAGGAGCTGGCTTCGGTGGTATGACGATTCAACGAACTCCTATGGGCACTCGGATTAACATCATTGTTGAACGACCTGGCATGGTTATAGGAAAAGGCGGAAATAAGATTAAAGAGATTACTACTGAGATAAGAGATCGATATCATGTCGATAACCCACAGATTGAGATTCAAGAGGCAGGTTCAAGTGCTGCATTAAATGCCCAAATTATGGCAGAAAAACTTGCTGAAGCCTTAGAGCGAGGGTGGCACTTCCGACGAGCAGGTCATTCTACAGTTCGTCGTATTATGACTGCAGGTGCGCGGGGTTGCCAGATTATTATTTCAGGAAAATTAACCGGTGCGAGACATCGAGTTGAGAAATTTTCTGAAGGCCATATTAAATACTGTGGTGAAACTGCAATACAATTGATGGATCGTGGTTTTGCTGTTGCGAAATTAAAAGCAGGTGTTCTTGGTGTGAAAGTTGGCATTATGCGACCTGGCGCAAGGCTTCCTGATGAAATTATGATCAAAGTTCCAGAGAAGAAAGTAGAAAAAGAAGAAACAATAACTTATCCAAAAGTGGAGAAAGAAGTGAAAATAGAGAGCGCTCCAAAAGAATTTACTGATAAAAAATCATCAGATATTAACAGACTTGCTGAACTTCCCGGCCTTGGTCCGTCGATAGTAAAGAAATTCAAAAAAGCTGGTATCACATCATTAGATGAGGTTTACGATATGGATGCAGAGGATCTTACTTCTATTGATGGTATAGGAAAGAAAACCGCAGAATTGATCATTAAAGAACTTCGAAAATTTCTAGAATGAGGGTAAAGCAATGGTCCTAAAGACAAAAGAAATTAGGGAATTTACTTCCCAAGAACGAATTGAAAAGCTTGAAGAACTAAAAAGAGAACTCATGCATGAACGAGGTGTCGCAGCAATGGGTGGTTCTCCAACATCACCTGGTAAAATTAGGCAACTGCGAACATCTATTGCTCGCATATTGACAATTATGCATGAGCAGGAGAAAGAATAGATGAGTGAGATATGTGCTAAATGTGGTCTCCCTAACGATCTCTGTGTCTGCGAGGATATCGCAAGAGAACAACAAAAAATTGAAATCACTGTTGACAAAAGAAGGTACGGAAAAATGATGACAATTGTCGATGGAATTAATCCAAATGAACTAGACATCGATACTCTTATTACAAAATTAAAGAAGAAATGTGCCAGCGGGGGCACAATCAAAGAAGGTAGAATTGAATTACAGGGCGATCATCGAACAAAAGTAAGAGAAACTCTTGAAGAAATGGGCTTTATTGTTGAAGTTTCATAGGGCTGATAAGAACTAAAAAAATGCATATTATCTTCAACGAGGAAGAACTATGAGTATGATACCGATCATCAAAGATGAACTCATTGGGCGGCGGGTATCTATTTCTACCTGTACAGATCCTACATGGATCCAATTGTCTGGTGTTGTCATTGATGAAACAAAAAACACCTTTCTCATTGAGACTACAGAGAAGGTTAAACGCATAGCAAAAGATATTGCAACGTTTATCTTTGAGACCCAAGGAACACTCACGTATGTTGTTTCTGGGTCGCATATCCGGTATCGACCGGAAGAAAGAGTAAAAAAAGCAAGGTGAAAAACCATATGGCTGAAAAAACAACCAAAGTACATAACATTGGTGTTAATGTTACTCCACCTGAGAAAACTTGCACTGATCAATATTGCCCGTTTCATGGGAAACTATCGGTCAGAGGCCAAATGATCACGGGAGTTGTTGCATCAACAAAAATGCATCATTCAATAGTTGTGAAACGAGAGTATACACATTTAGTCCCCAAATTCGAACGATATGAAAAACGGACTTCGTTATATCCGGTTCATTGTCCTCCTTGCATTAATGTTCAAGTTGGGGACAAAATACGGATTGCCGAATGTCGTCCGCTGAGTAAAACGATTTCCTTTGTTGCAATAGAAAAACTCTGAAGGAGAAAATGACATGAAAGGAATTGCAGGTAGACAAATGAGAGGGTTGCCGGCAGGCGCTCATCTTGAATGTATTGATAATACCGGTGCAAAAATTGTGGAAATTGTTGCATCACCTAAATTGAACAGAACTCATCGCCGATATCCTGCAGCCGGAATTGGTGACATGGTAATCATCACAGTCAAAAAAGGTGCGCCTGATATGCGTCGGCAATTGCTCAAAGCAGTTATTGTGCGTCAGAGATGTCCATTTCGTCGTCCAGATGGAACAATGGTTCAATTTGAGGATAATGCTGTCGTTATCGTTGCAGATAATGGAGATACAAAAGGTACCATGATTAAAGGACCTGTTGCAATTGAGGCCGCAGAACGATGGCCGCGAATTGCTGCAACTGCATCTACAATCTTATAAATGAGTGGAAAGAGTATGAAATCAATTAAAGCTCGTAAACAGAGGAAAGCATTCTTCAATGCACCACTTCACCAGAAGCGAAAACAGATTTCTTCCCATCTTGAGGAGAACTTACTGTTGAAATATGATCGTCGAGGATTATCTGTCATAAAAGGTGATACTGTAAGAGTTATGAGAGGGATACATAAGAATCATGAAAATAAAGTAACAAAAGTTCATGTGAAAGAAAACTTGGTTGATGTGGAAGGCATTACTATTACAAAAGCTGATGGTAAAAAGGTTGCCAAATCCATCCATCCAAGTAACCTCTTAATCACGAAATTGAATTTAACCGATAAATGGCGACGACAAAATCTAGAAAAGGAACTATCCGAGGATAAAAAAAGAGAAATTGAAACCGAAGCTAAAACACAGTTAAAACAGCTTGAAGAAGAACAATTGAGAGCGCAGAAATTACAGGAGAAGGAAGAAGGCAATGAGGAAATTGAAGACTCTGAGGAAATAACTGAAGAGGCATTCCAAGAACAAGTGAAAGAAGAAAAGAAACAACTAGCAAAACAAGACCTGTTAGAACCGGAAAAAGCACCAAAGAAAAAAGAAACTAAGAAAAAAACATCAGCAACGAAGAAAAAAGAGGTAGCATCAACCCAGCAGACAAAAAAGAAACCAGTTAAAAAAACTAGAACAAACAAAGATAAAACAAAGAAGGAGGAGTAAGCATGAGTAATCACATGAAAAGGTTAAATGCACCGCAGACTCTGCGTTTGCATCGAAAGGAAGAAACATGGACTGTAAGGGCATCTCCCGGCAGTCATAAACTTTCAGCAACTATTCCTCTTGGCAATATTGTTAGAGATTATCTTGGACTTTGTGACACATTGCGTGAAGTAAAGTATATTCTTCATAATGGTGAAATTTTTATTGATGGGCAGATACGAAAAGAGTACAAATTTTCCGTTGGATTCATGGATGTTATCACTATTCCGACAATAAAGAAGCATTACCGAGTGCTATATACTCGGCGAGGAAAATTGGATCTTGTAGAAATTTCTTCTGCAGAATCTGAATGGAAATTACGCAGGATTGAAAAGAAAAGTATTCTACCTGGGAAACAGATTCAGTTGAACTTTCATGATGGTTTTTGCCTTCTTGTTGATAAGGATGAATATCACCCTGGTGACGTGATAAAAATGGCTTTTCTGGATAAAAAAATTATTGATGTTTATCCTCAAACTACAGGAACTATTGCTTTGATTACCGGTGGTTCTCATATCGGAGAATTAGCAACTATTAAGGAATTAGAAGTGATAGCATCATCGAAACCAAACCTTGCAATTGTTACAGGAACACATGATTTTACTACTTTAAAACAATACGTTTTTCCAGTTGGAAAAACAAAACCTGTTGTTGCTCTTCCTGAGGTGAGAATTTAATGAGTGCGAAAAAGGCCACAGGATCAAAAAAGAAGATTGAAAAACAAAACCCTATGACGTTACCTCGAATTGAGAAAGTGACAGTAAATATTGGTGTTGGCGAAGCTGGTGAGCGCCTTGGAAAGGCACAGACAGTGCTTCAGCAGGTCACTCATCATACATCCGTCCAGACCTTGTCAAAGAGAACCAACAAGGATTTAGGTATCCGGGCTCGTATGCCAATTGGTTGTAAAGTAACACTACGTGGAAAAGCGGCTTCAGATTTTTTAGGTCGGGCACTCGAAGCGCGTGAGAACAAAATTGCAGATTATGCATTTGATGACCAAGGTAATGTTTCGTTTGGTATTCCAGATCATACAATGTTTAAAGATCAAAAATACGATCCAGAGATTGGTATTTTTGGTATGGATGTGTGTATTACAATAGAAAAACCAGGATATCGCATTAAACGCCGAAGGATACAACAGCGAAAAATTCATCAGAATCATCAAGTGGAAAAAAAGGAGACGATTAAATTTTTCACTGAAGCATTTAAACTGGAGGTAATGAAATGAAGCTAAAGGAGAAGAAAAAGGATTACGGACGAGTACATGGTTGTGAACGATGTGGAAGAAAACGTGGCCTCATCCGGGCATATAGATTACATATGTGCAGACAATGTTTTAGAGAAAAAGCTGTAGATCTTGGTTTTAAAAAATTTTCGTAAAGGAAGCGTGAATATACTATGTTAAACGATCCATTGGCAAATGCATTGTCTTTAATGAAGAATGCTGAACTTCGCGGTAAAACTGTCTGTCAGATTCAGCCTTCATCAAAATTAATTGGTGGTGTCCTAAATCTCTTGAAGGAAAAAGGATATATCGGTGAGTTTGAGTACATTGATGATGGAAAAGCGGGTCTCTTTCATGTAAAACTCAATGGTACGATTAATAGTTGTGGAGTAATCAAACCACGATATCCAATTAAACGAGATGAAATTGAGAAATGGGAATCAAGATATCTTCCGGCTCACCATTTTGGTTTGCTTATTCTTACAACCACTCAAGGCATTATATCTCATGAAGAAGCAAAGCAGCAAGGAATTGGTGGAAAGGTACTAGCATATGTATATTGATTTAGGTGAAAGATAATGGCAAAAATGACTGATATCAAAGAGGAGATTTCTATTCCGGATAAGGTTCAGGTGAGCCTTGATAAGAATGTGCTTACGGTGAAAGGAGAAAAAGGGGTGCTCACTCGTGAGTTTTCACATCCAAAAATTACTGTTTCGATTATAAAGAATGTTATTACTGTAGATTGTAAACAACCAAGGAAAAAACAGAAAGCATTGGTTGGAACCTTTGTTGCACATATACACAATATGATAAAAGGAGTAACAAACGAATTTGAGTATCGTATGAAAACAGTATTCTCACATTTTCCAATTAAAACAAGCATTGAAGGTCAGTATTTTGTTATTCAGAATTTTTTAGGGGAACGATCACCCCGTAAAGCTGATATCTTGTCTGGTGTATCAATTGATATCAAAGGTGAAGATATTACTGTGAAAGGTATTGACAAAGAAAAAGTGGGACAAACTGTTGCAAACATTGAACGAGTTGCAAAAGTGAAACGACGGGATGTCCGTGTGTTCCAAGATGGTGTATATCGTATTAGTAAAGGAGGCAGCAAAGTATGATCAAAGAAGATTTTGTGAAAATACTTATGTCTCTTGATGGAATCGGTAAATCAAAAGCAGAGTCTTTGATAAATCAAGGATATGATACAATTGAAAAAATTCAATCTGCGACAATAGAAGAACTTACGAAAATCAAAGGCATTAGTGAAGCTGTTGCTCAGTCGCTCAAGGATCAATTAGTTAAAATATCCTCAGCAAAACCTACGAAAGAAGCAACCACTCAACAAAAGAAAGAGATTTCTGCAAAAAAACTGAAAACAGTTCCTACAAAACAGAAAAAAGAAAGCGAAATAACAATAGACGCTGAAAAAAAACGTGAAATTATCGAGGAAACCGAAAAAACAGTTTACGAGGTTAAAAAGAAACCAAAATTACCTGAAGATATTAAAAAACATCTTGCCCTTCGTAAGATAATAAAAAAACATACACCAGAGTTTCTTCGCGAGGAATGGTTTAGGTATAAACGAATTCCGAGAAATTGGCGTCGACCAGATGGGATTACCTCAAAAATGCGAAGGCATTATAAATATCGTCCCAGTGTTGTTAGTATAGGCTATCGTGGTCCTAAAAACGTTCGTGGATTGCATGCTTCTGGTTTTGAAGAAATTCTGATACATACTGTTTCTGATTTGGAGAAGATGAATCCAGAACGACAGGCTGCTCGTATTGGTGGTTCTGTAGGAACAAAAAAGAGACTTGAAATTGAAAAAAAAGCTAAAGAGTTAGACATTCGGCTGCTCAATAAATGATGAGGGAAAAGAATGACAGATTTAAGAAATCAACGAAGAATGGCTGCATCGATTATGAAATGTGGCGTACATCGTGTCTGGATGGATCATGATCGACTTGATGAAATCGCTCGTGCTGTAACAAAAGATGATGTGCGTATCCTTGTCAATGGTAAAGCGATTCGAGCCCGACAGAAAAAAGGGATTTCCTCTGGAAGGAAAAAATACCTTATATCTCAAAAAGAAAAAGGACGAAGAAAAGGCTACGGATCGCGAAAAGGGGCAAAATTTGCTCGTTTCCCTAGGAAGAAGCAATGGATTCATATAATTCGGCCGATACGAGGATATCTATGTGAACTACGAGACAAGGGACTAATTTCACCATCGATCTATCGTCGATATTATCTAAAGGCAAAAGGTGGAGAATTCAGAAATAAACGGCATTTAAGAACTCATTTGGTGCAAGATAATGTGTTAAAGGAGGAAACAACATGAGTTTAGGTCCACGATACCGAGTTAAACCACGACGACGTCGGGAAGGAAAAACGGATTATCGTATGCGTTTAGCGCTTTTAAAATCCGGAAAACCGCGCATTGTTGTCCGTCGATCTTTAAACAACGTAAGGGTACAAATTATTACTTATACTGAACAGGGGGATACAGTTGTCGCATCAGCTATGGGAAGTGATTTAATAAAATCCTATAAGTGGAAACATTCTATGAAAACAACCTCTGCTGCATATCTTACTGGTCTTCTTGCTGGAAAACGTGCAAAAGATGCTGGAATTACAGAAGGTGTTCTTGACATTGGCAGGCAAGTTCCAACAAAGGGAGCAAAAGTATTTGCTGCGCTACAAGGAATTCTAGATGCAGGTATTGATGTACCCCATAACACTGAGAAATTACCTAGTGAAGATCGGATTATGGGTAAACATATTGATGAAACAATTGCAAAAGATATTACTGCGATGAAAGAAAAAATCATTGGAGGCAAATAATGGGAGAAAGAAGAAAATCGTCTCGCGGAGGTCGAGGATCACAACGACCAAGAGAACAACGAGGAGCTCCACCACCCTGGGATCCAAAAACAAAACTAGGTAAACTGGTTGTCAGTGGAAAAATTACAACAATGCATGATGCTTTAACAAGTGGTCTGCCGATTAGGGAACCTGAAATAGTTGATATCCTTCTTTCTGATGTTGAGGATGAAGTACTTGATGTGAATATGGTACAGCGAATGACCGATTCAGGCCGAAGAGTGAAATTTGCTATAACCGTTGTTGTTGGTAACGGGAACGGATTTGTCGGCCTTGGCCAAGCAAAAGGAAAGGAAGTTGGTGCCAGTATTCGAAGAGCGATAGAAACTGCAAAATTAAATATGCTTGAAATTCGTCGAGGGTGCGGCTCATGGGAATGTGGTTGTGGAAAACCTCATACGATTCCCTTTACAATTACAGGAAAAAGTGGTTCTGTTGAGATTACGTTAAAACCATCACCCCAGGGAATCGGTCTTGCGACAGGAGAGGTTGCAAAGAAAATATTGAAACTAGCTGGTGTGAAAGATTGCTGGGCGTTTACTGATGGACAAAGCCAGACAACAGTGAATTATGCAAAAGCGGTATTTAACGCCCTAAAGAAAAATATGGAAATGCGGGTAATGGCTCAAGAGATTCAACGTCTTAGTATTGTCTCAGGATCAACTGATTTCATTAAGGAAGAGACACAAGGTGTTGCTGAAGAGGTGTCTTAGATGGTATATGTGGTAATTCGTGTTCGTGGGCAAGTAAATATCAAACCGTCTATAAAGAAAACATTAGAACTATTGAATTTGACAAGGGCGAATCATTGTGTTCTTGTTGACAAAGAAAACCCTAGCATAAGAGGAATGCTTCAAACTGCAAAGGATTATGTTACTTGGGGTGAAATTACAAAGGATATGCTCTTGAAACTCTTACTCACAAGAGGTCGATTGTCAGGGGATAAGCCCTTAACTGACCCATATATTCAATCAGCCACATCCTTTAAAACGGTTAATGATATGGCAAACGCAATTATTGAGAGGAAATTTATTTACAAGGAACTTCCTGAAGCAAAACCTGTGTTTCGATTGAGTCCTCCCGTAAAAGGCTATGAAGGGATTAAACGATCCTATGTTAACAAAGGTGCACTTGGATATCGTGGAGACAACATAAATTTACTTCTTGAACGAATGCTTTAATAGAGGAGACGATATATATCTCTAAAAATTTTTAAATTATAGCGAATTCAATATGAATGTGTGGGGAGAATGTACCTATGGAAGAAACACTATATGCTATTGAAATTCACCGAGGCCAAGATGAATATATTGGAAAAATGTTTTCAGATGTTGATGGCATAAAAGAATTCCGTAATCCTTGTTTAGATCAATTATTACGAGACATTACCTTGGATATGCAGTTAGCACTCGAAGAATTTCAATACAGACAAACTGAACCTGCTGATGTGTTGAATGAATAATAGAGTATTGGGAGGAGAGCAACCTTTTTAAATGTTCCAGATATTGGGGCTTCTACAATTGAGATACGTTGGTTGATTCCTTTGAACTATACACGATTTGAAAAGGCGAGAATCATAGGCGCAAGGGCGCTGCAGATTTCCATGGGTGCTCCATCATTAATCGAAATTCCAAAGGATGTCATTTTTCCTATTGACATCGCGATGCTTGAGTTCAGGGAGGACGCCATTCCTATTACAGTAAAACGAACTGAGCACAAGAATGCATAAAAAAGAGGGAAACAAGTATGACTGAAGAACAACAGGATGAAACAACACAAAAAAATGAAGAACGACTTGTCACTGAAGAGACCTATATGACCGCTGGTGCCCATATTGGCACAAGACAAAAGACAGCGGACATGAAAGGATTTATATACAAAGTTCGAAACGATGGGTTATATATTATAGATGTAAATAAAACCGATGAGCGGGTGAAAGATGCAGCAAAATTTATTGCGAAATACGACCCCCGGCAGATTCTAGCTGTTTCCGTTCGCCAATATGGCCAAAAACCTATTAAAAAACTCTCAGAATTCACAAATATTTCTGTGTTACCCGGCCGATTTCGACCGGGTACTTTGACAAATCCAAACGCAAAAGGATTTATTGAACCTGAACTACTTATTGTCACTGATCCGTTAGCTGATGTTCAGGCACTCCATGAAGCCCGCAATATTGGTATTCCTGTGGTTGCGTTATGTGATACAAACAATGAAACAAAAGATGTTGATATGATTATCCCCACAAATAACAAAGGACGACGTGCTCTTGCTCTTGTATATTGGCTTTTAGCAAGGGAAATCCTTATTGAAAAAGGAAAAATCTCATCTGTTGAGGATTTTCAGGCAACCATTGAGGATTTTGAAGCGGAAATTTAGAGCAATTATTTACATATCATGTTTTGAAATGCTCATATGAGATGAATATGAGGGAACAACCTTGCAAGTTATTATCAATGACGCTATTGTCCTGATTGGAACGGCACATATCTCTCAAAAAAGTATTGATGAGGTTAAAACTGCTATCGATAGCGTCAAACCTGATGTCGTAGCAATTGAGCTCTGCCAACGTAGATATGATTCTCTAACAAAGAAAGATATCTGGGAAAATACACCTGTCACAAATCTTTTAAAATCAAATAACGCATATTTTCTTCTCGCACAGACGTTTCTTGCTTCTCTTCAACGTAAACTAGGTACCAAATACGGTATAGAACCTGGTTCTGAGATGATTGCAGCGATTCATGAAGCAGATACAAGAAAGATACCTATCGAGCTTATTGACAGAGATATTGCTGTTACCCTAAAGCGTGCTTGGGCGCGTATGGGATTTCGTGAGAAACTTCGCCTTCTCTGGGAATTCATAAAGGCAATGGTTGGTTTTGATGAGGAGGACCTTGAGGAGATTGATATTGATCAATTGATGGATCAAGATATCATTTCTAAAATGATGGAGGAATTAGGAGAAATCGCTCCTAGTGTCACTGAAGTGTTAATCAATGAACGTGATACATTTATCGCTCAGCGTATTAAAGATATTGCAGCAAACGGGAAAAAGATTGTTGCTGTAGTTGGGGCAGGTCACCTTAATGGGATTAAACGATATCTCGAGGCAAAAGATCAACATGTTAATGTATCAGACTTGGAATCGGTACCAAAGAAGCGTATCAGTATAGGAAAAGTTGTTAGTATCGCAATTCCTGTAATATTCGCCTTTGTCGTTTTCTGGTTAATATTTACTCGTGGGCCAGACGCCTTTGGTCAAATAGGGAATATCTTTCTTTGGTGGTTCCTTATCCATGGAGTATTCTCAGCGCTTGGTGCTGCCATTGCACGGGGTCATCCGTTATCTATTGCAACTGCCTTTATTTCAGCCCCTTTTACTTCATTGGAACCTTTTTTTGCGCCTGGTTGGTTTGCAGGTTTTGTTGAAGCAAAACTAAGGCCACCAGTTATAAAAGATTTTCAAAATATCAGTAAAATTGAAAATCTGCGTGATTTCTGGAATAACAAAGTAATACGATTGCTTATGGTTGTTGCGCTAGCTAATCTGGGTAGTATCATTGGAACTGTTTTTGCGTTACCATATATCATCCATATAGGTCTTTCTAGTTGATTTCTGTAAAAACATAAATATAAACGATGAGTATTAGTTTAGACGTAATAATATGGTTGAGGAGAAAAAGAATCGCAAATCGTTTCATGAGATTTCGCCACGGGAATATATGTACTTTCCCAAGGCTACACTTGAAATGGGAAAAATGGGGCAGTTTAGCACGCTTGAGATATCTCATATTCTTATTGCAATGCTTATCCTTACTATCGCATTTTCTTTTGCCCTTAGCGGAAATAGTCTACTCAAGTTAGTGCTTAACGGTAATCCTTTTGATATTTATAAGTTGTCTAGAGGTTTTTCCTTATCATTTGTTGCCATCGTAAGTGCTTTTTGTTGTCATGAACTCTCACATAAACTCATGGCACAATATTTCCGGTTATGGTCAGAATTTCGTATGTACCCTAAAGGACTGATTGTATCTCTTTTTTTATCGATCTTCACTGGTTTTGTATGTGCTGCCCCGGGTGCAGTGATGTTCCGGGGGGAGCCACGATCGTTCGAAGAAGGAAATATCGCTATGGCAGGTCCCTTGGCAAATATGGTGCTTACAAGTATCTTTCTTCCTTTGTTTCTCTTTGTTTTTTACAAAACTCCAGGAATCATCACGGACACTGTTGTATATATCTGTCTTGCTAATTCTGTCTTTGCACTATTCAATTTGTTTCCTTTTGGCCCTCTTGATGGTGTGAAAATCTTTCAATGGAGTCCTGCTGTCTGGATTTCTATGTTCGTTGTCTCTGGATGTCTATTCGTCATTCTTTTACCGTTTATTTTTACGTTTATCTATTAATTCTTAAGAATAGTTCAACTATGATGAAGTAAACAGAAAATCAATTGTTTTTATTGGAATTATCTCTGATACTAGTTTGATTCTGAAGATTTTTTAAAAAATAAAACAACACACATCATCTATCCCAATCGGGGCAGAACCCCCCGGGGTATTAAACCCCGATAAGAATAAATATCATATCTAAAATAAATATACCAGAAATTGTCTCTATTTAAAAATCAGAAAATTACCTTTTTTCCTTTCTTATTTGTTTTGATTGATTCTTTTCTATTTTCTTAATTGCTTCTTCTCTATCTTTTCTTTTCTTCTCCTGTTCTTGAAGATATTTTATTTCTTCCGAATCAAGAATGGAGTCATCAGAAATATCCTTCTTGGGTATATCTCTTACTTCCTGTGACATCTCTACAGAATCAACTTTTTTGGTAGTTTGTTTCATTTTGGTAATTAAAAGAATTTTTTCCTTTAGCTGTTTTAATGGTGATACTAAAGTAGTTTCAATAGGTTCTTCTTCGAATTTCGTTTCGATTTTTTTAGAATCATTTGCATCATTGGTGGATTTTTCAGATGATTTAACAATCTTTGTAGTTGTTTTCTTTTCTTCTTTGACCGGTTCTTCATCCTTTAATTTTGATTTTTTTAAAGGATGAATTAACCGATCAAATATACTCCCCTTTGCCTCCTTGTTTTCCATGTTTCTTTTAGCCGAATCTTTAAAACTATGATACCATAGAAGAGATGATGCGTATTCGTCTTTCATCATAGATTTGGCACTAGCATACTCTTTTTTATCCTTCTTCTTTAATTCTTCAAGATAAGTTTTTTCTTCTGGAATTAGCCATGGTTTATCTGGTTTCCCAAATATCTCTCTCTCTTTTCTATCTTTTATAATGATAATGAAAAAATAGAGAACAACAATTAACACAATAATAGGAACAAGAATATACCATACAATTGGAGAGATATATATTCCCTGAGTCATGACTACAAAAGTTCCAATTAATGTTCTTGAACTATTGAGTGAGGATTTTACATACAACCGAACTTGATTGGGTGTTCCAGGATCAAATGTCTTTTCAGGAGTAAGAATTCCAACCGTTAATTGTTTTGTTTCACCTGTCTCCATCGTGACCACTTGTTGTTCAAAAAGACCAAGAAGATTGTTTTCGGTTTCTATTTCAAATAGAAATGTGTCCTTGTAGTATCCAGTATTCTTTATACTCACATCAAAGTATACCATCGATTTAGGTGAGGCAAATTTGGTCGTATCAATGTTCTTTCCGATTTCAATAAAATTTGCTTGAGATGCTTTTAATGGTACATAAATGAAAGATTCACCCATTGGTTCAGAAAATGTATCATACCTTGTACATTTGATGCCAACAACAATTGAATAATCAACTGCCGAATCATCGGTTCTTGCTCGCAAATCGATCGTATGCTGAAAACCTGTTGTGGTTTCTGTAACTGAGCTAGGCAAAATATCAAGATACCAACCATTTGAATTTCCAGAAATGATCTCTGGTTCAAAACGTAAAGAGGTATATCCTAGATATTTACGCCATGTTGGGTGTGTTACAGGCCATACTACTTTCGCTAAAAAATTAAATTTTTCTTGAAACTTTGTCCAGTTAATTCCTGAGGCATCAACAATTCTAATCTCAATTGATGTCCAGTTTGATACTTGAATTGGGGGAATTGTATCTAGAATTTCTGCTACTATCTCTGCAGGTTCCCCCTCAGGTGATTGAGACACTGTAACAGGGATTGAACTGATAATGAAAAGCAAAATCAGAATAGAACTGATGAGAAAGCATCTATGTTTCAAATTTAGTCCCCATTTACTTGTTATTTTTTCCTTTTTAAAGCAATGATGATAGCAAATACTGCGATAGCCGCAAGAAGCGTAATTCCTTCAAATCCCGGTAGAGAAAAACCATAATTATTTACTCGAAGGTAAATAGGATATGGTCCTCCTTCTGGTGCAGCTGCTTGTAATGGAAATATTTGGGCTGTGAAATCTATTTGAAACGCTTGGATATCATTATGCCATCCAAAGGAATACGGAGTATAGATCGAAAACGTGAAATCTCCGCTTGATCCAGGATTCAGATCCATAAATGGTGGATTCATCGTTGGGCTCCAATCACTGATAGATCCATTCGTATTCACTGATGGTGTAATACGCGCTTTTTTATTTGCCTCGTTAGTAACAGTTATTTTAAAATTCACAGATTCGCGAGGGGATACTGTTCTCGTTGGATTTTCCGGTATAATTGTTACTGTTGGAACGAATGATGGAGTAAATGGAACAGCCACATCCATTGTTGCGCTGTTTATTCGCCCTATCTTTTTGCTCGTCGCTCGAATACTAATCGTTTCTGGGGTAGCGGGAGCTTCTACCTTTGGAGATAATACAAGAGTTGTTGTTTGCTCGCTCATCTCGCTTCCAAAAGGTATATCCATCATGACGTCAGGTGTTGTAATATAAATATCAGCCCATTCAGGTTCATCAATGATTTCAAGATGAATCGTTTGCATGGGGCCTAAAATACCTCCGAAAATGAGTAAATTTCTTAATTGCCATGGTAAAAATTTAAGGAAATTATCTGGAATATCCGTTTTATATTTTATAGTAATTTGTACACTTTTGGATTCATCAATGGTCAGAGGCTCGTTCAATGGTGTCGGGTCATATACTATAAAAATATAGGAATTAAAAGAATATAATGCCATACTTTTTGTTTCATCTGCCTTAACCGTTCCTGATGGAATAACATAGGACGAAGCCAACAATCCAACCAATAACAATCCAAGAATTAGAATGCGCTTTATCGAGTCAAATATCTTGACCATTTCTTTCACCTTATGTATTCCTAACAATATGTTTTTGTTTTTTCTGTATTTAAAGATTGTTGTACGCTCCTTACGAGGCGAACTTTCTTTAAATTTCTAAACATCTTATTAAAATTATATGACTTTCTTTATATAAAAGGATTTGCCTTTTTAAAATTTCTATATGCATATAGAGAACAAGAAAAATTCTTCTTTGCCATTTAAAATAATGACTTGAGATGATAGATAAAAACCATATTGTGATTATCCAATCACATCAATATCAGAGTCAGTATTTTTCTCTTTTTTCTCTACTTTCTTTTCTCCAGTTGTAACCTTCTCAGGGAAGTAGGAGAGAATGATGATATCACCAACGGCATTTACCCATCGGAAGGGAACTGCGACATCAACAGTGTCTTCGACTATGGATGGGTTTGTATTGGTTACAAGGAGACTGCTGACCCGTTTCTCATCCAGATCAAGAAATACATTCTTGACATGTCCCACATAATGGCCGTCACGTGTATAAACCGGAAGCTTAAGGAAAGTAGTAACCTCCTCTGCCTCAACCTTTTTTTCCATCATATAACCAAAATACAATTTCGGGTATTAAAATGTGATGGTACCTCCTGGAAAACGAAGGGAAACTTTTTTTTGGGCTATGTTTATTCATGTAACTTATGGTTCATTATGATTTGAATGGCACTTTTGATGAAGTTATTAATGATTTAAAACGTTATCATGCAAAAGATTTTGGTTTTCAGAGTGGCAGAATCCTTGGTTCTATGTGTACCGCGCCACATCCAATTGCTAGAGATGCATATATGATTTTTCTCGATACAAATCTTGGTGACCCTGGTTTGTTTCCAGGTTCAAAGCAAATTGAAAAACAATATATTTCATTCATTCAATCTTTACTTCATGCACCTTCTTCATCAGGTGGACATATTGTAAGTGGTGGGACAGAAGGAAATATCACAGCTATGTGGGTCGCTAAGCAAATTACTCAAAATAATGAAATTATTATTCCTAACTCTGCTCATTTTTCTTTTCAGAAAATAGCATCACTTATGGGTATGAGATTGAAGCCGGTTCAACTTACTCGTATGTTTACTATGGATGTATCTCAAATTAAAAAAAAGGTGACTCAGAATACGGCAGCTATTGTTGCTATTGCTGGTTCGACTGATTTGGGAAATATTGATCCGATTCCTGAAATAGCAGAATTTTGTGATGATCAGCATATTTTTTTGCATATTGATGCAGCATTTGGCGGATTTGTTATTCCTTTTCTGCATCTTCTCGGATACAACGTGCCAACATTTGATTTTGCGCAGGATGGTGTAAGTTCGATTTCTATTGATGCACATAAAATGGGCTATGCAGCGATTTCCCTAGGTGTTGTTATATTTAAAGAAAAAACGTGGATAGATGAAATTAGCGTTCTTTCTCAATGTATCAGTAGCAAAAAACAAGCAGGTATCCTAGGGACTCGTTCTGGTGGACCACTTGCTGCTGCGTATGCCGTGAGTAGATATCTTGGGATAGAAGGATATAAACAAGTAGTACAGGCCTGTATGCAAACAACGAAGTATGCTGCTGAACAAATAAAATCTATTGGTTTATCGCTAGTTGCTGATCCTGTGATGAATGTGCTTGCTGTGAAACTGAAGAATCCCTCGCAAGTTGAGAAAGCATTGGCAGAGAAAGGATGGAAGGTGAATACGATTCATCATTTATCCAGTATCCGAATTGTCTGTATGCCTCAAATAACAAAAGCAATAATAGATGAATTCATTCCTGTACTTCAAAAAACCTGCCAAGAGTTGAAAGAAATATGAGCAATAAACTCTTAATCGAATCTTTACAAAACGCCCCTATCATAAAAAAAGGAACATATTGTTATGTTATCCATCCTATCACTGACGGTATTCCAGAGATTACACCAGCATTACTTTCAGAGGTATCTGAAGAAATTAGAAAACAAGTAGAAAAATGGATGCCTTTCAATAAAATAGTTACCATGGAAGCTATGGGTATTCCTTTGGCAACTGCATTAAGCCTTAAGATGAATATCCCTTTTAATATCATACGAAAACGTACATATGGTCTTCCAGGGGAACATCATGTCAAACAGAAAACAGGTTATTCGAAAAATGATTTGTTTATCAATGGTCTTAATAAAGGAGATGAAGTGATCATCGTTGATGATGTGCTAAGCACTGGTGGGACCTTAATTGCCGTTCTCCGTGCGTTACAATCTATGGGAATCATTGTGAAGGGAGTATGTATCGTCATAGACAAAGGAAACGTCTCTAAAACGCTTGCTAAAAAAACAAAGGTTCCAATTATGTCCCTTATTCGCATTGAGGTTACAGAGCACACTGTTCATATTTTAAACTAAAAGGAAGATTTTTATAAAAGATATGTTTATAGTGTCACTTATAAAGGTGTTGTGTATGACGGAAGTGATAAATCAACATACCCATTGTCATATCTGCGGAAAAGCAATTCCCTTTTCAGAGAAGTTTTGTTCCCAGGATTGCAAAGAAAAATATGCATCCATGATGAAAAAAAGAAAGATTTTCATGTTTGCAATGTATGCACTGATTGGTATTATCATTATTTTGGTTGCTGTAATGTCCTAAATATCTTAGAGATACTTAGGAATATAAAAATAGAAAAAACGTGTTACTCGGCCAATTCTTCTTGTAAATCAATGACCATTTCTGTTAGCGCATCTTCAAATACTTTATGACGATATTCTTTTGTTGATCCATCAGCAGCAAGGTGAACACGGGCTACATAATCCCGTCCATCTTTAATAATTTCTATATGGCATACTGTCTCCATTTTTTTCTCCCAGTCCAATAAGAGTTTTAACGCCGTATTCATCATCTGTATTTATAGTTTTGGTGGAATAAACTTAATGATGATGTTGTTTATTAAGATGTAACGGAGACATGAAAGAATGGAATATGTAAGAAAACCCACTGTTGCTGGAATGTTTTATCCTGAAACAAAGGAGGCATTAACTAATGAGATTAAACATTGTTTCTTAGATGCACCAGGACCAGGGATGCTACCAGAGCCATCCAAACATAATAGACGAGTGTTTGGTGTTATTGTGCCCCACGCAGGATACAGTTGTTCTGGTGCGATTGCAACGCACTCTTATAAAGCGATAGTTGAAGCAGGGTTTGCTGATGTGTTTATCCTTCTAGGGCCAAATCATCATGGTGTCGGTTCGAACGTCGCTCTATCACCGCATGATAGTTGGCAGACGCCTCTAGGGAACACACCTGTTGATAATAATTTCAAACAAACTCTTATAGGTGATTGTATCGATCTTGATAGTACTGCGCATATGTATCAGGAGAATAGTGTTGAAGTTCAACTTCCTTTTTTGCAGTTTTGTGGAAAAAATCGTTCGTTTTCCATTGCACCGATTATTATGGCTACGCAGAATCATCAAACAAGCTATAAAGTAGGTGAACGCCTTGCAAAGGTGATTACAAATGATACGCGTCGTATATGCATCATAGCAAGTAGTGATTTCTCTCATGAAGGTTTTGCTTATGGTCATATGCCCCCAAAAGGTGTTTCAGTTAATGAATTTGTACGGAAACAAGATACATTGGCTGTAAATCATATTCTTAAAATGGATTCATTAGGTCTTATTGAGACAATTCAACAGGAACATATTACCATGTGCGGGTATGGACCGGTGGTAGCTTTACTAACCGCTGCAAAAATACTTCAAAAAACTTCAGTAGAATTACTTAAATATGGAACCTCTTATGATGTTTATCCAGATAGTAATGCTTGTGTAGGGTATGCTGCATTTGTGATTCATTGAACATCGCAAGGAATTCATATGAATATGAAACCAGTGAAAGATATTAATCCTGTTAGGAATATGACAACAAATCAATTTATTCATTCTCTCTCTGAAGCGGGAGGATTTAGCGCAAAAAAAGTCGCTCTTGGTGTTGACATCCTTGAGCGGATGATAAAAGAAAAGAAATGTGTTCGATTTTTATCTTTTCCTGCTTGTATCTGTGCAACAGGAACACGCGGTATCATTAAAGAGTTAATAAAAAACAAGTTGTTTGATATAGTGATTACAACGGCAGGAACATTGGATCATGATCTTGCAAGAATCTGGAAAGAGTACTATCAGGGAACATTTCAAGCTGATGATAACCAGTTGCATAAACAAGGGATAAACCGCCTAGGAAATATCTATATTCCTAATGAATGCTATGGGAGCATTCTTGAAGAAAAAATTCAACCTTTTTTAGACATGATTTATCGAAAACAGAAAAAATGGTCCACCAGGGATCTTATCTGGGAATACGGAAAATATCTCAGTACAGAAAAACGAAAGGAGGATTCAATCATCTATTGGGCTTGGAAGAATAAGATACCTGTGTATGTTCCGGGAATAACTGATGGGGCTTTTGGTTCGCAACTCTGGATGTATTATCAGGATCATCGAGATATTGTTATTGATTCGCTAAAAGATGAACAAGATATTTCCGATGCCATTTTTTGTGCTAAAAAAAGTGGAGCTTGCATCATTGGCGGTGGTATCAGTAAACATCATGCTATCTGGTGGAATCAATTCAAAGGGGGGTTAGATTATACCGTCTATATCACGACTGCAGTTGAATATGATGGTAGTCTAAGCGGTGCACAAACCCGAGAAGCGATATCGTGGGGAAAAATTAAGGAACATTCAGATAACGTGACTATTGAAGGAGATGCTACTGTTTTGCTGCCTTTAATGGTAAGTGCGTTACTAGATCGTTTACTCCCAGAATAACATTTTCATTTTTGATTTAACACTTTTTGGAAGATCTGGTAATGGTTGACCTTTCAACAAAGCTTCTGTCGCAGTCACATATGTATCGATAGTAAAATGGAAAAACCAACGACCATAGTCTACATCTGCCTTAGCAGGACTTCCTATATAACCTTCTGTTAAGCCAATTTGTTTAAATGTTTTTCCAACAACTCTTGGTGAATTCACATCCCGATAAATACTTTGAAGTGACGTATAGGTAGGATCTAACAGATAAGGGTATTGATATTTCATTAAAGAGGTCTCTCTAAAGCCGGCATGGAGATCTTTACTTGTATCAAAACCTAATTTCGGTTCCTTGTCCTGGATGCTTGTGGAATAAAAAACCGGTGACCATGGCTCACAAACATTCATGTGATATTTTCTTCGAAGTTTTTCCATTGCTATGTAGATTCCTTTTAGATGGCCAAAAGCCATATGATATGTACAAATGATCAAATTGGAAAATCCATGAGAACCTAAGGCTGAACCATACCCATATACAAGATCTTTAACGACTCTTGAACCGATGGAAATAGAACCTGGAAAATCATTATTGAATTTACAGAATCCTACCGGTATTGATGGGAGAATGACGCATGTTACCTCAGCATATTTCTCCTGAATGTGCTTCATAGTTTCTGTTGCAGCATCCTTTGCTATGAGCAAATCAGTTCCTACTGGAAGATGTGGACCATGTTCTTCCAAGGGACTGATGGGTAGGAAAAATACTGTCAATTTTCTGTCAAGATTGTCAATATGCTTCCAGCTCATTTTTTCAAATTCTATTATAGTATGAAGTGGAGATGATTTTGATTTTTTCTTTTTTACTTGTTTTTGGTTATTCTTCATTTTTACCATATGTTGTTACCTCGCATCCTTGCTGGGTAATGATTAATGTATGTTCTTTTTGAGTTACTATTCCATGATTCTGTTCTATCAGTTGAGGAAAATGATGAAGCAGTCCTAAATGACAGAGTCTTTGTAGGATGCTATTGGTATTTGTAATATGTGGTGTGCACCATCGATATGCGAATGGCAACGATTGGAACAAGTCTTTTATTTTTGCTATATAGAGTTTTGCTCGTTGATCACGAAGGTGTCGTAGATGCATACCTGAGTTTACGAGATATATGTTACTACCGCTCCCAGATATAACCTTGCCTATACCATCTGTAGCAAAAGGTTCAACTGCAATAGCATCTCCTACTTTTGGTTTTCCAAGTGAACCCAATGTAGGAACATTCGGAATAGATAATCCTGCATGTAAGGTATAGTAATTTAAGCTATGTCCCGTTAGATTTTCAATAGGACGAAAACCATAGGAAGAAATGGTATCCTGGACGGCTCCACCAATGACAGATAATGAGATACCAGGCTTCATCATTTGTATCACGTTTTCTAATGCTTCTTCAGAAGAAGTAATAAGTGATTTATATGCTGATGATTCAACTTCGATTGTAATGGCAGTATCTGCAATATATCCATCGATATGAGCACCAACATCAAGTTTTACAATATCTCCTTGTTGAAAGATTTGCTTATTATCATTGTTTGGAGTAAAATGTGCTGCTGTTTCATTAATTGATATATTGACGGGAAACGCTGGAACCGCGCCTTTTTTTATAATACAAGACTCGACAAAAGAGGCCAATTTTAAAAGAGATACTCCCGGTTTGATTCGTTTTACTCCTTCATCTCGAGCGTATGCGGCAATTTGTCCAGCCATATGATATTTTTCATGAATCTCATCAATCATTGGTTACACCACTGAAAGAATATCATGTATAGAGATGGTTCCATCTCTTAAGATTTTTGGGCGATCACTTGTACAATCTACGATGGTCGATGGTTGGCCATTACGTTGGCCATCGTCAAGAAACATGGTTATTGGTGATGATGGAAACAGTGTTTTAATTTCATTTATGGAAGCTGGTGTGTTTTTCATATGGATGTTGGCACTTGTAACAGTTAGTGGGCCAAATGATTTTAATAATTTGAGTGCAAGAGGGTCGTTAGGTATACGAATGGCTATAGTATGTTTTCCCGAGGTAAGCAAATCAGAAAGAATGGGTTTTTTTTTAACAACGATGGTCAAAGGACCTGGTAAAAAGTGTGTAACAATTTTTTTTACAGGCCTGGTAAGAATTGAGACTGTTTCCATTTGCTGAATTGAACCGACAGCAATTGGTAAGGGTATAGTCAAAGGTCGGTATTTCAGAGTAAATATTGAACGAACTGCCGTTTCATTAAACACGTCTGCACCAAGGGCATATAAGGTATCTGTTGGATACACTAGTATATTCCCCTTTTTTAGGTATAATACTGCTTGTTGAATGGAAGTAGTCATGACTTACTCTTTCTTTTTAATAAAATCGCCTAATGTAAGACTATGAGACGTTGCTTGCATTGTAGATTGGGTTTGAACTTTTTTCACCTCTTCAAATAGCGTAATAGAGAGTTCTTTCTCGAGTTTTATTGCAATTTTATCGGAAGGTCGAAGTTCTCCATTCTCAATTTTTGAAATGGTAACCGTACGTTCACCAATTTTAAATCCAAGTTGTTCACGTGTGAGATCCTTTTGTTGTCTTGCTTCTTTAATAACATCAGACCAATTAGGAACTAACTCACGAGTCATACCTTCATAGATATCTTTTTCTTTTATACGTCTACTGCGTCGGATCAATGATTGTTCCACTTGAATTGTGGGATTTTTTGTTTCTTTGACAATAGTTCCATAATGTAAACATGATGGACAAAGCATCATTTTTACACCTTCTATTTCTGATTGTCTACACTTCTCCCCGCAATCATTTCCACAGAGCTCACATTGCATAAAAACCACTTTATTTATTAACCAAATCAATTTCAATTTGTTTTAAAGCAACCCTGCTTTCTGTAATGCCATTAAATCTTCTGTGCTCAGCTTCTCTCCACGTTTGAAACGTTCAAAAATTTCATTTGCCTCTTTATGTAGAATACTCGATTCCTCAGACTTCTTTTTCCGTTTGAATTGCCCATCAATTGAAGAGGCAAGTTTTCGTTCCAAATCGTGGATTTTATCAACATGAGTGATAAATTCCCTATGAATATCATCAGCTTTGATTTTTGTGTTGATGATACTCTCTTGTACCTCGTTTACTCTTTTTACTAGGTTATCAAGTTTGTTTATTAGTGTAATCATATCTTCATGTTCTTGCTGTGCTCGAAATGCAAGTTCCTCAACGTTTATATGCTGCTTCTCTGCTTGTTGTTTGTAATCTCTTTCTTCTTCAAGTGCTTTTTTTAGCTTTGGGTCTTGGTTGAGGAGTTCTTCTTCTTTTTTTATCTTAGCATGGAATTCTGATATTGTTTCAATAAGTTTCCTTTCTTTTTGAGGTGACATTGGTTTTGTCATTTGCTCGGTTTCTAGTGTATTAAGTTGTCTACGGAGTTCTGCAAGATTTGTTCCAGTTGTTGATGAGCGTTTTCGTTCAATTGTTCTAATTTGTTTTTTCGTTTCTTGACATTTTTCATTTAGGACATCCCTTTGTAATTTTGCATGTTTAACACGTTCATTCAGTTCGTCTCGTTTCTTTTTATGTTCTGCAATGTCATTACGAACTTTGCGAATGGTTGTGTTAATCGCGTCTCTTTCTTCGGCAAGGTTTTTTGATTGAGTGTGAAGTGTGTTTCGTTGTTCTTTCAGCTCGTTGGCTTTTTGCTGAAGCGCATCTCGCTGTTGTCTTAATTCTTCCGTTGTTTCGTCCATACGATTCCTCAATGTATCTTCTTTTTGGGGTAGGATAAAAGTAAAGTATTTATTAAGTATTTCGAAGGATAAAAGAGCATATTCCGAATCACTCCTTTTAATAAAAAGATTCAAATAATATTACAATATCCATATAAATATTTTTCTTTTTGCTTAAGAATTCTAGTTGAGTTATTGAACAATATTATATTAGTAATTTTTAAGTTTATTGTTGATTACTCCTTACATTTACCAGCTTGTCTAATGATAGACTTGATTTTCTGTGTTAATTCTAAAAGTTCATATGATTCTAAAGGTCTCATTGTAGTCAGGTTATTTCGCTAGGTGCATCAGTCTTACTAACAATAACCGTAATTTTCGGGTATTTTTTTTTATATTTTTAGATAAATATCATAATAATATACGTTTTTTGTAATATGCTATTTAAAGATTAAACAAAGAATATTTGTTTTGTATGTTGCGAATGTTCTTTTCTTATTTCAATAATTATTTTAAAAGTATTTGTTTCAAATGATAAAAATAGATTGGAACTAATACAACTCTTAAAATAAAAGTATCAAAAAGATCAATCGAGAAGAGCATTTGTGTTAAAACCTAAAGGTATGAGATTAAAATATTTTTATATTTTTTATCAATAAAATTTTTTTAAATACATAATCATCATATAGTTTATGAGAATGAGATGATGATTAACACTTTGGAACAATTCGGTAGAAATGCAGGGAGGATATGGCAAACATTGCAGAAATACGGCACATTATCAAAAGAACAATTGCAAGAAAAAACACAATTACGCCCTTATGAAATAGATATCTCAGTTGGTTGGCTAGCAAGAGAAAACAAAATCTCTTGCGAAAGTGAAGCCTATCGAATTTGTGAAACAAATCTAACACCTACTATCGGTACAAATGCCGGAGTTATTTGGGAGATACTTCATCGGATTGGGGAAAGTGATATTGCAACATTGAATAAAGAAACCAATTTATGTATTAATGAAATTTATGAAGCTATTGGATGGTTAGCACGGGAAGATAAATTAAATTTTTCCACCAAACAGGGAGATTAAATAAAATCTGACGTTCATCAACAATCTACAGTGAGCAAGCTTATTAAGTCCTCTATGATACCAACAAAAAAACAGAATCATTGTGGTTTATTATGAACGAGTTCCTTCAAAAAGAATTAAATTTACATTATTTTCATGACAATAACTATTTTCTAAAAAAATGTAAGAAGTGTGGATGCTATTACTGGACGTTAGACAAAGAAAGTCGTTTATGTGGTGATCAACCCTGTGTTCATTTTAGCTTCATTAATAAACCACTAGGAAAAAAACAATTCGGTCTTTCAGATGTTCGAGAAGGATTTCTCAATTATTTTGAAAAACATGGTCATAGTAGACTTCATTACCCTACATATAATGAACGATACCCCGTTGTTGCTCGATGGCGATCAGATATTTATCTCACTATTGCTTCGATAGCTGATTTTCAACCTCATGTCACGTCGGGGGTGGTTCCACCACCTGCAAACCCTCTTGTGATATCACAACCATGCATACGACTTAATGACCTTGATCAAGTAGGAGTCAGTGGTCGACATTTAACAACATTTGAAATGATGGGGCATCATGCTTTCAATAAAAATATAAACGAGATATATTGGAAAGAAGAGACTGTTAATTTTTGTCATGATTTTTTTATTAATACTATTGGTATTCCCTCAGAAGCAATTAACTACAAAGAGCAGCTATGGAATGGAGGAGGAAACGCTGGACCCTGTTTGGAAGTTGTTGCGGCAGGACTGGAAATAGCAACTCTTGTTTTCATGAATATGAAAGTAGATCCGCATGGCGAATATACTATTGAAAATGAAACATATACCGCAAATCCACTTAACATTGTTGATACAGGATATGGTCTTGAGCGAATCGCATGGATTACCCATGGTACAAAAAATGTCTATGAAACAGTATTTCCAAGCATTTTATCCTGGATTGAGAGTCATGCACGGGATCTGTCGGATAGCCAAGCATTATATTCCCTTGCCGATCATTCTAAAGCACTAGCATTTATCCTTGGCGATGGCGTTGTTCCATCAAATGTGAAAGCCGGTTATCTTGCGCGATTACTCATCCGACGTGCTCTTCGTTTTATTAAAGTGTTACATCTTGATGCACATCTTGAAGATATTGTCGAAATGCAACTTCAACTCCTAAAATCGGAATTTCCTTCACTGATTGCGCAGAAAGATGTTATAACTGATATGCTTCAGGTTGAAACAAAACGATATAAAGAGACATTATCGAAAGGGGAAACGCTTGTTCGTCGAATCATTGATGAAGAAAAATTATTCAATCCAGAGACTCTCATTACTCTTTATGACGCCCATGGTATGCCTCCAACCGTTGTTAAATCCATTGCTGAACAATATAAAATTAACGTTATCATCCCAGATAATTTTGATTCTATGCTTGCCAATCTTCATTCCAAGGAAACTGAAGTAGAAACACTTCAAACATTACGAAACGATTTGCCAACAACAATACCGTTGTATTATGAGAATCATTATATGAAAGAATTTAATGCAACAGTTCTCTGGTCTCATTCAACAGAGGGTGGAACAGAGATTGTTCTTGATAAAACTGCTTTTTATCCAGAAGGTGGTGGACAACCTGATGACAGAGGTATTCTCTGCGCATCCAATTCTGAACATAATGTTTTACATGTTTACAAAGAACATAATAGTATCATTCATCTTATTGATGGAGTGCTAGGAGAAGGTGAACAGATAGTAGGAAAAATTGACTGGAATAGACGATATCAACTGATGAAACACCATACTGGTACCCATGTCATTAACGCAGCTTTACGAGAATATCTTGGTGATCATATTTGGCAAGCAGGATCTCAACTTGGAATTACCGACGCACGATTTGATTATGCTCATTATAAACCTCTTTCAGATCAAGATATTGAAGAAGTGGAAACACGATCAAATATTCTGTTGAAACAAAACATTCGAGTTTTTAAAAAGGTCTTAGACAGAAACACTGCTGAGAAAACCTATGGGTTTCGACTATATCAAGGTGGTGTTCCGCCGGGGAATAATATTAGGGTGCTTGATATTCCTGGTGTTGATGTTGAAGCTTGTGGGGGAACTCATTTAGATACAATTGGAGAAATTGAAAAAATTAGGATTTTGAAATCGGAACGAATTCAGGATGGAGTAAATCGAATTGTGTTTGCTGCTGGACAGATGGTTGATCATTATAATGAAAAAGAAAAATCTTATTATGATCAGTTAGTCGATACGCTTCGTCCAGCGTATCATATTAGCCTTAAACCAACGGACATCTCAAAACAAATTAAGGAAATTACACAATTATTTTCAGTACCTGTTGGTCAACTTACAAAAACAATTGCTCGATTTCTTGAAGAAGCAAGACCATTGAGCATCACGGAAGTATCTAGCCTATCTGAAGCTTGTCATCATCTGTTTACTCAATGGAAAAAAACGAAAAAGCAGGGGAAAAATGTGAGTAATGAGCAAATAAGCAAGTTGCGAGAATCAGCTGAACTCATTCCTGGAACAATGTTTAAAGTCATAATTGCTAAAACAGAGACCGATGGAAATGCTCTTGCGGGCATGTTGATCACTGAACCAGGCTATGTTGTTCACATCTATGATGGAAAAAAGATAACCTCGGCTGCTTCAGATAATGTTACAATTGATCTGAGAGAAAATATTGCTTTAGAAATAGGAAAACTCTTGGGTGGGAGTGGTGGTGGTCGATCCCATATGACGCAAAGTGGGGGACCAAACTATGACCAAGTTGATATAGCCTTACAAAAAGCAAAAGAACTAACAATGGATTTTTTGAAGAAAAAGAATTAGAACGATTCTTTGTAGTAAGGAAATCTATTACGTATAGACCATTTATAGTTGAATAGTAAGATGTAAAGCAGTCACAATAACCATAGTAGCAATGCTCAACACAATAACAAACCACGGTGGAATCTTAAGAGCAGTTTCTTCTTCTGAATCGAAATATCGTATTAACCCCGCCGAGGAGTGAAATCCTTCACCTTTCTTGTCTTTTACCATGGAACGCAACACCTTTAATGATATGTGCTAGATACACATCATCATTTTCCCATATTTTAGGTTTTCGCACGTATTGGATATCTATTATCCTGGGGCATTAAATTTCTTACGTTCCATTTTTCTCAGTAGATGTATTTTGATTCCTTTTTTAAGCATTTAAATAGGGACAGGTTTGTTGTAGATAGAAATGGATAACGATGTTGAATGACAACATATTGTAGTTTCCCTTTTGATAAAAGTGGCTGTAGATAATTAATACAATCTTCTCTTTTTATCTACGGGGTGATGATATCATTTTTAATAGGGTGACGGAAGAAGTCAGCTCGGAGCAAACATCTAAATATGGTTTACTTATTCCTAACTGTAGGGTGTGTGATACGCTTGAAAGAGATAGATGTGCTTATCGAAAAAGCTTTAAAATATAAGGAAAGTGGTCTTACGGATCATGAGATTGCAGAGGATTTGAATGTTTCCAAGGAAACTGCCTTGTGGTTGCTAAATAAGGGAAAAGAAAAGAAACCAGAGGGTGATTTAAAAGTCGGATGGAGAAGTCTTGGTGTCTATCCATCGAGGATGAGATCTATTTCTGATGCCATGATTGATATTATTTTTGAAGAAATGGATAAAAAAGAATTATGTATTGACACTATTGTTGGCATTGCTATCAACGGCATACCGTATGCAACATTAGTTGCTGAGGAACTTAATTTAGAATTGGCAGTATTCAGACCGCATCATGAAAAAATTGGTGCATTTTCATCGAATTACGCGGGAGTTAAAGACAAAACAATTGTCATTATCGATGATGTTGTTGGGACAGGAGATACATTTAAAAGTGCTATTCAAGCCACAAAAACAGAGGGTGGTAAACCTGTCTTACTACTAGCAATGTTGAACAAACGCATACAAAACGAAGTTGGAGGTGTACCTCTACGATCATTGATCAGAGCACGAGCTATTTAGGGAACCAGTTTTGTCAACCATGCACATGAATATGCAAAATGGATGAAATTTATCCTTTGGTGTTGATTTATGCATTGGGCAGATGTACTAGCTGAGGAACTGATTGCGGTCGGTAACAAACATGTGCTTGCCACGGGCATCACTCCCTCTGGACCTATTCATATTGGTAATATGAGGGAGGTGTTAACCACTGATGCTGTATATCGAGCACTTGTCAAACGGGATGCAGATGTGGAGTTTATTTACATCGCTGATGATTACGACCACCTTCGTAAAAGATATCCATATTTACCAAAATCGTTTGAAGAGTACGTTGGTAAACCTGTGTCAGACATTCCCTGCCCTTGCGGAAATCATGCTAGCTACGCAGATCATTATCTATCTAATTTTCTTCAATCTCTTGATGAAATTGGCATCCACCCAACCATCTATCGCGCAAAAGAGATGTATACAAAAGGCATGTACGATGAGGCTATTCAAACTGCTTTAGAACAGACTGCAAAAATACGAGAAATTATTGAGACGATTTCCAAACGGACTCTACCCAGCAAATGGATACCTTTCAATGTCCAATGTGAACAGTGTGGTCGGATGACAACAGTTCAAACAGTATTGTATGAATTTCCTTCTATTGAATATACGTGTTCTTGCGGGTATGCAGGAACGATTGATATTCGGAAAGGTGGTGTTGGAAAGCTTCCATGGAGGATTGATTGGCCTGCGCGATGGAAAATGTTCAATGTAACCTTTGAACCATTTGGAAAAGATCATGCGACTACAGGAGGAGCTAGGCAAACAGGAGAAAAAATTGTTGAAAAAGTGTATAACTATCCTCCACCACGGTACGTTGTGTATGAATTTATTTTGTTGAAAGGAAAAGGTGCAATGCATAGCTCAACAGGAACTGGACTAAGCGCAGGCGAAATGTTAGAGATGACGCCGCCCGAAGTATTACGGTTTCTTATGATGAAACATCAGCCAAACAAACATATAGCCTTCGACCCAGGTTTTGGCTTATTGAACCTTATTGATGAATATGATCAATTTGAACGAGTGTATTTCGGGACAGAAAAGAAGATCAAAGGGATGAAAGATCTGGATGTCACTTATGAGCTTTCTCAACCCTATGAAATACCTAAACAATTACCTCAGCAAATCCCTTATAGACATTTGGTTACTCTAGTTCAAATAGCTGACACATGGAAGGATTTATTAGGCATTCTTCATCGCACTGGCCAAATACCTGGCGTATTATCCAAGAATGATGAAAAACGGTTACAACAACGGACGAATCATGTTCAATATTGGTTGGAACATTTTGCACCTTCTGCAGTAAAATTTGATGTGAAAAAAGAACTTCCTTCTACTATTCTGACAAAGGATCAAAAGATGATATTGCAGACATTTCTTGAAAAAAGTGATGAGATTTCATGGGATGCTGAGAGCATACACGATCTGATTTACATGATTACCGAGGAACGTAAGATTCCTTCTGCCACTGCATTTAGCTGTATATATCAAATTATCCTTGGACAGAATAATGGACCCCGTATCGGATTTTTCCTTTCCAATCTTCAAAAATCTTTTGTATTGAAGAGATTTCAAGAGGCAATTACATAAAGGCCATTTGCTTTTTCGTTAATGAATCTATGAAGGTTTATCTTGAAGTTTATGGTTGTACAGCAAATAAAAGTGATGCTGCTCTTCTGAAAGGTCTTGTCCACAACAATCCGCACTATGAACTTATTGACGACTTACAGACTGCAGATATTGTTATTCTAATCACCTGCACAGTGATTGGAACGACAGAGCAACGGATGTGCAATCGAATGCGAATGTTAAGACAATCAGGAAAACCAGTTATTGTAACAGGATGTATGGCAAGTGTGCAGACTGAAAAAATTCAGAGTATTCTTCCTGATGCAGTGCTCGTTCCACCAAATATGATTCATACTCTTTTTTTACAATATGAACAAAATAAATCAATAGATCATGTCAAAGAAAAATCTCAAGTATCAAAGTATTTTGATTCGTTAATAGCTCCGATATCAATTGCTGAAGGTTGTCAGTTTTCATGTTCCTATTGTATTACGCATCTTGCACGGGGTGTGTTGCATAGCTATCCCGAATCAACTCTTTTTCAAGATGTAAAAACGGCGGTACAACAAGGATGTAAAGAGATACAACTTACAGCGCAAGATACCGCTTCATATGGAACTGATTGTGGGTCATCCTTATGCGACCTTCTTGAGCTATTGCACACAATAGAGGGAGCGTATCGTATTAGAGTTGGGATGATGAATCCTAGAAGTGTTATACGGCGGGTGAAAGATATTGCTACCGCCTTGAATCATCCTCAAATCTACCATTTTATCCATCTACCTGTTCAATCAGGGGATAATGCAATATTACAGATGATGGATCGGGGATATACCATTGAAGAATTCGTTGACATTGCCACACGATTCAGAGTAACAATTCCACACATGACTCTTGCAACAGATGTAATTGTTGGGTTTCCCACGGAAACTGATGAACAATTTCAAACCTCTATTGAACTGCTTCAGAGGATTCAACCAGATATCGTTAACATTACACGCTTTTCTGCTCGACCAAACACAAGAGCAAAAACAATGAAAGGGCGAATCCCCACGAACATTGTCAAAGAACGATCGTCATATCTTTCTGATGTTTGCCAACATCTGTCGCTCACAAAAAATCAAGCATACATTGGAAAACAAGAAACAATTCTCACTTTGGAGCAAGGAAAACATCATACGATTGTCGGCAGGACGGATTCCTATAAACCGGTTGTCGTTAAAGAACCTGTGGATCTTGGTCAGTTTGTAACAGTTGATATTATTGATGCAAAAGCAACGCATCTCGTCGGAATGCTTAAATAGAAATATTGATATTATAAAAATGTGGACGGGATGATGCAGGTTGCAATTAATGGTTTTGGAAGAATAGGAAGAAATGTTTTACGAGCAGCGGTTTCACACCCACATTATGGTGACACATTTGAAATCGTTGCAATCAATGATCTCGGCGATACTAATATTTTGGCACATTTGCTTAAATACGATTCTATCTATGGGAAGTTTGATGGAAATATCTCAGTACAAGATAACGGTCTTTTGGTGAATGGACGATTCATCCGTATCTGTTCACAGGTCAACCCAGAGAAATTACCTTGGAACGAACTCAATATTGATGTTGTTGTTGAATCAACAGGAATTTTTAAAACGCACGATGGCGCCTCAAAACACATTTTGGCGGGGGCAAAAAAAGTTATTATTTCCGCTCCAGCAAAAGATGCTGATGTAACGATTGTCCTAGGTGTTAATGAACAGAAGTACAACCCAGAACAACATACAATCATCTCCAATGCATCATGCACCACGAACAGCCTTGCGCCCGTGCTAAAGGTTCTGAATGATTCATTTGGTATTGAAAAAGGGTTTATGACAACGATTCATTCATATACTGGAGATCAGCGTATTCTTGATTTCCCACATAAGGATTATAGGAGAGCGAGAGCAGCAGCGACTTCTATCATTCCTACAACCACAGGTGCCGCAAAAGCAGTAGGTCTTGTGATTCCTGAATTGCAAGGAAAACTCGATGGACTAGCCATTCGTGTGCCAACTCCTGACGGGTCGCTCACAGATTTTACATGTATATTGAAACGAGATGTCACTAAAGAAGACGTCAATAATACCTTGAAGTATGCAGCGTATAATCATCTACAAGGAATTATGGAATATACTGAAGAGCCGATCGTCTCAGTAGATATCATCGGAAATGACCATTCTGCTATCATCGATGGCTTAAGTACGTGCGTAATTGGTGGAACAGGCAATCTTATCAAAGTCCTTTTATGGTATGATAACGAATGGGGATACTCCTGTCGGGTGGTAGATCTCATCAATTACATTTATACAGGAAAAAAACACATGACTGAGGAATTAAATGTTGTCCAACAACACAGCTAATTTTTTTTCTATAGGTTTAAATAAATAGTTCCTGTTATCTATTTGTAATACGTGGAGGTTTTGATGACATTATGGAATATAACACGTTAGATAACATGAATATTGGGGGAAAGACAGTGTTCCTCCGAGTTGATTTCAACATGCCTCTTGATAAAAAAACACTTAAAATTCTTGATAGCACTCGGATGAGTCAAGTGTTGCCAACAATTAATGAACTTACCCATAAGAAAGCAAAAACGGTGATTATTGCGCATCAAGGTCGAAAAGACAGCTGGGATTTTACCAATATGGAGCAACATGCACACACATTAGAGCAATTGGTTGGAAAACCTGTACAATTCGTTGATGATATCTATGGAGCAAAAGCCCAGCAAGCAATTAAAGCGATGAGACCTGGGGATATCCTATTCTTAGATAACGTTCGAAAACTCGATTATGAGACAAATAAAAAAACGGCCAAGGAACATGCTGAAACACCTTTTATCAAAAACCTGTTCCCTTTAGGTGATATCTTTGTGAATGATGCCTTTGCAGCTGCACATCGGGCACAATGTTCATTGATTGGGTTCACTGCTGTGCTTCCTAGTTGCGTCGGCCGACTGATGGAAAAAGAACTTTCAACACTTTCAAAGGTAGTCAAAGATCCTGAGAAACCGTGTGTGTTTCTTTTTGGCGGGGCAAAATTCTCTGATATCATCATAACTATTGAGCGCATCCTTCAGAACAATACCGCTGATCGAATACTTCTCACGGGGCTTCCTGCGAATGCATTTTTAAAGGCCAAAGGATATCATCTTGGGGAGCGAAACGAACAGGCATTGTTAATGGAAGACGGTTCACCAGAACAATTTGATGAAATTAAAAAGCTCCTTAAAGATTATGATGATGTAATTGATCTCCCCACCGATTTTGCAATTGAGGAGCAACAAAAACGCAAGGAGATAACTCTTAACGATCTTCCGACAAATAAGGCGTTGTTTGATATAGGTAGAGAGACGATTGATCGATATAATGAGATTCTTCATCAGGCGAAAACCATCTTCCTTTCCGGGCCTTGTGGAGTGTTTGAAAATCCTCTATTTATTGAAGGAACAAAAGAAATCTTTACCTATGTTGCTAATAGTGATGCGTTTTCCATTGTTGGTGGAGGCCATACAGTTGCAGCAGTCACTCAGCTTGGTCTCGATAAAAAAATTTCTCATATCAGCACAGGTGGAGGTGCACTTGAGAAATTCATGATGGGCGATAAACTTCCCGTGATTGAAGCGTTAAAGCAAGCAAAAGTCAATCCTATTTTAAATCATTGACAATGCATTAGTTCAGGGCTGTAAGGAGTAACAATCAAATATATCATGGATTGTTAGTAAATGTCTTAGCCGAATGTCACTTACTTTTCCTGTAAAATAAATTTTTTTATTTTATAAATTAACGATATGCTTATGTATAATCATAAATCTCATCATTAACAAAAATATTGAGATACTGTCACTATGAGAAAATTCATAGAGATTAATTTGGAGTAAGAGGTACAAAAAAGGTTTAGATGGGATGGGATGCTAATAAGTCGAAGGAGATACACCTCTTACCCCATAATATATTCTCAAAGTCGGTTTATAAATAGTTTTTGATGAGTACATAGTCATCTTTAAGAAGATTAAGGAAATATTTAGTGACAAGGTAGATTATGAATAGAAAACTCATTGCAATATGAATCATTTTAGTGTTTCTTATTGTGGGTTTGAGTGGTTGTTCAGAATCTAATACTAATGGAAAGAAAGAAACCGATATTGCTGGTAATATGCCGATTGGAACTTGGGAACTTAGAGGAGGATATTCTTGGGTTTTTACAGATTATGGTATGATTTTAGCTAGAGATAGTAATGGATATAATGAATATAATTATACTTATGATGGAACGAATGTCTATTATACCGAGTATTCTCAATTTGAAAATGTTACTGCTCACCGAATAGTCAAAATAGAATTCTTTGAAGATAATACGTTTAGAATGAAACTTGTTGATGCTGACGGATTAGATTTTTGGTTGGATGATTATTACTTTTTTAGAAAGACATAAATTATTCCATACAAACCTTTTATTATGTATGTTTTCTGCTGATGATGGAGGAATATTCTATGCCGATTCCGATTATTTGAAGGGAGGTAGAGGTTGGTATATTATCGAAAGAAGGGAGTATTAAAATGAAGGGAATATTTTTTACCTATCACCCCTTAACATTTAATCGCAACTTATATTATAAATATTTTTAATTATTAATAGTTTTTGTTGTCTGTTTTATATTGTATTGTAAGGAGTAAATAATAGCATCTTGAAAACAACGAAATACATCTAAAATAGATAGTAGGATTATGGTTAATGCATAGTATTATAAGCTCAGAAATTAAGAGTAAACAATGGAGACTACGGTTTATTGCGATAGGTGCTACTTTGTTTTCCGAGCAGAATTTGAAATACCTATCGTCTGCCCTGAGTGTAAAAATATTATGAAGCCGCAGACGCATTTGTATTGACTATACATACACCTAACAATAGTATATCTAAAAGTATCTTAAAGATTTAAAGGCAAAAATTCAATATCTAATATCTTCACCTAATACCCATTTTAATGCCTCTATCCATTCGTGCAGTTCATCAATTTCCTTTTGTAACATATTACTAGAATTTTCTGACAATTGTGCAGATATTTTCTTTATACCTTCTTTTATCTCCCATTCACTTCTCATTTAGATACACCCTTCATAAAAATGTTATCTTTATAGGATTCCTTCTTTATTTTAATATCGAATAATCTGACATCAAGTGAGTATAAATAGACATATAAGAGATGAAGAATCGCCTTAATCAGTGGATAAAAGAGATTTATAAAGACGTATCTGTTTACATTGTATGGGGAGTCTAGTATATCGGGAGGTAGTCATATCAAAAAGGAAATGAATAAAAATGAAAGAATTAAGTAAAATTGAAGTTTTTAGGATACAAGAAAAAATAAAAAAGGCAGATATAAAAGATATCTTGGACTATTTTGAAGGGAATTATAATAATGAAAAACTTGTCTTGGTAAACCCCTATGAGGTTTATAAAAATCATTTCTACTTTGATGCTGATTATAATTATTATGATGATCTAAAAACTGAAGATTTTTGTATTGGAATAGATTTTCAAGTGGTTCTCAATAGAGAACAAATAGAAAAATTAATCACATTTTTAGATAAAAAGAAGAAGTAAATGAAAATACAGATAGAAAACTGATACGAAAAAGGTATATTCCTAAAATGTAGAGGAATGATGGCATAAAGATGAAAAAATTGATGAAAAGATTGTTGAATTAATAAAATTTCTCAATTCACTTGATGGTGTCAGAACTATTGGAAACTGTCAAGGATATAACAATGATGATTCATTTCATAATCTTTATATCACTTTTAGATGTGACAAAGAAAGAACTCTTGGGATGTTAACAAGTGTTTTTGAAATGTCTTATGCAGAGGATGATGAAGTTGAAGAATGGTTGGATCAATATGTTGAACATCAACCGATACTTATAGGGGATTGGTTTATTGCAATCTTAAATACTAATGGTAGTGAGTGCAAAGAAGAAGAGCTTCACGAAGATGATTATATCTGTTATTGTTTGTCAACACATCCGCTATCTTATTGTAGCGGCTGGGAATACTGCGTGGTCTGAAACAACGTTGAAGACCCG